>Ga0172372_10013359_pt1 | contig 10177 bp, 23 predicted proteins | sample LakKiv5m_2_FD_114544 | JGI IMG/M metagenome (GOLD analysis project Ga0172372, IMG submission 114544) | Freshwater microbial communities from Kabuno Bay, South-Kivu, Congo - kab_092012_9.5m | ecosystem: Environmental > Aquatic > Freshwater > Lake | place: Democratic Republic of the Congo... | reverse complement strand
TACGATCTGTGGTATAACTATGGTGCCAAAAGGCTTTAACTTTGTTTAACATGATGTATTATATATCTGTATTATCCAGCGTGTCACTGTATTTTAGTTTTAGTAGAGTGACCATTTCTTCAGTTAGTTCTAACCTACGACGGTATATGATATAACTGTCATCATCTGTTTCACGCCAGGTTATTCCTTGTTTGTCATCATAGGTCTTACGGAACCAGTCTATAGTTTCTTTATTAAAGGCCACAGTGTACCAACCATCTGGTGTACGATATAATATGTTTACACTGGGGTCAGCCATGACCATAGGCATATTTAACATTCTACTTGATGCCATTGCTCGTTTACTTTTAAATCCAACCATATTACCACCTCAATCCAAATATTGTAGCGTCCTTGGCTCTACGAAAGCAAAAGGTATCAATGTGCCAATCCCAATCTACACCAAACTCTCCAATGTTATCATCACACCAAGCAAACATTTCATAAATGTCTGTCTCTTGATGATTTATGTTATACTTCTGATGTAAATAATGCCAACCAGGGTGTATATCAGGATAACCTAAATTGTTCAAAGCCATTTTAGTGTGAACCAAGTTGCCCATTTTTCCTCGTAGAAAACAAATACCGCATGCCTTGGCTCATTATGATTGTTAGCAAAATCATATACAGCAGGCATAAACCTAAAATCGAAATCCCGCCCTTGTTCCAGTCCCTGTTTTTTTAATTCTCTTACCATGTCTATGAGTTGACCAGTATGTTGATTAGGCACAGTGACTTGTATGCTCATACACTATATATTAGATTTTATTATTTTAAACTTTAGATATGAATTAGTTTATATCTTGTGCCCATAATCTCACTGCTACTATACTATCCGCACAGCCTTGAGCATAGCCTTCCCAATAGTCACCATACACACTATCATCCTTACAATCACGCCAACCTTTAATATCTTCTTCAATATCCTCCAGCATGATTCTAACAAAGCGTTCTAGTGCTGGACGATCTAGGTGAGCAAGATATAGACGACCACCTGCTCGTTCTATCATCTCATCTAATTTGTTATTGAACTTAACGTCGTCGTAGTTCATTGTAGTGTATGTTCTTGTACTTCTAGCATACCAGATAGATCTGTCATAAACTCATCGTTCATTACACATACCCAATCATTGCCATCGTTTACTCGCCTAAATAGCAAACTGACAATTCTATCATCATCCAAAGGAATAATAATTCGTTTGATTTCCATTTTCCCACCTCAGTCTAAACCACATAGCATCACATTCGTTTTTAAAAGTGAACACACCTTCTCCCATATAATAAAAGGTATGGGGCTTTAAGGTATGGTCACACCAAGCCAAACATTCACTCCAACCAACTTCACTATGAGCGGGTTGTTGTATACTAACTATTTCCCAACCCTGCCAATCCTTACTCATCTTTTACTTCACCCCAACGTAGTAGGAACAAAGTAATTTGTTTACGATTACGAAACTTAAATGTATCATAACTAGTACGACGTCCACAACGATTATTATAGCACCATTCCGCTATACGTTCAACTACGTGCTGATCTGGTGCGTGGACTCCGGTTCCATCTTCCCAATCCATTTCGGCAATTAGTTTCAAGTTTAGCCCAGATTCACTCCAATAATATCTTGCCTTACGATTAAGTATACTATTAAGGTCATCTACAATTTTTTTAATACTGGATCCGTTCATGAGAACCTTAGAGCAAACCAATTACGCTGGGCTTCTGTTTTAAAATAAATAACACCGTCATTTATTCTAGCACCAAACTCCTTATCAAGCCAATCTAGCATTCCTAACTTACCACCTTGCCATACATCGTCATAGTAGTGTGTTGATGCACGAAGTAAGATGTGATCAGCCTTAAGCCTATACATTATTCACTCCATCGTAGTATGAACATGTCACGCTGTGTGGGCTTTTTAAAACTCCAAAGTAGGTCAGTCATTTGCTTGCCGCAGTTATTTTCCGCACACCAAGCATTGATTTGTTCTACTTTCTCTGGAGTAAGAACATCACGTTCAAATACTACACCAGGCAGTTTGAATAGGCCAACCTCTACGCTACTCATTTTCATTTTGTAATATTCCTCAGTATATAAAAGTCCACATCCTTATCTGGAATGACCACACAATCATGTGAATACTTATTAGTCTGATCAGCCATCCATTTGGTATGTTTAATACGTTCAATACGCAGCATTTGTCTGTTTAATTTTATTACACGACCAACAAAAAGTCTATTGTTTTGGGTAAAGGCCACAAATGATCCTACTCCAACCTTACGACCCAATAGGTCTTTATGTTCCGGCGTTTCTAACATGCTTACAATCCTTACGGAATTCAAAACCAGGACAGGTACAGGCCCATTTCCCATTAGTTTTAGTGAGTTCGTATACAGCACCTTTACTGCCTTCCACCTTAACACGTTCTGTGACGCCAAAAAACTTATCAAGAACGAAAAGTGGTTGTTTTTCACTATTCACTATCAAACTCCTATCAATTACACGAACGGGGAAATCTTTTATACCTGTGGTGAGGCATAGGTATTGTACACTGTCAATGTGTTTGAGCGTAGTCTCCACGCCTTCATATTCCCTAAACTCTGGTATGTCAAAGAAACAACGATCACGAACTTGATATAAAGGATTACGCACAGTAATTTTCATTTTTGATCCCATTGCCATTTTGGACGACATTGTTTCGGAACACCCCATACACAATTTTGTTCTATGTCAATGCAAGCATCACATTTGGCTGCACGTTGAAGAGCCATGTACGGAGGATTAGGAATTTGATACATCTTTTCACCTCTACACAATTGAACGTCGTATTCTCTAGTACCAGGACATAGAGGTGGCTTTATGGTTAAACAACCTGCCAGTGTACTAGCAGCAAGAGCAGTAAGTAGAAGTCGCATATATCACCTTTGAATTACTATACTGTAATTATATGCGACTTCTTAAGAGTTGTCAAGCGCCAGCGTTGTAGTTTAAAAACAACTCACAGAACTCACTGAAATGTTGAATAGTCTTTTTATCCACATCCAAATTACCTTTTAGGTGATTTACGATTTTCTTATCACTTTCAATGTATACATCAATATCGTTTTCCTTGATCATACGCAATTTATATTCTTCGTTAGTTTCCTTTTCAGCATCTCTTTGATGAAGAATCATTTTGGGTTGATTGGCAAAATATTTTAGCAACCAACTTTTGGTAATGTGCTCATATTCTGCGGGTCTACCTGTTAGTAGGATCCATTCACCTACTGGTTTGAATACGGGTTGCATATACATAGTCAAATTCAAATAGGCTTCGTGGTCACCTAAATCTGGAATTTGGTCACAATCAGGAATGAATACTCCATCCAAATCAAATGCTGTTAAATTGCTGTCTTTATTCATCTCTAAATCTTACTCCATAGTCTTTGCTTATTTTCTTACTGCCCCAAAAAGGTTCCTCGGCAAAATAAGGAAGCCTAGTACCTTGTATTAATTCATTTCTTACATGTTCAGGAGTATTCCAATCTGTATACAATACTGCCCAAACAAATTCAGTTTGGTGATAATCACGTTGCATGAGCGTTTTACACTTGAGATAACTACCACCAGTGACTGTGTTGTCATCCACAAAGGCCACACGTTCTGGATTCATATTTGGCATTAATAATTTATCTTTACTTGGATAATAGATACCTATATCACGAATTGACAAAACTTGGCTGACCCAAGTAGCATATATCAAACCAGTGCGTGCTACACCCACGATCACTGTGGGATCAAATTGTTCAATAGCTTTAACTATTCGACCGAAATATTCCTCACCCTCAGCGTCGGTCATGCGCCTTGGCTTCTCTGGAAAGTCTTTATATTTGTCCATCTGTAAATACTACTATATATTAAAGTATATGTCAACACCAAGGAGGTGTAAAATGCGTATATTGGTCACCGGGCATCTTGGTTTTATAGGACGCAATATGTGTGCCTTTCTCCATAAACAAGAAGGTGTACATGTAGATGGATATGAATGGGATCCTATTAACAGACCTATAGTTAGACATTATGATTGGGTCATACATTTGGGCGCCATAACAGATACGCATACCCTTGATGTTGAAACTGTACTTGCACAGAACTATGATTTTAGTCGTTGGCTATTAGATGAATGTCAGCATCATGGAGTCAATTTGCAATATGCTAGTTCACATAAGGTATATGGTAATACCAATAACTTTGAAGAAGGTGCTGCCTGTATGCCACAAGGACCATATGCTTGGAGCAAATATCTATTTGATAGATACGCTTTTAGCCGTAGCCATAGCAGTTTTGTACAGGGCTTTAGATATTTCACTGTATATGGTAAATGGCAAAATGTAAAGAGTGATCCTAATGCTCTACATAAGTGGAGGCAACAGGTTCGAAAAGAAGGTAAAATCACTGTGTGGCAAGGAGCAGATAAAATTAAGCGTGATTGGGTATGGGTGGGAGATGTTGTACGCCTACATTGGGACTTTATTAATACTGTAAAGGGCAGTGGCATATGGAATGTAGGCACTGGTCTTAATCACAGTTATATGGACATAGCGGAATACATAGCAGAACAAGAAGGAGTCAGTGTAGAATATAACGATGTAGAGGCAGAACTACGTCCATTTTACAGAGATAATGCACAGGCTGATCTAAAGCACCTTAAAGAAACTATAGGAAAGCGTAGTTGGTTGAATGTTTACGAATGGTTAGACTACGATAAATAATGTTATGAAAATCCGTGAAATCATTATGGAAGAAGGCAAGGCCAGTAGAGCCTTATGTAAAAGTTCCAAATCTGACAGTGAACTTGGAATCAGCCAACTTAACAGTTGTAAGAGCCAAGGGCTTCGTTCCAGAGATACTAAAAAGAAATTCACTATAAACAAAAAGCGTAAGAGTATCAAAGGCAAGAAAGTCAAAGGTGGCAATTACGGAGGACCGTTACCAGTTTGGAAAGGCAATGGAGAATGAGATTCATAGAATTTGTAGAAGGTACTCCTAAACTAGTAGTTCCTAAAGGTAGTAGAGGACCAGAGTGGGCAGATTTACAAAAAGCCTTGACATCCTTAGGTTATAAATTACCTGTACATGGAGTGGATGGATATAGTGGTCCAGAAACTAGTGCCGCAATTAAAAAGTTTGAGAAAGATAACAAACTTACAATAGACGGCAGTCCAGATGAAGAAATGATTAATTTATTAAATAAAATGTTAGCAGGTAAAAATATTAAATTTGCCAAAAGCACAGAAGCGGATGTGATAGCAGGTAAAGGTGGTGTACGTTCAGGCCCACATACTGGCATTAAAGGTGATACCAGACAAAGGGCATTGATGAGTCCAGCTGGCGTGGCGCATTTAAAAGATCCAAACTTTGATAGTAAATTACAGAGAGTAGCAGATAGTTTGGGAGTTGATAAAGCACATCTAATTGCTATAATGAAAGCAGAGAGTGGTATAAATCCTGCTGCTGTTAATCCTCAATCTAATGCCACAGGCCTAATACAGTTTATGCCTAAAACAGCACAGAGTCTCGGAACTAGTGTACAAGAACTTAGAAAAATGAGTGCTGTAGATCAATTGGATTATGTCTACAGATATTTTAAGATGGTAGGTGTGAAACCAGGTATGGATGCAGGTGACCTATATATGGCTGTGTTTATGCCTAAGTATGTAGGTGCACCAGATAATACTGTGTTAGGACAAAAAAGATCATCAGATCGATTCAGTGCCGCGGTATATGCTCAAAATTCTGGATTAGATAAAGATAGGGATGGGGCAATTACTGTAAGTGATGTCAAGAGTAGAGTGGCACGCTACGCATAAGATATAAGTATGCAATGAACTTTACTGGAAAATTATTAATAGCACCGCCCAAAGTAAAAACTGGATTTTGGTACAAGAGTGTAATCTTTATTACTGAAGATCATATTAATGGTAGCATGGGCTTACTACTTAATAAGCGCAGCAGTATTACCGTTGCTGACTTTACTGAACAAATAGGCGAACGAATGAACATCCCAGGACATATATATGTAGGTGGGCCTGTAAATATTAAGGCACTGACCATGCTACATAGTAGTGAATGGAGTTGCACTAACACCATGCAGATCAATCCCTCATTCAGTCTAAGCAGTAGTGATGACCTATTACCAAGATTAAGTGAAGGTGATGCTCCAAAATATTTTAGGTTATTCTTAGGATTGTGTGGATGGGCGCCAACTCAATTGCAGGAAGAATTTGATGGTGCACCACCTAGGGATAAAAATAGTAGTTGGCTTATAGCCAATTCAAATTTGGAATTAGTTTTTCATCATGACCTAAAGGATCAATGGCTTCAAAGTTTAGAAAAAAGCAGCAACGATTTCGTCCAATCGATATTTGACTAAACACAAGAGCGGTAGTATAATACAAATTTTGAGTAGTAAATTATGGACACACTAGTTCTTAACGCAGACGGACAACCTTTAAATTATCTTCCTCTCAGTACTATTAACTGGCAAGAGTCAATCCGCTATATGGTATTGGATAAGGCTTCTGTGATTGAATGGTACGAGAATTGGATTGTACGCAGTGTGAATTGGGAGACCTTTGTGCCGAGTATTATCATGCTCAGAGAATATGCTAAGCCAAAAAGCTATGTAAGATTCAGCAAGAGTAATGTGTTCTTAAGAGACAATTATACTTGTCTATACTGTGATAAACACTTACAGAAAAAAGACTGTACATTGGATCATGTTAGGCCCGTGAGCCAAGGTGGTAAGACTGTGTTTGATAACACTGTCACAGCCTGTACTCCCTGTAATGCAGCCAAGGGCAGTGATACTAGGATGAAGCCCAAGGTCAAGCCATATAAGCCTGCATACTTTGAATTGGTAAATAAACGTAGAGCAATACCATTCAATGTAAGGCAGGACTCTTGGCTGGCATACATCAACCAATAAGAATACAGTGGAACTTTACCAATCATTGTAATTTCAACTGCGAATACTGTCCTGATATATTAAAGTCAGGCAGTATTGACCTACCAGATCCGTTATTATTTGTCAGAGGCTTTGCCAAAGTCTATAATTTCTTTGACAGTTTTGAATTAAGCCTATTAGGTGGAGAGCCTACCGCTTTTAGAGGGTTAGAGTGGGCATTAAATAATTCTAAGCCTAACGTTAATAAACATATCGTATTAGAAACTAACGGTTCAAGAGAAATTAGTTGGTGGGATCAATATGCTGATTACTTTAATAAAGTTATTATTAGTTATCATGCACAGTCTTTGCCTGTAGAGCATTTATTTTTTGTGCTAGAAACACTTAAAAAGAAAAATATTCAAGTACAAATCAAACTACCTATAACACCAAAGTACTGGGACGATATCATAAAAATTAAAAACATTTTAGAAGTTAAGGGTTATGCTTCTGAAATACAATTATTATATAAGAATTTTACCAGAGGGAATAATAATTACTATCAATACGGTGAAGAACAATTAAATTATTACTATAAAGATAAAAATATATCTAATGAACAAATTGTAGAGCAAGTTGAATATAAAAAGATACATAGATTAAATGAGTATCATGGCCATATGTGTTGGGCAGGAGTAGAACAATTTGTTATAGATAAGTTTGGTAATGTATGGCGTGGATGGTGTCAAGAAGGTGGTAGTTTAGGTAATTTATATACGGACACAATCAATTGGCCCACTGGTCCTGTTATGTGCCAAAAATACTTATGCTCAAATGGTTTTGATCTACAGGCACGCAAGAGCGAAAATAGTTGGGGAAGATTATGAAAAGATATCTATGGATGTGTTTAGGATTTATTAGCGTAGGCATGGCCTATATAGGAGTTATTACTCCAGGATTACCATACAGTCCATTTGTAGTATTCGCTGCCTATTGCTTTGCTAGATCTAGTCCACGTCTACATGCTTGGATTATGAACCATCGTATCTTTGGCAAGTTTCTAACAGACTGGAATACTAAACGTGTGTTCCCATTAAAGTTAAAGTTCTTTATGCTGGCCAGTATGATGTTGAGCCTAGTGCTAATGTACACAGGTGGAGTACCTGCTCGAGGCATAATATATACTGCCATCTTTATGCTTTGTGTGGCTGTATGGGCATGGCGTTATCCTAGTACACCAGAAGAGCATGATCGCCGTATAGCAGAAGGACGCAAGGTGGGATGGTTCAATAACAGTTTTTAATAAATATTACTATGAAAAAATTACTCATAACCCTATTCTTTTTACCCTTAATGGCCATGGCACAGAAAATGCCTAATGGCGTAACCTACGATGCCAAAATACTAAAAGTCACTGATGGTGACACAGTGGTCATTGAAGCACCTTTTCTACCCGCTCCCCTAAAGCCACAATTAAGTGTGCGTATATTTGGAGTAGATACTCCAGAGAAAGGACATAGAGCCAAGTGTGCCAGTGAGGATCAACGTGGACAAGCAGCCAGCAAGTTTACAGAAAATGCTGTTCGCAGTACTCAAAAGCACCAAGTCATACTATATGGTTGGGACAAATATGGTGGTCGTGTACTAGGTGATATCGTATTAAATGGTGTAAGCCTACGTGGTCAATTAATTAAGAACGGGTTCGCTCGTGAGTATTATGGTGAGGCCAAACAGAGTTGGTGCTAAATGGAGGACTTACACAAAGCAGCCAAGGTAGCCTTTAGTACTACATTTGCCTTTTACCTAAAGGCACATAACTTTCATTGGAATGTAGAGGGCAGTGACTTCTTAGAATACCATGACTTATTTGGTAAGATATATGAAGAAGTATATGGAGCCATAGATGACTTTGCTGAAAAAATACGTGCTATGGGAACTTATGTGCCTGGTAGTTTTAGTCGTTTCAGTATGTTGGCCCTTGTAGAGGATGAAACCAATATTTTGCCTAAAGAGCAAATGGTCGCTATGCTATTAGAGGATAACGAAAAGGTTATCAAATTATTAAAATTAGTATTTCAAACAAGTGAAAGCCATAACGAGTATGGCTTTAGTGACTTCATTGCTGGTAGGATTGACGCACATAGCAAACATCGCTGGATGCTACGTGCTAGTCTTAGATCCGATTAAAAATATCCTTCAATCCAATAATTAACTTCTCCATCATACCATCATCATGATATGGTGTTGGAGCAAATCGCAGTCTCTCTGTGCCTACTGACACTGTAGGATAATTTATAGGCTGAACATATATGTTATGATCTTCAAGTAGGGCATCACTCATAGCCTTAGCACGAATAGCATTACCTACAAGCACTGGCACAATATGTGTACTAGTATTCATAAGTGGCAGATCATTTTGTTTCAATAATGTTTTTAGTCTATTGGCACGCTCTTGATGCTTTTCTCTTATTTCATTATGTTCTTTAAGAAATTTAACTGCTGATAATGCACCAGCACAACTAACAGGGCTCATACTTGTAGTAAAGATAAAGCCATGACTTACACTGCGTATAGCATCAACTACTTCCTGATCTGCTGCTATATATCCGCCTTGTACACCATATGCTTTACCTAATGTACCATTTACAATGTCCACACGATGTTGTAATTTAAGTTCTTCTAACTTACCTGCACCACGTTCACCATATAGGCCTACTGCGTGTACTTCATCAATGTAGGTAATTGCTTCATATTTGTCAGCAAGGTCACATATTTCAGTCATCGTGCTAACATCGCCATCCATACTGTATACGCTTTCAAAAACTACGCAAGGAGTCTCTCCAGCATCTCTTACTGCTTTAAGTATGCTTTCAAGATTCTCCATATCGTTGTGTGTGAATATGCTTTTAGGAGCCTTACTATGACTGATACCTACTATTAGACTATTGTGGTTTTTACTATCACTAACAAAGTGTATATTAGGTATAATTCTACTCAGTGCTATAAGACTCCATTCATTGGCCACATAAGCACTGCTGAATAATAAAGCACGATCCTTACGATGTAAGAATGCTAGTTCTGTTTCCAAAGCAACATGATAAGTACTGGTCCCGCCGATGTTTCTAGTACCACCTGACCCTGAACCAGTTTGATCTAGTGCAGTGTGCATTGCGTCTATGACAACTTTGTGCTGACCCATTCCGAGGTAATCGTTAGAG
>Ga0172372_10013355_pt1 | contig 10179 bp, 3 predicted proteins | sample LakKiv5m_2_FD_114544 | JGI IMG/M metagenome (GOLD analysis project Ga0172372, IMG submission 114544) | Freshwater microbial communities from Kabuno Bay, South-Kivu, Congo - kab_092012_9.5m | ecosystem: Environmental > Aquatic > Freshwater > Lake | place: Democratic Republic of the Congo... | reverse complement strand
CAAGCCCGAGGAAAGCGCCCTCTACGATCGCCTTGTCACGGACAATCCCGACGACGTCATGCCGCCGCCGGAATCTCACAAGGAACTGAATCCCGAGCAAATCGAGATCGTTCGCCGCTGGATCGCGGAAGGGGCGAAATGGCAGCCGCATTGGAGTTTCGTCAAACCCGAAAAGCCGGTGGAACCCGAGGTCTCAACGTCCGACTGGGGCGTCAATTCGATCGACCGTTTCATCCTCGCCGGGCTCGACAAGGCCGGGCTCGCCCCCGCTCCCGAGGCCGATCGACGCGCGCTCGCGCGCCGCGCCGCCCTCGATCTTACCGGGCTGCCGCCGACGCCCGAGGAAGTCGAAGCCTTCGTCGCCGATCAGGATCCAAAGGCCTACGAGAAACTGATCGACCGCTACCTCGCCTCCCCGCGCTGGGGTGAGCACCGCGGCCGCTACTGGCTCGATGCGGCCCGCTACGCCGACACCCATGGCCTTCACTTCGACAACTACCGCGAGATGTGGCCCTACCGCGATTGGGTCATCGCGGCCTTCAATCAAAACCAGCGCTTCGACCAGTTCACGATCGAGCAGGTCGCCGGTGACCTCCTCCCCGACCCGACCGAAAGCCAGCTCATCGCGACCGGCTTCCAACGTTGCAACATGACCACGAACGAGGGCGGCACAATCGACGAGGAAAACCTCGCCCTCTATGCCTCGGACCGCGTGCAGACGATGGGATGGGTCTATCTCGGACTCACCTTGAACTGCTCGCAGTGCCACGATCACAAGTTCGATCCGCTCTCTCAGCGGGACTATTACTCGATGGCCGCGTTTTTCCGGAACACGACCCAGGCACCAAAGGACGGCAACGTGAAGGACAGCGGTCCCGTTCTCGTTGTGCCAACCGAGGCGGATCGTCCGCGCTGGGATTCCTTGCCTGGAGAGATCGCGACTGCTTCCGGCAAGCGGAACGAAGCCCGCGGCTCAGCCCGCCCGGCCTTTGAGCAATGGCTGGCCTCGGCCACCCCCGTGATGCTGGAAGAGGGTTCGATCGCGGAGAAACTCACCGCGCATTTCCCGCTGAACGAGGGCAGGGGCGATGAGCTCGCCGCGCGCCTTCCGGCGGGTCGCAAGGGTTCATCCCCCGAGCCGATCGCCTGGGCGGCGGGAGGCAAATTCGGCCCGGCACCCGTGATCAAGAAGGAAACCGCCGCCGACCTTGGCGACCTCGCGAACTTCGCGCGACACGAGCCCTTCTCGGTGGCCGCCTGGGTTCGCCCGGCGAGAGACGGCGTCTCCGGTTCCGTCGTGGCGCGCATGGATGTGGGGGCCGGGCATCGTGGCTGGGACCTCCTCGTCGAGGGCCGTAATCTCGCCTTCCATCTGATCGATGCCTGGCCTGACAATGCCATCAAAGCCGGCACGCAACGTCCCGCCTTGAACCCGGGGCAGTGGTCGCACGTCGTCGCGACCTACGACGGCAGCGGCAAGGCGGGGGGCGTGAAGTTCTATGTGAATGGCAAGGAGGCCCCCTCGCGGGTTCTTTCCGACAAACTCAAGGCCGACGCCGAGACCCGCAGCAGCACGCCGCTTCGCCTCGGCCAGCGGAGCACGGGGACGGTCCTCGAGGAAGGCCAGGTGCAGGATCTGCGGATCTTCGCGAAGCGCCTCAGCGCGACCGAGGCCGGGCGCCTCCATCAAGTTCCGACGCTCCATGCCGCGCTGGCCGCCGGAGCGAAACGCGACCCTCAGCAGATCGAGAACCTTTTCGCCCACTACCTTGCCACCCAGGACGCGGCCTGGCAGGATCTCGACCGGGCCGTCGCAATGCTCGAAGGCGAGCGCGACACGATCAGGGAGCGCAGCCCGGTCACGCACATCCAGGAAGAGAAGAAGGACTCTCCCGCGATGGCGAATATCCTCATGCGCGGGGCCTACGACCAGGTCGGCGAGCAGGTCGTGGCGGCTCCGCCGGAGGTGCTCCACGGTCTCCCGGCCGGGGCTCCGGCGAACCGCCTCGGGCTGGCGCGGTGGCTTGTCGATCCGGCAAATCCTCTCACCGCGCGGGTCACCGTGAACCGCTTCTGGCAGGAGATCTTCGGCGCCGGCATCGTCGCGACTCCGGACGACTTCGGGATCATGGGCGCGGCGCCGAGCCACCCCGAATTGCTCGATTGGCTCGCCATGGCCTTCGTCGAATCGGGCTGGGACGTGAAGGGGCTCTTCAAGACGATCCTCCTCTCCTCGACCTACCGTCAAGCGGCCCTGACGACCCCCGAAAAATGGGAGAAGGATCCCGACAACCGTCTCGTCAGCCGCGGTCCCCGCTTTCGCATGGACGCGGAGATGATCCGCGACGTCGCCCTCGCCGCGAGTGCCACCCTTTCGACGAAGATGGGCGGCCCCGGCACGAGACCCTATCAGCCGGAGAATGTCTGGGAGGTTGTCGGCATGGGTAACGCTCGCTATGAGCAGGACAAGGGTGAGAACCTCTACCGCCGCAGCGTCTACCACTACTGGAAGCGGATGGCCCCACCCGCGAGCCTCGAGATTTTCAATGCGACGAACCGCGAGGTCAGTTGCGTCAAGCGCGACCGCACCAACACGCCGCTGCAGGCCCTTGTCACCCTGAACGACCCGCAATTCATCGAGGCAGCCCGCCGGCTCGCCGAGATGGCCCTGAAGCAGGCCGGTGGCAACGACGAAGCGGCGCTTGATCTCGTCGCCCGGCGCGTCCTCTCGCGTCCACTTCGCGAGCAGGAGGCCGCGCTGCTGGATTCGAGCCGGCTCTCCCTGCTCTCGCACTACCAAGGCAAGCCGGAGGATGCCGCCGCCATCCTCGGTGTCGGGGAGGCCTCGCCTGACAAAACCCTCAATCCCCCCGTCCTCGCTGCGTGGACGATGGTCTGCAACCAGTTGATGAACCTCGACGAGGTCTTGAACAAATAATCGCCATGAACCTCCCTCCCGACTTTCTTCTCAACCAGACGCGCCGCCACTTCTTCGCGAGGGGGCGGAACCTGATGGGCACGGCGGCTCTTGCTTCTTTGACGGGGCCGCAGCGGATCTTTTCAGCTTCGGGATCGACTGAGGCGAAGGGCCCGGTCTCCCATTTTCCGGCGAAGGCGAAACGCGTCATCTACCTGCACATGGTCGGGGGCCCCTCGCAGATGGATCTCTTCGATTACAAGCCGGAGATGATGAAGTGGTTCGACAAGGACCTGCCCGACAGCATCCGCAAGGGACAGCGGCTCACGACGATGACGAGCGGTCAGGCGCGATTCCCGATCGCACCCTCGAAGTTCAACTTCGCGCAGCACGGCGACTGCGGCATGTGGATGAACGGCGAACTCCTCCCGCACCTCGGCCGGCGCGCCGACGAGATCTGCTGGATGCGGTCGCTCCACACCGAGGCGATCAACCACGAGCCCGCCATTGCCGCGATGCAGACGGGCAACCAGGTGACGGGACGTCCCTGCCTCGGGGCGTGGGCTTCCTACGGGCTCGGGTCGATGAATGAAAACCTGCCCACCTTCGTCGTGCTCGTCGCGACGCCTTCCAACCGCGAGCAGGAGCAGGCCATCTCCGCGCGCCTCTGGTCGAGTGGCTACCTGCCTGGCGAGCATGCCGGCGTCTCTTTTCGCAGCAAGGGCGATCCCATTCTCTTCATCAACAATCCCCCCGGTGTGCCCGATTCGGTGCGCCGCCAGACGATCGAGGGGATCAACACGATGAACCAGATGGCCTACGAGAGGCTCGGTGATCCGAACACACGGGTGCGGATCCAACAATACGAGATGGCCTTCCGCATGCAGGCGAGCGTGCCGGAGCTGACCGATCTTTCCTCCGAGCCCGAGCATACCTACAAGCTCTACGGTGAAGAGGCGAAAAAGCCCGGCAGTTTCGCGAACTCGGTCCTCATGGCCCGCCGCCTCGCGGAGCGCGGGGTGCGTTTTGTGCAGATCTATCACAATAACTGGGATCATCACTCGAACGTGGCCGGACGGATGCCCTCGCAGTGTCGCGACGTCGATCAGCCGTGCGCCGCCCTCATTCAGGACCTGAAGCAACGGGGCATGTTTGAGGACACTCTCATCATCTGGGGCGGTGAATTCGGCCGCACCATCTACACCCAAGGGAACCTTTCGAAGGAAAACTACGGACGCGACCACCACCCGCGCTGCTTCACGATGTGGATGGCGGGTGGCGGCGCGAGGGGTGGCGCGATCTATGGCGAGACCGATGAATTCAGCTACAACATCGTGCGCGATCCGCTCCACATCAGTGAGTTCCACGCCACCGTTCTGCAATTGTTAGGATTCAACCACGAGCGCCTTACCTTCAAACATCAAGGTCTTGATGGCCGTCTCACCGGTGTCGAGGTGGTGAAGCCGGTGAGCGCCCTGATGGCCTGAGCTGCTTACTCAGGCCAGTTCCGCCTCTCCGGAAAATCGGTCTTCGGGTTCTTCGTTTTCGAGTTCGGGAACGGGCGCCGCGCGCACGGCAAAGGCCGGGAGGGGGCTGACGAGCCGACCCGGCAGGGGGCGGACGCGGTCGTAGACGTGTTTGCCGAGTTCGCCGGCGACCTGGTAACCGCGTTCGAACATTTCCATCTTCGCGTCGAGGTTGTCGATGTAATGGAGTGCCTGCGCCTCGGGGGTCTTCGGCACGACGGGTGATCCAAATTCGAGTTCGCCGTGATGCGAGGCGATGAGGTGGAGAAGGTGGAGCCTGACCCGCTCCGAGGCGGGCTCGAAGTCCTCCCAGGCTTTGACGGCCTCCGCGTCCTCGTGGATCTCGCGCCAGAGTTTGTTGACCACCTCCATGCCGAGAGGGATGTGGCTGAGGAGCTCGCTCATCTCGTGGTAGGGCATGGAGAAGCCGTTTTCCTGATAGGCGTTTTCCCAGAGTTTTCCTACATCGTGGAAGAGGATGCCGGCGACGAGTAGGTCTCGATTGAGGATCGGGTAGGCCACGCAGATTTGCACGGCCGAGCGCATCATCTGGGCGGTGTGCTCGACGAGGCCGCCGCGGCGGGCGTGATGGTAATCGCGCGCTCCGGCGGTGCGGCGGAGACGTTTTCCGTAGCGGTCGAGAAAGGCGAGGCAGAGGGCGCGCAGCCGCGGATCCGCGAGAGTTTCGGCAGCCGTTTCGATGTAGGCGTAGTCGGTCCGCTGCTTTTCCCGCAGCTCGGGCGTGCCTCCGAGGACCTGGGAGGTTTCGTCCTCGCTGAGGGCGCGTGCAGTCCAGCTTTTCCCATCAATGGAGCGTCCGTCGCCGCCGATTCCGAACTCGCCGGTGACCTCAAAAAACTGGCCCGACCGCAGTTGGCCGCAGGTGGCGAACATGGGCGAGTTATGCCAGACCCGCAGGAGCAGGGTTTCTTCAGCGTCGGCGAAGGTCAGTTCGTAGAATGGGTTGCCGGTCTTGGTCGTCTTCGCGAGAATCCGGTCGAGCTGGGCGTGGAAGCGATAGGGCTGGGATACCGTGCCCGCCTGTTGTTTCAATTCCCGGATCGAGACCGCTTCCATGCCCGTGAGAGTAATGGTTGCCCCGTGCCATCGCCAGCAAAACCTTTTTCAGAGGTGGGCGAGGAGTCGCAGCTCGCGCAGGACGAGGTCGCCGTCGAAAAGCCGGTCGATCAGCGAGGTCCCGAGAACGAGGGCGGACGCGACGAGGGCGGGGGAGAGTCGTCCAGTCAGGGCGAGGCCGATGGCGATGCAGGCTCCGAGGAGGAAGGAGAAGGTGAGAAGACGGGAGCGGAGCGGCTGAAAGGCGGACGATTTCGCACCGAGATCTCGCGAAGCGAGCACGGTGATGGAGAAAACTCCGGCAATGGCGAGAAAGGGCAGAGCGGCCCAACCCGAGAGCATGAAGACGGAGAGGGTCAACAGGGGAATGAACGCGCATCCGACGAGCGCGCCCGCGAGGAGATCACCCTCGCAGCGCCGACGGAAGGTGACGAGACCCACGATCACCAGGGCGGCCATGAGCACCCCGAGGAAGGTGATGACCGGTGGCGTCGCCCCATTCGCCCCGAAGGCTCGGCTCGGAGTGATGACGACTCCGATGGCGGAGATCACCGTGAGGAGGTTGGCGATAATGGCGAGGGTGGCGACCCGTTTCGAAGACCGGGTGGTGAGCCGGTCGCGGAGGCGGTGCCAGAGGTTCGGCCCGCCTTTGGAGCCGATGGCTGAATTGGGGCGCAGGAAAACGCAAACCCCGTCATAGAGCTCGCGGAGACGATCGGCTCGGACGAGCGATTCGCGGGAGTCGGGGAATTGGACGAGATAGGTCTCCGTGTCCTGCCCGATGGCAGAACGCTCGTGCAGGATCACAAACTGGCTCGCGCCGGAGAGTTCGAGAATCACGGGAAAACGATTCACGGGGATTTCCTCGAGAGCGATCCGACGGCGAAGGGCGGAGAGCCGATTGAGGCGGGCGCCTGCCTTCCAGGTCCGACCGAGCCCCTTGGACGGGGTGAGCGGGATCTCTTCGCCATCGCGTGAGGGTAGTCCGTGATGCAGGCGGACAAGGCTGAGGACCTTGGCGGTGGCCGGTATTTCGGGGTGTTGGAAGGGCTTCATGAAAGAATACTTGAATATAATAACCATAAAAATAATAAATAAAAGTAAATTTTGAGGAATTTGCCTCATCACTTGCTCGGTGACCCGGGTGCCCTCCGGGAGGATCGCGGGTTTCCAAGCGATGGGGACGTGGTATAGATGGGGGAGTTCTTTTCTCCCGGTCTCATGTCGAATTCCTCCCCCACTTTGCGAGATTCCCATCCCGAAACGGGAGGCGCTGGGAAAAAATCCCGCAGCGACTCGGGCCTCAAGCGTGGGCGCAGTCGGCTCTGGAGCCGGGTCCAGCGAGCCTTTTTCAAAAGCGAGACGCCCCGCACGCAGGAGTCGATGCTGCCCATGCTCATCGAAGTCTTCGCCGGCTTCACCAAGCTCGACGGTCGCGCCGTCGAGGCGGAAATCGACTCGATCCTCGGATTCCTCCGCTACGATTTCCCCGAGACGGTCTACACCGAGTTGAAGCAACTGTTCGTCCGCTCGCTCCGTCGCCGTCAGGATCTCGATGCGATCGCCTCGAACCTCGCCGGCACCCTGCCGCTCGAGGACAAGGTCCTCCTCGGGGTGCAGCTCTACGTGCTCATCAGCCGGGCCGGCTTGCCCAAAGAGAACCTCATCACCTTCTACCAGTTCATGACGACCCTCGGGGTCGCGGCGGAGGCGATCAACATCGTCTATCAGCTCAACACGAGCGAGTTCTCCCAACTTGGCGGTGGTGGAGGGTTCGATGGCCGCGGCGGCTCGGGGGAGAATCATCGGCTCGAGTCGATCATCCTCTCGACGAAGGAGTCTGCCGACGTCACCATCGCCTCGGCCGAGGACGAGCATTCCGTTGTCGCGTTCCGTTTCCAGAGCCTCGTCCTCGTGAAGAACCTCGGTCCCGCTCCCATCCTCGCGCGGGGGCGGCAGGTCAATGGCGGGGAGTTCTGCCGGGTCTACGAGGGGCAGCGACTCATCATCGGAGAGGAAGTGCTCGCTTTCGAGGATCTCGTCTTCTACTTCAATACGAAGAAGAACCTTTCCTCCGTGCAACTCTACCTTGCCCTCGATGGCAACGGGAATCACTTCATTGAAAAGTTTCGCACGAAGCAGAGCTATCTGAAGGTTTCCTTTGGACTGAAGATCCGGGTCGAGGTGCTCAATCCCAGCGACGCCGTCATCGGGGCGCGGGCCTTGAGAAAAGGGGATTGGTTCGAGGTCACCTCGCGCGAGAAGATCGACTTCCCCGATCACAGCGAGATCTCTTTCGACGACCTCCGCCGAAAGGCGCGCGAACTGGGCGGACGCTACAGTCTGCCGCCGAACCGCACCGTCTACCTCGTCTCGAACGATCCTGACAAACTCGCCTCGGGCGACATCCTCCTGTCGCCCGGCACCGCCGGGCGGATCCTGCTGCGGATCCGCTGCGACAACAGCACGAAAACCGGCCTTCTCGAGATCATCGAGAGCGAGCGGCCCGTGGCGGTCGAGGGCGAGATCGTGAAGGGCCAGGCTCCGCTCAAGGACGGCAGCGTCATCTCGCTCGGCAGCGACCAATACCTGCGCTGCCACTTCAGCGAAGGCATCATCGAGGAAGAGCGCAACGTCATCAGCACCCTGCGCGTCCGCGAGATCGCCCACAGCTACGATCGCAAGATCCCGGCGCTCGACGGCATCTCCTTCACGATCCAGCGTGGCGAGATGGTCTGTGTGATGGGACCGAGCGGCTGCGGCAAAAGCACCCTCCTGAAGGCTCTCGGCGGACAGCTCAAACCGAAGAGCGGCCGTATCGACCTCAATGGCGTCGATCTTTATTCCGAACACGACAATCTCAAGAGCTACATCGCCATCATCCCGCAGGATGAGACCTTCGATCCGCTCCTCACCGTCGAGGAGAACCTCGATACCGCCGCCGCGATCCGCGCCCCGCATTTTCCCATCCACGAGCGCCGCCGCCGCGTCGATTCGAAGCTGATCGAACTCGGGCTCAATGAAATCCGTCACCGCCTCGCCGGCGACCACGAGACGAAGAGCCTTTCCGGAGGGCAGCGCCGCCGTCTCAACGCCGGCATGGACATGATCGGTATCGCCGACGTCTACCTCTTCGACGAGCCGACCTCGGGCCTGTCCTCGAAGGACTCCGAGCATGTCCTCGAGATGATTCGCGGGCTGACCCACAACAAGATCACCCTCGTTTCCATCCACCAGCCGAGCAGCCGCCTTTTCCACCTGTTCGACAAGGCCCTGCTCCTCGACAACGGCGGACGCATGGCCTTCTTCGGCACACCCGAGCAGATGCTCGAGTATTTCCACGAGGCGCGGAAGCAGGAGGGCATCTACACCCCGGCCGTATCCGCAGCGCCGACGGGATGCGAGGGAGCCGAGGGCATCCTCGGGCTCACGCCCGATTTCGTCTTCGATGTGCTCGAGACGCCGCTGCGCGACCTCGGCGGCGACGTCATCTTCGAGCGCGACGCCCGCGGCAATCTGATTCCGGCGCGCCGCTTCAATGCCTCGTTCTGGTCGGATCGTTTCCAGACCCATCGCCTCCTCGAAGAGGTGAACCTGCGCGAACTCGACAGCGACACCGCCCAGACTGCGACCATTCATAAAACCCCGCAGGCTCCCTTGCGGCGTTGGCGTCACGATTGGGTGCGTTTTTCGAACCAGTTCAAACGCGCGTTTCTCAGCAAGTTGAGGAACCGGGCAAACCTCGCCACGACGCTGCTCGAGGCGCCGGCTCTCGCCGTGCTCATCGCGATGGTGATGCGCTACTCGGAGGACGGCGACTACAATTTCGCCAACGCCTTTCACATCCCCACCTATCTCTTCCTCGGCCTCGTCACCGCGCTCTTCCTTGGCATGACAAATTCCGCCGAGGAGATCATCCGCGATCGCAATCTCCTTCACCGCGAGCGGCACCACGGTTTCCGCATCGGCGGCTACATCGTCGGGAAATACCTCTCGCTCGGCTTCTTTGCCCTGATCCAGTGCGTCATCTATCTGCTCATCGGCAACGCCATTCTCGGGATCCGCGACATGTTCCTGCCGAACCTGCTCTGGATGTTCATGACTTCCTTCGTCGGCATCGCCGCAGGGCTCTTCATCTCGTCGATCGTCAGCAGCCCGAAGACCGCGATCAACATCATCCCGCTGATTCTCATCCCCAACATCATCCTCGGCGGGGCCCTCATCAAATACGATGAGATGAACCGCAGCTTCGACATCATTCAGAACATCCGCCAGTGGTTCGTGCCCGAGGACGAGCGCGAGGAGGCGAGTCGGCTGAAGGTTCCCGCGATCTGCCACCTCATGCCCCTGCGCTGGAGTTACGAGGCCATCATCATTCTCCACGCCGATCACAATCCCGCGAGCGTTCTGACCAACTACATTGAGGGAGAGATCCAGAAATTCAGCCTCATTCCCGTCGAGCAGGAGCTGACCGAGGAGCAGGATGAACGGCTCTACCAGTTCAAGCAGGCCCTCTCCGTGATCCACGGGATCAAGGCTGGATCGCCCGGTGAAGTCTCGAGGATACTCGCCCGCATCCGCCGCGACCTCGAGGCCGGCGCCTTCGATCCCGAGCCCTATTACGAGACGGGCGAGACGAAGGAAAAGACCTTCTCCGTT
>Ga0172372_10013352_pt1 | contig 10181 bp, 9 predicted proteins | sample LakKiv5m_2_FD_114544 | JGI IMG/M metagenome (GOLD analysis project Ga0172372, IMG submission 114544) | Freshwater microbial communities from Kabuno Bay, South-Kivu, Congo - kab_092012_9.5m | ecosystem: Environmental > Aquatic > Freshwater > Lake | place: Democratic Republic of the Congo... | reverse complement strand
TTCGGTCAGTTGAATTGGGAATGGCCCGATTACCGTTACGGCGTGATGGTGGATTTGCCTACGCATTCGAAAATCGCGAAAGGTGATACACTCGTTACCAGCGGACTTGGAGATGCGTTCCCTTCGGGAATTCCGGTAGGAACAGTGATGGATTTTGAAAAGAAAGCCGGAGATAAAACGTATACATGTCGTGTGCTTTACACAACGGATTTCAGAAAGTTGCAACACGTTTATATTGTTCGCGATCTTATGCGTCCGGAAATCGATCAACTTAAAGAGAAAGCGGGGGTGAAGAATGCTGAGTGAATTGATGCGTCACGGAATCCGTTTTGTCGGATTGGTTTTAGTTCAAGGCTTGATCCTGAAAAATCTGGAAGCAGGTTATCTGATCAATCCGTTCCTGTACGTGTTGTTTATTCTCTCACTTCCGTTTGAACTTCCTGCGTGGATCGGACTGTTGCTTGCATTCGCGCTCGGATTCTTCGTTGATATTTTTTACGGAACAATGGGAATGCACATGGCTGCGTGTACCATGATGGGTTGGGCGCGTCCTGCGATTCTGAAATTCATGAATCCACGTGATGGTTATGAATTCGGGATGCAACCGACTATTCAGGATATGGGCCGCATGTGGTTTATTTCTTATGCAGCGATTTTGATTTTTGTTCACCATTTCATTTTATTCTATCTCGAAATTTTCAGCTTCCGTGAAGTGTGGCTCACGTTCGTACGCGTGCTCGTAAGCACTTCTGCAACTTTGCTGCTTGTAATCATCACACAGTTTCTCTTCTACAGAAAACGTGAACCGGCATGAACCCGCAGGATAGAAAATATTTTGTCGTTGGATTTGTTGTGTTGGCTGCTTTGCTTTACACAGCGCGGTTGTTCTATGTACAGGTTGTTGAGGATAAGTACAAACTCAGCGCAAGCAACCAGGCGTTTTTGTATCAGACGGATTATCCTCCGCGCGGTGCTATTTTTGATCGCAACGGAAAATTGCTTGTGTTCAATCAGGTTGCATATGACTTGATGGTCGTGCCCCGCGATATGGAAGGTTGCGACACAACAGGCTTGTGTGCGATTCTGAATATCACGAAAGATGAAATGCTGAAGCGGCTTGCACGATTGTCAGGCAGTGAAGAAGACGCATCACGAGATTACCGCAGTCATATTTTTGAGAGTCAGATGTTACCTGAACTGAATGCGCGCTTGCAGGAACGCATGTACAAGTTCAATGGATTTTATGTGCAATCGCGAACTGTACGTAAGTACACTTATCCGATAGCTGCGCATCTTCTCGGTTATGTCGGGGAAGTGAATGATGCAGAATGCGCATCAAATCCTTATTACAAATCGGGCGATTACATCGGTAAATCCGGAATTGAAAAAGGATACGAAGAATATCTGCGCGGAAAGAAAGGCTTTCAGATTAAGATGCGTGATGTGCACAATAACATCAAAGGAAGTTATCAGAATGGAAAGTACGACTCTGCTGCTGTTGAAGGAAAAGATCTGGTTTCAACATTGGATGCAGATCTTCAATTATATGGTGAACAATTAATGCAGAATAAAATCGGGGGGCTTTGCGCAATTGAACCTTCTACAGGGGAAATTCTTGCGCTGGTTACCAGTCCGACATATGATCCCAATTTATTTGTCGGTCGCGATTTCGGTAAGAACTACGTCATGCTCGTAAAAGATTCTGTGGGCCGTCCTTTGTTCAATCGCGCTTTAATGTCTAGTTATCCTCCGGGATCCACATTCAAACTGATGAACGCATTAATCGGTTTGCAGGAAGGCGTACTCACACCTGCCACGTTGTATCCGTGTGCGCATGGTTATCCGCCATTAGGCGGCAAGCCGAAATGTCACCCGCATGGAAGTCCTACAAATCTTTACGGCTCCATTGCAACATCGTGCAACTCCTACTACAGTTACGTTTTCAAATCCATTCTGGATAACAGAAAATACAAGAGTCAGGAAGATGGTTACAAAGCTTGGCGACAGTTTGTATTGAGTTTCGGAGTTGGAATGGCAATCGGCACAGATTTGCCTTATGAGAAGAAAGGAAACGTACCGACGCCGGAGTATTACGATAAAGTTTTCGGTAAAGGAAGATGGAAATCAATTACGCTCACAGGCGCCGGTCTGGGAATCGGTCAGGCTGAGTTGGGAGTAACACCTGTGCAGATGTGTAATATTATTTGTACGATTGCGAACAGAGGATACTATCATGTTCCTCATTGTATAAAAACGATTGAAGGTGATTCAAGTTTTGTACAGCGATGGACGAAACGTCATTATACAATGGTGACCAATCCTGATGCATACGAAGCAGTGATTGAAGGTATGGCACAGGTAATGACTAATGGAACCGGTCGTGCTGTGCAGATTCCGGGAATTGAAATGTGCGGAAAAACAGGAACAGCGCAGAACCCGCACGGAGATGATCACTCTGTATTCGTTTTGTTTGCACCGCGCGTTAATCCGAAAATTGCAATTGCGGTATTGGTGGAGAATGCAGGATACGGTTCTGCGTATGCAGCACCGATTGCCAGTTTAATGGTGGAGCAATACCTGAACGGGAAAGTGTTGCGTAAAGACATGGAGCAGCGCATGCTTGAAAGCGATCTGATTCACAAAACAGCGGGAACGCAGAAAAAAGATTCTCACTGATGCGCGAAAAGAGTGAACGTCTTTTTTACAACGTGGATTGGCTTCTTGTCGGAATCTTCCTCGCACTGATCGTGATGGGATGGTTCAATATTTACTCCGCTGTTTACGACGAACAAAAGAGCGACATTTTCAATTGGACGCGATTGGAAAGCAAACAGATGATTTTCGCGGTCACTTCAGTAATATTGGCTTTCTCTATTCTTGTTATTGATGCGTCTTTCTTCACGGCCACCGCGTTTTATTTATATGCGGGTGTGATGTTGCTGAACTTAATTGTAGCTTTTGCGGGAGCAGAAATCAAAGGCAGTCGCTCATGGTTTAAATTCGGCGGATTCAGTTTGCAACCTGCGGAGTTTGCGAAATGGGCTACCGCATTGGCATTGGCGAAATTCATGAGCGGACTCGCGAAGCCGAATATGAAACAGGCAATGGGTGTGGCAATCGGAATTATTGCGTTGCCGGTGATGATTATCATTTTGCTGCAGCGGGAAACAGGCGTTGCGTTGGTATTCGCGGCAATGGTGGTTGTGTTGTACCGTGAAGGACTCGTGGCCGGATGGATTTTGCTCGTGGGATTGATTTCCGTTCTCGCGATGGTTGTCGGAATCAAGTATCATGAAGCCATAGGAATACTCGTTTTGATTTTCGCTGCAATCGCGGCGGTCCGTATTCTCATATTGCGGAAGAAAACGTTCAAGCAGATTCTTTTCTCCGCATTGGCTGTACTTTATCTGGGCGGATTGATGTTCGTTTCATCAAAAGTCATTGAGAAAATGCCGGAGCACCAGACAGGACGAATAAAAGTATGGTTGGGACTCGATGTTGATAGAGCAACCGAAGATCGGTTCGGTTACAATACGAAACAATCGCTGATTGCGATCGGTTCCGGAGGTCTTGCAGGCAAGGGATATCTTGATGGAACACAAACGAAATTCCGCTTTGTGCCGGAGCAGGAAACGGATTTTATTTTCTGCACAGTAGGAGAGGAATGGGGATTTTACGGAAGCGCATTTGTTGTGCTGTTGTATTCCATGCTTATCGTGAGAATTATTCTCCGAAGCGAGCGACAGCGTTCCGATTTCACGCGCATTTATGGTTACGCAGTTGCGTCCATATTTTTATTTCACTTGATGGTGAATGTAGGCATGACGATCGGAATTTTACCGGTAATCGGAATTCCACTGCCGTTCTTCAGTTATGGCGGATCATCACTCATCAGCTTCACGGTGTTGCTTTTTATCTTCGTGAAACTTGATTCGCAACGCTTGCTGATACTTCGTTAAGTATTCTGAGGAGAATTACGTTTAACGTACATCAAACCCAACATCGTTATTCCGCCGGTTACAAGAATATAAACCGAGAAGAATCCTGCAGCATGTCCGTCAATTTGCACAGGATCGAAAGTGGAATTTGCTGCTTCAACATCGCGGAATAATCCGAATCCGTGGAGCACCCAGAAAAAAGGAATCACTGCGGAGTGAATAATATACGACCAGGAGAGAAATCCGGTAAAACGACGACCTCTGATTTTCAGGATCCGTCTTACGATGTACCAGGTGATGTACGCATACACCGGCGACATTATCACAACATCGAGCAGCGAAAACGGAACCAGATAAATTTCCATATTGAAAAGGTAGCAATATGGTGTGAAGTCTGCAACTCACAACAGCGCAAAAAAAAACATCCCCGGAGTTCGGAGACGTTTTCTGAAATTATGTTCAGCGATTAAAAATGCTTCGCACGATTATCAACGATGTTCGCTTCTTCACGAAGTACTTCACCTGCTGAACCGTCAGCACGGGAAGCTGCACCTTGAATCAAACGAGTTTGCTGCGACTTTACATCTGTCAAAGCTTCAGCAGGTGTAACTGATTCCATAACCACAACGTAAACGCCCATTGTTCCTTTGATAGGAGCAGAAAGTTGTCCCGGCTTCATTGTTGCCATGATTGCAACAACATCTCCTTCATAACCCGCGCCCTGAACATAAGGAGCAGCGAATGTTACGTTAGCACCAGGCTGAACTGTAAGCTTCGTATTTGCAGCCCACATATCAATAGTAGCACCTTTTGATTTGTTCAGTTCGTCAGTGAACATTTTCGTTTTCTTCTGCTTACGAACTTCAAGCTCGCAGATTTCACGTACCGCTTCGAAAGGCTTCACACCTTTTTCGAGGATGCTGGAAAGTTTGCAAACGATGTAACGCTCTCCGCTCTGGAACGGCTGTGATACAGCTCCGAGTTCAGTTTCTTCATCATACATCCAACGAACAACTTCGCGTGCATTTTCAATTCCGCTGATGTACTTAGAGCCTTCCTGAATTTCACCTGCTTTAAGCAAGTTCAGGTTGTCTTTCTTCACAGAAGCATCAAATGTTTCTGCGGTGTTGTTTAAACCTGAGAATTCAGAAGCTTTGTTGTAAACGTTACGGATTGTTGTTTCAGATGGTCCGATCTTCTTGTTGAGCGCAACAACTTCCACCTTGCGGCTTGGAGCTGTTTTATCGAGAACCTGAATTACGTGGTAACCGAAATCCGTTTCAACTACAACAACATCACCTTTGTTATTGTTGAAGCCTGCGTCTTTGAAAGGCTGAACGAATCCGCTTTCCTGTGTAAACCAACCGTAATCACCTTTGTTGCCGCCGTCAGGATTTCCGTTCGCTTTAGAGCCAGGATCGTCTGTGAATTTCTCTACGAGATCTTCCATTTTCGCTCCGCGCTTAATTGCTTTCTGCAAGCTGTCCGCTTTCGCTTTCGCCTGTTCTTTTGTGCGTGTGATATCAGGACTTGCGCTTGCACCGCCTTTATATGCGAAGAGGATGTGACGCACTTTTGCAGAGTCAGCACTTGTCTTGTGTGCAGTTACTTTATAGATCGTAAGATTTTCGCCTTGGTTGAATGGCCCGATAACTTCACCAACTGCTGCTTTCAGAAATGCGCTGTCAGCACCAACAGGGAATGTTCCTGAACGGAGATTCTGTTTAGCGTACATTCCGTCGTCAGACATTGAAAGAATGTAAAGTGAATCGTCAGCAGATGTTTTTCCTGCTTTCAGATCACCTTTCATTTTCTCCATATCAGCACGCTGTGCAGCGATATCGTCCGCAGAAGGGAAAATGTCGAACGCCACGTACTCAATTGCACGCTGCGCATCACGCTGCTTGAACTTGTATTGGTTCTGATTGTAGTAATCCTGAAGTTCAGCATCAGTGCAAGCGATCGTTGAATCAGCTACTTCGCTGTAACGCTTCACCATGAACTTGAAGTTGTACTTCGTGTTCTCGTCTTTGTATTCGTGTTTAGCTTGTGCAGTTGTTACGTAAATTCCTTTACGCACCAATTGATTGTATTTTTCACGAAGAAGGAATTTGTTCATGTCCTTCTCAATTGCAGCCCACATGCTGTCCTGACGGTCATCCATCTTTTCAACGAATGCACGGATTTTCGGACCGCTGATCTGACCATTAGGACCTGCAACTTCCGGAGAGATTTGTCCGGTCTGCTGGTTCTGGAAATACTGGTTCATGTACTGTGAAGGCTGATTGCCCATCATCTGGTCAGCAAGCTCATCAACAGTGATCATGATTCCGAGTGCTTCGTATTGCGGCTCGTAAACCAGTTTGTCAATGAATTCCTGCCACACGCCTTCCTGAATCTGCTGTTGTTCCTGTTCGGACAACTGGCGACCGTTAGCGTATTGTTCAATCTTATTATTGAACTCGATAAGACTGATGGTTTCTCCGTTGATTTCACCAACGTCCATGCTTCCGGGACCACCACCGAGATTTCCGCGGTTGATAAGGTCGGTAAGAATGAATGCAAGAAGTGCAAGCGCAATGATACCTACAAGAAGTCCAACGCGTGAACGGATGCGTGAAAGAATCGTTTTGTGCTCTTCTTTTTTCGCAGCGGGATTAACTTTCTTTTCTGAAGTCATACTATTTGATAATTCGGGACGCGAATATACAATTTTGGGTGGAAACGAGGAGGGAAATCATGGTTTTTAGGGGTGGAAATTGGAGGGATTGGGAAATGGGGATTGGGAATGGGGAATTGGGATTGGGTATTCGGGACTGGTTATTCGGTATTGGGGAGCGTGTCAAACCGAGTAAGCGTTAACCAAACACGGAGTGATTTATGACGTAAATTGAGCTGTACCGAGGGTTGATGGTGGGAAATGGGGATTAGGAAATGGGTATTCGGAACTCGGGATTCGGGTGCGTGTCAAACCGAGTAAGCGTTAACCAAACACGGAGTGATGTATGACGTAAATTGAGCTGTACCGAGGGTTGATGGTGGGAAATGGGGATTGGGAATTGGGGACTGGTTATTCGGTATTGGGGAGCGTGTCAAATCGAGTAAGTATGTACTTATTTCTTCGTTTCTGCTTCGCGTTTGGCAGCGTCGCGTTGAATTCGGCGATTAAACATGCGGCGCATATTCCACATTACGGCGCAAAAAAGAGTGATCATCAGGCAAAAAATGCCATTTTCCCGGGCTCCGATGATGAACATGTAAATTGTGGTGATAGCGGCAACGGCTGCCATTGCAAGCCATACAAATTCGGTAATGCGGAGATATTTGTTCATTCTTTTTCGTTGAGCAGGAATGTTCCTGTGATGTCAGTAATGGTGTAATTCGTGAACGTTTCGTCGGATTCGAGCCCGTTTCCGGTAATGACCTGATTGCCTTGCGTGATTTTCACAAATCCATCGGTGTAGATTTTCCGCTGTCCGGGGCGTCCGTCCCACGTCAGTTTTTCCGTGTTGAGTTTTTCGCCTTTGATGTTTACGACCTCTACATTTTTCTTCGCCACCATGATTTGTTCACGCGTTCTGCGTTCAGCATAATCGGCTTTCAGGGAACTGTTGACTTTAGAGCTGTCGTCGTAAAATTCAACGAAAACTCCTTTGGGAAAAACAGTCTTTCCGATTTGCGTTCCGTAGTCTTCCACAATTTCCGCTTTCAACCGGATTTTCGGTCTTGCGGAATCCGTGTACAGAAATTTCACATCGTGTGTAGTCAGCAACGGAAAACTGTCGCGGCGCGTAATACTTTCCACTTCCGCAGGATCGTTTTTGCAGCTGTACAACATGCACATCAATACAATCGCACCGATGTATGTGAAGAAGCTGCTCCGCATTTTTTAGTCGAGTTTGTAACGCATGAACCAACGATCGTTGATCGTTAATCCTACTGTAACACGCAGGAATGATTCTTTGATCAAGCCGTTATCCATTGTGCCACGCTGACCGGCTTCAATGTTCAGACTCACACGCGAGATCGGTTCGCCCAAACGTGTGCGGTATGGAAGCGGGAACGCCATTCCGTAGTTCACTGCCATTTCTGTAAGTTGCGTATTGTTGATTTCAAGATACGTTTGATACCAACGCATGCCCAAACGATATTGCGTTGCGCCGAGCAAACTTCCTCTTCCTGCAACACGTGGTTGCAATTGGAATCCGGCAGTGACACGCTGACTGTTTTTAAGTGAAGCTGTTGTTCCCAGATATGTGAAATTCTCCCACATTTGCATGGTGTAATCTGCCTGGAACATCCACTTGTGATCTTTCTTGATTGCGAATCCGAATCCGCCCATCATTGGCAAACTCACTCGCGATGGAATTCCCAGATCGCTCACCACAGTATCTTTCACCTGTTCAATCGTACCGATTTGTTTATATGTGTTCGCGAGCAAATCATACGAAACATTAATGTCCATTGGAGCAGCAAAAACAGCTCCGAACGTAATACGGGCTCCCGGTTTGCGAATGAACAATTGCGCAGTGTCGATTCCCTGATTGCGTTTGAAATAATATTTGTTGCCGAAAACTTTTGTCTTCGTAACAATGGAATCCGGTAATGCGATGTAAGCAGGATTCAATGAACGCGGGAAGCGGAAACTGTATTGCAAACCTGCTGTCGCGTAAACATCACGGAAGGTTGTGTATTTCGTGATTTTGGTGTTCCATGTCTGGAGAGAATCAGGAAACACATCACGGCGGATATTGATGAGCGATCCGAACAAATACGAAACATTTACGCCGATGGAAACATTCGACATGTGTGTCCGGAAATTCATTTTCGATTTGATAGCACTGGTGTCATTTACCGCGCGCAATGCATCGTAATCAGAAGACAAAAGAAACTTACGAGGCATCCATCCGAAAGGACGAACGGCATGCATCATAAATACCTGACTGATTCCACCGGAACCTTCGTACTTGTAGGTAACAGATCCGATGTTGTTGATGCTGTCTTGCGAAGAAAGATTATAACCGACAGTTGAATAAGGAATCAATCCAACAGCAGCGCCCCAGTATTTGTTTACAGGAAATGCGAGCGCAAAGTGACTGAGCATGGTACGATTGAAAACTCCTGTACCGGAAGCATTCTGCAATTGTACGGTGTTGCTGGTGATGCCGATTTCATAATTCACCAAAGCATGCGCCGTGATGGAAGCCGGATTCTGCAGGTTGATGTATTGCGGAATGAGAGAATCGTTTTGTAATGCAATTCCGCCTCCGCCCATTGCAGTATTGATGAGTCCGCCGCTGAACTGAAAGTCACCAAGACCGTAACGTGAGTACGGAGAAACCGTTGACAATACGGATGGATTTTGCGCGAAAATGTTTCCTGAAAATGAAATCAGAAACACCGCCGCAACGACAAATGATTTTAATTTAAACGACAAGGCGGTTGACCACATTATAATTGAGAATTGTATTGAGCCCCTGAGCTATCAGATCCGGGCGTGCAAAGATGCCATTTTTAAGTCCTTCTGCCAAAACCTGTCCGTCACCACCGGTGATGAGCACTTTGAGGTCGGTAAATTGCTGAGAGTATCTGAAAATCATGCCTTCCAGTTCTGAAATTGTACCATTGATCGCGCCGCTGCGCAGCGAAGTTTCCGTACTCTTTCCGATAACCGGAGAATCGCCTTCAGCAGATACCAGAGGTAATTTCCCAGTGAACGAATGCATTGCCTGCAAACGCATGTGAACTCCCGGAGAAATCGCTCCTCCATGAAATGTTCCGCCTGAATCAATCAGATTGTATGTAATACAAGTTCCTGCCACTGCAACCAAGACGTTGCTTCCTTCGGAAAGTTGCCATGCCCCGCAAGCTGCTGCAATTCTGTCGGCACCGAGCGTTTGAGGTGTATCGTAGTTCAGCTTTATCGGTAATTGTGTGGAGCCGTTCAACTCAATGGTTTTTCCCATTGCGTTGAGTTGCGGTATGAATCTGCTGCTCAGCGGCACAACAGAACTGACAATAGAACGATCGAATTTCTGATCGCGCACGTAAGCAGGAATTTCTTCCGCTTGTGCAGTCGCAATCTGCCCGCGCCAAACGATTTCATTTCCTTCGAAAAGAAACATTTTCGAGGAGTGATTTCCGATGTCAATCACCAGGTTGCGTGTCATGCGTTCAAAGGTAAACATATAAGTAGCAGCGTGCGGAAACAGTCAAAGCGATTAACATTACTTTTGAAACTAA
>Ga0172372_10013349_pt1 | contig 10183 bp, 7 predicted proteins | sample LakKiv5m_2_FD_114544 | JGI IMG/M metagenome (GOLD analysis project Ga0172372, IMG submission 114544) | Freshwater microbial communities from Kabuno Bay, South-Kivu, Congo - kab_092012_9.5m | ecosystem: Environmental > Aquatic > Freshwater > Lake | place: Democratic Republic of the Congo... | reverse complement strand
TCGACACCGGTCTGCTCGAGCAGATAGAGCAATACCAAGGCAATCGGCACCGACTCGACGAAATTGCCGTGGGCGCGGATTCGTTGCTCGAGAACTGCATCTCCCCCGGCGCCGATCCCGATCTGTGTCGCGAGCCTTCTTTGACTGACACGCACGTACAAGACGACCAACAAGAGGCCGCACAACCCGGCATACAGTCCTGTAATCATGAGAGTCTCCTCTAACATCCTTTGGCAGTGACGTTAGCAAACACCGATAGTTTAGGTCTCAGGAATTACCCCAAAATCGCTTCGCGCTCGTACAGCCGCGCCGCGATCCAACACAGGCTTGTGCCGATCAGCGCGGTAGCCGATGCGAAAAGCACTCGCTAAACCGCCAAACTTTTTTTTGACCGAGACAGCGGCCGCGGGCTATGGATACACTCGGCGCCATGAACACTCAACTCTCCGCGATCGTTGAGGTCTGCCGCGAGGCAGGGTTGACCCTGGAAGGGTCGGTTCCCGAACACTGCGAGGTGACCGGAATCGCCGCGGTCCAAGATTGTGGCCCAGGCGATTTAGTGTTCGCCGATAAACCGGCGCTGCTGAACTACGTGCTAGAGCGACGTCCACGGGTGATGGTGGTAGCCCGCGGCCTGCGGGAACAACTACCGGTGGAGGGCCTCACGACCGTAGTGTTGTTGACCAGCCAAGTGTCGCTTGCCCATGCCTTCATCAAACAGCGTTACGCTGCGCGTGATTTTGGCGCGGCAGGCTGGGAGGACCCGGTGCACCTATCGGCCGTAGTACATCCTTCGGCGACGCTTGGCGCGGATACATTCGTTGAGCCGCGCGCCGTGGTGGGTCGTAACGTCGTGATTGGCGCACGTTGTCGCATCATGTCGGGCGCTGTTGTTGAGCACGATGCCATCATCGGTGACGATAGCATCGTGCATCCAAACGCCGTGATCGGTTACGGATGCCGCCTCGGCAAAGAAGTGGTGGTCGGAGCGGGTAGCGTGATCGGTTCCGAAGGCTTTGGTTTCGCCCAAGATTCGAACCGTCGCAGCCACCCTATTCCGCAAACCGGAATCGTTGTCATCGGCGATCGCGTACGCATCGGCGCCAACAATACGATTGACCGCGCAACCTACGCAGAGACCCGTATCGGCAGCGGCACCAAATTCGACAATCTGTGTCATGTTGCACACAACGTCGAAATCGGCGAAGACTGTCTGCTAACGGCTATGTTCTGCATCGCCGGATCGAGCCGTATTGGCAAACGAGTAATTGCGAGTGGACAGACCGGCGTCATTGATCACGTGAGTGTGGGTGACGATGTAGTTCTCGTTCATCGCGCGGGTGTCGTCAAAGATATCGACAAGCCAGGAGTTTATGCGGCGCTGCCCACGCAGCCCATGGATGAATATCTGCGCAATACGGCGGTTGCACGCAAGGGCGCGGAACTACGCCGCCGGATCGCCGATCTGGAGAAGACGCGAACCGAAAACTGACAAGTCGCTAACTTTGGCAGCTAAGTGCTTGGAAGACGGAAGGAAATGGTGGCCGGAGTCGGAATCGAACCAACGACACGCGGATTTTCAAACCCCGCGCCCACGAAATACCGCTTTTAAATCAATCAGTTACCGAAGAAGCACTCTGGTGCGACAACGGTGTAACACCTATCAAATCGGTGTTTTGACGCGGATATTTCTTCCAAAATCGCTCGCTCAAGCGACCCGTTCTGTCGTTTAAACGACAAAAACTTAGTCAGGCTCCTCTCCTACGCCCGATCACCCCCCCTGGAGCTGCTAGATTTAGTTGGGTGCCTGCATCGCCCCGGGATAAAACACGCTTGCGCAAGTCACGCGCGCAGATAGCGAGCGCGCTTTAGGAAAGCTTGTCGAACTACCGCACCGCGATCGGACTCTTGCGCTTCAGGGACGATCTCGAGCTCATTAACCAGAGCCTCCCTTGCTCTCTACGGGAGGCGCGCTCGGCCACCACAAAATTGTTACAGTTTCTTGACACGCAATTCCGTCGGCGTACATTGAGGTCGCTCCTCCTAACAAAATTAATGAACGAGGGCGCCGACGATGAAGGGACAAACCGTAGTTTTGCGCTTACTGATAGCACTCGGATCGATCGTAACGGCAAATGCCGAAGGATCAGGTTGGGTCCTGAACCTTGAGCGCTCGACCTTGGTCGAGACAGCGACGAGCCAGCCGCTCACCGCTAAAGCGCAACTAATGCTGGTGACCACGGGCGTAGCCCCTAAAGGCCGTGAGGGCCAGCTAGCGCTAAATGGCGATGAGCTCTCTTACAACGCAGAGCTGCGATTCAGCGCGAAACTTGATGGTCGGGATTACCCCATTCACGGCTCGAGCCTCGGCGATTCCATCGCCATCGATGTCGCAGGCGACGAATCGGTTCGCTCTATTATCAAGTCAAACGGCAACAAAGTTGTCAGCTTTAGCCGCTCATTCAGCTCCGACGCACAGACCATGGTGGTCACGGCCCGATACTTCGGCGCCGAAGGCCAGGTCGCGGCGCGGGAGCGCCTGATTTTCGAGCGACGCTAACTTTAAACCGGGGCTAACGGGAGGCGCCTGGAAACTAGCGACTAGCTCAACACACTGTAGTACCGCGTAGGTACTGGACACGCCGGCTCCGTACGCGCACCCTCCTCATCAAAGATGAGTTTCATCCGCTTGGAGTGAACGTCCAATGATCCGTGTTACCTATGTCTCGCGTGAAGCTCCCGGCCTAACGTCTGATAAATTGTTAGCGCTCGTTTCTCAGTGCCACCGCAATAACCCGGATAAAGGTCTAACCGGCATGTTATTGCACGGTAATGGCACGTTTCTTCAAGTCCTCGAGGGCGATGACCATGTGGTCGATACACTGATGGGGGCGATCGCTGCAGATCTGCGTCATATCGACATGAAGATCGTGCGGCGTGAATCTGTCACGAAACGTCAATTCGCCGATTGGAGCATGGGATTTGAACGCGTCACTGATGAGAGCTTAAAAGAAGTCTCCGGGCTTCACGGTTTTGGGCTTCGCAACTTTACACCGGAGTACCTCAGCGGTCATGACGATGTCGTTGAAACGTTGCTCGAGCGACATCGTGCGCCCCACTGGGATCCACTTATTCGCGAGCTCGATGCGCGCGACAAGCTGATCGGCGAACTACGTCGAGAAATCATACGAATGCGTAATGATAATGCGATGACTGCACTAATCCTTCAGACCATGATCGATGCGGCTAGCGAAGGCTCGCTCAATGACACACATCTTGATATTTGCCGCACCGCACTGCATGGGCTTCGATAAACGCCGTCTTGAAGGACTCTATCTAAGCAATTCTGATTTTTTCGCGCTTACGAGGATCTATGCCGAAGCGATCTTTCTCGGTCAAAGATCATCGCCGGATTGGGCGATCGGTATTGCATAAGCTGAATTGCTCCGTCGATCGGGCAAGGCACCGTACGTGACGATCAAGAAACTTGCTTACCTCACCCCGCTGCTGGTCGCCCTGCTCCCGTTCCTCGGCTTTTCTGTCGGCCAAGCCTCAGGCCAATGGGCGCTCGCATCCTGCCTCACACCCTTAGTGCTATTCATCGTCGTTCCACTTCTCGATTGGATTATCGGGCGTGACTCCTCTAATCCCTCGGAACTCGAATCCGCAACGCTCTCCGAGCAACGCTATTACCGGCTCTTGACCATGCTGTGCTTTCCCGCCTACCTCGGCACGCTGTTATTCGGCGCCTGGGTTATCGCCAACGTGCCAATGTCGCCGCTCGTCATGGCCGCGTGGATCTTCTCGATCGGACTCGTTGGCGGCATCGTGGCAATTAATCCAGCACACGAAATGATCCACAAGTCCAATGCTGTCGAACGATCCGTCGGCGGCACACTGCTGGCGATGGTCTCGTACGGCACTTTCAAGGTTGAGCATATCGCCGGACATCACATTGATGTCGCAACGCCGAAAGACCTCACGACTGCTTCGATGGGCCAAACGGTATTCGGATTCATACTGCGATCGATCACAGAAAACCCCTCTCGAGCACTCGAACTTGAGCGGGCTGCCTGTCTCCGACGCGGAATACCCTGGCGGTGGTATACCAGCGAAAGTGGGGGCTGGGCTGCAGTATCGCTCGTATTCTGCGCCCTTTGCTATTTGGTCGTCTCGGGGTCACCTCTGCATACGCCCTGGATCGGTGGCCTCTATTTTCTGGCACAGTCACTAATCGCCGTTGCGCTGCTAGAAATCGTCAACTACATCGAGCACTACGGATTGATTCGCCGCACACATTGCTTGACCGACGGCTCGCTGCGCTATGAGCGTATCAATCATCTGCACTCTTGGAACGCTAACTTTGCGCTGACCAATGCTCTGCTCTTTCAGTTACAGCGACACAGCGATCACCATGCGCATAGCTTCAGGCGGTATCAGACGCTTCAACACCATGCGGACAGTCCGCAACTTCCTGCAGGCTATGCAACGATGATCTTGGTTGCGTTGATTCCGCCACTATGGTTTCGAGTCATGAATCCGCGAGTTCCGAAGGCGAGCTCGAGTATGCCCTCGCTACATTGATAAGTATAAAGAAGCCGGGAGTGAGTAACTGAACTCTAAATAAGTTAGTTTGAGCGTAAATATTGCATTTTTTCTTCGACTTTTTAACCACAAAACCACCGCGTATCGATCTAAGAAAGGACTGCGCTTAGATAAGAATTAGCAGCCCTATCTTTGATACCCCTCAAGAAAGTTATCTCGAGATCGTTCTCGAATAACATAGAATCGTGCTATGAATGTCATAGACCCGTCTAAAAAAACCGGCGTCGACCCCGCTCACCGTCGCGTGATCTTTGCTTCCTCGCTGGGAACCGTTTTCGAATGGTACGACTTCTACCTCTACGGGGCATTGTCGACAATCATCTCGCGCCAGTTCTTTTCGGGCGTGAACGAAACTACTGGGTTCATCTTCGCGCTGCTCGCGTTTGCCGCAGGCTTTTTCGTACGTCCCTTCGGCGCGCTCGTATTCGGGCGTTTAGGCGATCTTGTTGGCCGTAAGCACACCTTCCTCGTCACTATCGTTCTAATGGGCGTTGCTACCGCAGGTGTAGGCTTACTGCCCTCCTATGAAACCATCGGAGTCGCAGCACCCATCTTGCTGATCATTTTGCGATTACTTCAGGGGCTTGCGCTCGGCGGCGAATACGGCGGGGCTGCGACCTATGTCGCCGAACATGCGCCAGAGGGGCGACGCGGCCTGTATACGAGCTGGATTCAAACGACGGCGACGCTCGGTCTCTTTCTCTCACTGCTGGTGATCCTCGGTTGTCGGTTGCTGTTCGGTCCACAATTTGAGGAATGGGGCTGGCGCATCCCATTCCTGCTATCAGTCGTGCTGCTCGGAATCTCGGTTTACATCCGTATGCAACTCGAAGAGTCACCAGCCTTTGCGCAGATCCGTGCCGAGGGCAAGCTCGCCAAACAACCGTTGAAGGAAGCTTTTGCTAATCGTGCAAATCTACGGCTAGTGGTTCTCGCACTATTTGGTGCAACGGCGGGCCAGGCAGTTGTTTGGTACGGCGGACAGTTCTACGCGCTATTCTTCCTGGAGAAGACACTGCAACTTGATTCAGCGGCCGCTAATCTCATCATCGCCGCCGCACTATTGATCGGGACACCGTTTTTCGTTGTCTTTGGCGCATGGTCGGATCGCATTGGTCGTAAAACGCTGGTACTCGGTGGCTGTGTACTCGCTGCATTGACCTACTTCCCAACCTTTAAAGCCATCACACATTTTGCAAACCCCGCGCTCGAGCGCGCCGTTGACGAGGCTCCAGTGCGAGTCGTTGCGGACCCCGCCGACTGCAGCCTGCAGTTCGATCCCGTTGGCAAGAGCACCTTCCGCACTTCGTGCGACATTGCAAAGACAGCACTCGCTCGAGCGGGCGTGCCATACACCAATGAAGCCGCCTCCGCTGGCGCCCCAGCACAGGTGCTGATCGGCTACGGCAAAAACCAAACGATCGTCGTAAGCTTTATGGGTAAAGATCTACCCGAAGCCGAGTGCAAGGCGACTGCTAGCGCATTCAACGCCCAACTGCGTAGCGCGCTTGACACCGCAGGCTACCCGGCGCGCGCTGATATGTCGCAGGTCAACTACCCGATGGTTGTACTGCTATGCGCATGGCTAGTCCTACTCGTCACCATGGTTTACGGACCCATCGCTGCGTGGCTCGTGGAACTGTTTCCAACCCGTATCCGCTACACCTCGATGTCGCTGCCCTACCATCTTGGAAATGGCTGGTTCGGTGGCTTTTTGCCTGTAACTTCATTCGCGATTGTTGCAGCGACAGGAGATATCTACGCTGGTCTTTGGTATCCAATCGTAGTCGCCCTCTCAACTGCGGTGATTGGGGCGTTATTCCTACGGGAAACTCATCGCAGCACCTTACCCGAGTAAGGTAGCAGACTATGACTCGACGATCAGATCATTGCTGGTATTCAATGATTTAATGATCTGATCGATCCGTATGAGAGCGATTACGCGAGTTAAGATTGGGTTTGGAGGGCGTCTTCTTTTGCAGAGAAGCACTGGCTCGGGCTGGGAAGGATCCTCATTGACTTGAGGCACTACGGCGATCGATCTTGTTCGTCGCATTGGTTAGCGGTAAACATAGTTCACCAAGCAATGCCGAGGGGGTCATGACGGTAATCAACGACAAATGGCTGAGAAACTGGCTCGCCCCAGCCCTTTTGACCCTGCTTTCGTCGTGCGGTGGAGGTGGCGGTGCAAACTCAGGAACTAACACGACATCGCCGACCGCCTCTACGCCGGTACCGACGCCGTCCACCTCGCCGATCGAGGCAAGTCAAGGGACGCTCCTTCAGAATCCAGTATTGCAGTGCGGCAGTTCCGTCGACACGCTGACAGCAGACTCGGCGCTCAATAGCGTTACAGTTTTCGAGAGTGGACCGGTACGTCCACTCATACTTTCGGCAGATGGCCAACGGCTGTACGTAGTCAATGGACCCGCAGGCTGCCTCGAGATCTATGCGATCAACGGCGACACGCTCCGGTTGGTTAGCAGCGTCAGTGTCGGAGTTGAGCCGGTTTCGATAGCTGAACGAACTTCTAATGAATTATGGGTCGTCAATCATCTTTCTGACTCGGTGAGCGTGGTTCGCCTTGACGGTACTCCTCGAGTACTGCGGACTCTACAGGTTGGTGACGAACCAAGAGATATCGTTTTTGCCGGCAGCAACCGTGATCGAGCTTTTGTCACCGCCGCGAATCGGGGACAAAATCGTCCCGGCTTCACTTCCGTGTCACTCACGACACCTGGAAGCGGTCGTGCAGACGTCTGGGTCTTCGATGCGAGCCAGCTTGAGGACTCCTTGAATGGAAAGCCTGTGAGCATAATTACTTTGCCCGCAGATATTCCGCGCGCGTTAGCTGCCAGCGGAGACGGTCGAACCGTGTATGCAGCTGCCTTCATGTCGGGAAATCGCACAACCGTTCTTCATCGCGACGCTCTTAATACGCCAAAACCTGGTTTGACGACCAGCGCTGACGCTGTACAAGCTCCCGCTACCAGTTTGATCGTTCGCTACGATGGCACTGCCTGGCGCGATGAAGTCCGCACCGACTGGTCAAACCAAGTAAAACTAACTCTGACAGATGAAGATGTATTCGCCATCGATGCGGGTGCGACGACCCCCGCGATCACCGCGCGCTTTGCAGGGGTCGGAACTACGCTATTCAATATGGCAGTCGGGGCCGATGGACGCATCTTCGTCAGCAATACCGAAGCCTTCAATGAAGTCCGATTTGAGGGGTCCGGTCGACGGGGTAACAGCACCGTCCGAGGCCGTATCGCGGAAAGCCGCGTATCGATTATTTCACCCGCGTCGGGCGCAGTAACGGCGGTCCACCTGAACCGTCACATCGATCCTAACCTGCCTCAAGGTACTAGTGTTTCTGCTGCTGATAAGGCTCGCTCGCTAGCGCAACCGACAGCAATGGTTCTGAACAGCAGCGGAGATACGCTGTTCACAGCAGCATTCGGATCAGCCAAAGTGGCAGCGCTACCCACGGCGTCACTGATATCGGGCAACTACACGCCTGACGCCTCGCGATATGTCGATGTTCCGGCCGGCCCGGCCGGGCTTGCCGTCAATGCGTCTGGTTCTCGCCTTTTCGTGTATTCGCGTATCGCCCATGCCGTCAGCGTGATCGATGTTCCCAACCGAACGATCTTGTCTACTCGCTCTCTGTTCTCGCCCGAGAGTACCGCTGTCAGAGAAGGCCGACGATTTCTGTACGACGCGACTTTGAGTTCAGCAAACGGCACGGTTTCTTGCGCAAGCTGCCATGTTTTCGGTGATCTCGATCATCTCGCATGGGACCTCGGCAACCCCGACGATCGTATGCAGAACAACCCCAATGCATACCTCCCACTCAGTCCGCGAACAACGCCGCGCTTTCATCCCCTTAAAGGACCGATGACCACCCAAACATTACGTGGATTGAAGGGTAACGGGCCGATGCACTGGCGGGGCGATCGGACGGGAACTTCGCGCGCCTTAGTTCGAGGATCGACTGAATCGCTTGAGGAGGCTGCGTTTAAGGAATTCAACAGCGCTTTTGTCGCACTACTTGGGCGCGAGACCGTACTCCCGTCAGACCAGATGCAAGCGTTTACAGATTTCGCTATGCAACTCGCTATGCCTCCCAATCCGATCAGAGCGTTAGATAACTCCTTGAGCGAACAGGAGTCGGCGGGTCGCAACTTCTACATGAACTTCCCCTCGACGCTTTTAGGCTCATGCGACAACTGCCATCGCCTTAGACCTCTAGAAGGGCAGTTTGGTACTAACGGATTGATGACCTTCGAGGGTGGGCGTATTACGGAGAACTTCAAGATTCCGCAGCTGCGCAATATGTATACCAAGGTAGGCATGTTTGGCTTTAGCGGCGACAACAGCGCCGCGACTGGCGCCCAGATCCGCGGCTTTGGCTTCAGTCATGACGGCGCAGTCGATACTCTGGAAAATTTTCTTCGAGACCCGGTTTTTATATTTCCGCCACCGGCTGATGTGACACGTCGACAAGTGGCGGCATTCGTACTGGCGTTCGATACGGATTTGCTACCGATCGTCGGCCAGCAAGTTACGTGGCGCCCAGGCACTAACAGCGCTATTGAAGATCGACTCTCGCTGTTACTCAGTCAGGCTCTAACTAGAACTCCACGCCCTGTTTGTGATTTGGTTGCTCGAATCACTACTAACGGCGTCGCCTATAGCGCACTGCTGCAGCCCGATGGCAACTGGGTACTCAGAGACGGCGGCACTCGTAGCGAGGTACAACTCAAGGAATTGGCGAGTATCGCGCAGCCAATCACATTCACCTGCTTACCACCGGGTACTGGGAAGCGTGCTGCATTGAATAGCATCTAATCTGCTCTAACGCCTACATTCAGGCCGGTTGCAAAGGCCGTCTCCACGTTCGATCGAGCACGCTTCGCGCAAATCCGATCGGATGTCGGCAGTTACTTAATCAACGTCGAGCGACGCAACCAAAGGACTGGGCCCGCTTGGATTCGAACCAAGGACCAAGGGATTATGAGAAGACTGGACTCAGCAATCCCTGTTGGCCATCAATGACTTACACGTGTCACTAAGCGGTGTGTAAGAGAATGTGTAAGTAAATATCGTGTTTTTGACCGGGCTTTTCAGCTGCAAAAACACTTTGGCAGGAAGAGCTTGGCCAGTAACATAAGAAACCGAACTGAAAGTCAAAGTTCGGTTTTGACATATCTGTGACGGATCTGTTCGACGACTGGTCATCGTTTAAACGACGATTACTCTTGCCCCAGATCGTGTTTTTACATCGAGCATCAACTCATCGTAGGCAGGAACTGCGACTGCAATGCGCTTTAGGCCGGCGATCTCGACGTAATGATAAGTATCAGCGATCGACCTATGTACGAATAAGGACCAGATTTGACCCGTAGCTCATCCGTTGGAAACCATGCGGCGTAATTGCTTTTTCCATCGCTTCTGTGCAGCCGGGCTTTATTCGATCATGAAGCTCAACAAAGATCATCTTCGTGCGAGATAACCACCGGTGACAATTTGGATCTTCAAAGAGCTCCTTTTCAGTGCCCTCGATATCTAGCTT
>Ga0172372_10013347_pt1 | contig 10185 bp, 11 predicted proteins | sample LakKiv5m_2_FD_114544 | JGI IMG/M metagenome (GOLD analysis project Ga0172372, IMG submission 114544) | Freshwater microbial communities from Kabuno Bay, South-Kivu, Congo - kab_092012_9.5m | ecosystem: Environmental > Aquatic > Freshwater > Lake | place: Democratic Republic of the Congo... | reverse complement strand
GGGGGCATGGCCGATCACCGCGAGAACTCGGCCTTTCCGTTTCATTGCAAGACCTGCGGTCTCATTAGCATCCATGTGGCCAAGGAAGAACGCATCTGTCCAACGTGTAAAAGCGCCGAGATTACCCAATACGGCAAGGAGCCTGTGAGCCTTCCGGGTCCCCATAATTCTGCGGTGCAATGGGGAAACTTTCAGGCCCGTGCCATTGAACATTTATGTCCGAAGTGTGGCATGCACACCATGAGCTTTGATGGGCCAAGCATCATGTTTGATTAATGTGAGGCTTACGGTATAGCGAATCTTCATTCTTTTGCAAACGGAGAAGTGATTCATGTCCAATGACCCCTCTGTAAACCCGCTTGATAAAAACCAAGCAATTCAGGAGATTTTGTACAAAAAACGCGAGATTGCGCGATTGCAAGAGCATTTTGGTATTACCAACGCTGAGCTCGAACAAGCCGCCCATCCCGTTAGCGAGACCCCTCATCCAAGCCCTGCCGAAAACACCACTTATGACCAAGGCAAGAAGGTGGGGGCTTGGCTTAAAAATGTTTTGAAGTAACACACTGTGTTGGACTTCCATGCGCCTCTCTCGCTCTAAAGTCGATCTTTTTATTGAGTGCCCACTGTGCTTTTGGTTGGACCAAAAAAATAGGATTAAGCGCCCTTCAGGTCCCCCATTTAGTTTGAACGTAGCGGTCGATCACCTTTTAAAAAATGAGTTTGATGCATCACGCGGTAAAGATATACCTGAGCGCTTAGCCCGCGAAGGCCTATCGTTTGTGCCAACCGAGCACGCTCAACTCTCTCGTTGGCGAGAGAACTTTAAAGGGGTCACTCGGCAATACAGAGGAATTGAGTTCTTTGGGGCTATCGATGATCTTTGGCACGATATGTTTGGCGTGCACTATGTAGTGGATTACAAGGCTACAAGCAAAGCCGATGAGGTAAGTTTAGATGCCGATTGGCAAATTGCGTATAAACGTCAAGTCGAGTTCTACCAATGGCTGTTGCGGGGCAATGCTCTTGAGGTCTCTAATCAAGCCTGGTTTGTATATGCCAATGGTATTAAAGGTGATGGTTCCTTTGATGATCAATTGGCATTTAAAACAAAACTTATCTCTTATGATGGCAATTCATCTTGGATTGAGCCAACCTTAGATCATTTAATTGAATGCTTAGAGAGTTCTTTTGCACCAGAACCAGCGCACGATTGTGACTACTGCAATTACGTCAACAAACGCATAACTGCAAAAGCCTTGCCACAAAAAATTGATGTAGTTAGTCCAGCAGAAGATAAACCTGCGGTTGCGATGACACTCCATCGTTTGGTCAAAGGACCAGCTGATCTTGATGCGATCATGACCGTATTACAAGCGCATCAAGGACGACTATTGATTGATGTTTTAATCAAAAATGTTTCTCTCAATTTGGGCAAGAGTCGTCTAACTGAGGCTGGTAAACGCCGCATCTTAGAGTCGATTTATGCCCTACAGTCAAAAGGCAAAATCCGACTTGAGAACGGGATGGCCATTTTGGTGAAGTCGATTTAAAAAAAATTACGGGGTAATAATCATTGCCCCAAGCAGTTTTCGACTCTAAGCTAATTGATGGGCAGAAACAATTTCACTTAAAGCGAAACGCGCACCAATATTAATTTTGATATGGCCTGCTTGAATTGCTGCCATGACATCTGCTGCATTCTCCCGAAGTAATTGCGGAGTAGCATTATGCGGAAAAACTGACGGACGCGTTAAGTACAAACATCCCTTTTTATTCAGAATCTCGGGAGCAATTGCTGGTGCCGGCCCCGATGCTGCTCCATACAGCACCACCATGCCAAAGGGTGCAGCACAATCCAAGGACCCCATAAAGGTATGCTTTGCAACCGAGTCATAAACGACCTGCGCCTTTTTTCCATGCGAGGCTTCAATGACTTGATCAACCCAATTCGCTTCTGAATAATCAACAACAACATCACAACCTGCTTGTTTAGCTGCATCAAATTTTGCTTTGCTACCAACAGTACCAATTACTGTGGCGCCAAGAGATTTTGTCCATGCTGCAAGAATTTGCCCTACTCCGCCAGCGGCTGCATGAATTAATACCGCATCACCGCGTTGTACGCGATAGGTCTTTTTCACTAAATACTGAGCGGTCATCGCCTTAAAAAAGATTGCGGCTGCTAATTCATCGCCAAGGAATTCAGGTAACTGAATTAACTTATCCGCAGCGAGATTGCGATGACTTGCATACGCGCCGATTCCTGCATTCATATACACAACACGATCGCCCACAGCCAAACCGTGCACCCCATCGCCAATTACTTCCACAACTCCGGCTGCCTCATGGCCTAAGCCAGTGGGTAACTCCAAAGGATAAATCCCGGAACGCTGGTAAATATCAATGTAATTAAAACCAATCGCTGTGTGACGAACTTGCACCTGACCCAAACCTGGGGGTGGAAGATTCTCTTGCACCAGGCGCATCATTTCCGGGCCGCCTAACTGGGCTACCCGCACTACATCAGCGCGCGTCATCATTTGGCTTAATTTGTCTTTCTTGGCTCAAGGTTCGTCCAGGTGACTGGCTCAATACGACGGGCATCCACCCGCAAATCAAATACATCAAAGCGATTGTAATAACCAACAACATCATGAAATTGTTTGGGCTCAATGCACTGGTTCAAATCAAAATCAGCATAAATGATGCCTTCTGATTTTTGTAAAGTCTGCCCAAATTGCGCACCAGTTGGATTTACAAAGAAGGATTCAGCGCCTGGGGTCTTTTCAAGGATTGGGGCAACCGTTGGATCACGTTTTACTAAGAAATCAAACATGGGTTTATCCATAAACCCTGCGCATACAATGCCAAAGCATTTAGCTTCAAAGGAATGGGCGGATGCACGAATGCGATTCGCTTCTAAATTATTGTAGTTACCTGACCCGGTAGGATTTCGCGTGGGCCAAATTGGTGGCCAACTCGATATATGAATCTGCTCTTTTTGTGTCATGAGGGTAAAGCGGGCTAAGGGGTTCGTGTTTTCGCCACAAATTAATCCACCAATATTTCCAATGGGGGTATGGGCAACCCGCAAACCGGCACCGTCACCTGGTGCCCAAATTAATTTTTCAAAAAAGGTAGGGACTAGTTTGCGATGATGAACCAAAATTTCACCCTCATTGGAAATCAATAAATTTGAATTCCACAAACACCCAACACTTGCATGACTTGCCTCACTAAAGCCAAACGAGACAAAAACTTGTGATTTCTTCGCCTGCTTCGCAATCGCCTGAACTTCCGGACCGTCAACAAAAAGACTATTTTCAACAAACTGCTGAAATAGATCGTGATTATTCAAAGGCGCCCACAAGGCCGCCCAAATCGGAAATCCAGGGAGAAATGATTCAGGGAAAACCACGAGCTGTGCGCCATGTTTAGCGGCTTCCTCAATCCACGATATGGCTTTAGCTGTCGTCGCTTTTTTATCTAAAAAGACAGGAGCAATATGGGCTGCAGCAACTTTGGTTACGGAATGCGTCATAAATTCTCCCCCCTTTTATATGCTTCGATTCTATACTTGAATTCCTCCAAAACAAGTCGATTTATTTGCAAGATTAATTGCAAATTTACAAACCCTTATAAAAAATGACCGCCAATACCAAAACGAGACAGTTGAACTGGGAAGACCTCAAAATCTTTTTAACGGTCTATCGAGCAGGCAATATTGCTGGAGCCGCAAAAAAACTAAAGCTTGATGACTCCACCATCAGTCGACGCATTGCACAACTTGAAGTGTATCTTGGGCATAAATTATTTGAGCGTACCCGCAACGGCATGATCCAAACTAAATTTGCCGAAGAGATCATTAATCAACTCACAAAAGTCGAATTGGGGATTGAGGGTTTAAATGAAATTGTGACGCACGAGAAAAACATTAGCGGTACTGTGCGGATTGCGATGATGGAAGGAATCGGATCGTTATACCTAGCACATAAATTTGCTCCTTTTTTTCATGACAACCCCAATATAAAAATCGAGTTAGTTACCTCTCCTAATTTTGTACGGGTTGGTTATCGTGAGGCGGATTTATTTTTAAGTTTTTTTAAACTGGCGAGTAAAGGCATTACCTGCGAACGGATTGGTGAGTTCTCCTTGTTCCTATATGCCAGCCAATCTTATTTCAAAAAATTTGGCAAGCCTAATTCCAAGGCTGACTTAAGCCAGCATCACTTTGTGACCTACATTGATGATTTAATCCAAATTGACACGGTACGTTGGCTAGCGGAAGTGATTAAAAACCCTAATGTCAGTGTTAGTTCTAGTAGCATGGTGGCCCAAATTGCCCTCGCCTCATCGGGTGCGGGTATCGTCCTATTACCCAAGTTCTCCATTCCTAAAGACACCAATTTGGTGCCAATCTTAAAAGATGAGGTTAGGGTAAAACGGGATGTCTTTATTAGTGCTCCATCTGATTTACTGAATGTGGAACGCATTCTTAAAGTAAAAAGCTTTATTAATGGGGTCTTTATGAGCGATCATAAATACTTAAATCAACCTTAATGAGCATTATTTTGCATCTTAACTTGCAAAATTAGGGGGTTGAACTTTCCCGCCCTATCGTTAGACTTTGGAAATGATGAAACCGACAACCCTATGAGCCAAACCATTATTGCGCTTGCCATTAATGGCATTGTCTTTGGACTAATCGTTGCCTTGATTGCCTTGGGCCTATCCATTATTTTTGGACTGCTAGATATTATTAATCTCTCCCACGGTGATTTCTTTATGGTGGGTACCGTAATTGCTTTCACCACCCTTGCGACCCTAGGGCATTTTTGGCCGGCACTACTAATTGCGCCTTTAATTGGTTTTGCCCTCGGCGCACTCATTCAATTCTCTATTATTCAGCGAATTAAAAATAATGCAGCCCTGTCCATTGTGGCGACATTTGGTCTATCGATGATTATTCAAGAAGTCGTGCGCATGACCTTCGGCGCTGCCCCCAAACGCATCATGCCGCCAATTTCAGGTACATTTGGAATGTTTGGAATTGAATATGAGTGGTATCGTATTTTTGCTGCGATTGCCTCGATTATTGCGATTGGCTCGTTTTTTATTTTTTTAAAATCCACTAAGCTTGGCGTTTGGATGCGTGCCGTTCGCCATGATCGTGATACCGCAACCACCATGGGTATTCCCACCCAGCAAATTTACCTCTTTACCTTTGGCATTGGATTTGCCATGGCCGCTATTGGTGGAGTGATTGCTGCACCGATTACGACAGTAGACTTTCGTACCGGTGTCGACATTTTGCCCTTCTGTTTCATGGCCGTCATTATTGGCGGTCTTGGAAATTTACCTGGCACGGTAGCGGCAGCTGTTTTGCTGGCCTTCTTGGAAGGGGTTATATCCGGGTTTGCAACGCCTACCATCGCACGTATTTTTTCACTAGTTCTCATGAGTAGCGTTCTTTTGATTAGACCCCAAGGGCTCTTTAAAGGGCTGACGAAATGAGCGCTCGCCTACCCTACTTGGGCCTACTTCTCGTCTTGGTCTTGGCACCTTGGATTATTCCTATCATTGGTGACTCCTTTTGGTTAAGCGTACTGACGGAAATTATTATTTGGTCTTGTTTTGCCGCCAGCATTAATTTTTTGTTTGGCTATGTAGGTTTACTGTCGTTTGGTCAGGCGCTATTTTTTGGTTTTGGGATGTATGGTGTTGCACTTGGCATCAGCGCTTTTCAGTTGTCCTTTTGGCCAGCCTTTTTTTTAGGCCCCTTTAGCGCCACTGTCATGGCTCTCATTACTGGAATTTTTGCCGTAAGGCTCACGTGGCACTACTTTGCCATCATCACCGTAGTTTTTTCTTTAATCTTTTATTTCCTAGCGCTCACTTTAAAGTCGGTCACGGGGGGTGATGATGGAATTAACTTTAGCATGCCAGATCTTTTCAACCTGCTAGGCTTCAAACTATCGCTGACTAATTCAACCACCCAATATTTATTTACTTTATCAGTCGTAGTTTTATGTTTTTGGCTTATCAAAGTGGTTATGGCTAGTGCCTACGGACGCTCTTTGATTGCCATTCGTGATAACGATATCAGGGCCTCACTCATTGGAATTAATGTGTACCGTCTAAGATTAAGCGCCTTTGTCATTGCCGGTTTTTTAGCTGGGGTCTCTGGTAGCCTCTTTGCATTATTTGGTCGCTATGCTTCGGCTTCCTACATGTTCTACCACGTTTCCGGTGAGGGGGTGGTATGGGCGATTGTTGGTGGCGTAGGCACGCTCTTAGGTCCCGCAATTGGAACTGGCATCTTCATACTGATTCGCGAGATTGTCTCTACTCATTGGCAACACCACGCACTAATCGTAGGAGCCTTTGCAATTTGTATTGTTATTTTTGCTCCAGAAGGAATTGTTGGTTTGTGGAAAAAATTAAGGCATCGTTCGCGCTCATGAAACCATTTTTGCGCATCGAGCATCTCTCAAAATCTTTTGGTGGGGTCAAAGCGGTTAACGATCTCTCCTTATCCTTATTTCCAAATCGTATCAATGCCATTATTGGACCGAATGGCGCTGGAAAAACAACTTTATTTAATTTAATCACGGGCTTTATCAAGCCAGACTCTGGCAAAATTTTCTTTGATGATGTCGAGCTAACTCATCTGCCGATTCATGCTATTTCGCTAATGGGTATTAAGCGCACCCTCCAAATTAAGAGTGTCTTTAACTCGATGACGGTATATGAGAATTTATGGATCACGCTATCCGCTCAGCAAGGAAACTTAAATCCGTTTAGGCCGATTGACCGCTACCCTGATATCCAAAACCGAGTTGAAGAAGTAATCGAACAGCTTGATCTTGGTCGTTTTCAAAATACGCCAGCTGGCGCCCTTTCTTACGGAGATGTTGCCTTACTTGAGATTGGGATGGCGATCATAACGAAGCCCAAAATGATCCTCTTTGATGAGCCGGTATGCGGTATGAGCCCTGCAGAAACCGAGAAAGTGGTCTCCAAAATTACAGCGCTTGCTGCGCAAACACATATTGTCATTATTGAACATGACATGGATGTGGTCTTCAAAATGGCTGATGAAATCGCAGTACTCGCCTTTGGCAGCAAATTAGCCTCTGGCACACCACAGGAGATTAATAGTAATCAACAGGTCAAGGAAGTGTATTTTGGGACAGATGAGGTTGATGCATGACTAAACATCACTTTTTAGAGCTGCATCAGGTTTCCTCCTCATATGGTCGTGTAAATGTTTTACAAGATCTTTCTTTTCATGTGAATGAGGGTGAATCAGTCGGTATTCTCGGTCGTAATGGGGTTGGGAAAACAACCACGTTAAAAACTATTATGGGTTTGTTGCCCTGTCAACACGGCTCGATTTCATTTTCCGGAAATACCTTAAACACCTTAACTCCCCATCAAATTCCCCACTTGGGAATTGGCTACGTCCCTCAAGGCCGCGGTATCTTTCCTAATTTATCGGTCAAAGAGAATCTGTACCTCGGTGCTAAACGTACTGTTTCGCAAGCCGTGGTGGATTCTATTTTTCATCGCTTTCCACGGTTGCAAGAGCGTCTTACTCAATTAGGCGGCACTCTTTCTGGCGGCGAACAACAAATGCTTTCAATTGCACGTTGCTTAATCATGGAACCGAAGTTATTAATTTTGGATGAACCAACCGAAGGCATCATGCCCAAATTAGTGCACGATATTCGCGCCGAAATTAAACGCATTAACGCTCAAGGGATTACTATTTTGCTAGTCGATCAAAATGTCAAAACTGGTCTCGAGCTATGTAGCCGTATTCTTGTGATGGATAAAGGAAAAATTGTTTTTGAGTCAAGTTCTGAATCTATTCGCGCGAATCCAAGTGCTTTATCACAGCACTTAGAAATTAAAATTTAGTTGTTTAACCACCCAAAGGAGTACATTGCTATGAATGATCTAAAAAAGAAAGATTTACTAGTAAGTCCTACCCGCCGTAGCTTAATGAGTTATGCGCTAAAGGGTGGGGTAGCAGCAGGTCTTGCCAATATGACCATCATGAAAGATTTGTATGCACAATCAAGCGGACCGATTGTGATTGGTCATCATGCTGAAATTACGGGGGGCTTTGCCTCGTGGGGCCATTGGCATGATATTTGTGCCAAAAAAGCTGTTGATCTAATTAATGCAGGTGGCGGTATTTCAAAACGAAAAGTGGAGCTAGTAACCGAGGACACAGAATCAAACCCTGCCGCAGGTGCGCGCAAACTACGCAATCTAATCCAACGTGCTAATGCCGAATTTGTCGTGGGCTCTGTTCATTCGGGCGTGATGCTCGCATCGATTCCGATTGCTACAGAACTCAAAACCATTTACTTTTCGCAAGGAGAGGCGACCGAAGCCACTGGCTCTCGCGGGACACGCTATAGCTTTCGTACCGGCGGGGATACATACTCCCTATCCGCAGCGGGCGTACCGTGGGCGCTTGAGAACCTTGGCAAGAAATGGTCAGTCATTTACGCCGATTACGCATGGGGTCAGAGTCATAATGCCGAGGCCAAAGCCGTCGTTGAGCGTCTTGGTGGCACATATTTAAAAGGAATACCCGTTCCCCTCGATGCCAAAGATTTAGTCCCCTACTTAACGCAAGTTCCGGCAGACACAGAAGTTTTGTTCTCGATCTTCTTTGGGTCTTTATCAGTGGCGTTTTACACACAAGCAAAGACCATGGGCATTGATAAACGACTAAAAATGTACTCCGTTAATGGCACGATGGAAGCGATCGATCCCGATGAAATTAAGGGGGCTGCTGAAGGTGTTTATTTAATTGAAAACTTCCCGCGTGTTTCTAAATACAAGGCTGATTCCTTCCACCAGGAATTTAATAAAGCGATGAATATAGATGACATTTATGCGCGTGAGCGAGGCGGTTCCCGAATCATGGCAAAAAGTCATGCTTGGCAATCTTGGGAGGATATGTTTGCCTTAAAGCAAGCCATTGAGGCTTCTGGCTATAAATCCCGTAAGGATGTAGAAGGCGTCATCCAAGCACTTGAGGGCGCTAATTTGAAAAACTCTATTGGATATCCACAAGGTGACAAGATCATTCGGAAAGAAGATCACTCTGGCATCCTAGATCACTACATTAGTCGGGTTGAAAAGGGACGGTTTGAGGTTAAAAAGCGCATTCCCAAAGAAGATCTTGCCAAGCAATTACCAGTGCGGCATGAACTTAATAAAATGCCAGCTTAATAAAACGGGCCTAGCGCCCGTTTTTTTATTATGAAAGTTACTAAAACCGATGAAAACTGGAATACTGATATTTAAAGACATTGATCAACTGGATTGCACCGGCCCCTTTGAGGTGTTGTCTCGCGTGCCTAATATGACGATTGACTTTATTGGGCATACCAAGGAGCCGATTCGGGATATGAAAGGGCTGCAACTTCAACCCAGCGTTGATTATGAGGAAGCACGAGATATAGACATCCTTTTAATACCTGGTGGCTATGGTCAATATGAATTGATGTCGCATGAGCCAACCATTCAATTTTTACAAAAAATATATCCGCAAACTAAATTTTTAATGACTGTATGTACTGGTACCTTGCTCGCTGGGGTTGCTGGACTTTTAGAAGGTTATAAAGCGACAACCCATTGGACATCTCACCATCTCTTAGGCTATCTAGGTATTACACCCGTTAAAGAGCGCTATGTGGTAGATCGAAATGTCGTATCAACAGCTGGGGTTACAGGAGGTATTGATGGGGCGTTGATATTGGCTTCATTAGTTGCTGGGCCCGAAGTAGCCCAGCAAATTCAGTTGTACATGGAATATGACCCAAAGCCACCCTTTAATTCTGGATACCCAAGTAAAGCTCCGAAAAGTGTCTTGGATACAGTTACTAATAATGCGAAATCAATTACCGATAAACGTGAGATAGCCTGTCAAAATTATGCTAAGCATAAATAGTTAGGATGATAAAAATTTAGATTATTTTTTCATTCACAAACGATCAAGCTGGTCTCAAGTTAGCGGTAATCGCCTAAAGGACCAATCCAAAATATCTTTTTTGGTTTTCTTTCGTTTCAAATTTTTGATGTAACGAAGTCCATTAAAACTACTACGACGTCTTTTTTTTCTATTGAATGTATTCAGTGCGTCTTCCACTAGTTCTT
>Ga0172372_10013343_pt1 | contig 10187 bp, 8 predicted proteins | sample LakKiv5m_2_FD_114544 | JGI IMG/M metagenome (GOLD analysis project Ga0172372, IMG submission 114544) | Freshwater microbial communities from Kabuno Bay, South-Kivu, Congo - kab_092012_9.5m | ecosystem: Environmental > Aquatic > Freshwater > Lake | place: Democratic Republic of the Congo... | reverse complement strand
TGGTGGGATCAAAGGGCTCGTAGGGCGATCCCTCACTGGTGGGATAGAGCTGACTGGCGCTCCAGCCCATCAACTCCAGCAGGGCCGCCCAGCGCCCGGCCTCCTCCAGGGTGGGCACGATCACCAGCAGCGGCGCGGCGGCCGATCCGGCCAGGGCGCTGCTGATCAGGGCCCGCCCCGCCCGGCTGGCCCCGCCCAGCCGCAGCCGCTCGCGCCGCCCCAGCCGGCCGACCACCTCAGCGGTGAGTGGCACCTGCTGCAGCTGGCGCACCAGAGCGGTGAGTGGCATCGGCGGCGGCGATTCAGGCTGCAGCGATCTTGGCAACCACGGCGGCCCCGCCGGGGCATCACCCCGCCCGGCGACCGGTGCGGGATCCAGGCAGGGCCGCTTCAAAGTGCCGGTTGCGTCCAGTCGCGCACAACACCGGCACCAGGAATGGACCTCAGCACCCCAGGCGCTGCCAGGAGCGGGTTGCCCCCCCGCGCTTCAGCCGCAGCCCACGCGCCGAGTTTGAATCAGCCCTGGCGATCCAGGCGGCGGCGCCGGGCCGCCGGGTGCGATCAGGCGACGCGGGCCATGTGACGGATCAGATCGAGGCATTTGCAGCTGTAGCCCCATTCGTTGTCGTACCAGGCCACCAGCTTCACGAAGGTGTCGGTGAGGGCGATGCCGGCGTTGGCATCAAACACGGAGGTGCAGCTCTCGCCGAGGAAATCGGTGCTGACCACCTCGTCTTCCGTATAGCCGAGGATGCCGGCCATCGCGCCCTCGCTGGCGGCCTTCACGGCCGCCTTGATCTGCCCGTAGCTCGCGGGGCGCTCCAAATTCAGCGTGAGATCGACCACCGATACATCGGGGGTGGGCACGCGGAAGGCCATGCCGGTGAGCCGGCCATTGAGCGCCGGGATCACCCGACCCACGGCCTTGGCGGCGCCGGTGGAACTGGGGATGATGTTCTGGGCGCCGCCGCGGCCACCGCGCCAGTCCTTGACCGAGGGGCCATCCACGGTCTTCTGGGTGGCGGTGGTGGCATGCACCGTGGTCATCAGGCCGTGGGCGATGCCGAAGTTGTCATGCACCACCTTCGCCAGGGGCGCCAGGCAGTTGGTGGTGCAGCTGGCATTCGACACGATCGCCTCACCCGCATAGCTGGTGTGGTTCACCCCCATCACGAACATCGGTGTGGCGTCCTTGGAGGGAGCGCTCATCACGACGCGACGGGCACCGGCCCTGAGATGGGCGGCGGCGCTCTCCTCGCTGAGGAAGAAACCGGTGCTCTCCAGCACGTACTCCGCTCCCACCTCGTCCCAGCGCAGGTTGGCGGGATCACGCTCGGCGCTGATCCGGATCGCTCTGCCGTTGACCAGCAGCTGGCCGTTCTCCACCCGCACATCCCCCTGAAAACGGCCATGGGTGGAGTCGTGACGGAGCATGTAGGCGAGGTAATCCACCTCGATCAGATCATTGATGCCCACCACCTCCACATCCGCCAGGGAGACGGCCCGGCGGAAGGCGAGACGACCGATGCGGCCGAACCCGTTGATGCCGATGCGGAGGGTCATGACGAGGGGATGGGCGAATGGGCGGCAGAGGCAGGCGCCTCCGGAACCCCCGGAAACTAGCGCTGCCGACCCGGCTCGACCGTGAACAGCTGTCCTTCCGAATTGGGGTCGGGGTCACGGTCGGGGTCACCGTCGGGGTCGGGGTTGGGGTCGGGCCGATCGGCCGCCGGCCCTATCGGCATCGGTATCGGTATCGACCCGGCCAGCAGCTCGCTCTCCAGCAGCATGTTGAAGTGCAGCAGCTGGGCATCGCTGAGCTGGCGGCGGCTGATCCGCTGCAGATGCCGCTCCAGAAACCCTCGACCTCGTTCCGCGCTCCAGCCCAGCCGCTCCAGCAGGTCATCCCCCTGGGCGAGCAGATCGGCGCGCCGCAGCGGCACCGGCGCCAGGGTCGGATCACTGCCGACCGCCAGCCCTGCCAGCGCCTGCAGATAGGCCTGCAGATCGCTGTAGCGGGTGAGGCGGCTGCGGCTCGGGTGCTGAAAGGCACGCTGCAGATAGAGGCCCTCCTGCTGGCGATTCCAGCCGAGACGCCGCAGCTGCAGATCCAGGGCCATCAGTTCCTGGCTCCAGTCCTCCGGATCGGCCGTGGGCTCCTCGAGGGGATCGGCCTCGCGGGCCGCTGCGATCGGCGGCTCGGCAGTCGCCGCGGCGGCGGGATCGGGATCAGCGGCGGGATCGCTGGCCGGCCAGCCCTGGAGGGGGCGCGACGGGGCAACCGCCGGGGTGTCGCCCACGGGCGGCGGCGATGCCTCGCTGCCGGCGAGGCGCTCGGCCGCCGCCACCGCCTGGGGCGAGGCAGGCAGCGGCGCCGGCCCGGGGCCGCTGCCTGCATCCCGCGCCGCATCCCGCGCCGCTGCCGCTGCCGCTGCCGCATCGGAGCTGATCGTGTGGTGCGGCGCTGCCGGGTCTGCAGGCGGCCGGAGCGCGGCGGCCCTGGGGCGGTGGGCGGCCCCGGGGGCGTCCTCGTCGCCGCACAGGCGCTGGCGCAGCCGCTGCAGGGCCCGATCCTCGGCCTCCTCGGCCGTGGCCGCCTCCCCCAGGGCACTGCCGAGCAGCAGGTCGTTGCGGCGCGCGCTCACCTGCACCACCCGTCGGCCGCTCTCGGCATGGACCAGGCGGGCATGGAACTGCATCGATCGGGAGGCGGGCGATCGCTCCAGCCTGCAGCGCCCCCGCCGCCCTGCCCAGAGATGCCCGACCCGGAGATGCCCGGCCCGATCCGAGGCCGCGCTGCCGCGCCATCCCCGGCCGGAGATCCGGTGACGCGCCACAGTGGCAGCACAGGTCAGTCCCGCTGTTCCCACCATCACCTATCTGATCCCGCGGCCCACACCGCCCGCTGCGCGGCGCCGCTGCGCCGCCACGACCGGCATCCCGACCGGGTTGCCGCCGCTCCCCGCGCAGGAGGCCTGAGATGGAAGCCGAGATGGTCCCCAGCCTCTCGCCGCTGCTGCGGGCCGCCGATCAATGGCATGAGCTGCTGCTGCTGCTGCCGGTGCTGGTGGCCCTGGAGCTGGTGCTCTCCGCCGACAACGCGATCGCCCTGGCGGCGATCTCGCGGCGGCTGCACGATCCGGCGCGTCAGCGCCAGGCCCTCAACCTCGGCCTGCTGCTGGCCCTGGTCCTGCGCTTCCTGCTGATCTTCGCCGCCCGTTGGGTGCTGTCGGCCTGGCCGCTGCAGCTGCTGGCCTCCGCCTATCTGTTATGGCTGTGCGGCAGCCACCTGATCGGCCTCGATCAACCCGCCGGGCCGGCGGCTGGCGCCGCCTCACCAACGGCCCTGGCCGCCGGCCCAACGCTGCCGCTCAGTGCGGCGCCAGGGGCCGAGCCGACCACAACCGCTGCCACAACCGCTGCCACGACACCTGCTGCCACGACAACCGCTGCACTTACGGCAGCCGAGGCGGCAACCGCCGAGACCGCAGGGGCAGCCATGGCAACGATCGAGGCGCCAGGGGCCGAGGCGCCAGCCGCCGGCACGACAACAGCCGGCACGACAACAGCCGCCACGGCAATCACTGCCGCGACGGCTGCAGATGCAGCCGGGCCGGCCGCCACGACCCCGAGCGGTCCTGCGGCCGACCCGAGCCGCCCGCTGGCTCCCACCCTGGCGAGGGTGGCCCTCACCCTCGGCCTCACCGACCTGGCCTTCTCGCTCGACAGCGTCGCCGCCGCCGTGGCCGTGACCGATCAGATCGTCCTGGTGATGCTCGGCGGCCTGCTCGGGGTGGTGTCGCTGCGTCTGACGGCCGGTCTGTTCGTGCGCTGGCTGGAGCTGTTCGAGCACCTCGAGACCGCCGGCTATCTGGCCGTGGGGCTGGTGGGCATCCGGCTGCTGCTGCGGCTGCTGCTGCCCGATCTGGAGGTGCCGGAATGGGGACTGCTGCTGATCGTGGCCGCCCTGTTCCTGTGGGGATTCTCCCAGCGCAGCGGCAGGGTCGAGGCCGAGGCGGGCGGCGATGGCGGCTGAGCCGAGCGACTGGCCGGCGGGCCTGCGGATCGAGCTGCGCCACATCGAGGACGACCGGCTGATCACGACCCTGGAGGCCCCGGAGCTGGGGGAGATCCCCCAGCCCGGTCGTTGGCTGAACCTGATGGCCGGCAGTTTCCTGGTGTTGCAGCGGCGCCATCGTTACCGCCTGCGCAACGGCCGCTATGAACTCTGCTCGGTGGCGCTGCAGGTGCGCCGCCAGCGCCAGCCCGAGGATGCCCGCTGGTGGAACGGCCGCTGGGTGATCGGCGATCCCCACTGCCGCTTCAACGCCCGCAGCCCGCTGCTGCGTTGTGCCGTGCTGCCGGAGGGTCCCTGCGAGCGCTGCCGCCACTTCGCGCCCTGAAGCCCGCCGGCAGGCGCCCCGGAGCCGGGATTGGCGGAGTTTTGCAGCGACTAGGGTGAGGGGCCGCCGGCTGCCACACCATTCCCCGTTCCGCCCGTTCCGCCCGTTCCGCCGCCTCTCCCTCCGCCTCCGCCCCGCCCGCAGCCGGGCCGCAACAACGCAGCGTCCGACCGGAAACGGCAGGGGCTGGCCAGGGGGACGCCAGCCGCCGGCCCCCAGCCCCCAGCGCCGAACGCCGTGCCGGTGATGGCGGCCCGCTGCGAGCCGGGGCCACCGCCGGCGCGCCGGCCCCGTCGTCGGCTGCGGTCGCGGCTGCGGCCGCGGTCGCTCCGGTGGCTTCCCTGGCCGCCGACTTCGCGGAGCTGGGCCTGTCGGAGCCTCTGCTCAAGGCCATCGCCGCCCGCGGATATCGCACCCCTTCGCCGATTCAGCGCCAATGCATCCCGGCGGTGCTGGCGGGGCGTGATGTGATGGCCGCCGCCCAGACGGGCACGGGCAAGACCGCCGGCTTCACGCTGCCGCTGCTGGAGCGGCTGCGCCATGGCCCCCACGCCCGTGCCGGCCTGGTGCGCGCCCTGGTGCTCACCCCCACCCGCGAGCTGGCGGCGCAGGTGGGCGAATGCGTCAGCGCCTACGGCCGCTATCTGGATCTGCGCTCCGATGTGGTGTTCGGCGGTGTGAGCGTCAACCCCCAGGTGGAGCGGTTGCGCCGCGGCACCGATGTGCTGGTGGCGACGCCCGGCCGGCTGATGGACCTGCAGCAGCAGCGCGCCCTGCGGCTGGATCAGCTCGAGATCCTGGTGCTCGATGAAGCGGATCGCATGCTCGACATGGGCTTCATCCGCGACATCCGCCGCATCCTGGCGCTGCTGCCCGAGCGGCGCCAGAATCTGCTGTTCTCGGCCACCTTCTCGGGGGAGATCCGGCGGCTGGCCACCGGCCTGTTGCATCAGCCGCTGCAGCTGCAGGCCACGCCCGAGAACGGCACGGCGCCGCTGGTGGAGCAGGTGTTGCATCCCTGCGACATGGGCCGCAAGAGCGATCTGCTCTGCCATCTGATCCGCAGCAACGACTGGCAGCAGGTGCTGGTGTTCTCCCGCACCAAGCACGGCGCCAACCGCCTGGCGGAACGGCTCGACAACGAGGGTCTGCGGGCTGCCGCCATCCATGGCAACAAGAGCCAGGGGGCTCGCACCCGGGCCCTGGCCGGCTTCAAGAGCGGTGAGGTGCGCGTGCTGGTGGCCACCGACATCGCAGCGCGCGGCATCGATATTCATCAGCTGCCGCATGTGGTGAATCTGGATCTGCCCAACGTCGCCGAGGATTACGTGCATCGCATCGGCCGCACCGGCCGGGCCGGCCAGGCCGGCCATGCGATCTCGCTGGTGGCCGCCGAGGAGCAGGAGCTGCTGCAGGCGATCGAGCGGTTCACCGGCACCAGCCTGCCCCGCAGCGTGGTGCCCGGCTTCGAGCCCACCATCCTCTCCGCCCCGCCCCTCGACCTCAGCGGTGGTCGCGGGCGTCAGGGTCGCGGCCCGGCCGGCGGCGGCGCCCCGCGCCGCAGTGAGGGCCAGGCGGCCCCGGAGCGACGTCGAGGCCGCAGCGGCGGCCCATCTGCCGACCCCCGCATCGACCCTCGCGCCGGCAGGGCTCGCGACGGTGGTGGCCGCGATGGCGCCGGTCGCGAGCTGAGTCTGCGCGAGAGCAGCCGGCGCGAGGTGAGTATCCGCCAGGACAGTATCCGCACGAGCAGTATCCGCGCGAGCAGTGGCCGGGCGAGCGATGGCCGGGCGAGCGGTGGACGCGATGGCGCTGGCCGCGGAGCCAGCCTGGGTGGCAGCGGCAACGGTGCGGGAGGCGCCCGCTCCAGTGATTTGCGCCCTGCCGCTGGTCGCGACAGCGGTGCTCGCGGTGGCGGTCTTCGCGCCGGTGGCCCTGGCGAGGGCAGTGCTGGCGAGGGGCGACATCCTCGCTCCCGCTGAACCTCGCTCCCGCTGAATCGGGCTCCCGCTGAATCGGGCTCCCGTGGAGCCGTGCCCGGCGCCAGGCCGCCGAAGCCACCGAAGCTGGTGAAGCTGCCGGCAGCTGCGGCGTTGCTGTGACAAGCCGTCACAGAGGCCCGGCGGGCAGCGGAGCGGCAACGGGCGGGCCTCTATGGTGCCTGCGAGCTCCTTGCAGGACGAGACAACCCCATGGGCATCGACTTCCACCTGATCGCCAACTTCGGAGCCCTGGCCCTGATCACCCTGGCCGGTCCGGCGGTGATCTTCATCCTCTTCTACCGCCGCGGCGCCCTCTGAAGCCGGCTTGCCCGCCGCTGGTATCAAGCCCCGGCCCGAGGATCCGCAGCACCGCCCGCCTGCCCGGTGGCATCCGTGGCGGCAACGTTGTTCATGGCACTGCTCGCCGGTGGCTTGCCCATCGCGGCGGCGGCTGTCAGCCCGCCAGGCCCAGCGCCATCGCCGCCTCCCGGAACAAGCCCTGCAGGTAGGGATGCTCGATCGCCCCAGGCAGCAGCGGCTGCTCCAGGCGACGTTCCTCACCAGCGGCATTGCGGATCACCACGGCAACCCCTTCACGGCGGCACCAGTAGGTGCGATCCCGCCGCTGCAGCACCACCTCCTCGCCTGATCTGGAGCGCAGCGCTGTCAGCTGCAGCTGCAGCCGCTCCTGGCCCTGCCAATGGTCCAGCTTCAGGTGGTAGGCCACATCCACCAGGCCGCTGGGCAGCACCTCTCCCTGCCATCGCCAGGCGATCGCGCGCTGTTCGGCGCCCTCCTGTTCCAGCTGCAGCTGCAGATGCCCGCCTCGCAACAGGCGGCTGCTGCGGATCCGGCAGCCGCAACTCCAGAACAGCGGTGCCGGGTGGCCGATCCCGAACGGTTCCAGGCGACGCAGCTGGTCGAGGAACCGCCGGTCGATGCGCCCCAGCGGCAGCAGCGCCTCCGGCTCCACCCGCCGGCCGCTGCCCGCTGCCGCCAGCCACTGCCCCGCCCGCAGCTCCAGCCGCTCCTGCAACGCCACCAGCTGGTCGGCCCGCACCGTGAAGCCGCCCGCGGCCGGATGGCCGCCGAAGCGCTCCAGCAGATCGGCGCAGGACTGCAGGGCCTGATCCACGGCAAAGCCCTGCGGCGCCCGCACTGAGGCCCGCAACCGGCCATTGCCCTCCCCGGCCAGCAGGGCGACGGGCCGGCCGAACCGTTCCACCAGCCGTGCGGCGACGATGCCGATCACGCCGTGATGCCAATGGTTCTGGGCCAGCAGCAGAAAGGCCGGCCGGTGCAGCGGCTCGGCTTCCAGCAGCGCCAGCGCCTCCGCCTCGATCGCGGCGCACAGCTCGCGGCGCTGGCGGTTGAGCTCCTCGCAGCGCTGGGCCAGCTCCAGCGCCTGTTCGTCCGAGCTGGTGGTGAGCAGCTCCACCACCAGGGCCGGGTCCCCCAGGCGTCCCACGGCATTGATGCGCGGCGCGATCTGGAAACCCACCGCCTGGGCATCGAGCGGGCGGCCATCGATGCCGGCCAGCTGCTGCAGGGCCCGCAGGCCGGGCAGGGCGGTGCGGCCCAGGTGGGGCAGGCCATCGAGCAACCAGCGTCGGTTGACGCCGACCAGGGGGGCCATGTCGGCGATGGTGCCGATGCAGAACAGATCCAGCGCCATGGCCAGCGCATCCGGACGACCGATCCGCCGGCACAGCCCCGCCGCCAGCACATAGGCCAGCCCCACCCCCGCCAGGCCCCGGAACGGCGAGTCGGCGGGGGTGAGGGCGGGATGCAGCAGGGCCCGATGCGGCGCCAGCCGCGGCGGCAGCGTGTGGTGATCGGTGAGGATCACCTCCAGATCGAGGGCCGCGGCCCGCTCCAGCGCCTCCTGGGCGGAGACGCCGTTGTCGACGGTGATCAGCAGGCGGATGCCGGCGGCGGCGAGCTGTTCCACCATGGCGGCATTGAGGCCATACCCGTCCTGCATGCGGCTGGGGATCGCGGCCTGGGGCCGGGCGCCGAGGCGGCCCAGCACCCCGGCCAGCAGGGCCGTGCTGGTCATGCCATCGGCGTCGTAGTCGCCGCAGATCGCCAGGCGCTCGCGGCCGTGGCAGGCCTGCACGAGCCGCTGTTCGGCGGCGATCAGATCCGGGAAATGCTCGCGTGGCTCCGGGGCGGCCTCGGGGTCGAGCAGCCGCTGCAGATCGGCGCCGCAGCGGTGGCCCCGGCGCCAGAGCACCGCCAGCAGTTCCGGCGGCAGGCCGGCGGCGGCGGCGGCATCCGCCGCGAAGGGATCGGATGGCAGGGCCGAGGGCAGCAGCCAGCGCTCCTCCTCATCAGCTGAACGCAAAGGCTGGGTGCAGAGCGATGTCATTGTGCGATCCGTGCGGCGATGCCGCATCCGCTGCCTGCCAGGATTCCCGGCCAGGGGCGACCGCCCCCGGGCGTGCCCGTCCCCGGGCGGTGCCCGGCGGCGGCGGCATGCGGCGGCGTGCGGCGTGCTGTGGCGCCAGGATGCAACCCAGCCGCGAGCGCCGGGCCCCGCTTGCGGCCCCCAGCACCGGGTCCCACCACAGGTAGCAGCATGGCCGTCAGCCCGATCGATCCTGCGGCGGACCGCCGCTCCGGCCCCGCCGGCCCCGTTGGTTCCGCCGGCCCCGCCGGCCCCGTTGGTTCCGCTGGCTCCGTTGGCTCCGTTGGTTCCGCCGGCCCCGCCGGCTCCGGTGGCTCCGGTGGTTCCGCTGGCTCCGGGGGGTCTGCTGGCCCCGGTGGCCCCCTGCAGGCCCTGCTCTGGGATGTGGATGGCACGCTGGCGGAGACCGAGCTCGATGGCCATCGACTCGCCTTCAACCGCGCCTTCGCGGAGGAGGGATTGCCCTGGCGCTGGGATCAGGCCACCTACCGGCAGCTGCTGGCCGTGAGCGGTGGTCGCGAGCGACTGCGCGCCTTTCTGAGCCAGCTCGAGGGCCGCCCCCCCGAGACGGAGCGCATCGAGCGGCTGCAGAGCCGCAAGCAGGCCCATTACAACCAGCTGATCAGCTCGGGGGCGGTGGCCCTGCGCGAGGGGGTGGAGCGGGTGATCACAGCGGCGGCGGCGGCCGGTCTGCGCCAGGCGATCGTCACCACCAGCTCCCGTGCGGCGGTGGAGGCGCTGCTCGCAGCGGCGCCGGCGCCGCTGGGCGAGGCCTTCAGCTTCTGGATCTGCGGCGAGGATGTAGATGTGGCGCGCAAGAAACCGGATCCGCAGGCCTATCAGCTGGCGCAGCAACGCCTGGGGCTGGCGGCGGCGAGCATCCTGGTGATCGAGGATTCGCGCAACGGCCTGCAGGCGGCCCACGCCGCCGGGCTGCCCTGTCTGGTCACCCTCAGCCGCAGTTCCGCCGCTGAGGCCGGAGCGGAGGCTGACGGCGACATGGCCGCAGCGCTGGCGGTGCTCGATGGACTCGGTTCGGCGCAGCGGCCGCTGCGGGTGCTGCGCGGACCGGCCTGCCCCGCCGGCCGGGTGACCCTGGCCTGGTTGCAGCAGCTGGGGGCGGGATCATCAGGAACCTCGCGCGAACCCCCCGGACTTGCGGCCGGGGAGGGACAGCGACGGGAGCGGGGCGGCTCGATGATGCGCTGATCAACCCTTCCAGCATCGCGCCGATCCCGTAAGGTATAGAGATGCAGCGAGCCCTCAGCTACCGCTTCTACCCTACGCCCGAGCAGGAATCTCTGCTGCGTCGGATCCTGGGTTACGTGCGCCTTGTCTACAGCCGGGCGCTGGCTGCTCGCCGCACGGCCTGGGCGACGGAGCGCCGCTCGA
>Ga0172372_10013342_pt1 | contig 10187 bp, 10 predicted proteins | sample LakKiv5m_2_FD_114544 | JGI IMG/M metagenome (GOLD analysis project Ga0172372, IMG submission 114544) | Freshwater microbial communities from Kabuno Bay, South-Kivu, Congo - kab_092012_9.5m | ecosystem: Environmental > Aquatic > Freshwater > Lake | place: Democratic Republic of the Congo... | reverse complement strand
TCTCTTCGGCAAGCTCTTGACGGAGTTTTGAGAGATACCGATCAACGGCCCGCCCCGCGCGTGAGGAACTCGCTGATGGGCGAATTTTTCTAAGAGGTTGCTGAAGTCGGTCGTCGGTCGCGGTCTTCCAGGATGAATTGCGCGGCGTTACTTGATCCCGATCAACGACCTCGCGCGCTTCACGAATGAAGACAGTCGATGGCGTAAGTGATTTTTCCGAGCGGCTGCTTCGTGCATGACCCAATTGAGTTGAATCGACCGTCGTTCGCCGACGAACGGTTTGTGGCCATGCCAAGCGTTGTCCCGGCAACGGAACGCAATCAGCGTCCCGGCTTGAGGTGGTACTTCGGTGAAGTAGTCGTCGATGTTGTTGGAGTTCAACAACCTCAAACGTCCGCCGTCTGATCCCCAATTCGTGTTGAGATAGATCAAGACGGTGATGAGTTTCGAGGCGCCGTCGGTATGTACTTGCCCATCTTTTTGCCGTGTCTGCCCGCGCACCGTGAGCGTTGCCGGTCGACCCGTGAGATCCATTCCAAACTTCGCGGCAAATGCGCCTCGCATGTCGGTGCCGAGTAGTTCGTCGGCCATCTCTTGGAAGCCCGCGCCATAAGTCAATGAGTCGAGCGGATAACTGCCACCCTGCTCGATCTTGGGAAAGTCGTGACTGATTGCCGCGAGTCCTTCCTCGGTGACGAAGTTGGGAAGCACGAGGTGCTCGAAGGGTTCGGTCACTAAGGGAGTCTCAGCGAGCGCATCAAATCTGAAGAACGACATGTGGCATCCTTTCCATAGCCTTAATGGCGGGTGAAGGCATGCTAGGTCTGTCTCGAAAATAGGGTCAATATGGCGTTGCGCGGCGTAGATCGTTCAAGTGCAGCCCTACGGAGGCAGGCGGTACTCTGACGGTAAAGCTTCTTGAACACGGGTGATGGATGACGCTCTTCGAAAATCTCTGGCAAGCCATCGGCGAACATGCCGTGCTGTTGCTCATGCTGCTGCCAGCGCTGGGGGCGGGCATGACGCGGGTGATCGGCAGTCAGAGTCGCGACGGAGCGCGGTCGATAGCCCGGGCGAATACATGGGTCAGCCTGGTGTTGTTGATTGTCGCCGTGGCTCAGTTGGCGTTCACCGAGAACGTGACGACAGACGGTTGGTACCTACGCTCGATGATTCCTTGGGTCACGCTGCCGAATGGCAATTCGCAACTCCCGATCGAAGCGGCTGACGCAGAGGATGAGCATTCACAAGCGGCGACATCGAGTCGTGTCAGCGGTAGCACTGCCGCGAGTCACATCAACATCGCCGTGGGGATCGATGGTGTTGGATTGCCGTTTGTCGCGTTGGTTGTCGTGGTGTGCTTCGCCGTGGTGCGCATGGTCGAGCCGAGTCTCGGTGAGCATCGTTCCTTAAGCGATGTTTTGCTCGCTCAAAGCGCATTACTCGGAACATTGACGGCAACCGATGCCGTTTGGTTTTCAGTCTGCCTGTTAGGCGCGGCGGGCGCGTGCTTCGTTTTGATGTCGCGTACCGGCGGATCGTTGCGTCGCGTGGCTGCTGCGAAGTTTTTACGACATCAGCTTCTGAGTGGGTTGATGCTCAGCGCAGCAGGGCTCGGACTGGTGGTGAGTTGTTGGTGGATGAGCATTCGCGACCACGGCGCGCTGCCGCTGACGTTCGATCTGCCGACGGTCCTTGATCGCTTGCCACGGCTGATGCTGGGGTCGCAAGCGGCACATGATCATTGGGAACTAAGTGGTTCTTGGCTGTTTTTCCTGATCGCCGGTGGGTGCTTGCTGCGAGTGCCGTTGCCGCCGTTTCATCCGTGGCTACCAGCCGTGGCTCAACAGACGGAACGTGGCACGCTCGCGCTGCTGCTTGTTGGTTGGCTGCCGACGAGCTTCATCCTGGGAGTACGTTGGCTGCCGCGTGTCTTTGAATCTGAACTTGGACAACTCGGCGAGCGTGTCTTGATTTGGTGTGTCGTCGCGGCATGCGGTATGGCCTGCGCGAGCCTGAGAGTTGACGAGCCTCGACGACGGTTTGTGCTGTTGATCCTCGCACCGTTGACGTTGTCCTTTGGCGGCTTGTGGATTGGCTCAGTCTCTGCCGTTCAGGGAGCGGTATTGCTCTTGGCAGCAAGTTGCGGCGTGGCAGCGTGCGTGCTCATGTTGCCGTCCAGTGTTCGTGGTCAGAGCAGTTTGCATCTCGCGCTGCGGTTGCTGGCGATTGTCGCAATCGGACCTGGTGGTTGGTGTCTGCTACGCAACTTTTTCGCGTTTGCCGAATTGCGAGTGTGGTGTTGTGGTACGATCGCAGCCTGCGTGTGGTCGCTCGCGATTTGGCCGCAAGACGCGAATGCGAGACCTGACAGGGTAAATGACTTCGTCACAACGGAGCGATTCCATCTGCTACCGCTGGTCGTTGTGTTGGCGCTGATTGGTCTTGTTCCGCAAGCGGTGCTGAAAGCCATCGCGCCGTCGCTGCCATCAGTGGCGAAAGAGGATGTCCAAGAGTCATAAATCAGAGTGCCGTCGGTCATCGGTTCCAAGGCTGTTGCCACTGAGTTCCGGTGGTTTTCGTGACCATAACTATTCGCTTCGAATCCATGAGTTACTCAGTTCAACCACTTGAGTCCCAGTTGCAAGCTGCGCGGCAGCGGGACGACTACGCCACCATCGCCCAACTGTTGTGGAAATTGGCCCAGTACGACCTTCAGAGGGATGATGTGCCGATGGCATTGTCGCGCTTATTGGAGTCCTATGAACTCAATCAACGACTCGGTCGTCTGGATGGTGTTTGCGCAGTAGGACTTGTGGTCGGGCAGATGTTGGCAAGCGGCGGACAGTGGCAGCGTGGCCGTGAAGTCTTGGTCGAAGTTCGCGAGGGCTTTCGTAAGCTGGGGCAGCCGCGCGGTCAGCAACAGGCAGAGAAATTGATTGCGAAGATCGATACCGACAACGCGACGTTGAACTGAGTCGGTCTGGGCATGTTCCTGTCGACACGATAGTTTGACCGCGATGCTTTTGTATCTGAATTCGTATGCAAACTAGGACGAACTCAAGGCTTTGCTGGTGCATTAGCCAGGCTTCGAAGTCTTGCGGCGTGCTTTTACTGGCCGGGCGTGTGAGTGGACGGTTTCATCGGGAAGGATCCCCGATCGACGACGAAAGGATTTGTTATGCATGTGGTTGGCTTCATTCCCGCTCGACTGCAGTCGACTCGGTTGCCTCGCAAAATGTTGCTCAGCGAAACCGGCAAGCCTCTGATTCAGCATACTTGGGAGGCCGCCAGTGGGGCTCGCGTGTTGAAGACTCCTGATGGACCCAGCTTGGTCGTCGCAACGGATAGTTTCGAGATCTCCGCCGCCGTGCAGATGTTTGGTGGGCGTGTCGAGATGACTGGCGATCATCCCAGTGGCACGGATCGGATTGCCGAAGTTGTGAGGCGATCGTTTAAGCACGCCGATATCATCGTCAATATTCAGGGTGATGAACCCGAGATGGACCCGCAGGCGATTGATCTTGTGGTGGATGTGCTGGCGAAGAATCCGTCGGCTCAAATGTCAACGCTATGCACTCCGATTACGGATGCCAAAGTGCTCGACGAACCATCGTGCGTCAAGGCCGTCATCGCGGCGGATGGGCGAGCGTTGTATTTCAGTCGCAGTCCGGTGCCGTTTACTCGAGATCGGAATCGCGACGAGTTGTTGGCGAGCGAGTCGCCGTGGCGACTGCACTTGGGGATCTATGCTTATCGCCGAGAATTCCTGCTGAATCTGACCACTCAGCCCATGTCACCGCTGGAACAATTAGAGAAGCTGGAGCAACTCCGAGCCCTCGAATTAGGGGCTGTGATTCAGGTTGGCGAGGTCGCGCATCGGTCAGTTGGAATCGACACTCCCGATGACTATGCTCGATTTGTGGCCCGGAGAAAGGCTGCTTAGAACCCAAATTGATCGCGTTCAGGAAGACAATGACCGCTATGAGCCAGTCTGAGACCCGGTTTCGATGAGGAACCGGGTCTTCGTCTTTTGTGGGGCGGTGAGCAGAAAGCATCGAGTGATGACGAAGCACATTTTTGTGACCGGTGGCGTTGTGAGTTCGCTTGGCAAGGGGCTGACGTCGGCGTCAGTGGCCATGCTGTTGGAAAGCCGGGGCTTGCGAGTCCGGATGCAGAAGCTCGATCCCTATATCAATGTCGATCCGGGCACGATGAGCCCTTATCAGCACGGCGAGGTGTATGTCCTTGATGATGGATCAGAGACAGATCTCGATCTCGGGCACTACGAGCGGTTCACCAACGCTCCGTTAAGTCGCGGTTCGAACTACACGACCGGACAGATTTATTTGAAGGTCATCGAGAAAGAGCGGCGAGGTGAATATCTCGGCAAGACCGTGCAAGTCGTGCCGCATGTCACCAACGAGATCAAAAATTGCATTCGCGGACTCGGCGGGCCGGATGTCGATGTGGTCATCACGGAACTCGGCGGCACGGTGGGCGATATCGAAGGACTGCCGTTCCTCGAAGCGATTCGCCAGATTCCGCTGGATATTGGTAAAGAGAATTGCCTCTTCATTCACCTGACGTTAGTGCCGTACCTGAAGGCGGCTCGTGAAGTGAAGACGAAGCCGACGCAGCACAGCGTGCAGCAACTGCGAGAGATCGGCATTCAGCCGGACATTCTTATCGTTCGCTGCGAGAAGCCGATCGGAGCGGATAACCTCGAAAAGATTGGCATGTTCTGCAATGTCGAGAAGCGTGCGGTCATCGAAGAGACCGACAAGACGCTCTCCATTTATGAAGTGCCTCAGGGGTTGGTTGAGCACGGAATAGATCAGCTCATCGTGCAGAAGTTGGGCTTAAAGGCTGGGCCGCTCGATATGGATGACTGGTGGGACATGCTCAACCGGATTCGGAATCCGGAACATGAGGTCATCATCGCAGTCGTCGGCAAGTACATCGAACACAAAGACGCCTACAAGTCGATCTACGAGTCGCTCGATCATGCCGGTTTCTCACATGCCGCGCGCGTGATCGTGAAGCGCATTGAAGCAGAAGAGCTTTACGAAACCGGAGCCGAGCAATTGTTGAGTGGTGTGGATGGCATCCTCGTACCGGGCGGTTTTGGGATGCGTGGTGTCGAAGGCAAGATCGAGGCAATTCGGTATGCACGCCAGTACGAAATTCCGTTCTTTGGCATCTGCCTCGGGATGCAATGTGCGGTGATTGAGTTCGCTCGTAACGTGTTAGGTTTCGAAGAGGCCAACAGCACGGAGTTCGTGGCGACGACGAATCATCCGGTCATCTGCATGCTTGAAGATCAAAAGACCGTGACTCACAAAGGTGGCACGATGAGACTCGGCGCACAGCCATGCCATCTAGAGCCGGGTTCAGAAGCCGCGAAGTGTTATGGCGAAGACGTCATCACCGAACGTCATCGACATCGCTACGAATTCAATCCGGACTACAAAGAACAATTTGTAGAAGCTGGTATGCGAATCAGTGGAACCAGTCCCAGCGGGACATTGGCTGAGATTGTTGAGGTTTCTGATCATCCGTGGTTTGTGGCGGTGCAGTTCCATCCTGAATTCAAATCGAAGCCGTTGAGTCCTCATCCTTTATTTGCTGGATTCATCGAGGCCGCATTGAATCGACACCTGGCTCGGACGCATGCCATGGTGTGAAGTCGGCAAGTGCTCCGACATCATCTCTCGGTGGTATTCCAGCTTGAGCAAAGTTCGATCAATGTTGTTTCTAAAGTCAACGACTGGATGCCTTGCGAGGTCGAGTTCCCTAACTACAATCCCGCCCGCTTTGGCTGCCTCGGCGTGAGTCTTGACCAGTTGCGAGGGTCATCTCTACAAACCCGCCCCGTTAGCCGACAATTCAATCGCAAGCACTGCGGGAGTAGCTCAGTTGGTAGAGCACCACGTTGCCAACGTGGTTGTCGCGGGTTCAAATCCCGTCTCCCGCTCTTTTTTTTTGTCTGTTGGATGTCTGCGTGCGGCTTTGTAACTCGCCGCGTGCGTTCGTGAGTTCTGGAGGAAGTCAGAAGTGACCACTGCTGAGTCGACTGCGGCGGATGACGCTGAAAACACAGTTTGGAAGATGACTTTGGGCGTCGCGATCTCCGACGTTGGGCCTTGCCGCAAGCGAATTCAAGTCTCGGTTCCTGAAGCCGACATCGCTCATGTTCGCACCCAGTTGATCGACGATTACACCGCGAAAGCCCAAGTTCCGGGTTTTCGAGTCGGTCGTGTGCCCCGCCAACTCGTGCTTGTTCGGTTTCGTCAGCAACTTACCGATGAGCTGAAGCAGCGAGTTCTTGTTCAAAGCCTGGAGCAACTGACTTCTGAGCATAACATCGATCCAATCAACGAACCGGACATGGACGTTGAGTCGATCGATATTCCTGATGTAGGAGATTTTTCGTACTCGTTCGAAGTCGAAGTTCGTCCCGACGTGGCGATTCCCGACTACGCATCGTTAACGATTAAGCGTCCTGCCCGAGCCGTTTCAGATGAAGATATTGACAAGTATCTAGCACGTATGTTGTTGGAGTATGGTCTCCAAGAAGAGACCGAAGAACCGGCTGCGGCTGGCGACTACGTGGGTGTCAGTATTAACTTCGAGCACAACAATCGTGTTGCTCGTGAAATGCCGAATTTGAATATTCGAATCCAACGCGTACTGCGATTCCAAGATGGTGAGATCGAAGGTTTCGATCAACTCGTCACCGGCGCAAAGGTTGGAGATGTTCGTTCTGGCAAAGTCACGATCTCGGCTGAGTCGCCCTATGTGCCGATGCGCAGCGAGACGCTCGACGCGAAGATCAAGATTAAGTCCGTCAAGAAGTTCGTTGCGGCAACATTGGACGCGGCCTTGGCCGAGCGGATGGGCTTCGAGTCGATCGATGCTCTTCGCACGTCCGTGCGAAACGTGTTGGAGCGACATGTGACTTACCGTCAGCGGCAAAGCTGTCGCACCCAATTGTTAGAGCAGATTACCGAGTCTGCGAATTGGGACCTGCCGGAAGAGTTGGTCATGAAGCAAGTCGAGAACGCCTTGCATCGTGAAATCCTCGAAATGCAGCAAGCCGGTTACACGCCGACTGAGATTCGTGCCCGCGAAGCGTCGCTGCGGCAACGTTCGGTTTCGGTGACTCGTCAAGCGATGAAGGAGCACTTCGTCCTCGACAAAATCGCGACGGTTGAGAACGTCGAAGTCTCTCAAGGTGATATTGATACCGAGATTTCGATGATGGCATTTCAGGCGGGTGAGAGTGCTCGAAGAGTTCGCGCTCGGCTTGAGAAGTCTGGTGTTATTGAAAATCTCGAAGCTCAGATCCGTGAGCGTAAGGCTGTGGACATCGCTCTGGAGCGAGCGAAATTTGAGGAAGTTGCGCTTGAGGAAGAACTCGTTCCAGCACTTGACGTCGAAGGTGTGGATGATGCCATCTGCAATCTGATGTTTATTCGCTCGACGTCGGCAACGCCGACCGCGTAGGCCAGCTTGTAGTGAATTTTCTGTTTCGCAAACGCCGCTGCCGGTGCATCAGCATCAGCAGCGGCGTTTGTGTTTTCACCGTGTCCATTCACAGTCGTCGGTCGAGCCGGGTTCCCTTTGATTGGCGGTCACTCTCGTGGAGGTCTGAATGAATAAAATTGTTCTCGCCATCACCGGCGCGAGTGGAGCGGTTTATGCGATACGGTTGCTGCAAGTTCTGGTCGCAGCTGGACGCCGAGTAAATCTTGTCATCAGTCCTTCAGGGGCTCAGGTGCTCGAACATGAGTTGGGGCTCAAGGTCGACCTCCAGAATTTTTCGCTCGATCAGATCCTGACTCACTTCGACGAAGGAGACAGTCGGCTAAAGACGGCTTCGCAGCAGGCCAATGACGAGTTCGCGATTAGCTCGGTCTTTGATGATTCGACTATCAGCGTGCCGCAGGTGGCTTATCACCATTACTCGGACTTCACCGCTGGCATCGCGAGTGGTTCGTATCAGACAGATGCCATGGTCATTTGCCCGTGTTCTATGGGGACATTGGCCGCGATTTCCCATGGACTCTCAACGAATCTCATCCAGCGCGCTGCCGATGTGCATTTGAAAGAGCGTCGCAAACTGGTCGTGGTGCCCCGCGAGACACCTTTGGGAAGCATCCAACTCGACAATATGAAGCGGCTTGCGGATGTTGGAGCGATCATTCTTCCAGCGATGCCCGGTTTTTATCACAACCCACTTTCGATTCACGATCTCGTCGATTTTGTCGTCAGTCGCATTTGTGACCAGATCGGAGTTCCTCAGCAACTCTCGAAGCGTTGGGGTTCGTAAGGCGACATCCTCGCCGAGTTAATGTTCGCTGCTTGTCCTGCGCGAGGTACTCGGCGGTCAGATTTACGGTGGATCGTTGCCGCCGGGATGAAATGGGTTGCAACGGCAGATGCGATAAATGCCTTTGAATGTTCCTCGCAACGCACCGTATTTCGTGACTGCTCCAATAAAGTAGTGGCTGCAGGTCGGATGAAAGCGGCATTGGCGACCGACGATCGGGCTCAGCGTGAGTTGATAGAGCCGCACTCCGGCAATCAAGAAACGTGATGGCAACCGGGCAAGCCACGTTCTGAACCCACGCGGTGGACGTGTTTGAGCTGGCAACTCATGGTCAAGTGGAGTGGTCATTCAGGTTCGTTTTACAATGTTTTGAAGTACGGTTTGGTGGAAGCGATAGCTTCGTGGGCGGCCTCGATGGGTGCGATGTTAAGAGGCAGTCTGCTGCGCGGAGGGCGTCAGTATTTTCTTGTTGCCAGCCTTGTGCCGCGCTTTGCGAGTGTCAAATTCGGCTGAATCATTCTCGAGCCAGGAGCCCCGGTATGACCGCGAATCGTCGTGAGCTACTGACGTCATTGGGAACGTTCGCCGCTGGTTTCGCGGCGGGAGCGTTTGATTCTCAGGTCAGTGACGTATTCGGGCAAGATAACGCGACAAACCCTGCAGCCAACGTCGCCGACAAGACATCATCGATCAAGCTCACGAAGATCACTGCGACTCCGGTGCATCGTAAAGTCTTCCTCAAAGTCGAGACCAATCACGGAGTCACTGGTTGGGGCGAGATCGATCAACTCGAAACGCGAGTCGCGGCGATGTTGGTGAACTCGTTATGGGAACTGCTCGATGGCGAAAATCCGACACGCATCGAGCATCTGTGGCAGAAGGTGTACCGCTCGCATCGCGACATTCGCGGCGGGCCATTCATGACCCACACCCTCGCGGGAATTGACATGGCCTTGTGGGACATCACCGGCAAGTTATGGGGAGTGCCAGTTTATCGTCTGCTCGGTGGGCCGACACGCGACAAAGTCTTGATGTATCCGTCTCCCAAAGCGACGAAGGTTGGCGCAGGGCCGCACCCGTTTTCAGGGACTCCGCCGCAGATCGAGAACTTTGTGAAGCAAATCGAGAATGCACGTAAACAAGTCGGTCCTGATGGAATGGTGATGTTCGACGCGCATTGTGCGCTGCCACCCCCCTTTCTGATGCAACTTGCGTCGGCACTCAAACCGTCCGACTTGACTTACATCGAAGAGCCGGCGGTGCCGGGCAACATTGAAGTCTTCAAGCGGTTAAAGCAGCACACCAATATCCCACTCGCTGTTGGCGAACAAGCGCGCACGATTTGGGACGTTATCACGTATTTGCAGGAAGGCGTCGCGGACATTCTGCAGGTCGATTGTGCTCATACCGGCGGAATCTCGCAGATGCGAAAGATTGCAACCTTGGGAGAGGCCTATCAGGTGCCGCTTGCCCCTCATTGTGTGACGACAGATCTCGGTGCGACCGCAAGTTTGCATTGCAGCGCCTCAATTCCACTGTTCTTAATTCATGAGTATTACCCCAGCATCTCCCCGCCGGGACTCGTGAAGAAAAACTGGTCGATTGACAAAGACGGCTATGCCTCGCTGCCTCAAGGGCCGGGGTTGGGCTGCGAGATTGATGAGACGCTGTTGGTTGAACTTGCCAAGAAACCATCTCCGCCAGAGTGGCCGACACGCGGAAGGCTGCCCGATGGTTCAATCTCTGATTATTAGCCCGTGTCTAACACCTGTTTTCTGGCGGTTAACTTGGCGAAAAATGGTCGTTGGCAAGCCGCTTGTCCGAGCGGAGTTGGATCCATAGACTCCCGCCC
>Ga0172372_10013338_pt1 | contig 10191 bp, 8 predicted proteins | sample LakKiv5m_2_FD_114544 | JGI IMG/M metagenome (GOLD analysis project Ga0172372, IMG submission 114544) | Freshwater microbial communities from Kabuno Bay, South-Kivu, Congo - kab_092012_9.5m | ecosystem: Environmental > Aquatic > Freshwater > Lake | place: Democratic Republic of the Congo... | reverse complement strand
TGCAAGCCCCTCGACCATTTACGAAATGCACCTGCGTGGCTTCACCCGCCACAAGACATCCAAGGTCAAAAATCCGGGCACCTTCGCGGGCTTGGCGGAAAAAGTGAAAGACCTCGCGAGTCTTGGCATCAATTGCGTGGAGCTCATGCCGGTCTTTGAATTTGACGAAACGGAGAACCTCCGCACGAATCCCACGAACGGCGAGACGCTTTGCAACTACTGGGGCTACAGCACTGTGGGATTCTTCGCCCCGAAGGCCAGCTACGCCGCGAGCGGTGCCCAAAGCCTGCAAGTCACCGAGATGAAGGAGATGGTGAGGGCACTCCATGGCCAAGGCATCGAAGTCATGCTCGATGTCGTCTTCAACCATACGGCGGAAGGCGGCGCGGACGGACCGGTTTTTTCGTTCCGGGGCATCGACAACAAGACTTGGTATATCCTCGATGAGAAGGGAAATTTCGCGAATTACTCGGGCTGCGGAAACACGGTGAATTGCAACTACCCTGCGGTGCGGGAATTTGTGATCAACTGCCTGCGCTATTGGGCTTCCGAGTATCACATCGACGGCTTCCGTTTCGACCTCGCCTCGATCCTCGGCCGCGACAGCAACGGCTGCCCGCTGGCAAATCCCCCGCTCCTGGAGTTTCTCGCCCACGACCCCGTGCTCGCCGATTGCAAGCTGGTCGCCGAGGCCTGGGATGCGGGTGGACTCTATCAGGTGGGGAATTTTCCGAGTTACGGGCGATGGATGGAGTGGAACGGAAAATACCGTGATTGCGCGCGGCGTTTCCTGAAGGGCGATCCGGGCCAGGTTGGCGAAATGGTGCAGCGCATTCTGGGGTCGCCCGACCTCTACGCGGCGGCCGGTCGCAAGCCGACAGCAAGCGTGAATTTCATCACGTGCCACGACGGATTCACGCTGCGCGACCTTTTTTCCTACAACGGCAAACACAACCTCGAAAACGGCGAGAACAACCAAGACGGCTCGAATGATAACTTGAGCTGGAATTGTGGCGCCGAAGGCGAAACCGATGATCCGGCCGTGAATGCGCTGCGCCTCCGCCAGTGCAAGAATGCCATGGCCCTGCTGATGGTGAGCCAAGGCGTGCCGATGATCCACATGGGCGACGAAAGCGGCCGCACACAACGCGGAAACAACAACGCCTACTGCCACGATGTCGATTGGAACTGGCTGAACTGGAAACCTGACGCCTTCGGCAGGGAAATGCTTCGCTTCACGAAATCCCTCATCGCCTTCCGGAAGGCGAATCCCTCGCTCCGGCAGGCGGATTTTTTAAGCGAGACCGACCAGATTGGCAGCGGCTACCCGGATATCAGTTGGCACGGTGTTCTCCCGTGGCATCCCGATTGGTCGCCAACCAGCCGCACACTGGCTTTCATGCTCTGCGGCCGCCACGGTCAGGCTCTCGGCGGGAACCACCACTTCATTTATGTCGTCTGCAACATGTATTACCAGCCGATCACTTTCGGCCTCCCCGTTCTGCCCAAGGCGCTCAAGTGGCATCGCTTTGCGGATACCAGCCTCCCCGCCCCGGACGATGTCTGCGGCATCGGCGGCGAGATTGTTTTGACAAACTCCAAAAGCTACGAGCTCAAGGAATGGTCGATCGCCATCCTGCTCGGGAAGTGATTCCGTGACGCCCAGCCTCGTTGCCGTGGTCCATTTTCTCGCAACCTGCGCCATGGCGGGTCTGATTTGGTTTGTCCAAATCGTCCACTACCCGATGCTGGCGAGGTTCGACCGTGCCGACTTCGCGGCAAGCGAGAAGGAGCACTGCGACCGCACCGGATTTGTCGTAGTGCCGCTCATGCTGCTGGAGGTTTTTACTTTTACCCTTTTGCTTTTTGAGGGCCTGCGGCAGATAGCCTTCCTCGCGAGTGGATTTCTCCTTGCCGTCATTTGGGCCTCCACTTTCCTCCTGCAAGTCCCCCTTCATCGCAGGCTCCTGCAAGGCTGGGATGCTGAAGCGCACCGGCGTCTGGTCGCAACAAACGGGATTCGCACAGTCGGCTGGACCGGTAGAGCCGTGCTGCTGGCGTGGATTTGGACAACCTGACCGGCAGGGTGCTCTGCACGGGCAGGTGCCCGTCTTTTTTGCGGATACGAAGTCGACCCGATCCTTTGACTACCGGCCAGAAGCCTTCGGCAAGCCCGTCACGCGTTCACCGGGCCAGACATTGTTTTTCGTGAACCACCCGCGCGGCATTTCGAGCGCGTAGGCAATGTGCGGGAAGCTGCTTGGCACGGGGCTTTCATTGAACGGCTCGAGGTCGTGAAGCTCCATGATGGCTCCGTTCGGGGCGATGTAGGCGATGGTCAGAGGCAGCGTGGTGTTCCGCATCCAGAAGGCAACCGGGCCTGTTTGCGGCATGATAAAAAGCATGCCGGCATCGGCCGCGAGTTCCTTGCGAAACATGAGCCCGGCCGCGCGCTCGGGCTCCTCGTCGGCGATCTCCGCGCGAATCGTTTTGCCGCCGATGGCGAGTTGCGTTGTGGGCAATTCAGGCTGCGCCTCGGTCTGCGCGCGGCTTGTCAAGCAGGTGGCACTCAAAAAAACCGCCATCAGGAGAATCCGCACACGAAAAGAATTTTCACCGATTTGATTGACAGGGTGGAAAGATTTTGGAGACATACCGGACTTTGAAAAACATGTATTCCGACCGCAGCAACAAAGCAAACTTCCTTGGCGCCAACTCCCGCGAAACGGCACTTCCAAAGTCTGCAAAATCTCTGCGGGTGCAAGGACAGAAACTTTCGATTGTGACGCTCTGATTCAATGGCGAATTTTTTTCCAAAATGGACAAACTGGCTTCCGCTGAAGCTGGTCATTTGCGCCGGTGCGGTGGTCACCACCATCGCGGGCGGGCTCACCTATTACTTCACTCCCAAATACACGCGCGTCGGCTACGAGCCCAACCAGCCCGTGCCCTTCTCGCATGTGATCCATGTGCAGCAGCTCGGCATGGATTGCCGCTATTGCCACAGCTTCGTCGAGGTCGCCTCGCACTCGAATGTGCCGACCACCCAGACTTGCATGGCCTGTCACACGCAGATTAAGGCGGACAGTCCGAAGCTTGCCGCCGTGCGCGAAAGCTGGAAAACCGGCCAGCCGGTGAACTGGGTCCGCATCCACCAGGTCCCCGACTACACCTATTTCAACCACGCCGTCCATGTGAACCGTGGCGTGAGCTGCTACAGCTGCCACGGCGCGATCAATGAAATGAAAGTCGTCTACCAGCACGAACCGCAAAGCATGTCCTGGTGCCTCGACTGCCACCGTGCCCCCGAAAATCACCTCCGTCCACCCTCGGAAATATACAACATGGCCTGGAAACCGGCGGCAGACACCACCCAGCGAGAAATCGGCCTGAAGTTTAAAGAGGAGTGGGAAGTCAACCCGCCCGTCACTTGCGGAGGTTGCCACCGATGAAGAAAAATCTGAACCACCCGGTCCCGGAGACAAACCCGCGCATCTGGCGAAGCCTTCGCGAGCGCGAGAATGATCCGGAATTCTTGAAACACCTGCAGACCGAGTTCCCGCGCGGAGCCGATGTCTACCAGGACAGCGGTCTCTCGAAGCGTGAGTTCATGAAACTCATGGGCGCATCAATCGCCCTCGCCGGTGTCGGCCTGGCAGGTTGCCGCCGCCCAGAGTCCTACCTCGTTCCTTTCACCAAAGGCGTGGAGTATGCTATTCCAGGAAAATTCCTCTACTACGCGACTTCGATGCCAGCCCGCTACGGTGCGGTTCCGCTGATTGCGACAACCGCCGATGGACGCCCGACCAAGTTGGAAGGGAATCCTCTGCATCCCTTCAGCAATGGCGGCACCGACAGCTTCGCGCAAGCGGAAATCCTCAATCTCTACGATCCGCACCGGTCGAAACAGATCACGGAACACGGCCAACCGTCCGACGCCGCCTCTTTCGATGCGTTCATTCAATCCCTTCTTAATGCCAACCAGGATGGCGTGGCGATCCTCACCGAGCCGAAGAGCTCGCCTACGCGCGACCGTCTGCGTGCCGCGCTGGAGGCGAAATTCCCCAACCTCCTCTGGGCGGAATACGATCCTCTTGCCGCCACAGCGACTGTGGAGGCGAACGACGCCTCCTTCGGGCCAAACACACGCCTCGTGCCTCAATTTGATAAGGCCGACATCGTTCTTGCAATCGGCAGCGATTTTCTGAATCCGATAGAAACCGGCATCGGTTTTGCCCAAGGCTTCGCCGCGCGCCGCAGCCCGGAGCAAGACGGCAAGTCGATGAACCGCCTCTATGCGGTGGAGAACCATTTCACTGTGACCGGCGGCATGGCTGACCACCGCCTGCGCTGCAAGGCTTCCGAATTTGGTGAATTCACCCGCCAACTGGCACTCGCGCTTGCAGATCAAACCAACGACGCCAACCTCGCCGCAGTCGCCAAGGCATTCCCAGAGTCGAAATCTTCGATCAATTCCGAGTGGGTCAAAGAATGCGCCTCGGATTTGGCGGCCAACAAAGGCCATTCGATCGTCCTCGCCGGTCCCCTCACCCCAGCCCCGCTGCAGACTCTCGTCAACGCGATCAACAACGCCCTAGGCAATATCGGCTCGACGCTTCTTGCGGTGACAACCGATGCGGTGGATGCCGCCTCAATCGCCGACCTCGCCGCCGCCATGAACAAGGGCAGCGTGAAAAATCTCCTCCTCCTCGGCGTCAATCCCGTTCAAAACGCGCCAGCCGATCTCAACTTCGCCGAACTCATTACCAAAGTTCCGAATTCCGTTCACCTCGGCCTCCTCGAAGACGAAACCGCCCAAGCCTGCCGCTGGCATGTCCCTGCCGCCCATTTTTTGGAATCTTGGGGCGATGTCCGCACCTTCGATGGCACCTACACTTCGGTTCAGCCAATGATCCTGCCACTCTGGAATGGCGTCTCCGAAATCGAACTGCTCAACAAACTCACCGGCGCTCCAGCCCCGGAAGGCCCTGCTCTCGTCCGGGCGACATTCAACAAAGTCGCCAAAGCCGCCAGCGACGACTCATGGAATGCCTTCCTCCGTGATGGTTTCCTGCCGGATTCCAATTTCGCGCCCGCCAAAGCTTCCTTCAACGCAAACACCGCCGCCGCACTGGCCAAGCAAGCCCAACCTGCCAAAGCCGATGCCTTGGAACTCGTTTTCCTCCAAAGCTCCAGTGTGGACGATGGACGCTATGCGAACAACTCCTGGCTGCTCGAAACGCCGGATTTTGTCACCAAACTGACTTGGGACAACGCCGTTCTCGTCAGCCCGACCACAGCCAAGAAGCTCGGCATCAAAGCCAACAATTTCAATGTCCTCGGTGATATCGCCGAGAAGATGGGCAATGAAGTCAACTACGACCTCGTCGCCGACATCGTGGAAATTTCCGATGGCAAAAAAACCATCGAAGCCGCAGCGATTGTTGCTCCCGGCCATGCCGACGACTCGCTTTCGATCGCCCTCGGCTACGGACGCAAGGGCGTTTCCGCTCTCATGGATGGCGTTGGTTTCGATGCCTACCCGCTCCGCAAAACCGACTCCATGCTTTTCCTCAGTGGAGTAACCCTCAAAGTCACAAACCGTGACTATCCGATGGCTCAAACCCAAGAGCATCGTAGCATGGAAGGCCGCGACCTCGTCCGCGAGGGAACCATCGAGCGCTACGAAAAGGACAACGCATTCGCCCAGTCGATGGGCATGGATAGCCACATCCCGAAAAATATTTCCCTCTACACCCATCCCGAGCTGACCTCCAAGGAGCAGTGGGGAATGACGGTGGATCTCAACACCTGCACCGGTTGCAACGCCTGCGTTGTTGCCTGCCAAGCAGAAAACAATGTCCCGGTCGTCGGCAAGGACCAAGTCCGCAAAAACCGCGACATGGCATGGATTCGCCTCGACCGCTACTTCGCGGGGGATGCCGAAGACCCTGAAATGCTCACGCAGGCCGTCATGTGCCAGCACTGCGAAAATGCCCCGTGCGAAACCGTTTGCCCGGTCAATGCCACCGTGCACAGCGAGGATGGCCTGAACCTCATGGCTTACAACCGCTGTATTGGAACGCGTTACTGCGCGAACAACTGCCCATGGAAAGTTCGCCGTTTCAACTACTTCGATTACAACCAACGGCCAATCGACGAACTCTACTGGGGTCCGCTTGCCAAAAAAGGAATGGCCGACAGCCTCAAAATGGCAAAAAATCCCAATGTCACCGTGCGCATGCGCGGCGTCATGGAGAAGTGCACCTTCTGCATCCAGCGCATCGAGGAGGCCAAAATCTCACGTCTCGTCGAAGCCGGTCCAACACCAGCCAGCGAAACACCCATTGCTTCGTTCAAAGTCGCTTGCCAACAGGCTTGCCCGAACGACTCGCTCGTCTTCGGCGACATCGCCAATCCGAAAAGTGCGGTTTCCGTTTCCCGCAAAGACCCACGCCGTTACGAGATGTTCAAATATCTCAATGTCACCCCGCGCGTCCTCTACTTGGCCCGCATTAAGAATCCGAACCCAAAAATGCCAGGGGCCGATCAAGTCGGTATGGCGAACGGCTCGGGACACCATGGCGATGACCACGGTGCGGACCATGGATCCCACAACGCCCACCCGCCACACGGCGAAACCCACGCCCCCGCCGGCCACTAACAGCTTCCTGACCAATGTCCAACCCGACAGCCACAGCCGAACACCACGAGCCCCTCACGGCGGAGGAGAAACAACTCGTCCGCCCGCCGCTCGTGCTCAACCAGCGCACGATGGGCTGGATCAGCTCCTACATCAGCTCGATCGTCGAGAGCAAAACCCCCAAGTGGTGGTATGCCTCCATGGCCGTCACTGTGCCGCTCACGATCATGTGCCTTTCCCTGCTGGCCTACCTCATATCCACAGGCGTCGGCGTTTGGGGTAACAACCACCCCGTCGGCTGGGCGTGGGATATCACAAACTTCGTGTTCTGGATCGGTATCGGCCACGCCGGAACGCTCATCTCGGCGATTCTCTTCCTGACCCGTCAAAAGTGGCGCACATCCATCAACCGCGCAGCTGAAGCCATGACCCTCTTCGCCGTCGTTTGCGCCGGCATCTACCCTGCACTCCACGTCGGCCGCGTGTGGATGGCCTGGTTCCTCGCTCCGGTTCCAAATGCCAACGCAATCTGGCAAAACTTCCGCTCCCCTCTCCTGTGGGATGTTTTCGCCGTTTCCACCTATTTCACCGTGTCTGTCCTCTTCTGGTATACCGGCCTCATTCCCGATCTCGCCACCCTGCGCGATCGCTGCAAGACCAAAATCCGCAAATTCATCTACGGTGTCCTCGCCCTCGGATGGCGCGGTGGCAACCGCCAATGGCGCCATTATGAAATGGCCTACCTGATCCTCGCAGGTCTCTCAACGCCGCTCGTGCTCTCCGTGCACTCGGTCGTGTCTTTCGACTTCGCGACCTCGGTCGTTCCCGGTTGGCACACCACCATCTTCCCGCCTTACTTCGTGGCAGGTGCCATCTTCGGTGGATTTGCCATGGTGCTGACCATCATGATTCCGGCTTGCGCCATCTACAAGCCACTCCATGACCTTGTCACTGTGAACCATGTGGACAAGATGTGCAAAATCATCCTGCTCACCGGTTCCATCGTCGGTTATGCCTATCTGATGGAGCTTTTCATCGCCTGGTATGGCGCAAACCCCTACGAGCGCGCCGCCTTCTGGTATCGCGCCTTCGGTCCCTACTGGTGGGCCTATTGGGCCATGATGTTCTGCAACGTAATCTCGCCACAGTTTTTCTGGTTCAAATACTTCCGCACGCACCTCGTGTGGGTCTGGATCATCGTTCAATTCCCGAACGCGGGCATGTGGTTCGAGCGCTTCGTGATCATCGCCACCACCCTGGCCCGCGACTTCACGCCATCCGCATGGGGAATGTTTCACCCAACCTGGGTCGATATTTGCACTTTTGTCGGAACCTTCGGCCTCTTTGGAACTCTGTTCCTGCTCTTTATCCGATTCCTTCCAATGATCTGTATGTTCGAAGTTAAAGCAGTTCTGCCCGAAGCAGATCCACACCACGGGGAGGCTCATCACTGATGAACGCTGTCGGCAACACATCCTCTCCAGTTTACGGCATCGCGGCCGAATTCCAGTGCGCCCGCGATCTCTACCACGCTGCTGAAAAAATCCGCGACGCAGGATTCCAAAAATGGGATGTCTTTTCCCCATTCCCGATCCACGGCATGGACGAAGCCATGGGCATGAAGCGCTCGATCCTCGGTAAAATCGTTTTCCTCGGTGGTTTGACCGGTTTTCTTACCGCCGTAACGATGGAGTTCGGCACCTCCTCGTTCCTCTACCCGCTAATCGTCGCCGGAAAACCAACCAACCTCTACACGGTTCCAGCCTTCTTCCCGGTGATGTTCGAGTTGACCATCCTCCTCTCCGCGTTCACGGCTGTCTTTGGAATGCTCATTCTCAACGGCCTGCCCCGCCTGAACCACCAACTCTTCAATTGGGAACGCTTCAAACTCGTGACCGAAGACAAATTCTTCGTTGCCATCGAAGCCAGCGACCCGAAATTCTCATCCCGCTCGGTCAGTGATTTCCTCGAATCCCTCGGCGGGACAAACATCACCACCATCCACGGCGACTAAACGATCATGCTGAAATACTTCTTCTACACCTTCGTTTTACTGGTCGTGCTCGTGGTGAGTGTTGCCGGATTCCGGGGTCAAAAAATGACGAAACCTCCATTTGAGTTCTTCCCGGACATGGATCGCCAACCGAAGGTCAAGGCCCAAGTCCCGAGCTCTTTTTACTCCGATGGCCGTGGCAACCGCGAGCCCATTGTGGGCACCGTTCCGCTCGGCTACGCAGCCCCGCAACACAAGCCAGTTGATGGCTCGACTGGCGCTTCCCAAAGCCCCTATAAATCCGTTCACTTTTCTTCGAGTCTCTCTTACTCAGACACCGGACGCTTCGGCAATCAGTGGGGAACTGGCATGCCAACGGAAGTCACTCCTGAATTCATCGCCCGTGGCCAGGAACGCTACACGATTTCTTGCAAGGTCTGTCACGGTGCCACAGGCGCAGGCAATGGAATCGCCGGAAAATACGGTCTTGTAGCCATCGCCAACCTCCATCAGCAACGCATCCGCGACATGGCTGATGGAGAAATTTTTAATACGATCACCCACGGTAAGAATACTATGATGGGATACGGCGACCGCATTCAAGTGCAGGACCGCTGGGCCATCATCGCCTACATCCGGGCCCTCCAAAAATCGCAAGGTGGCGCGACAATCAACGATGTTCCTGCCACCGAACGGGCCAAATTAGAAGCGCAGACCAAATGAGCGGAAACGAATCATCACAACCCGGCAGTCACACCTTCGACTACAAACATGTCGGCGGTCGTTTTCTCGGTCTCGTAGCCCTCGCGCTCGTTGCTTTCGGCGCAGTCGCTTTCGGAGCTTTCACCGACACGAAGCAGTTTGCTTTCTCCTACCTCTTCGCTTTCACATTCTTCCTCACCATTTGCATGGGCGGACTGTTCTGGACGCTTGTTCACCATGCGGTGGATGCCGAATGGAGCGTCGTCGTCCGGCGTCAGATGGAAAACATTGCCAGCCTTCTGGTTGTCATGGCCATTCTTTTCATCCCGCTCATCTTCGTCGCCCCGAAGCTCTGGTATTGGATGACCAAACTGCCCGGCCAAGACATCCTTCTCGATGAGAAATGGCCGTATCTCACAAAGGAATTCTTCTGGATTCGTGCGGCCTTCTACTTCATTTTCTTCGCTGTTGCCAGCCTCTGGCTGCGCCGAAATTCTATAAAACAAGATACTTCCGGATCTGCAAAATACACCCTCCTGAACCGCAAGATCACCTTCGGCAGCCTCCCGCTCTTCGCCGTCTGCCTCACCTTCGCCGCCATCGACTGGCTCATGGGCCTCGACTACCACTGGTTCTCAACCATGTGGGGCGTCTACATCTTTGCCGGCACAGCGTTGAGCAGCATGTGCGTGCTGGTTCTTATCATCACAGCCCTCCGCAACGCGGGCTACTTCAAAAATGTGATCACCATCGAGCATTACCACATCATGGGCAAGCTCATGCTGGCCTTCACGATCTTCTGGGCCTACATCGGCTTCAGCCAATACATGCTCATCTGGTATGCGAACATCCC
>Ga0172372_10013335_pt1 | contig 10193 bp, 5 predicted proteins | sample LakKiv5m_2_FD_114544 | JGI IMG/M metagenome (GOLD analysis project Ga0172372, IMG submission 114544) | Freshwater microbial communities from Kabuno Bay, South-Kivu, Congo - kab_092012_9.5m | ecosystem: Environmental > Aquatic > Freshwater > Lake | place: Democratic Republic of the Congo... | reverse complement strand
TCAGAATCTGCCGGCCTAGCGCAGCAACAGTACCAGCCGTATCAGTACCAGAGGATTGCAGGATTTGACCCTATGCAGCTGCAAGCACAGCAGGCAACGGCCAACCTTGCGGTATCTCCGTATGTAAATCCCGCTGCTCAGATGGCCGGTGGTGCTGCTCAAGCGGGCTTGGCGGGTATCTACAACCCATCTTTGCTGGCTGGTGGATCGTTCACAGATCCCGGCATGGCAGCATCCTACATGTCGCCGTACATGCAGAATGTGGTGGATATCGGCAAGCGTGAAGCCCAGCGTCAGGCAGACATCGCCCGTACGCAGCGTGGTTTCCAAGCCTCTCGCGCGGGTGCGTTCGGTGGCTCGCGGCAGGCCATCATGGAAGCAGAAGCGCAGCGCAATCTTGCCCAGCAGATGGGCGACATACAGGCACGAGGCTCACAGGCCGCTTACGAGCAGGCTGCACAGCAGTTCCAGTCTGAGCAAGCTCGCCGTCTACAGGCATCCCAGCTGGGCTTGCAGTCGGCGTTGCAGGGTGCGCAACAACTAGGGCAGTTAGGGCAGACGCAGTTTGGTCAGGCCAAGGACATCATTGGCTTACAGGCGGCAGCGGGCGCGGAGCGTCAGGCGTTGCAGCAGAAGAAGTACGAGCAGGATTACGCAGACTTCCTACGACAGCAGCAGTTCCCATATCAGCAGGCGCAGTTCATCATGGAGATGGCGCGCGGTATGCCGATGCAATCTACAGAGCAGATATACAAAGCACCGCCGTCGTTGGGTGGGCAGCTGGGTGGGCTAGCGGCTATCTATGCAGGCACACGAGCAAATCAAGGCTTGCCTATCTTTGGCGCCAAAGGCGGCCTGATGGAACTTGGCTTGCACAACTTGAAGGACTGAGAACATGGCTATCCCCGGCATTCAAGAGATACAGTCTCTGGCGACCAAGTACAGCAAGGCGCAGCTAAAACAGATGGCGCAGCGGGGTTTGATAGATCCCACCAAGGCCGTGATGGCCGGGATGATGATCGACCGCATCCAGAAGCAGAATATGCAGCCGCCGCAGCAGACCGTGGCAGATGAAGTGCTGGGTCAACAACAAGCTATGCCACAGCAAGCTATGCCAGCACAGGCAGGAATGACGGCGTTGCCATCAGGATTGCCGCCAGAGATGGCAGGCGGCGGGATAGTGGCATTTGCAGACGGTGGGGATATTGATGACTACGCTGACGGCGGTGTTGTTGGTTATGCCAAAGGCAACCTTGTTAATGCCGCAGATACTGTCAGACGCTCTGGCATGACGCCTGACCAGATTGCTGAAATGTTTGCTTCTGCGGGTCCTGGCGCGCCTGCTGATTCTGGCGCTCCTGCGGCGCAGCCTGCGCAAAGCGGTATTCAGAACTTGGCGTTTCCAAAAGAAGCCGGCATGGGTGGCGTGAAATTGCGGGATTACCCAACCCGTCCAGAGCCTTCTCTTAAGAGCGAGTTTGATTTATTGCGTGAGGCGCAAAAAGAAGCTGGGCTGGATGACGCGGCTATGTTCAGGCAGATGCGCGAGGAAGAGAAAGCTCGGCGCGAGGAATTAAAAGGGCGCAAAGATCAAGCGTTTGGCAATGCTCTAATCATGGCGGGCTTTGGTTTGCTGGGCGCTCGCAAAGGAGAGGAGTTTGAGGTTCTGTCCACAGTCGGTAGGCAAGGCGTCATGCAGTATGGCGCAGCCCTGAAAGACATCAGAGAGACAGAAAATGATATCAGGAAGGCCGAGCGTCAATTGACGTTGGCAGAGAACCAACTCAAGCGTGATCAATCTTCTAAAGCACAGGATCGTTACGACACCAAGCTCAAAGAACTGCGTGATATAGAGATCAAGTCTGTTGATCAGTACAACAAAACCGTTGGCGATCTTGCAAAACTTAACATGGAGGTGTTCAAGCTTACCGAAGAAAAAGCGTATCGCATGGCGATTGCCCAGCTTGAAGCAAATACTAGAATTGCTACTGCATATGCGCCAAGCTCAGAAGAAAGATTGATTGATCGGCAACTTGCTGAATTGAAGAAAACTAATCCAAACGCTACGCTTGCTGATGCAATTGGTGTTGTAAAAGGCGCTAACAGACCGGGAGCGGTGACGGACAAAGAACTTCAAGACGCCTACGAAGCAAGGTTACAAGGATTGATTGGTAAAAAACAGCGAGAAGACTTTTTGTCCAAGTATCCAACGTGGCGTGAGTTTGCTGCTGAACAACGCGGCCAATCTTCTGCGGGGGCTGGTGCCGCAAGTAGCGCAAATAGGCCAAGCCTTTCATCGTTTGATAAACCTTGATGGTGACACATGCCGTTTGACTTAGAAGGTGCGCGCAAGGCAGGCTACAGCGATGCTGACATAGCCAACTATCTTGCGTCCAAACAAAACTTTGATATAGGCGGCGCTAGAAAAGTTGGCTACGGTGATCAGGAAATTATCAGCCATCTTGCAGGTCGGGAGAAACCACCAGAAGCTGGATTCTCTGCTGGCGATATTGGCGTGGCTGGCGTCAGGGGAGCATTGGGCGTAACCAAAGCCATCACTGATGTGTTTGGTGCGGACAATCCTGTTAGTAAAAAGATAGCGGATTACAGCACGTCTATGGCGTCTTTGTACACGCCAGAACGCCAGAAAGAAATTGCCTTCTACGAAAGAAAAGCAAAAGAGGCGGAAGAAGGTGGCAAGCCTACAGAAGAAATAAAGACCGCACTCCAGAGCATCAAGGCAGCGCCATTGCAAGCCACGGCAGAGGCTGTTGGTTCCATCATTCCCAATTTAGCAAGCTTGTTTATCCCTGTTGTTGGAGAGGCCAGAGGGGCTGCTCTGGCGCGTTCTGCGTACAACATGTTCATTGGCATTATGGAAGGCACGGGCGCGGTCAAAGGAAGCATCTATGACAACGTCAAAGAAGAGTTGGTAAAAAACAAAGTGCCTGAAGAACAGGCTGCCAAAATTGCGGAGCAAGCACAGTCTTACACCGGCAAAAATTTTGATCAAATTTTATTGGGCGCTGGCATAGGTGCTGCCGCCGGTAAGTTTGGTGTCGAGCAGTTACTGTCTCCGGGAATGAACAAGCTAAAGCAAAAGGCTTTGTCTGTCGGCTCGGAGATGTTTACGGAAGCAGGACAAGCTACACAAGAGCAGATTGCTGCCAACTTGGCGGCAAGACGCGAGGGCCTGGATGTTGACCTGATGAAAGGGGTCGCAGGCGCAGCGACCAGAGAAGGTGTTATGGGAGCGCTAGGGGCGGGTACTGTTGGTGCAATTAGCCCGACTGCTCCAGAGGTAGCTGCCCCGCCCGACCAGCCGCTTGCTACACGTCGTGGGTCAGACATTATTCGTGAGCGCATACAGGCGCTACAGACGCAACCGCAGACGCCAGAAACCCAGCAGTTAATCCAAGAACTAACACAGCAGCTTGATGCAGTAACAGCAGAAGAAACAAAGGTAGACAGCTACAAGCAAGAATTTTCTGCCCTATCTCAGCCTGAACGACAAACTGCGTATGACAATCTTGTGCGCGAGCAAGAAGAGAACAAACGGCTTCTTGATAATCCTGACCTCATCAGAGAATACGCAGAGTCACAGAACATTGATCCTGAGTACGCACAGCAGCAGTTGCAAAATACTTATCAGGAAAACTTACTGCGCCAACGTGCATTCAGTGAGTTGATGGAATTGCAACAGCCTACAGGGGAGTTTGAGTATGTATCTGATATTGGCGAACTAACCAGAGAACAAAAAGAAAGCTTGTTGAGTAATGCAATAGAGCAGATACGTACGGGCGTGTCGGACGGCACGATTAAGCTTGATGAGGCTGTAAGAATCTTGAACAAGTCTGCCGGCAATGAAGTCATGCAGAATGCAGGCCTACAACTTTTGCAAAATCGAGATGCAGAGCTGGTAGAAAATATGCTGGAAGTCATGCGTCGCCAGCAGCCACAGACTTTGCAAGAAGTCATGGATGACCTTGACATGTTGCAAGAGATTGAAAGCATTGCCCAACAATCTTTGGAAGAGCAAAAAGAAATACGTCAGGACATTGCCAATCTAGAGCAACGCCAAGCAGAGGCGGCAGAAAAATACGGTATTGATCTTGAGAATGAGTCTGAGCTAGAAAGCATGATTTCTGCCTTGGACTTGCAGCTAGAACAGTTGCAAAACTTGTCACAGAACGAAAGTGAATATGAGCGCATCGCCAAAGAAATAGCTGGAGAAAGAACCAAACAAGAGCGCGAAGATAAGCAACGTGACAAAGATCAGCAAGAGTTTACAAATGTGCCAGAAGACATTCTGGACAAAATTGATGCGCACATCTTTGGTCAGAGGCTTGGCGAGGAATATAAAAAAATTGGCAAGACTGGATATTTTATTCCGCGCGCGCACAACAAACAGTTAGAGCGAGACACAAAAGCAAACAACCTGACCGGCGTTATACGACAGTTAAAGCTGCACCCCAATCCTGCCATACGTATGGTGGCAGATCGTATGCGTTCGCTAGGAACCAATATTGTAGTTGGCTTTTCTAAAAGATATTCGCGGTACAGCAATGCTGCTGGTTTGTATGACCAAAGCATAGATGCTGTTATTTTAAGAAGAAAATATGCTGGCGAAGAATCTACAGTTGCTCATGAATTTGTTCATGCGCTGACGGTCAGAGCAATTGACAATCCAACCGCAGAACAAAAACCCATCATTGAAAAGCTGGACAAACTTTATCAGCATGTCAAAAAAGAACTTGGATATGCTGGCAAGAGGCGTTATCCAAGGGACTTGTATGGTCTAACAAATCTCAAGGAATTTGTTGCAGAGGCCAACTCCAACGTTAATTTTCAGTACCAACTAGCCAAGATCAAATACAAAAATCAAACGGCTTGGGGTGCGTTTACTCGAACAATCGCTAATCTGCTTGGAATTGCCAACGTGTCTGCGCTGACAGAAGTCATGGCACTGACAGAAGAGCTTACAACCAAACAGGCAACAACCACGCCGTTGGGGATAACGCCATCTATATCACCTGCCAAACCACGGCAGGCGCCTCCAAGAACCGCTACGGGGACGCAGGTTTTAAACACGTTGAACCAGATGAACAGGCAGGTACAACCGCCGCCGCCAGGACACATTCAACGCATACGGGCAGGCTATACAAATGCCGTACAGAATCCACAGCTAACGGCACAAACAGCCAAGGACGCTACCAGACGTTTCTTGGACAAGATAGAAACCGCAGCCTTTTCAAGCGATGCGGCGTTGAACAACGCTATTCGCCGCAACATCATAGCCTCGACTGCCGGCCTAGACGTAAAGATTGGGCAGCTACTGGAAGTTAGCTTGAGCCAGACCATGCACGCTGATGCCATGGCCAGCCTGCATATGATGCAAGGCAAAATTGTCTATGACAAAACTTTGCACAAGTGGGTAGCACAGCAATCAAGTGGCAACTTGGTTGAACTTGCCAAGCAGGTGGACAAGGTTGCAGAAAAGTATGGCCTGACCAAAGAAGAAGCCATGCTGGTTGCACATACTGCCTTTGAAGCCAAGCGTTTGAAATCAATAGAAGCAAGCAATAAAAAGATAATTTCAGACGCGCAAGTGCTGCGTAATGAAGCCCGGACTTTGACTGCTGAAGCCAAAGCAGCAGAGGCTGCGGGCAACATAGATGAAGCAGAGAATAAGTTTGCCAAGGCAGAAAAGAAACGTGCGCAAGCCCGCAAGCTTATGGGCACCAAAAAATTTGTACACATGTCGCCCACAGAAATAAGCGCCGGCATGGATTTGTTTAAGGCCATGCCAGAACTTAATGGGCTGGTGGATACATGGCAGCAGATGCGCGAAAACACGGCAGACGTACTGGTAGATAGTGGTCTGTGGAGTAGAGACGAAGCTGATTTGTTGTTGGACAACATTGACTACGTGCCGTTCTACCGCGAGGAACAAATAGAACAAGGCAAAGGACCGAAAGAGTTTATTCGCGGCCTTCAGGTGCAAGCCAGAGACCCACGATTTAAAGGCTCAGATCGAAGAGTTAATGACATCTTCGATAACATGGCAAGGTGGATGCAGTATGCAGTTAATCGGTCTGTACGTAACCGTTCATCGCTTTCTTTGATTGATGCTGCCGTAAACAATCAGCTAGGCAAAAAGGTTTCCAAGCCAGTGCGCGGCGGCAACAATGTCAACGTATGGCGTAACGGCAAACAAGAATTCTATGAGATGGAAGATCCGCTGTATGTGGACGCCTTCCGTGGTCTTGAGTCCGTGGCTATACCGGCACTCAACATATTCAGCAAATTGTCAAATTTATTACGACAGTCTGTCGTGATGTATCCATTGTTTTCTGTGGCGCAGGTACCGCAGGATTCGTTTGCCGCCATGTTTACATCTGGCTTGAAGCCGCAATTTGCGCTGCGCATTCCTGTTTTGGCGGTAAAAGAGTTTTTAAACACTCTACGCAAGAAGAGTCAGATACATGAGGAATTAAAAAGAGCTGGAGCCGTGGGCGTTAAAGACTTCTCGTCCGCTGTGGCAAGACTTGATGCAGAGGTGCTGGCCGGTCTCAAGGCTGCTCCCGGCGTTGTGGGCAAGGTTAAAGACTTCCTGTCTCACTTTGCTATGTCGGCGGACAACGCTGTGCGACAGGCCGTGTATCAGGCTTCTATACAAGCCGGTAAATCACAAGCAGAAGCCCTAGAAAAAGCATTTCAAATTATTAACTTTCGCAATCGCGGTAGCAGTAAGGTGCTTGCTTTGGCTGGGCAAGTTGTTCCTTTCTTTAATGCTTACCTTGCTGCACAACATGTGGCATACAAAACCATCACGGGCGTAGGCACATCTCCGCAAGAGCGAGAAGCTGCACACAAAACGCTGATAGCAACCATGGGTTCTGTTATGGCGATGTCGTTAATCTACGCCATGATGAATGCCGACGATGAAGATTATCTGAACAAACCGGCGGCCATACGCGATCGCCTCCTGATGATTCCTGGCACTGGCATGTCTATTCCTTTGCGTATGGACTTGTTCACTTTCCCCAAAATATTGACGGAACATGCGTACTTGTTAATGACAGACAAGGGATATGAGGACACGCGCAAATTTCGTGACTCCATGAAAAACGCTTTGTACAACGCCATAGCCAGCCCGACGCCCGTACCACAAGCAATTAAACCGGTGCTTGAGGTTGGCATTAACTACGATTTCTTCCAAGGCCGCCCACTTGTTGGTACTTTCCAAAAAGGCTTGGAGGTAGAGCGGCAATTCAATGACAGCACTTCTGAGCTAGCCAAGGTCTTAGGAGGCACAGGACTGGTTTCTCCTATTGCCGCAGATCATTTAATTCGTGGCATGTTTGGATCTGTTGGCGGCCTTGTGTTGTACCTCACAAACCCGCTGTTGCACAACGATCCAACGGTCGAGCGTCCATCTTTGTCGCCACGCGATGCTATGGCAGCGTTGCCTGGTACTAGCGGTTTTGTCACAAGAGAATACGAAACAGCGCTCAAGACAGACTTCTACGTTCTGCGTGATGAAGTTGCAAAAGTTGTTAATACTGTGAACGATATGAAGAATCGTAGTCCACAGGATATTGATGCCTACCTAGAAAAGCCGGGCGTAGAAGAAAAACTTGGACTGCAAAAAGCTGTTAACAAAATTACACAAGAGCTGACCAAAATTCGTAAAAACATTGGTGCTGTCACCAATGCCGACGACATGACTTCCAGCGAGAAGCAAGAGGCTATAAGAGAATTGCGGGAAACAGAACGTGAATTGTTGAAGTCCATAGACGTTAAAGAGCTGCGCCAAGAGGCTAAGATTTAACATGCAGCCGCTCGATAGTCATGGCCATCAGATCCCACTCTGTGAGCTTGTACCGTGTATAAAAGCCCCTGCTTCCTAGCCCGTGGTAGCCAGTCTGCCCTTGATGGTGTTCTGGGCACAGGGGAATCACCAGCCAATCTGACGCCCGCTGCGCTCCACCTACCGCGTCGCGCGGGTGATGCAGGTGGGCAGGCGTGTGACCGTAGCCCAGATGGTGACAAAGAACGCAGCCAATGTTGGCTACTTCGTCCATGTACTGCTTGACTGCTTTCACTTTACCTCCGGCTTGTAGTGCTTGTCCCACATCTCCTGCGGTATCTCCACAGACTTGAAACGATAGTTGCACGGGCGGCAGATCCGCTGTCTTAGCACAAAGTCAAACGTCCCCGACACATCCTGATACCTGCGGCTGTCTATGATTTGAGTTGGCTTTTCACACGTCGGGCACCACATTCTTCGGCCTCGCTCTTTCGTAGCATTGATTGCACATCCACTGTTTGCGATTACTGAACACCTTGAAGTAACCGCCGGGATATCGTCGGAAGCTGGCGCAGGATCCACACCAGCGGGTGTTTGTCAGGTTCACTTTAATATCTTGTCTGCTTCTTCAAAGATGGTTTCCAGAGACGACAGGGCTGGCCGGTAGCCCAGCGTGTACGCCGCTGTATTCGTAGAGTAGTAGCAAGGCTTGACTGCCGCAGGGGAATGCCGTGATATGTTACTTACGGAATAGAACATGCCGTATCGTTTGTGCATTCCCTCAAGCAGGCTGTCTTTGGTCACGGGTGATCTGCTGTAGCAGTCCACCGCCTGATTGATGGTGTTGTTTCTGAGCAGCACCTTGATCATCTGATAGAAGTCTTTGGGTCCGATGTAGTCACGAGATAGCGGGTTCTTGTCTGCCACAAATGTCTCGCCTTTTTGTACTGAATCTACCATCCGACTGACCATGAACTGGTGATCAGGATTCATTGTGCTGCTGTAATAGCTGTACACCCGCAAGTCGATGATGTTTCTGTCAGACAGCCTGTGCCGGTACTCTGCCTGCGCCTTGGCAATACCGTAGTAATGGTGCGGCTGGATGTTGTTAATTGGAAACGATGACATCTTCTGTGCGCTTGCCGGCGTGGCAAAGTTATCGCCAAACACTGCGCCGCTGGAGATGAAGATGTACTGGCAGTTCTTGTGCTTCTCCAGATAGTCCAGCACCATCAAGTCAAAGAAGCCAATGATGTAGGCGATGTTTGTACCTACCTGACGGATCCGATCTGGACTGCCGGGACCAATGAAGTTAATGATGGCGTCGTACTCAGTGTGCGGCGAGAAGTCTGCAAGGTAGTCAGAGACGTGCTGCTTGTTGTTCAAAATCAGCCAGCGATCGACTGCCGGTTTGTTGCGGGCAAACAAATGCAGATCTGCTCCTTCAAACGATAGGATCAGATCCTTGGCTATCTCGCTGGTTGCTCCCAGTATGGCAATCTTCATGACATCCCCTGTTCGTGTAAGTAATCTCTGTCGCCTACCATGCCGCAGATCCGGGGATCAAAACCCGTCACGCCCACGGTCACATCCCAAGTGTGCAGAGACTCCAGCATCCAGCTACCAAAGCCACCGTCCTTCAGGTGATCCTCGAACGTGGTGACCTGATCAAAGTCGCGGGACTCGGTGATCTGCATCTCCTTGTACTTCATGCCCCACAGCGGCAGCGTGAAGTACGTACCAGGCTCGTTCATCGGCAGGTTGCTAGTCCCTGTAGACACGTAGCTGCGCGCCCTCGTATCCCCTTCTACATGCCGCAGGAATTGCCACTTGCCGGGAGATATGTCTGGGATATCTTGCCGGTACTGTTTGTCTCCGCCCCTGCCTAGCCGCAGGTAGCTGGGCTGCGGGTTGTCCAGCAGATACCGTACACACGCACGGGCTTCCAGATCGTCACAGGGCGACGCGATCAGCATGTTGGGCATGGTGCGCATCAGCGCGTAGTCTTGCACGGCGTGATGGCTGTAGCCCAGATTGCCGTACGCCACGCCTCCTCCAACAGCGACGACAGTCACAGGAAGGTGGTGATAGTCCACGTCGTTCCTGATCTGCTCGGCGCAGCGGAAGGTAGGGAAGTTGGCAATGCTGTAGCAAAAGACGTGATAGCCCTCTGACGCCAGCCCAGCGGCCATGCCCATCATGTTCTGCTCTGCCACGCCGGCGTTGATAAAGTTGTTCGGGAACCGGTCTGCGAACTCCTCCACAACTCCCCACCCCAAGTCGCCGACGATCAGCATGACTGGCTTGCCGGCAGCAGCGGCAGCGGTTAGTTCCTCCATGAATACGTTACGCACTCTCTATCTCCTTGATTGCCTGTGCT
>Ga0172372_10013334_pt1 | contig 10194 bp, 10 predicted proteins | sample LakKiv5m_2_FD_114544 | JGI IMG/M metagenome (GOLD analysis project Ga0172372, IMG submission 114544) | Freshwater microbial communities from Kabuno Bay, South-Kivu, Congo - kab_092012_9.5m | ecosystem: Environmental > Aquatic > Freshwater > Lake | place: Democratic Republic of the Congo... | reverse complement strand
CGCAGAACGACACGGGGTTGCTCGTGCTCTGGCTCTGGATGTTGCCCATCGCCGCAACGAGGTCCTTGTCCGCCGCGACATACCCGATCCGCCACCCGGTCATCGAGTGGGACTTGGAGAGGCCGTTCACCAGGATCGTGCGCTTTTTAACCTCTTCGCCCAGCGAGGCGATCGAGGTGAACTTGAACCCGTCGTACACGAGCTTCTCGTAGATCTCGTCCGACAGGACGGTGATGTCCTTCTTCACGATCACCTGGGCCAGCGCCTCGAGCTCGGCCTTCGTGTACGCCGCGCCGGTCGGGTTCGAGGGGCTGTTCAGGACGAAGAGCTTCGTCTTCTTCGTTATCGCCTTCTCCAGCTGCGCCGGCGTGATCTTGAAGCCCGTGGACTGCTTCGCCTCCACGATCACGGGCGTCGCATCCGCCAGGAGCGAGATGTCCGGGTAGGAGACCCAGTACGGCGCCGGGATGACGACCTCGTCGCCCGCCTCGAGGAACGCCTGGGCGACGTTGTAGATCGAGTGCTTCGCGCCGATGGAGACGATGATGTTCTCACGCTTGTATTCGAGACCGTTGTCACGCTTGAACTTGGCGATGATGGCGTCCTTGAGCTCCGGCGACCCCGGGACCGGGGTGTACTTCGTGTACCCGTCGTCCAGCGCCTTCTTGGCGGCGGCCTTGATATTGTCGGGCGTGTCGAAATCCGGCTCGCCGGCTCCGAAGCCGACCACGTCTATGCCTTGAGCCTTCATCTGCTTCGCCTTGCCGGTGATGGCGAGCGTCGGCGACGGCTTGATCCTCCCTACCCTGCCCGATAGCTTCATTTTCTCTTCGCTCCTTTCAGCTTCCTTATCAGGATGTCCCGCACCAGGGGCGGCACGAGGTCGTCGATCTTTCCTCCGAACATGGCTATCTCCTTCACGATGTTCGAGCTGATCGCGGAGTGGCGCTCCCCGGTCATCATGATCACCGTGTCGATCTCCTGGTCCAGCTTCCGGTTCATGTGGGCCATCTGATACTCGTACTCGAAATCCGAGATCGCGCGTATACCCCGCACCAGGATGTGCGCCTCCCTCCTGCGGGCGAAATCCACCAGCAGGCCGTTGAACGACGTGACCTCGACGTTCCCCATCGTGGAGGTCAGCCGCTTCAGCATCCGCACGCGCTCCGCGGGGGTGAAGAAGGCGTCTTTCCGCAGGTTGACCGCCACTGCCACGATCACCCGCGAGAAGACCCGCGAGGATCGCTCGATGATGTCCAGGTGCCCGTTCGTGGGTGGATCGAACGAGCCCGGGTAAACGGCCAAGGTCCTCATCTTTTCTCCTGTCAACGCCCGCCCGGCGGTACCTGGCCGGAGGGAGCGGGAATATCGTACAAGGTGATCCGGGTATCGCCGTAACGGCGGTCGACCCGCTCCACCCACTCCGCAGGGAGCGTTTCCCCGGGATCGCGGGCGGCCCGCTCGGCCACCACCACGGCCCCGGGTGCGAGAATGCCGGCGCGGGAAAGCAGCTCCGCGGACCGGCCGACCAGCCCCTCGCCGTACGGGGGGTCGAGGAACACGAGCGTGAACGATCTCCCCCTGGCGGCCAGTCTGCGGACAGCCTCCCGGTAGTCGAGTGGAAGACAGAGCGCGCCTTCCGCCGCGAGCGCCGCCAGGTTGCCCTTCAGAACCGCGAGCGCGACCGGCGAAGACTCCACGAGGACGGCTTCGGCCGCCCCGCGGGATAGCGACTCGACCGCCATCGCGCCCGTCCCGGCGAAGAGGTCGAGCACGACGCTCCCCTCCACGACGCTCCCGAGGATGGAGAACACCGCCTCGCGGACCCGGTCGGTGGTGGGACGGACGGAAACGCCTCGCGGGGCGCGAATCGTTCGCCCACCCCACTTTCCCGCTACGACGCGCACCTTCCGTCCGTGCTACGCTGCCGGGACGGCGTCGATCCCGACCTTGAACGGCTTGCAGTCCATGGGAGCCTCATGTGGGACTGGTGCGGCATCCGGCAAATCTTCCGAGACCCCCATTATTGGAATTTAGGAGCCGCTCGTCAAGGTCCGCTATCGACAGTACGCCGGCACGTCCCCTCAGACCTGAATGGTACACTGTATACACCATGAAGCGAAGATGGCTCCTGATCGCCGCCGCGGCGGTCATCCTTCTCGTGGCGCTCGGCCAGGGAACGAAGAACTACGTCGAGGAACAGTTCGCCGGGCTCGGGAGCAACATACTGATCGTCACGCCGGGGAAGGTCGAAACCAAAGGGGGACCCCCGGTCATCGGTTCGGTGCGCCACAAGCTCACCCTAAGGCGGTGGGGGCGAGGAACCGGGACATCCTCCTGCAGTTCCTCTTCGAGTCCACCGCCCTGGCCGCGGCCGGCGGAATCCTCGGAATCCTGGTCGGAGTCGCCGGCGCCTGGGCCCTGAAACTGCTCGTCCCGAAACTGCCGGTTTCGATACCGGCGTGGTCGGTCCTCCTATCCTTCACCTTCTCGGCCTTCGTCGGTGTATTCTTCGGTGTGTACCCCGCGAAAAAGGCGGCGTCGCTCAACCCCATAGAGGCGCTGAGATACGAATGACGGAAAACCGCTCCCCCCTGCGCGTCGGACGCATCCCTTACGCCAATCTTGTCCCGATCTTCCACGGGCTGGCGACCGGAGACGTGCCGGGCGGGGTTTCGTTCGTCGACGGGCACCCCTCGGAACTGAACCGCAAGCTGCGCGAGGGAGAGCTGGACATATCCCCCTCATCCTCGATCGAGTACGCCTTGCACCCGGACCGATACCTCCTTTGCCCGGACATCTCCATCTCCTCCAGGAGCCGCGTGATGAGCGTCCTGCTCCTGTCGAACGAACCGCTTCGGCGCCTTCCCCAAGAGCCGATCGCGGTCACCGGAAACTCGGACACCTCTATCACGCTTCTCGAGATCCTTCTGCGCGAGTCTCTGGGGCGCGCGAACCCGCTCGTCCGTACCGGGCTCCCGGCGATCGAGGCTCTGCGCCGCTACCCCGCCTATCTGGTGATCGGGGACGAGGCGATCCGCTCGGCCGTCGACGGCGTCGCGCCGCACGTCACCGATCTCGGGGAGTGGTGGCGGCGGGAGACGGGGAAACCGTTCGTCTTCGCCCTCTGGATCGCCGCGCGCAGCGCCTGGAAGGAGCGACGTGGACCGGTTTCACGGTTCTCCGCCGCCCTCCTGGACGCGAAACGCACCGCGCAGGCGTCGATCCTGCGCGGGGAATACCCCTGGGGAGGCCCCGACCGTATCCCGCCGGCCTTCCTTGACGAATACTGGCGCTGCCTCTCCTACGACCTCGGGGAGGAAACGGCCGGGCTCTCCCTGTTCTACGAGCTTGCGGCCAGGATCGGACGGATTCCCGCGGCGCCGCCCCTGCGCTTCCTGGAAATCGGGCGCCGGGACGCGCCCGTGGTAAAATGACAAGGGATTCCGCCGGGAGGGTACACGATGATCGACAAGGATATGAAGATCGAGGACGTGCTCCGTCGATATCCGCAGACGATTCCGGTCTTCGCCCGGTTCGGGATCGACTGCGCCCAGTGCCAGATCTCCGAGTACGAGAATCTGGAGCACGGCGCGAAGGTCCACCGGATCGATCTTTCGGCGCTGTTGAGGGAGCTGAACGCTTCTCTGGCGGTTAAGTACTTCAGTTCATAAATACGGTGACGCACCGAGAGGGTCGATGCGCCGCATCCGGCAAGGCGCCGCGACCGAGGCGTACTGGGCAAGTACGGTGAGGGAGCGCAACGCAGCCGGGGCGGATGCAGCGGCACTCGAATGCCACCGTATTTATGAATTGAAGCACTAAGGGTTAGCCGATCCCGTCAGTCGCGCCGGGAGTAGTCCGCCCGGGCGTCGTCGGATTCCCACACGGTGACGCGGGACACGCGCGCCGGCGCCGGGACCGACTTTTCCATCTCCTCGTACAGGTGGCGGGCAAGATTCTCCGACGACGGGTTCATCCCGTCGAACGGCGGGACTTCGTTCAGGTACCTGTGGTCGAAGCGGGACAGCAGGTCGTTCAGCGACTTTTTCAGGGTCCGGAAATCCAGGGCGATCCCACGCCCGTCGAGCGTCGGCGACTCGACCGCTACTTCCACCTGCCAGTTGTGCCCGTGCAGCCGCTCGCAGTTCCCGTCGTAATCGCGCAGTCGGTGGGCGGCGGCGAAGGACGTACGCACGGTCAGGGTGTATAAGCCCAAGCTCATCGATCCTCCATGGGCGAAAGGATCAGCCTGGATTTCGATGCCGCTCGGATTTGCCAGTTTCGGATCTCCTCCGCTACGCGCGCGTCGAGCATCTCGCCGCGGACCTGTTCCAGGGTGGGTTCCGGGCCTTTCCCGGGGGATGCGGCCCTGCGCTCAAGCTCGCTGCCGACCTCGTCGTCCTTCACCTCCACGAACACGGCGATACGGCGGTTGAAGAAATCCCGGAGCAGCAGTTTACGTCGAATCCATTCCCTGGTCTCCCCGGGGGCGATCTCGAGCTTGCAGGCGGACGTGCACGCCGCCATGCGGGACTCCGCCTCTATCGCGTGATCGTCGAGTGTCGCATTGTCCACCGCCCCGAGGAGGAGCTTCCGCTGCTCCTGGATCCCGAGCGTGTCGAGGATCAGGCGATCACGCGCCGCGACGGCGGACAGGATCTCCTCCGTTGACCCGGGCATCGCCGCGCACCGGAGGAAGCACGCCTCCCGCGCGACGTCGGAGACGAAGAGAACCTCGCCGTTCACCGACGCGGCGGTGGATTCGTAGACGCGGTACCCGTCGGCCGCGCGCCCCGCCGCGGGCCAAAGGAATCCGAGGGCCATGAGAATGGGAATAAAACGTTTCACGCGGACAGTTCGAAGGAGATGTCGAGGGCGGGTACGGAGTGGGTGATCGCCCCGACGGCGACGGCGGCCACCCCCGTGCGGGCGTACTCCTCGACGTTCCCGAGGTTTATCCCCCCGGACGCCTCGAGGGAAACGATCCCGCCGAAGCGGGCGACCGCCTCGCGGACCATCGACGGCGGCATGTTGTCGAGGAGGACCGCGTCGACCCCCGCCGCGACCGCCGCCTCCGCGTCCGCAAGCGTCTCGGCCTCGACCTCGACGCGGAGCAGGTGGTGCGCCGCCGAACGCGCCGCGGCGACCGCCTGGGCGATCCCTCCGGCAGCGCGGATCCCGTTCTCCTTGATGAGGATCCCGTCGGAAAGGGAGAACCGGTGGTTCGACCCGCCGCCCACGCGGACGGCGTACTTCTCGAGGACCCGGAGCAGCGGCGTCGTTTTCCTCGTGTCGAGCAGTTTTGTGCCGTGCGCGGCGATCCGTGACGCGTATAAGGACGTCGCGGTGGCCACGCCCGATAGCCGCTGGAGGAAGTTGAGGGCCGTGCGCTCCGCCCTCAGAAGCGAACGGGCCGGACCGGACGCTTCCCCGATCCGGTCGCCGCGAACCACCCGGCTGCCGTCGGGTGTGAAGGAAACGGAAACGGACGGATCGACCTGCCGGAACACCTCCGACGCCACCGGTCCGCCGCACAGGACGCCGTCGCCGCCTGCCAGGAAGACGCCCGAAGCGACGCCCTGGAAAACCTCTCCGAAGGGATCTCCGAAGGGTGCGTCCTCGTGCAGGGCCCCGCGGACGATATCCTCGTACAGCCGCCGGGGGATCACGCCAGGTAACGGCTCACCAGCTCGAGGTTCTTCCCGAGTTTGGCGATCTTCTGTTCCAACGTCTTCTCCCGGTTGCGCAGCGCGTCCACGATGTCCGTGGGGGCGTTGGCGGTGAACCGGGCGTTGCCCAGCTGCCCGGCGACGCGGGCGTACTCGGAATTCGTCTTATCCATCTCCTTGCGCAGGCGCGCCGCCTCCTGCCCGAAGTCGATGAGGCCCTCCAGGGGCAGACAGACCTCGATGTCGTTCACCACCGCGGTCGCGTCCTTCACCGGGATGTAATCGGCGTCGACGTACGCCACCCGGCCGGCCCGGGCGAGTCGTCGAACTATATCCTCGTGGTCCCGCAGGAATCTCTGCTCCTCCACCTGGCCTTTCAGACGGATCTCGACCTTCTTTCCAGGCGGGACGTTGAGCTCGCTGCGGATGTTGCGGACCGCCCGGATGACCTCCATCAGGTGCGCCATCGAGTCCTCGACGTTCTCGTCGGTCGCGCCGACGTCCACGGAGGGATACGGCCGGTCGTACAGCAGCCCCCGCTCCCCGGGCAGGGCGTGCCACAGTTCCTCGGTGATGAACGGGATGAACGGGTGGCCGAGCGCGAGGAGCGTTTCGTATACCCGGAGCAGGACGGCCCGCTGCGCCTGCCGTTCCGCCTCGCCCGCCTCGGGGGACAGCGCGGGCTTGATCATCTCCAGGTACCAGTCGCAGAACTCGTGCCACACGAACTGGTAGAACGCGGAGCCCGCCTCGTTGAACCTGTATTCCTCGACCCCCCGGCGGACCTCGTCGATCACGCGCTGGAGACGGGAGAGGATCCACCGGTCGGTCACCGACAGGTCGTCCGGAAGATCGCGTGGCGTATCTCCGTCGGCGTGCATCCTGACGAAGCGGCCCGCCTGGTAAAGCTTGTTCATGAAGTTGCGGTACCCCTCGACCCGGTCGTCGGACATCCGGATGTCCCGGCCCTGCGCGGCCAGCGCGACGAGGGTGAACCGGAAGGCGTCCGTGCCGAACCGGTCGATCACGACGAGTGGGTCGATGACGTTACCCCTCGTCTTGCTCATCTTCTCGCCCCTGGCGTCCCGGACGAGGGCGTGGATCACGACGTCGCGGAACGGGGCCTTGCCCGTGAACTCGATCCCCATCATCATCATCCGCGCGACCCAGAAGAAGAGGATATCGAAGCCGGTGACCAGCACGGACGTCGGGTAGTACCGCTCGAAGTCCGCCGTCTTTCCCGGCCACCCAAGGGTCGAGAACGGCCAGAGGCCGGAGGAGAACCATGTGTCGAGGACGTCCTCTTCCTGACGGATGTCGGTTCCCCCGCACGCCTCGCACCTCGCCGGCGGGTCGATCTCGACCATCGTCTTGCCGCACGCGCGGCAGTGGAAGGCGGGTATGCGGTGCCCCCACCATATCTGCCGCGAGATGCACCAGTCGTGGATGTTCTCCATCCACTCGTAAAACGTCTTCTCCCACTGCGCCGGGACGATCCGGGTCTCGCCCTCGCGCACCGCGCGGATGGCGGAGGCGGCCAACGGCTTCGTCTTGACGAACCACTGCATGCTTTCCGCCGGCTCGACCACGGTGCTGCAACGGTAGCAGTGGCCGATGTTGTGGAGGTACGGCTCCTCCCGCACGAGCAGCCCCTCTTCCGCGAGCTTAGCGACGACCGCGTCGCGGCATGCGAACCGGTCCATCCCGGCGAATGCGCCCGCGTCCGGCGACATCGTCCCGGACTCGTCGATCACCCGGACGGATGGGAGCCCGTGCCGCCTGGCGACCTCGAAGTCGTTCACGTCGTGCGCCGGGGTGATCTTCACCGCGCCGGTCCCGAACTCCCGGTCCACCATGTCGTCGGCCACCACCGGGATCGGCCGGTTCATGAGCGGCAGACGCAAGGTCGTCCCGACAACCCCGGAGTACCTGTCGTCCTTGGGGTTGACGGCGACGGCGGTGTCTCCGAGCATCGTCTCGGGGCGCGTGGTCGCGACGACGATCCCGTCCTCGCCCGACATGCCCGGGTAGCGTATGTACCAGAGCGCCCCCTTCTTCTCCACGTACGCGACCTCGAGGTCGGAGAGCGCCGTGCGGCAGCGCGGGCACCAGTTGATGATGTATCGCCCGCGGTAGACGAGCCCCTTCCGATGGAGCCGCACGAACGCCTCGCGGACAGCCCTGGAAAGCCCCTCGTCCATCGTGAACCGCTCGCGCTCCCAGTCGCACGCGGCGCCAAGGCGCTTCAGCTGGTTAAGGATCGTTCCGCCGCTCTCCTCCTTCCACTTCCACACGCGCTCTATGAATGCCTTCCGCCCGAGCTCCTGGCGGGTTATCCCCTCCTTCGCGAGCATCTTCTCGACGACGTTCTGGGTCGCGATACCGGCGTGGTCGGTCCCCGGAAGCCAGAGGGCGTTGCGCCCGTTCATCCGGGCGTACCGCAGAAGGACGTCCTGCAGGGTGATGTTGAGCGCATGCCCCATGTGGAGGGAGCCCGTCACGTTCGGCGGCGGGATGACGATCGTGTACGGATCGCCAGGCCGGGTCGGATCGGCGTGGAAGGAGCCCGCCGCGATCCATGCGGCGTACCAGCGCTCCTCTACGGACTTCGGGTCGTACGGCTTCTCTTTCTCCGCTTCCTTCCCGTTCATCCCGGGGACGGCTTTCCGGCCTTGGCGCGAATCCGTGCGATCTCCTCGCGGATGAGCGCTTCGGCTGTGGAAGGGATGACCTCCCACGCCACGGCCTCGACCGACTCCCGAAGCTTGGCGGAGAACTCCGCGGCAAGGCGGTCCGTCATCTCCCACATCGCCTTTTCCACCGCTTCGGCGGCCACGGACCGGAAGATCTCCTCGGCGCGGCCTGCGAAGAGATCCCGGAGCCGGGCGTCGTCCGGCGGGGGCTCGGCGTCCGGCGGCGCGGGGCACGACCCGGCGGCGACAAGTTCCGGGGAAGCGGGCGCCGCGCCCTCGGGTTCGGGCACGGCGGGTTCCGCGAAGACGGGACGAGCGGCAAAAGGGTCGACGACGGCCGGGACCGGTTCCCCGGCGGCAGGCTGCGCGTCCGCATCCGGAATGTTCCGGAGCGAAGCGGGCGTTCCGGGCGAAACAGAGTCGGGGGGCGGCAAGGGAACCTCCACGTCCTCGAGATGCTCGATATCCTCGATCTCCTCCACTTCTTCGAGCGCCGGCGAAAGATCGGTCACGGGGGATGGCGAATCCACAGGAAGACCGCTTTCCATATGTTCAACCATCGGCGCCGGTTCGGGTGGAACCGGCACGGCGGGGGAACGGCGCTCGCCTCCCTCGATCTCGTCGATCGACACGTCGAACTCGTTCAAGGCGGTGGTCGTCCCCGGCCCCCCGGGGAGGATCGCCCCGGGCAGCAACGCTTCCCGCGACACCGGGGCCGGCGCCGCGGATTTGCCCGTCTCGGCCTCCACCTCGTCCAGGACGTCGCTGAAGTCCCAGCGCTCGTCCACGGCCGGCGGCTCCTGCGGTTTGGGCGACTCGGGAACCGCCGCCGCCTCGCGCAGGAGACGTTCGATGCTGTCCAGCAACTCATAGGACTCGAAAGGCTTGAAAAGCACGCCTCTCGCGCCGCTTGCCTTGAAGCGCGCCTCGTCGAGAGGGACCATGGTCCCCGACAAGATGAGGACGGGGATCTTTTCCGTCTTTTCCATGGCGCGGAGTTCCGCGGCGACGGCGAAGCCGTTCTTGCCTGGCAGCGTCAAGTCGGCGACCACCAGGTCGGGGGAGATCTCGCCGGCCATGCGGACGGCCTCCTCCCCGGTGTCGACCGAGGTGATCGCGATGCCCGAACGGGACAGTGCGAGTTCGAACACCTTCCGGATGGTCAGACTGTCTTCCGCCAGAAGAAGCTTTTTCGGCATGGTCACCCCCGACTGCCATTCATCTTAAGTAGATTCCGGCATCTTTTCAACCAGCAGGAAATCGACCTCGCCACGGTCGGGGTCGGCGCGACGCACACGCACGCGCACCCGGTCGCCTGGCCCGACCCGGCGCTTCCTGTATTGCCCGACCCACACCATCCGGTCCGGCGACAGCCGGTATTCGTCGTCCCGCAGCGTAGAGACGTGAACCATCCCGTCGATCATGCGTCCATCAAGCTCCACGAAGAATCCCGAGGCGACGATGGACGAGACGGTACCCTCGAAGGTGCGCCCCACCTGCCCTTCCATGAACAGCGCCTTCGCCCGCTGTTCGAGCGTCCGTTCCGCCTCCATCGCCAACCGCTCCCTCCCGGAAAGATGGGCCCCGATCTCGGATCCATTTTCGCGGATGGCCCGAAGGGAATCGGCCGATCCCCCGCCGCCGAGCGACGCCTTGAGCACCCTGTGGACGAGCAGGTCCGGGTACCGGCGGATGGGGGAGGTGAAATGAGAGTACCGCGAAAGAGCTAACCCGAAATGACCTTTGGTTTCGGGACCATAGCGCGCCAACATCAAGCTGCGCAGGAGCATCCTGTGGACCGCCCGTTCGAATTTGCCTCCCCTCGCCAT
>Ga0172372_10013330_pt1 | contig 10198 bp, 9 predicted proteins | sample LakKiv5m_2_FD_114544 | JGI IMG/M metagenome (GOLD analysis project Ga0172372, IMG submission 114544) | Freshwater microbial communities from Kabuno Bay, South-Kivu, Congo - kab_092012_9.5m | ecosystem: Environmental > Aquatic > Freshwater > Lake | place: Democratic Republic of the Congo... | reverse complement strand
GGTTGCCCGTTCCATCCCCGCTGCCCGCACGCCACGGACCGTTGCCGCGTCGAGGCCCCGGCCCTGCGCGCGGCGCCGGGCCGCCCCGGGCACACGGTTTCCTGCCACCTCGACCTCTGAGCCCGTCCGCGGGCGCCGTCCCCGCCATCCCCTTCCCCGATGCCCCGCCCCACCCCGTTCCTCCTCGCCGTCCTCGCCTGCCTGCTGCTGGCCGCGTGCGGCCGCGATGCCGCGACGCCGGCGCCAGGGGCCGGGAGCGCGGGCGCAGCGACAGCCGCGGCGGGCCCGGCGATGGAGGCGGACCTGGCCCGCACCCTGCGGGAACAGGCGGAATTCTACACCTTCCGGCCGCTGAGCGAGTTGCCGGCGAACCTCGCGTGGCAGGACGGCGCGGACCTGCCGGAGTTCGCGGATCCCGCGGCGCGCAAGGGCGGGACCTACACCACCTTCATCGCCGATTTCCCGCGCACCCTGCGGACCATCGGCCCCGACGCCACCGGGGGCATCCGCCCCTTCCTGCTCGATTATGTGGAGCCCCGCTTCATCGAGCGGCACCCCAACCTTCCCGACGCCGGTTATCCCGGGCTCACCCGCCAGTGGGCGGTCGATGCGGCGAGCGCGACCACCTACTACCGCATCGATCCCGCGGCGCGCTGGTCCGACGGACGGCCGCTCACCACCGACGACGTGGTGTTCACCTTCTATTTCCTGCGCAGCCCGCACCTCGGCCAGCCTTGGTACAACGACTTTTACACGAAGAACTACACCCGGCTGATCGTGTACGATCGGCTCACCTTCGCCCTCGTTCACCCGGAGCGGAAGCCCGACCTCGCCACGCGCCTCGGCAACTTTTCGCCCTACCCGCGCCACGCCGACGCGGACTTCGGGCCCGGCTGGATCGAGCGCTTCCAGTGGCGCGAGACCCCGAAGGTTGGCGCCTACGAGCTGCGCGACCGGGACGTGGAGAAGGGCCGGGCCGTCACGCTCACCCGCGTCAAGGACTGGTGGGCGGCGGACAAACGGTTCTTCCGCGGGCGTTACAACTTCGACCGCTTCCGCCTCGAGGTCGTGCGCGATCCGGACAAGGCCGTGGAGGCCTTCGCGCGCGGCAACCTCGACGCCATCACCCTCGGCACGCCCAAGCACTGGTACGAGACCCTGCCTGAGACGCACCCCGAGGTCGCCGCCGGCCGCATTCTGCGTTTCCAGTTCTTCAACCGGGTGCCGCAGCCGGACTGGGGCCTGTGGATCAACCGCGCGCGCCCCCCGCTCGACCAGGCGGACGTCCGCATCGGCCTGCACCACGCGGTGAACTTCGACCTCGTCTGCCAGCAGTTCTTCCGCGGCGACGCCGTGCGCCTGCAGACGCGCTCCGACGGCTACGGCTGGCGGATGCACCCGACGCTGCGCCCGCGCCCGTTCGACCCCGGGGCGGCCCGCGCCGCCTTCGCCCGCGCCGGCTTCACCCAGCAGGGCGCGGACGGGATCCTCGCCGACGCGTCCGGTCGGCGCCTCTCGTTCACCGTCACCACCGGACGCCAGGACTTGCGGGACCTGCTGCCGATCCTGAAGCAGGAGGCGCTCAAGGCCGGCGTGGAACTGAAGCTCGAGGTGCTCGACCGCACCACCGGCTTCAAGAAGACGCAGGAGAAGAACCACGAGATCGCGCTCGTCGCCCTCAGCCGCTCGGTGGAGCTCTACCCGCGCTACTGGGAACTCTATCACGGTAGCAACGCGTACCACGATGCCTACACCCGCGACGGCCGGCCAACGCCCGTCGCCACCGGCGCGGTGCCCAATCCCGCCCCCAGCCAGATCCGGGCCCAGACCAACAATATGACGATGACGTTCACGCCGGCGCTGGACCTGCTGATCGAGGCCTACGACCGCGCGGAGACGCTCGACGAGGTGAAGCGGCTGGCGGCGCAGATCGAGGAGCTGATCTTCGCGGACGCGACCTGGATCAACGGCTGGTCGACGCCCTTTTACCGCGGCGCCTACTGGCGCCACGTGAAGTGGCCCGCGGGCTTCAACCCGATGCAGAGCCGGAACCTCGAGGAGTTCTTTGTGCATTGGATCGACCCGGCCGAGCAGGCGGAGGTCGAGGCCTCCCGGCGCACCGGGCGCACGTTCCCCGGCGGCCTCCAGCGCTTCGACCAGTTCCGCGAACCCTGAATTTTTCCCCGTGCCCCTCCTGCCCCTCCTTCTCGCCCTGCTCGCCACGCTCCCGCGCGCCCTCGCGGCCGATCCGGCTCCCGCCGTGCCGAAAGGCGAGGTGCGCACCGGCACCTTCGCCGCCAGCCGCGTCTACCCCGGGACCACCCGCGAGTACCAGGTCTATGTGCCCGCCCAGTACGACCCGGCGCGGCCCGCCTGCCTGCTGGTGTGCTTCGACGGCGCCGGCTTCTTCAACCCCAAGGGCGCGATCAAGCTGCCCGCCGTGCTCGATGAGCTGATCGCGCGCCGCGAGATCCCCGTGCTGATCGCGGTCGGCGTGAACCCCGGGGTCGTCCCGTCCGCCGAGCCGGGGGCGCCGCCGCGCAGCCACCGGAGCCTTGAGTACGATTCCCTCGGCGACGCCAACGCCCGTTTCCTGCTGGAGGAACTCCTCCCCGCGGCCACGCGCGGCCTGAACCTCACCGCCGACCCCGCCGGCCGCGCCGTCGCCGGCAACAGCTCCGGCGCGATCGCCGCCTTCACCGTCGCGTGGGAGCGCCCCGACCAGTTCCGCAAGGTCATCAGCCACATCGGCAGCTACACCAACATCCGCGGCGGCTACGCCTACCCGGGGATCATCCGGCAGACCAAGCCGGCCAAGCCCCTCCGCGTCTTCCTGCAGGAGGGCGTCAACGACCTCGACAACCTCCACGGCAACTGGCCGCTCGCCAACCGCGAGCTCGCCGCCGCCCTCGCCTTCGCCGGTTACGACCACCGCCTCGTCCTCGGCGACGGCGGCCACAGCGCCCAGCACGGCGGCGCCATCTTCGCCGACACCCTGCGCTGGCTGTGGCGCGACTGGCCCCAACCCTGAAGCCCCACCCCGATGTCCCACCTCCTCCGCTCCCCGTTCCTCGCCGCGCTCCTGCTCGCGGCCGCGCCCCTTCCCGCCGCCGCCCCCAGCGCCTTCCGGCCCACGCCGGACCACGAACCGCGCCCCGGCGTGCCCACGGGGACCGTCCTGCCCCAGGCCGCCTGGTCGTCGCAGGTCTTCCCGGGCACCACCCGCGACTGGTGGCTCTACGTCCCCGCGCAATACCAGCCCGACGGCACCGCCGCGCTGATGATCTTCCAGGACGGGTCGAACTACCTTCGGCCCACCGGGCCGTGGCGGGCGCCCGTCGTCCTCGACAACCTGATCGCCCGCGGCGAGATGCCGGTGACGCTCGCGCTGTTCATCAATCCCGGGCACGACCCGGCGAAGGGCGCGCCCAAGCGGCCGGGCAGCCCCAGCAACCGCAGCCTCGAGTACAACTCCCTCGGCGACCGCTACGCCCGCTTCCTGCTGGAGGAGATCCTGCCCGCGGTCGCGAAGACCCACCCGTTCTCCGCCGATCCCGAGCGCCGCGCGCTCGTCGGTTCCAGCAGCGGCGGCATCGCCGCCTTCACCGCGGCGTGGGAGCGCCCCGACCAGTTCCGCAAGGTGCTCTCGACCATCGGGAGCTTCGTCCACCTCGCCGGCGGCGACGCCTACCCGTCCCTCATCCGCAAGACCGAGCGCAAGCCCCTGCGCGTCTACCTTGAGGACGCCTCGGGCGACCTCGACAACCCCTACGGCAACTGGCCCCTCGCCAACCAGCAGATGCACGCCGCCCTCCGCTATATGGGCTACGACGTCCGCTTCGACTACGCGGAGGGCTACGGCCACAACGCGGACCACGGCGGCAGCCTCTTCCCCGAGGCCCTACGCTGGCTTTGGCGCGCGGAGACCCACCGGCCGGAGATCGTGACCAAGGGCGACCTCGCCAGCGACTTCACCCTCCACCGCCTGCTCGTCGAGGGTGAGGGCTGGACCAAGGTCGTCGACGGCCTCGCCTTCGCCGACGCCCCCTGCACCGACGCCGCGGGCAACTTCTACTACTCGGATATGCGCCCGCCCGCGGCCGGCGTCTACCGCCTCGCCCCCGACGGGACCCGCACCCGCCTCAGCGAGGAGGGCGTCAGCGGGATGAAGTTCGGCCCCGACGGCCGCCTCTACGCCTGCCAGGGCGCCAAGCGCCGCCTGATCGCGATCACCCCCGCCACAGGCGCCGTCGAGGTGCTCACCGAGGACGTCCAGCCCAACGACCTGGCCGTGACCCGCCGCGGGCACATCTTCTTCACCGAGACGGGCAAGAAGCAGGTGACGTTCCTCGATCCGCGGACGCGCGAGAAGCGGCCCGCCGACACGGGCCTCGCGAACCCCAACGGCATCACGCTCTCGCCGCGCCACGACACCCTGGCCGTGAGCGAGGCGGGCGGGGAACACGTGCAGGTCTGGCGCGTGCAGGCGGACGGCACGCTCGACGCGCGCGCGCCCTATATGACCCTGCGCCGCCCGATCGACCCGAAGGGCGAGTTCAAGTTCAACCAGCCGCCACCGTACCGGAAGGCGTCAGGCGGGGACGGGATGACGAGCGACACCGCCGGCCGCTGGTACGTCGCGAGCCCCGTGGGCGTGCAGGTCTTCGACCCCACCGGCCGCCTCTGCGGCGTGCTTACCAAGCCGCAGCCCGACCAACCGCTCACCAGCTGCACGTTGTCCGGCCCCGGCCTCGGCTACCTCTACGTGACCAACGGCAACGCGATCTTCCGCCGCAAGGTGCAGGCGACGGGCAACCCGCCCCCCGCCGGCTGACGCCCGGCCCCAGCCGGCCTCAGGGCGCCAGCACCGCGCGGGCCACCACCTCGGCGACGGCGGCGAGGAAAGGCCAGGCCAGGGTCTCGTAGGCGTACTGGTCGTCGTTCATCACGCCGTCGGGATTGGTGTACACGACGGCGGCGAGCGCGAAGCCCCGCCCCGTGCGCGTGTCCTCGATCCACGTGTTCTCGACCGAGTTCCCGTAGGCGCAGCCGACCTTCGAGTAGATCCTCAGGTGAGCCGCGGGGATGACCCGCGCGAGCCCGGGCAACACGAACTTCACGTAGTCATCCGGATACTTGGCCGGGTCATAGACGGGATTCTTCGACTCGCGCGGGTACTCACCCAGCGCGCGCACTAGGAAGGCCCGCTGCTCCACCGTCAGCCCCGGGAATCCCTTCCGCCCCGTGCGGAGCTCCGGCTTCACCACCGCGAGCAGCAGGTCCTGCAGGTCCTGCAGGCGCACGGCGTTTTTGGTGTCGAAGGCGAGCGGTTCCTCGATCCGGCGGCCACCCTCCATCCGCGCTACGCCGAGGCTCTGGTCCGTCCAGAGGTCGTTCACCAGCGCGAGGGTGCTTTCGGGCTGCGCGATGCGGGCCGTGGCGCCGCCGTCCTCGAGGACGACCGGCCGATGCTGGCGCTGCTCGGCGGGCGGACGCGCCTCGGCCAGCCGGTGGTGGATCCGGAAGGAGGTGAACCCGGCTTCCCACATCAATTCGTTGAGCCGACGCTGGCCGACGAGCTCGTAGAGGTGGTTGAAGGTGGCGTTGTCGCTCACGAGGCAGATCCGGCGGATGCAGTGCCCGACGGTGACGGCGCCGCCCTCGCGGTTGGTCTCGTCCGCGTCGATCAGGCGGTCGCCGGGGAAGCGGGGCTCGATGCGGAGGCGCGTCGCGAGGCCCCAGGCGGTGCCATCGCGGGCGTTGCGCGCGTTGAGCTCGAGCAGGGCGGCGACCGCGGCGCTGAGCTTCACCGTGCTGGCGGGATAAAAGTACTTCGCGGGATCGCCGTAGGCGCTGCGCCGCACGCCGAGCGTGCCGTCGGGCAGGAGCACCGGCTCGCTAACTAAGACTTGGACGCGGTGCGCGACGGGGTCACGGAGGACGGGGCCGAGCCGCTCCGCGTTCGCCGCGAAGAGGGCCGCGAGGTCGCGTGGGGGCGGCACGGGCGTGGCGGTCAGCAGGGTCGCGGCGGCCAGCAATGTAAGGGCGAACTTGACCATAGCGCGGAGCCTTTTCGCTCGCCGCGCCAACCGCAACGCCGCAGGGGCAGATGCCCAATCTCTGCAATAGGGTACGTAAATTCTGTTCGGCCGATCGCTTGCAGTCTTCCCGCCCCACTCCCCATCCTCGGAGGCAATGAACCCCAACGAACAACCCGTGGCGGCACGAGCCCCCGCCGCGATCTCCCGCCGCGAGTTCGTGCTCCGCCTCCAGCGTCGCGCGGTTTTTGTGGTACCCGCAGTGGTCGCCCTGTCGCTATCGGCGCCCAAGACCGCGCGGGCCTACTAAGCAGGTCTGATCCTCCGGTTTGTTCCGGAGCCGCCCAAGGGGGCCGGCCACCTGTTCGACCCGCCCGGGGGTCACGCGGGCACCCGTTACCTCGTCGACCTCGACCTGCTGGCCCTGGTCGCCCAGGATGAGTTAGGTTCGAAGGCGCTGATTGCCGCCGGCTTTTCGGCTGCGGACCCGTGGGACGGGCCTTTTCTCCCCTCGCGGCGACCGCAACGCCGCAGTGCTAGATACACGATCTCTGCAAGAGGCTACGTAACTTCTGTTCGGCCGATCGCTTGCGGTCTCCCCGACGCAATCCCAACCTTCGCGAACCATGAAACCACACGAACCGCTCGCGCCGGCGACAGTTCCGGCCGCGATCTCCCGCCGCGAGTTCGTACTCCGCCTCCGGCGTCGCGCGGCCTTTGTGGTACCCGCGGTGGTCGCCCTGTCGCTTTCGGCGCCCAAGACCGCGCGGGCGGGCTACTAGTCCGTACGCGACTCCGGTTTATCCCGGAGACGCCCAAGAGGGCCGCCATGCCACCGCCCTTCGAGACCCGGGACGTCCGTGCGGTGGCCTCGGCGCTTGCGCCCGGTCCCCACCCGGAAGCCTTGGCTTGGCGTCAGCGGGTACCGGCAGCGCTTCTGGCGGTGGCGCGCCACTGGCAAGTCACCCCACCCCTTTGGCGCGCGCTGCGCGCCCAGTCCGGGCTAGATGCGGGCTTGGCGGAAGAACTCCGCCACGATTATTGGGCCAACGTGCGGGCCAACGCCCACTGGACCCGGGCCGCTGAGGAGGTGGTGGGGGTTCTGAACCGGCTCGGCGTTGAGCCCCTGCTGTTGAAGGGGGCCAGCCACCTGTTCGACCCGCCCGGGGGTCACTCCGGCACCCGTTATCTCGTCGACCTCGACCTGCTGGTGCCGGTCGGCCGGGATGAGGCGTGCCAGGAGGCCCTCATCGCCGCCGGCTTCTCGGCGGCGGACGCATGGGACTCCCCGGGGCATCATCACTGGCCCAAGCTGAGGCAATCCTCCGCGGACGGCCTGCCGCCCGTGGTGGTGGAGGTTCACCGCTACCCCCGATTGGGGGGCAACCTCCGGGAAACCGCCGAATTTTTCGCCGCCTCCGTACCCCATCCTGTCCCGGGGGGCTGCGGCCGGCTGCCCTCGACCACGCACCGGCTCCTCCTGAATGCGGTGCACGCGCTCGGACCGTGCGAGGGCGACCTGCATTGGGCGGTGCTCCGGGCCGAGCGGAGAGACGCGATCGAGCAGGTCAACCTGCGCCAGCTGCTGGATTTCGCCGAACTCGCGACCCTACGCCGCGATTCCTTCCGTTGGCCCGACCTGCTCGCGGCCGCGGACCGGATGGGGGCGCGCTGGGACCTCCAGCAATGGACCCATCTTGCGCGGACCCTGATGGCATCTCCCGCCCCCCCGGAAGTCGCCCGCTGGTACACGGCGCGGCCGGACTGGCGAACCCCGCGGCAGCTCGTTTCCCGGGTGGCCCGCGCCGGCCTGCGCGCCTGCGGCCTCCTCACCCCGCTGCGTCGCCTCCGGCGGGAACGCAACGCCCGCCGGGCAGCCAATCTCTAACCGCCGCGAGGCCCGCCGCGATCTCGCCGTCCCCGACGCTAACCCGGAGGTTGGGGCGGGCGGCCAGGAACCGGCCGGCCGCAGCGAGGGACCGAAGGGAGGCGGGTGTCACCCCGCGGATCTGCCGCATCAGCCGCGGCGCCGACGCGGCCGGTGCCAGCGGCTCGATCCGGACGCCCGGGCCCGCGTGGCGTTCCAGATGGCAGATTAGACCGACCGCATGCGCCACCTCGGGGTCCCCTGCCGGGCGAGGTTCGAGAGCCAATCTTTCGCCTTCCCACTCACCCCGCAGAGCCGACGGCGCGGCCGCGGCCTCATCTTGCGGGGCAAGTAACCGGCGCTTGAACGGACGCGGCAGGCCGATCACGCGCCCCTCATCCGGCCGCAGCACCACCTGATCATCCCCGGCCACCTCCCAGCCCGCGCGCGCGGCGGCGAGGGCCCAGGAAGACTTGCCCGACCAAGGCGGTGCGGTGAGCAGGACCGCCGCCCCATCCCGCAACAGGCAGGCCGCGTGCAGCGCGAGGTGGCCGCCTCGCTCCAGCAGCACATCGCTGATCGTGAGCATCAGCCAAACCTCCAGCTGGGCTGAATCGCGGAAGTGACGCCGATCAACTCCGTCCACCACCACCTCGCGAGGACCCGTGACCGCCAGGAGCGGCACGGGCACCGGCCCCGGTTCAAGCGTCAGCCCGGTGAACGCCTGCACGCGGGCAGCCCAGGCGGCATCCGGCAGGCTCAGGGAGAGGCCTTGGCCGAGCCAGTGTACGACGCCCGTGACGTTCGGGCTCAATGCAAGCCCTCCCAGCGCCGCGCGCAGCGCCCCATCAGCTCCTGTTCGTCGTCGCCGGCATAATCATGGCCTAGGCTGGCTTCCTGCACCAGCGCCTGCAGCGCGGATTCCTCCTGTCGGGCCCGCTCCGGGTGATCCGAGGAGGCGCCCACGGGACCGATCGGCAGTGCCGTCTGACCCCGCGGCGCATGGAGGCGGGCGAACCAGCGGTAATAGCGGGGCCAATTGGCGGGTCCGGGCGCACACCGGGAGGGCGTGGTTTGCCCCAGCCAGACCGCCGCCTTGCGCCAGACGGTATCGAGCTCGTGGGCCGCCGTGAGAGCGGCATCGCGCGAGGTATTGTCCCCGTGTACGCGATACTCCAGCAGAGGATAGGGCACGAAGCACGGTTCGGCATAGGGGAGCGCCTGCACCAGAAAGTCCCAATCTTGGCAGATGCGGATGCCCTCGTCGAACCCTCCCACCCGTTCGAACAGCTCCCGGTTCAACACCAGATTGCTCGCGGTCAGCGCCAGATTCGAGCGCAGGAGGGCAAAGCCGACCGTCGGCAGGATCGCGGCCTGGCCCAAGCGCAAGCGGTACATCTCGCGCCAGGCGGCACACTCCTCCGCGGCGGCACCCCGACCCTCGTGCCGCACCCTGACCCCGCTGAATGCCAGCCAGGGGCGTCCCGCGGGCGCGCCTTCCAGCATGCGCTCCAAGCGGTCCGGAGCATAGAGATCATCCGAATCAAGAAAGGCCACCAAATCGGCCCGGCTGCGCGCGAAAAGCTCGTTGCGCGTGGCGGAGATGCCCCGGTTGGGGCGACTGAGGACGGACCAATTGATCCCCGTCGTACCGCCGAGGATCTGCTCCGCAACCGCGGCGGAGCCGTCCGTGGAACCATCGTCCAGCACCAGTATCTCCGCTGGACGAAGCGTCTGGGCCAGCACGGACGCGAGGGTCGCCGGCAGGAAGCGGGCGTGGTTGAAACTCGGGATCAGGACGGCGACCCGCGGGCGGCTCATGTGGTCCCGGGATGAACGCGTCTCTCGATCAGACCCGCGGCCAGCAGGCCTTCGAGGAAGTTGGCCACCTGAACGGCGCAGGAATCACGGTCCAATTCCGGGCGAGCCTCGGCCAGAAGGTCTACCAGCGCCTCCGCGGTCGGAAAGGCCGGCAGCGCCTCCCAGAGGATCGCACCGGTCTCGTTGAGCAACTTCACCTCTAGGGTCCGCGGGTGGAGCAGGAGGAGTTCGTCGCCTACGCGCTCTTCCTCCAGGACCTCCAAACGTACGAAGGGATCGGACATCTTGCGCCTTCTCTGACAATACCGCACTGGCCAACGCAAGCGGGATCGCGGCCCGCGAGGAATCCGGTGACTTCATGGACCGCCACGCCCGCGGTGCCGGCCGCGCAACGCGCGTTTGAAATGCGCCGGCGGGCCGCCCAGCCTGCCCGGGATGCGCCCCAACCCCTTCCCGCGCCCCCGGGCGAGGT
>Ga0172372_10013329_pt1 | contig 10199 bp, 8 predicted proteins | sample LakKiv5m_2_FD_114544 | JGI IMG/M metagenome (GOLD analysis project Ga0172372, IMG submission 114544) | Freshwater microbial communities from Kabuno Bay, South-Kivu, Congo - kab_092012_9.5m | ecosystem: Environmental > Aquatic > Freshwater > Lake | place: Democratic Republic of the Congo... | reverse complement strand
GTCGATGCGGCTTCCGTGTCCAAGCCCGCTCCCGCGGTTCCCGCGAAGAAGGCGGCGTCGCCGGCCAAGAAGGTCGACGTGCCGGCCAAGTCGGCCGCCAAGGTTCCAGCCAAGTCGGCAGCCAAGGTTCCAGCCAAGGTTCCTGTCAAGGTTCCAGCCAAGGTTCCAGCCAAGGTTCCAGCCAAGGTTCCCGCGAAAACGGCCGCGAAGTCAGTGAGCAAGACCCCGGCCAAGCCGGCAGCGAAGCCGGCCGCGAAGCCGGCCGCCAAGCCGGCAGTCAAGGCACCAGCCAAGGCTCCGGCCAAGAAAGCCCCCGCCAAGAAGAAGTGAGCGGCATCTCGGCCGCTCGGCGAGCAGGGATAGCGTGCGTCACATGATGAAGCGCGTCATCGTCACTCGCGACGAACTGCTCTCGAAGATCGACAACGGCGAGATCGAGTCGGTGGTGATGGGTTTCCCCGATCGTTACGGTCGGCTCACCGGCAAGCGCGCCTCGGGCGATTTCTTCGTTCAGCACGTCGCCGACCACGGAGCCGAGAACTGCGACTATCTCCTCACCTGCGACATCGACAATCAGCCGGTCTCGGGGTTCCGTTTCTCCAGTTTCGACAAGGGTTACGGCGACATGGTGGCCAGGGCCGACTGGTCGACGGTGCGAGTGCTGCCGTGGTCGCCCAAGACGGCGCTCGTGATGTGCGACCTCGAGACACCCGACGGACGAGCGGTCGAGGTGTCGCCGCGCACGGTGTTGCGGCGTCAAGAGGAAGCGGCCGCCGCTCGCGGCTTCTCGGTGATGACCGGCAGCGAGATCGAGTTCTTCGTCTATCACGACTCGTACGACGACATGCTGGGTCACGGCTACCGTCGCATGCGCCCGAACGCCAACTGGCCCCAGGACTACAACGTCGTGCAGACCTCGCGCGACGAGGGGCTCATCGCTCGCATCCGTCGTGGTCTCGTCGAGGCCGGCGTTCCGGTCGAGTTCTCGAAGGGCGAGGCCGGGGCCGGCCAGCACGAGATCAACCTGTCGTACTCGACCCCCGTCGAGATGGCCGATCGCAACATCGTGTACCGGTCGGGAGCCAAGGAGATCGCCGCCCACGTCGATCGCTCGATCACCTTCATGGCCAAACCCAACTGGAACGACGTCGGCTCGTCGTGTCACGTGCACGTGAGCCTCTGGAACAAGGACGCTTCGGTGTCGGCGTTCGCCGACGAGCAGTCGGCCGACGGCACCAGTGCCACGTTTCGCAGTTTCCTCGCCGGCATGATCGCCACCGCCCGAGAGTTCAGTCTGCTGTGGGCGCCGACGGTGAACAGTTACAAGCGATTCCAGCCCGAGTCGTGGGCACCCACCGGGGTCGGCTGGGGAAGTGACAACCGCACTCTCGGTTTCCGAGTGGTGGGTCGGGGTTCGTCGTTGCGGATCGAGAGCCGGATTCCCGGCGCCGACTGCAACTCGTATCTCGCCTTCGCCGGAGTGATCGCCGGCGGCCTGCGGGGCATCGATCAGGGTCTCGACCTGCCCCCTCGTTTCGAGGGCAACGGCTATGAAGCCGAGAACCTCGATCGCATTCCTTCCAACCTGCCCGATGCCATCGCTCTGTGGCGCGATTCGGTGGCGGCCCGCGAATGTTTCGGTGACGATGTGCACCATTGGGTACTGCGCTCGGCCGAGGCCGAGTGGGAGGCCTTCAATCACACGGTCACCGACTGGGAGCTCCTCCGCTACTTCGAGAGGATCTGACGGTGAGACTCGCCGGGAGAACCGCACTCATCACCGGCGCATCGTCGGGTCTCGGTCGCGTGGCGGCCGAACTGTTCGCCGCCGAAGGGGCGGCGGTCGTGATCGCCGACGTCGTCGACGGAGACAAGACCGTCGATGCCATCGAAACCGCGGGTGGCACCGCGTCGTTCGTGTCGTGCGACGTCACCGACGAGGAATCGGTGCGCAATGCCGTGCGATTCGCCGTCGAGGAACACGGTGGACTGCACGTCCTCTACAACAACGCCGGTGTCATGCTCTCGGACGACGATGGCCCCGAAAACACCCCGCTCGACACCTACGAACGGACGATGGACATCAACGTGAAAGGTGTGCTGCTCGGATGTCGACACGGCATCCCGGCGATGCTCGAATCCGGCGGCGGGTCGATCGTGAACGTGGCGAGTTTCGTGGCTCATCTCGGCGCGGCCACACCGCAGATCGCCTACACCGCTTCGAAGGGTGCCGTGCTGGCGATGACCCGCGAGATCGCGGTCATGTACGCGCGACGAGGCATCCGAGCCAACGCGCTCTGTCCGGGGCCGGTGATGACACCGCTCCTGGCCAAGTTCCTGTCGGACGACGCCCGACGTCATCGTCGACTGGTCCACATCCCGATGGGGCGTTTCGGCGAACCGATCGAGATCGCCAAGGGTGCGCTCTTCCTGGCGTCCGACGAGAGCAGTTGGATGACCGGGCAGTCGCTCATCGTCGACGGTGGCATCACCGCGGCCTACACCACACCCGAGTGACGAACAGCGGGTGATGCCGGGCAGCGGGTGATGCCGGGCAGCGGGTGATGCCGGGCAGCGGGTGATGCCGGGTCGCCGTCCGGAGGGCTGACAGACTCGAGGGATGACGAACGAATCACCCGCGGTGCCGTCGATGCGCGTCGCTTTCCTCGGTCTCGGCGTGATGGGTGCGCCGATGGCCGGACACCTGGCCACGGCCGGCCATCAGGTGACGGTGTACAACCGCACCGCCGCCAAGGCCCTCGCGTGGGTGGCTCGGCACGGCGGTCGGGCCAAGCCGACACCCGTCGAGGCGGTGGAGGACTGTGACGTCGTGATGATGTGCGTCGGCAACGACGACGACGTGCGCGCCGTCGCGCTCGGACCGAAAGGTGCGTTGTCGGGGATGCGGCCCGGCTCGATTCTGGTCGACCATACGACGGCCTCGGCCGACGTGGCCCGCGAACTGTCGGCCGCTTGCGGCGAGCGCGGCATCGGATTCGTCGACGCCCCGGTGTCGGGTGGACAGGCGGGCGCCGAGAAGGGCGCCCTCACGGTGATGTGCGGATGCGACGATGACGCGGTCTTCGAACGTGCCCGCGTCGCGGTGGGCCCGTACTCGCGCGCCTGCGAACTCCTGGGCGGCGCCGGGGCGGGGCAGTTGACCAAGATGGTCAATCAGATCTGCATCGCCGGACTGGTGCAGGGCTTGGCCGAGGGCCTCAACTTCGCGCAACGAGCCGGGTTGGACGTCGACCGGGTGGTGGACGTGATCGGCAAGGGAGCCGCCCAGAGTTGGCAGATGGACAACCGGGCGCGAACGATGTCGCGGGGCGAGTTCGACTTCGGCTTCGCCGTGGAGTGGATGCGCAAGGATCTCGGCATCTGCCTCGACGAGGCCGGACGCAACGGGGCGCGTCTGCCCGTCACCGCCCTCATCGACCAGTTCTACGCCCAGGTGATGGCGCGGGGCGGTCGACGTTGGGACACGAGCAGCCTGGTGCAACTCCTGCAGAACGATTGAACCTGACGTGGAGGAGACCCACTCCACCCATCGCGACGGGTCGTATCGTGTTGAATTCGAGAGTGTGGGAGGAGGGGAGATGAGTCGGGAAGACGGACGACGTCGATTGGTGGCGATGGCCGAGAGCACGATCGCCCACAACAAGGCCGGAACCCAGCATCTCACCGAAGGAGTCACGCGGATTCCGGCGTCGAACTACTTCGACGCCGATCGTTGGCGACGCGAGGTCGACCTGATCTTCAAGCGGGTTCCTCTACTCGTGGCGACCACGGCCGAGATGCGCGAACCCAATTCGTACAAGGCCATCGAGGTGGCCGAGACGCCGGTGCTCCTGGTCCGAAGCGCCGAGGGAGTCCTGCGCGCCTTCGTCAACATGTGCAGTCATCGTGGCGCCATGCTGGTCGACGAGGGAGTCGGATCGGCGCGGCGCTTCGCGTGTCCGTACCACAACTGGGTCTACGACCAGACGGGCGACCTGGTCGGTGTCTACCGTGGTGAGGACTTCGGCGAGCTCGACACGTCGTGTCTCGGTCTCACGTCGCTGCCGGTGAACGAACGGGCCGGTCTGGTGTGGGTCACGCTCGATCCGACGTCACGTCTCGACGTCGACGCGTTCTTCGCGGGCTACGACCGGTTGCTCGAGTTCTGCGAATTCGGCGCGATGAACCACTTCGGATCGCGACGTCTGGTCGGACCCAACTGGAAGGTGTCCTTCGACGGCTACGTCGACTTCTACCACTTGCCGATTCTGCACAAGAACACCTTCGGTCCCGATTTTCCGTCCGAAGCGTTGTTTCACCGGGTTGGTCCGCACCAGCGCGTGACCGGGCCGCGCGGTCCGTGGAACAAACTCGACAAGATCCCGTCGGACGAATGGCCGATGTCGGTGCTCACCGGCGGGGTGTGGAGCATCTTCCCGCACGCTTCGATCGCCGGATTCGACCTCGGCGGGCACAAGCTGTACCAGGTCGCGCGCATCTATCCGGGAGCGCACCCCGAGGAATCGGTGACCTGGCTCGATTTCATCGGAACGGCGCCGCTCGACGACGAGCATCGGGCCCTGGCCGCCAAGCAGATCGATTTCCTCGAACGCGTGGTGCGCGACGAGGACTACGCCACCGGTCTCAAGATCCAGCGCACGGTGAGGACCGGCGCCAAGTCGGAGTTCGTCTTCGGTCGCAACGAAGGGGGAGCGCAGTACGTGCACGGTTGGCTCGATGCGATCCTCGAGACGTCCGACGAGGACCTGTCGGCGCTCTTCCGTCGGGGCATCGATGCCGGCCGGATCGTGAATCCATGATGCGTTTTCCCGAGGGGACCGGCGTCGGACTCTGCTTGCCGCAACTGGGTCCGCACGTCACCGCCGAGGTCATCGTCGAGTTCGCCCGTCGTGCCGAGAGCCTCGGCTACTCCGGACTCTGGGTGCAGGACCACTTCATGTACCCGTTGGCACCCGAGCGCGGGTACGGTGCCCCCGGTCGCCTCCCTCCCGACCAGTACCGGAGCGTGTTCGCGCCACTGGAAACCCTGGCCGCGGTGGCGGTGGCCACCTCGTCGATTCGACTCGGCACCAGCATCCTGGTGGCGGGCAACCATTGGCCGGTTCAACTCGCCCAACGTCTCGCCACGATCGATCATCTCTGCGGTGGTCGACTGATCGTCGGACTCGGCGTGGGGTGGAGCGCCGAGGAGCATCGTGCCTCGGGCACCGATGTGGCCACCCGGGGTCGGCGCATGGACGACTTCGTGCCCGCCCTTCTCGCGTGTTGGGGCGAGGATCCGGTCGAGCATCACGGCCCGTTCTTCGACGTTCCGTCGTCGGAGATTCGGCCGAAGCCGCTCCAGACACCCCACCCGCCCCTCTTGTCGGGCATGTGGTCGGCCGAGGGCATGGAACGCACGGCGCGTTGGTTCGATCTCTGGAATCCAGCCGGCCTGCGCGCCGAGAAGGTGAACAAGATGGTGGACGAGGTGAACGCCCGTCGGCCGACGGGTCGCGATCCGGTGCGCGTCATCTCGCGGTCGTTCGTTCAGGCGCCCGGCGGTCCCGCCCCGGCCGACGGCGACAATCTGGCGCGCATGGTGTCCGACGCGCGCGATGCGCGCTCGGCCGGCTTCGTCGAACTCACCCTCGAGCACAACTTCTGGGACGGAGTCGCATCGCCCGACGATTGGTTGTCCGTGCCCGAGCGTTTCGTGCCGGTGCTCGACGCGGTGCGCGCCTGAACGGAATTCGTCGGTTCAGAATCCGGCCGGATCGGCGAGAAGTTCGACGACGGTGCGACAGAACTGGGCGGCCGGCGCACCATCGAACACTCGGTGGTCCCACGTCAGGCTGAGAGTGAGTCGCCTGGTCGAGCCGATCTTCGGGCCAGCCGACTTGGAGCCCTTGGCGGCGGGCACCAACACCACGTCGTCGCGTAGCCGACCCACGCCCAGGATCGCCGTGTTGGGCGGATTGATCACCGGTGTGAAGGCGTCGACACCGAACATCCCGAGAGCACTCACCGAGAAGGTGCCCCCCTCGAGATCCCCGAGCGACAACTGGCCGTCGCGTGCCGCGGCGGCCAGGCGCTTGGTTTCGGCGGCGATCTCGGACAGGGGACGACGATCGGCGTGGCGGACCACCGGTACCACCAGTCCGCCGTCGAGGGCCACCGCCATGCCGACGTGCACGTCGGGAAGCACGGCGATTCCATCGTCGACGACCTGGGAGTTCACCAGCGGATGCGCGGCGAGAGCCCGCGCGACCGCGGCGATGACATAGTCGGTGTAGCCCGGTGCGTCACCGTCGGCTGCCCGACGTTCTCGATCGGCCACCACGGCGTCCATGTCGGCGTCCATGGTGAGCGTGAGTTGAGCCATCTCGTGCAGCGACGCGTGCATGCGCTTGGCGATGGTGCCGCGCATTCCGGTCATCTTCTTGATCGTCGTGGGCGTCTGGGTCGCCGGAGCGAGAGACGTTGCGGCGACCGACGACGCGACGACGGCGGGCGGTGCGGACAGCCGTTGACGAACCCAGGCGGCGACGCCGTCGCGGGTCACGCGGCCGTCGGTGGGATCGACCGGCACGAGCGCCAGATCGACCCCGAGGAGATCGGCCAACTGCCGAGCCGCCGCGGTGGCAACCACGAACTCCGACGTCACGGATGTCGCGACGGCGTCGGAGGGCATCGGTCGGGGAGACCGAGCGGCGACTTCGACGTCCTCGGATGTGACGCGACCGCCGGGGCCGGTGCCGACGATGGTGAACGGATCGATGCCCAATTCGCGTCCGACCCGTTTGGCGTTGGGGGACACGAGGCGTCGTCCGGTGTTCGACGACGACAACGCCGTGGTGGTGGTCGCGGTGGTGGTCGTGGGCGCGACGACACCCGCGTCGGCGCGCGTGGTCGTGGTGACCGGCACGCTGGAAGATGTGCTCGATGTCCCGGCGACGTTCGCGGGAGGGGTCTCACCCTCGGCGAGCAGCCAGCCGATCACCCGTCCGCACGGAAACGTGTCGCCGACCTCGGCGGCCCGATGGAAAACACCGGCACCCGACGACTCGACGTCGCTCTCCACCTTGTCGGTCTCGATGCGCAGCACGGGCGTTCCCGACTCCACTCGTTCGCCGTCGGCCACCAGCCATTCGAGGATGGTTCCTTCCTCCATGGTGAGACCCAACTTGGGCATGATGAACTCAGTGGCCATCGCGGTCCTCCGGTCGGTCGAACATCATCTCGCGAGCGGCCAGCACGAGAACGCGCTCGACGTCGATCAGCAGGGGGCCCGATCGGTCGACCGACGCGGTGACTCGAGCCGATGACGACAGGGGAAGGTCGCGCTCGCCGTCGAAGGCGAGCACCCCGGGTCCCTCGAACTCGACCAGTTCACCTTCGGCCAAGGGTCGCACCTCGGCCACCTCGAGCGTCGTGAAGTCGCCCGGGGCCAGGGGCACCCGAACGCGACGACCTCCTCGGCCGAGCCGAACCAGCACCCCGCCGGGCTCCCAGCGGTCGACCGGATGCACGCGACCCGCGATGCTCGAAAGTCCCGTGGACGCCGGAGTCGCCACCGCCGCGACCACCGCGCGAATCGACGCCGCGTCGCGCACCGCACGGGCTCCGACGAACCGGGTGTCGACGAGTGCCAGTTCCACGACCGCGACGTCGTCGTGCGTGCCGTGATCCCCGGCCTCGCCGTCGACCACGCCAACCGTCACCCGCTTGGCGCGTCGAACGACGTCGTCGGGTGCGATCGCCCCCGACGCGACGAGGCCGGCCGCGACTCCCGCCGAGGTTCCGTCGACCGTGAAGGGAAAGACGTTGTTGGTGCCGGTGGAGATCGGAATCAACGGAGCATCGGGCCATCCGAACGCCACGTCGCGCGAGGTTCCGTCACCACCGAGAGCGATCACCGCTCCGGCACCCTCCTTCCAGAAGCGACGAGCGGCACCGATGGTGTCGTGTCGGGTTCCGGTCACCGGCTCGTCGACGATCTCGATCGGCAGGTTCAGACCGGCCGCGGCTCGCTCGGCCAGGCGGTGACGATCGGGAGCGAGGAGAATTCGTGATGCGCCGGACTCGGCGGCGGCCACGACGGCTCGACGAACGATGCCCACCTTGGTGACGTCGGAGACGTGGGTGGCCGGGGACACCAGGCGTCTGATGTCCTTGCCCGCGTTGGGGTTGACGACGATTCCGACGACCGCCATCGTCAGCCCGCGAGAACCGGTCGCCCCAGAACCTGTCGCACGCCGTTGGCGATGGTCGTGGCATCGGGGATGTAGTGCTGTTCCAGGGCCGGACTGAACGGAACCGGCGAGAAAGGAGCGCCGACCCGATGAACCGGGGCGTCCAACCAATCGAAGGCCAGTTCCTGGATCTGCGAGGCGATCTCGGCGCCGAGTCCGCCGAAGCGCACGGCCTCGTGCACGACCACCACGCGGTTGGTCTTCTTGGCCGACTCGACGATGGTCGCGGTGTCGAGCGGTTGGAGGGTGCGGGGATCGATCACCTCGCACTCGATTCCCTCGTCGGCCAACTTGGCCGCGGCGGCGAGTGCCTCGTTCGCCATCCGCGCGTAGGCGACGATCGTGACGTCGGATCCCTCGCGGGCCACGTTGGCGATGCCGAGCGGAATCGAATACGGCTCGGTCGGAACGTGTCCGCTCATGCCGAGAAGGCGCTTGTGCTTGATCATCACCGTCGGGTTGTCCTCGCGGATGCACGACATCATCAACCCCTTCATGTCGTAGGGGTTCGAGGGGTAGACGACCTTCAGTCCGGGGATGTGGCACAGGAGGGCCTCGAGCGACTGGCTGTGTTGCGCGGCCGCCGACAGCCCGCCACCTCCGGCGGTCGTGATGGTGAGGGGTAGCACCGCATCGCCACCGAACATGTACTTCAACTTGGCGGCTTGGTTCACGATCTGGTCGAGGGCCACGCAGATGAAGTCCATGAACATGATGTCGACGATCGGTCGGAGCCCGGTGACGGCCGCGCCGACACCGAGGCCGATGATCGCCTGTTCGCTGATCGGAGTGTCGACCACGCGATCGGCACCGAAGGTCGCCTGCAGTCCGGAGTAGGTGCCGAACACGCCGCCGAACGCGCCGATGTCCTCGCCGGCGCAGAAGACGTCGGGATCGGCCTCCATCGCCTGTCGCACGGCCTCGTTGAAGGCCATGACGTACGGAAGTTTGCGCTGGTCGGCCATCAGTGCCGCCCTCCGGTGTAGACGTCGACCAGAACCTGGTCGGGTGTGGGGTAGGGGCTCTCGTCGGCGAAGGCGATCGCGTCGTCGATCGCGGCTCGGAGTTCGGCCCAGATCTCGTCGAATTCCGCGCGGTTGGCGACGCCGTTGGCGATCATGCGGTCCTCGAAGGAAAAGATGGGGTCGCGTTGCTTCCATTCGGCGACCTCGTCGTCGGAGCGGTACTTGAGGCCGAGGTTCTGCACACCATGGTGGTTGTAGAAGCGGTAGGTCTTGGCCTCGATCAGCGACGGACCACCACCCGTGCGGGCGCGCTCCACGGCCTCGACGGCCGCCTCGTGAACCGCGACGACGTCCATACCGTCGACGATGACTCCCGGCATGCCGTACCCGGCCGCCCGGTCGACGATGTCGGTGATGGCCATGGTCTTGTCGCGCGGTGTGAACTCTCCGTACTCGTTGTTCTCGCAGGCGAACACGATCGGGAGGTGGAGGGCGCAGGCCATGTTGGCCGCCTCGTGGAAGGCGCCGATGTTGGTGGAACCGTCGCCGAAGAAGGCCACCGCCACCTGCCCGCGTCCGCGGTACCTGTTGGCGAAGGCGGCTCCCACCGCGATGGGCGAGCCGGCCCCGACGATTCCGTTGGCTCCGAGCATTCCGAGCGAGAGATCGTTGATGTGCATCGAGCCGCCCTTGCCCTTGCAGTATCCGGTCGCCTTGCCCATCAGTTCGGCCATCATCCGTCGGAAGTCGCCGCCCTTGGCCACCAGGTGTCCGTGTCCACGGTGGGTCGAGGTGATGTGATCGTCGTCGTTGAGGGCCCCGCACACCCCCGAAGCCACCGCCTCCTCGCCCACGTAGAGGTGGAGGAAGCCGGGCAGTTTGTTGGCTTCGGCCAATCGACCGGCGGCCTCCTCGAAGAGACGAATGCGGACCATCCGACGGTGAAGATCGAACTGCGTGGCGGGGGAGAGGTCCATGG
>Ga0172372_10013327_pt1 | contig 10200 bp, 10 predicted proteins | sample LakKiv5m_2_FD_114544 | JGI IMG/M metagenome (GOLD analysis project Ga0172372, IMG submission 114544) | Freshwater microbial communities from Kabuno Bay, South-Kivu, Congo - kab_092012_9.5m | ecosystem: Environmental > Aquatic > Freshwater > Lake | place: Democratic Republic of the Congo... | reverse complement strand
GCGGTGATGGTGCTGTTCCTGTTCGTGGTGATGATGCTGGACATTAATCTGGTGCGTCTGCGCGAAGGTTTTTGGCGCTGGTTTCCGTTCGGTGCGGGTCTGGCCGGCTTGATGGTGTTCGAGATGATTTATGTATTGGGCGCGCGCCAGACTTCTGACACCGTGACCAATGTGGCGCATCCAGCCAACTACAGCAATACCAAAGAGCTGGGGCGTTTGCTCTATACCGATTACGTTTATCCCTTTGAGCTGGCGGCGGTGTTGCTGCTGCTGGCGATGGTGGCCGCCATCGCGCTGACCTTGCGCCGCCGCGTCGGTGTCAAGTCGCAGAACGTAGCCGAGCAAGTGCAGGCCAAAGCCGCAGACCGCGTGCGCATCGTCAAGTATATGCAAGACGGCGCGACCGATACCTCGGCCAAATAAGCCTAAGAGCTGATAACTAAAATACTGATAAGCAAAAACCTAGGGGAGTGAAAATCGCATGTTGACCCTGTCACATTATCTGGTACTGAGCGCGGTGCTGTTCGCCATCAGCGTGGTCGGTATCTTCCTCAACCGCAAGAATGTCATCGTGTTGCTGATGTCCATCGAGCTGATGTTGCTGGCGGTGAATACCAACTTTGTTGCCTTCTCGCATTATCTGAATGACACCTCCGGACAAGTGTTCGTGTTCTTCATCCTGACCGTTGCCGCCGCTGAGGCCGCTATCGGTCTGGCTATTCTGGTCGTGCTGTTCCGTAATTTGCGCACCATTAACGTCGATGATCTCGGCGGCTTGAAAGGTTGATGTGATGGATATTCAAACACTGTATTTGATCGTTCCTCTGGCACCCTTGTTCGGTGCGATTTGTGCCGGCCTGTTCGGCAAATGGTTGGGACGCAAGATGTCGCACCGCATCACCATCGCGATGGTGGGACTGTCGCTGTATGCAGCGGTTAAAATTTTCCTCGATGTGTTGGCTGGCCATAGTTTCGACGGCCCGGTTTATACCTGGTTAATCTCGGGTGGCACGTCATTCCATGTGGGCTTCCTCATCGACAGATTGACCGCAGTGATGATGCTGGTGGTCACTTCCGTCTCTTTGATGGTGCATATCTACACTATCGGTTACATGGAAGAAGATGACGGCTATCAGCGTTTCTTCAGCTATATCTCGCTGTTCACCTTCTCCATGTTGATGCTGGTGATGGCGAACAACTTTATGCAGTTGTTCTTCGGCTGGGAAGCGGTGGGGCTGGTGTCGTATCTGCTGATCGGCTTCTGGTTCAAGCGTCCGACAGCAATTTATGCCAACCTCAAAGCCTTCTTGGTCAACCGCGTGGGTGACTTCGGTTTCCTCCTCGGTATCGGTCTGGTGTTGATGGTGTTTGGTACGCTGAACTATGCCGATGTGTTTGCCAATGTCGCAGCCCATGCTGATGACATCGCGCCGATCGGTGGCATGCACGTCAACATGATTACCGCCATCTGTATCTTGCTGTTCATCGGTGCGATGGGTAAGTCGGCGCAGTTCCCCTTGCATGTATGGTTGCCCGATTCGATGGAAGGCCCGACACCAATCTCCGCACTGATCCACGCGGCGACCATGGTGACTGCCGGTATCTTTATGGTGTCGCGCATGTCGCCGATGTTCGAGCTGTCCGAGACCGCGCTGTCCTTCGTTATGATTATCGGCGCGATCACTGCCTTGTTCATGGGCTTCCTCGGCATCATCCAGAACGACATCAAGCGCGTCATCGCTTACTCGACTTTGTCGCAACTGGGTTACATGACCGTCGCTTTAGGTGCATCGGCTTACTCGGTGGCGATCTTCCACCTGATGACACACGCATTCTTCAAAGCCTTGCTGTTCCTGGGCGCAGGTAGCGTCATCATCGGCATGCATCACGATCAAGACATCCGCAACATGGGTGGGCTGCGCAAATATATGCCCATCACTTGGATTACTTCGTTGATTGGTTCGCTGGCTTTGATCGGCACGCCGTTCTTCTCCGGTTTTTACTCCAAGGACAGCATCATCGAGGCGGTCGAGTATTCACATATCCCCGGCCATACTTTTGCGTACATCGCGGTGCTGGCTGGTGTGTTCGTCACCGCCTTCTATTCTTTCCGCATGTACTTCTTGGTGTTCCACGGCGCAGAGCGTTTCGGTAAAGCGCATGACGACCACGCACAGGTTGACCATCACGCTGCTGATGCACATGCGCACGATGCTGCGACAGATTCCGCTCATGCCGATGCACATGATGCTTCGACAGGCTCAGCACAGGCGCATGACGGCGATCATGCCGAGGAGCAGGCTCATGCACATCACGGGCTGGCTCCCGGCCAGAAACCGCACGAGACACCTTGGGTGGTTTGGTTGCCGTTGGTGTTGTTAGCCATCCCTTCAGTGGTGATTGGTTATATCGTGGTCGAGCCTATGTTGTTCGGTAACTACTTCAAGGATGCAATTTATATCGCTGAACATCATGAAGCGTTGGCTGAAATGCATGCTGAGTTCAAAGGCGCGTTTGATATGGCGTTCCACTCGTTGCTCAGTGTGCCGTTCTTCTTGGCCATGGCGGGTGTAGCGACTTCGTGGTTCTTCTACATGAAGCGTCCCGATATTCCCGCAGCAATACAACAGCGTTTCCAGTGGGTGTACACCGTATTGGACAACAAATACTACTTTGACCGTTTCAACGACTGGTTCTTCGCCGGTGGCGCACGCGGCGCGAGTACCTTCCTGTCTCGCTTTGGCGATAAGGTGTTGATCGATGGTCTGCTGGTGAATGGTTCGGCGAATCTGGTCGGCAAAATCTCTGGCATCGTGCGTCGCTTCCAGTCGGGTTATATCTATCACTATGCGTTCACCATGATTACCGGTGTGTTCATATTATTGACTATACGTAATTGGTTTTAATTGGCGGTAGTGGTAAGCAGTGAGTGGCAATGGCGCTGCAAGTTTTTTCTACTTACCACTCAGGCACTTGGTTGCCGCTCCGCTCACCACTCATAAAGTATAAGGAATATCAGCATGATTTTTGGATTACCCGTGATTAGTGTCGCTATCTGGCTACCCATCGTGTTCGGCGTATTGGTATTGGCGACCGGCAACGATAAGAACGCACCGCTGGCGCGAGTTTTGGCATTGGTTGGAAGCGTGCTCGGTTTCCTAGTGACCCTGCCGCTTTACACCGGTTTTGATGTGAGCACCAGTGCCATGCAGTTCGAAGAAATGCACAGCTGGATCAACCGCTTTAACATCCATTATCACTTGGGTGTGGACGGCATCTCCATGTTGTTCATTTTGCTCAATAGCTTCTTTACACCGTTGGTCGTGCTGGCGGGTTGGAAGGTGATCGAGAAGCGCGTCGCGCAATACATGGCGGCCTTCCTGATTATGTCTGGCATCGTCAACGGCGTGTTCGCAGCACTCGATTCCATCCTGTTCTACGTATTCTGGGAAGCGATGCTGATTCCGATGTTTATCATCATCGGTGTGTGGGGCGGCCCGAACCGCGTGTACGCGGCGATGAAGTTTTTCCTCTACACCTTGCTCGGCTCGTTGCTGATGTTGGTTTCGCTGATTTACCTGTATCACCTGACTGGCAACAGCAGCTTCGATATTCTGGATTTCCAGCAATTGCACCACATTCCGCTGCAAGCGCAGATTCTGATTTTCGTCGCGTTCTTCTTCGCTTTCGCGGTAAAAGTGCCGATGTTCCCTGTGCATACCTGGTTGCCGGACGCGCACGTGGAAGCGCCTACTGGTGGTTCGGTGGTGCTGGCTGCCATCATGTTGAAGGTGGGGGCTTACGGCTTCCTGCGTTTCTCTATGCCCATCACCCCCGATGCCAGCCACAAACTGGCGGGCGTAATGATTGCGCTGTCCTTGATCGCCATCGTTTACATCGGTTTGGTAGCACTCAAGCAATCTGACATGAAAAAGCTGGTGGCTTATTCCTCCATTTCACATATGGGTTTCGTGACCTTAGGCTTCTTCATTTTCAATGCCTACGGTATGGAAGGTGCGTTGATGCAGATGTTGTCGCACGGCTTTGTCGCTGGCGCGCTGTTCCTGTGTATCGGTGTGTTGTATGACCGCGTGCACTCGCGTGAAATCGCTGCATACGGTGGTGTGGCCAACAAGATGCCGGTGTTTGCCGCATTCTTTATGTTGTTTGCCATGGCGAATAGTGGTCTGCCCGGTACCAGCGCCTTCGTCGGCGAGTTCATGGTCATCATGGGTACGGTCAAGGTCAATTTCTGGTACGGTTTTGCCGCTGCAAGTACGCTAATCTTCGGCGCGGCCTACACCTTGTGGATGTACAAGCGCGTGATCTTTGGCGCGGTAGCCAACCATCATGTTGCCGAACTGACCGATATTAATGGTCGCGAGAAATTGATTTTTATCATCCTCACGATTTTCGTGTTGGGCATGGGTGTCTATCCTTTGCCGTTCGGTGAGATATTGCATGTATCGGTAAGTGACTTACTGTTACATATGACTCAATCCAAGCTGTAAGCCCAGCGTAGCTTAAGAGGTGAATATGAATTTGATGGCGAATTTGATGCCCGCAGCAGCAGAGATTTTCCTGTTGGGGATGTTGTGTGTAATTCTGATCGTGGATTTGTTACTCAGTGAGAGCAACAAGATTTATAGCTATTTGCTGGTGCAAGTTACCCTGCTGGGTTGCTCCATCATCACCGTGGGTACGCATGTTGATGGCGTGGTGTATGCCTTCCACAACATGTATGTGGACGACCTGATGTCGGATGTATTGAAGCTGCTGACCTATCTGGCAGTCGCCATGATGATGGTCTATTCGCGCCAATACTTGATGTTGCGCGGATTGTTCACCGGTGAGTTTATGGTGTTGGCGCTGTTCGCTCTGTTGGGGATGAACGTGATGATCTCGGCCAACAACTTCGTCACCTTGTATCTCGGTCTGGAACTGTTGTCGCTGGCTTTGTACGCGATGGTTGCACTACAACGTGATTCCGCTGTGGCTACCGAAGCGGCGATGAAGTACTTCATCCTCGGCGCGCTGGCTTCTGGTTTGCTGCTGTACGGTATGTCTATGTTGTACGGCGCGACGGGTTCTCTGGACCTGCATGCCATGGCTGATGCAATCAAGCACGGCGTGCCGAACAAATCACTACTGGTGTTCGGTTTGGTGTTCATTGTTTCAGGATTGGCATTCAAATTAGGTGTAGTGCCTTTCCATATGTGGATACCCGATGTGTACCACGGCGCACCCACACCGATGACGATGTTGATCGGCTCCGCACCCAAGCTGGCCGCGTTTGCCTTTACTGCGCGCATCTTGGTGGAAGGTCTGCAACCGCTGGTGCACGACTGGTCCGGCATGCTGATTATCATGGCTGTGGCATCGATGGCCGTGGGTAACTTGAGCGCCATCGCGCAAACCAATCTGAAGCGTATGTTTGCCTACTCGACGATCTCGCACATGGGCTTCCTGATACTCGGTTTCATCGGTGGCGGCATCGAAGGTTATGGCTCTGCCATGTTCTACGCGGTGGCCTATGTGCTGATGACCTTGGGCGGTTTCGGCATGATTATGTTGTTGTCACGTGCTGGCTTTGAAGCCGACACCCTGAACGACTTCAAGGGTTTGAATCAGCGTAGTCCTTGGCTGGCCTTTATGATGTTGTTGCTGATGTTCTCTATGGCTGGCGTACCGCCTACCGTGGGTTTCTATGCCAAGTTCTCGGTACTCAATGCTATCGTGCAGACGGGGCACACCTGGTTGGCAGTGACTGCGGTAATCTTCTCGCTGATTGGCGCGTTCTACTACCTGCGTATCGTTAAATTGATGTACTTCGATGCACCACAGAGCCACGAGCCTATCCAAGTCGGTATGGATAGTGCATTCCTGATTAGCTTCAATGGGCTGGGCGTGCTGTTCTTGGGCATGATGCCCGGTATGTTGATGTCCATCTGTGCGGTGGCGGTACAGCAGTCGTTGCTGTTGCACTAAGAATTTGCGGTGTGTTGCGATGAATGCGACAGCAAGCATGACACGCACGGAATCGCTTAGCCCAGCATTGGTAGAGCGTTATCGTTACACCGTAGTAGCAGCTTGTTCACTGGCCATGAGTTTTTCCCTATTGGGATGGCTCATGGCCAGTTCGTATTTGGCGGTCGAGTTCGAATGGTTGGGCGTGGCACTCTGTCTGACAGTTTCAGCACTCAGTTTTATCCACTACCTGTTTTTGCGTGATTTCGTGCTGTTGCGCAGAGTGCAGCTGCTGTTCTTGTTGCTCTCGCCGTTGGTCGCACAGCTCAGCATGGAAAGCGGCAATGTCAGCGGCATCATTCTGTGGTCATTTTTAGCACCAGTGTCGGTCTCCATGATTGCGGCGCGCGAAGAGCGTCACGCGCAGTATTGGCTGCTGTCCTATATGGCGGTTGTACTCTCTTCCTTTATGTTGCCAGCGTTGCTGGGGCACAGTTCGCAATATGCGACCGACATCATCGTCGCCCATTTGTTGCCCATCAATCTGGCTCTGTTTACCTGCGTACTCACGCTGGCTTTGTATTACTCATTGCATCATCGCGGCAAGATTAATCAGTTGCGTAAACAGCAATATTTCAGCCTGCAACATCAGCATACGCAGTTGAATAGCGAGACTGCGCGTAAAGATGTGTTGCTGGGTAGCGTGTTGCCTGTGCGTATCGCGCAACGCATGTTGGCAGGTAGTGAAATGATTGCTGATGGCCACTCGGATGTGACTGTGATGTTCGCCGACATCGTGGGCTTCACCAAGCTGGCCGACAGCATGTCACCCAAACAGATCGTGCGTTTGCTTAATCAGTTGTTCTCGGGCTTTGACGAAATTGCCGAACGGCACGGACTAGAGAAGATTAAGACCATCGGCGACGCCTTTCTGGCGGTAGGCGGATTGGTCGCGCAAGGGGAGCATGCAGAAGACTATGTTGCGGCGACCTTGCGTGCCGCGCAGGATTTTCAGAATTATCTGCGCGAGCAGACCCAAGGGCAGTTCAATAATCGCGGTCTGGATATTCATATTGGTATTGCTACCGGCCCTATCGCAGCCGGTGTGATAGGCAAGATACGCCAGACCTACGATATTTGGGGTAACACTGTGAATCTCGCCAGCCGTCTCGCGGACAAAGCGACAGCCGGACAGATACTGGTAGATCCAACCACTTACAAACGCGTTTCCAGACAATTTGATTTCACCGAAATGGAAGTGATGACCCTTAAAGGGGGGCTGGAAATGAGTGTGTATCGATTGAATACGGCGGCTAGAAACCGTACACCTGATGCCGGCAACGTGTTAAAGATGCATGCATGATGTTGTCGCCCAGCTGCCCTCAGACTCCCGCCCGGTGCGGGAGTTTTTGTTGGTGCGGTGCAAACGTGTCAGAATGCTGCGCCTTAAAAGGAGGGTGTGATGGAGAGTCATTGGATATGGTGGCTGGCGGCTATCTTGTTAGTCATTGCGGAGATGTTCAGCGGTACGTTTTATCTGCTGGCACTGGCATTAGGCTTGGCGGCGGCTGGTCTGGCGGCACTGCTGGGGGTAGTGCTGTATGGTCAGGCGTTGACAGCGGCGTTGTTGTGCACGATCAGCGTGCTCGGCCTATATGTATGGAAACGTAAAGCTGCACCGGCTTCTGTGCAGAGCAACTTTAGCTATGACATTGGGCAAACGGTGCACATTGCTAGATGGACTGATGCACGCTGCGCCCGAGTAAGCTACCGAGGGGCGGAGTGGGATGCGCAGCTGGCCGCTGAGGCAACGAGTGATGCAGCCAAGCAGGCTTGGCGCATCAAGTCGATTGCAGGTTCGTTGTTAATCATAGAGTAGGGGGAGAGATGGATAGCATCGTCGTAGGGTTGGTAATCTTCGCGGCATTTTTAGCATTTCAGACGATCAAGATCGTGCCGCAACAGAACGCATGGGTGATCGAACGCTTCGGCAAATACAACCGCTCACTTGAACCTGGTCTGAACATCGTCATCCCGTTTATGGACAGAGTCGCCTATCGCCACAGGCTGACCGAGTTCCCTATCGATATTGCGCCGCAAGTTTGTATCACGCGCGACAACACTCAGGTGCAAGTGGACGGCGTGCTGTATTACCAAGTGACTGATGCCGCGCGCGCCAGCTATGGCACCTCCAATTATTTGGCGGCCATCACCATGCTAGCGCAGACTGCGTTGCGTTCCGAATGCGGTAAACGTGATTTGGACAAGCTGCTGGAAGACCGCGATGCCATCAACCGCACGGTGGTGTTCGCACTGGACGAAGCCAGTCCCAACTGGGGTGTGAAGGTGTTGCGCTACGAGATCAAAGACATCACGCCTCCGCAGCAGGTGCTCGCGGCCATGCAGAAGCAGATTACCGCCGAGCGTGAGAAACGCGCCTTAATTGCGCAATCGGAAGGCAAGAAGCAGGAAGAGATCAATCTCGCCGAAGGGTGAATGACCGCTTCGATGCGCGAATCGGAAGGTACCCGCCAAGCCGCCATCAACAACGCGCAAGGCGAGGCCGAAGCTATCTTGTTAGTAGCCAAAGCCACCGCAGAATCGATACGCGTGGTGGCCGAAGCGATACAGAGCGACGGCGGTATGACTGCCGTTAACCTCAAGGTCGCAGAACGTTTCGTCGATGCCTTCGGCAACATCGCCAAACAAGGCAACACCATGATTATTCCCGGCAACGCCGCCGATATAGCGGGATTGGTCGCCACGGCCATGCAGGTTGTGAAGAAGACTTGACATCTGTGTCCGCTGAAGACGCAAATAACACGGACAAAATAGCCGATAAATTTTGTTCGTTTGATAAGTAGAAAGTCTGCAATGAATCTTGAAGAAACACGCATAGACGGCGCGCTGATGTATGACGGCGGCTTTATACAAGTGCACAAGGACAGTGTGCGACTACCGGATGGCACGACCAGCACACGTGAATACATCAAGCATCCGGGGGCGGTGGCGATACTGGCATTGCTGGATAACGGCAATCTGGTGATGGAGCGGCAATACCGCTATCCACCGCAGCGCGAGTTCATCGAGTTACCGGCCGGCAAGATAGATCACGGCGAGGACATCCTGGTTACCGCACAACGCGAGCTGCTGGAGGAGACCGGTTATGTGGCACGAGAGTGGACGCATCTGACTACCGCTTGGCCGTGTATAGGTTATGCCGACGAGCGCATGGAGTATTTTCTGGCGCGCGGGTTGACCTTGCAGGAGCGTAAGTTGGATGAGGGCGAGTTCCTCGAAGTGTTTGAGTTACCGCTGCGTGATGCCATGGATTGGATCAGGCAGGGCAAGATTAATGAAAGTAAGACTATCCTCGGCCTGTTCTGGCTGGAAAAGCACCTGCGCGACTGGCAGGCTTAGCATTTTCACATAGCACTCTCAAGTTTCCCCTCCGGCTGCCGATATAGTCATTGCAGTCGAAAGGAGGGTAGCGCCATTTATATCCATTGGGAAAAAAGCTTAGAGCTGGGTAACGACATGATCGATCTTCAGCATCGTATCTTGGTGCTGTTGTGTCGCAAGTTGGATATCGCGATCAAGACCCGTCAGCCCGAGCAGACGATACGCTGGATTATCGTCGAGCTGAAGAAGTTCACTGAATTCCATTTCATCAGCGAAGAGAATCTGATGCATGAGATTGGCTATCCCGGTGTTGGTGAACATGCGCTCATCCATACCGAGCTGCTGGTGCAACTGGAAATGATGCTGGCCAAGATCAGCCATCACCGCGAATTCCCAGAAGATCTTTTGTATTTTTTGAACAAATGGCTGGTCCAGCATCTAGCCCAAGAAGATTTAAAAATCGTGCAGCACTTACGTCTTGCAGTGCAGCGCCCGATAGGTGAGGAATTGTATGAGCAGTATTTGTTATGCCCCGGTCGGGACAAAAATGAGTAGGAGTGGAGAAATGAAAACAGAACAAATCGCCGATATGAAAGATGCCTTGTCCAAACTGGATAGTCTGCCGGCCATGCCCGCCATCGCGCAAAAATTGCTGCTATTGAAACTAGATACCGAGGAGGGTGAGGCGGAGTTTTTGCGTCTCATCGAACAGGATCCGCAGATCTCAGCCAAGATCATCGGCCTATCCAATTCGCCGGTGTATGGCACACGCAACGTGGTGTCTTTGTCCGAAGCGGTAGTGATGCTGGGCATGAACCGAGTCAAATCGGT
>Ga0172372_10013326_pt1 | contig 10200 bp, 9 predicted proteins | sample LakKiv5m_2_FD_114544 | JGI IMG/M metagenome (GOLD analysis project Ga0172372, IMG submission 114544) | Freshwater microbial communities from Kabuno Bay, South-Kivu, Congo - kab_092012_9.5m | ecosystem: Environmental > Aquatic > Freshwater > Lake | place: Democratic Republic of the Congo... | reverse complement strand
TACCTCGGCTTCGGTCTCCCCGTGCTGCTGGAGGCGATCCGACCCACTCTCGGCGCCTCGACCCCGCTGCTCGTGCTCGCGGCCGCGGCGCTGGTCGCAGCCGCCGTCCGGACGCTGCAGCTGCCCCGGCTCGCCCGCTGACCCGCCGCGCACCCGATGCGCCCCGCGAGCAGGTACGCGCGGAACAGGTACCCACAGGGCCTGCTTCGCCGGGAACGATCCGACGAGGTCGCGCAGTTGACCTGACAGCACGCCCACCCACGACCACTCCCACCGACACCTCAGGAGCATCATGCCCACCGTCCGTGCCTACGGAGCCCCGTCCGCCACCGATCCCCTCGTCCCGCTCGACATCGAACGTCGCGCGACCGGACCCGACGACGTCCTGATCGCGATCCGCTACGCCGGCATCTGCCACTCCGACATCCACCTGGTCCGCGGCGACTGGGGGCCGGTCACGTATCCCCAGGTCGTGGGCCACGAGATCGCCGGCGAGGTCGTCGAGGTCGGCTCGGCGGTCACGTCGTTCGCGGTCGGTGACCGCGTCGGCGTCGGCTGCATGGTCAACTCCTGCCGCGAGTGCGAGAACTGCCTGGCCGGCATGGAGAACTACTGCCTGGCCGGCAACACCCAGACCTACGGGTCGGTCGACCGCGACGGCACGATCACCCAGGGCGGCTATTCGACCCACGTGGTGGTCGACCAGGACTTCGTGCTGCGCCTCCCCGAGGCCATCCCGTACGAAGCCGCCGCACCGCTGCTGTGCGCGGGCATCACGACCTACTCGCCGCTGGCGCACTGGAACGCCGGCCCCGGCACGAAGGTCGCGGTCGTCGGCATGGGCGGTCTCGGCCACCTGGCCGTCAAGATCGCCGCCGCGCGCGGGGCCGAGGTCACGGTGCTGTCGCAGGGACTGTCGAAGAAGGACGACGGCCTCCGCTTCGGCGCCACCGACTACCGGGCGACCTCCGACCCGGCGACGCTGAAGGAGCTGCGCAACACCTTCGACCTCATCGTCAACACGGTCTCCAGTGCCGACCTCGACCTCAACGCCTACCTGAAGCTGCTGCGGCTCGACGGCACCCTCGTCAACGTGGGCGCGCCGCCCGAGCCGCTGCCCGTCTCGGTCTTCACGCTGTTCGGCAACCGTCGCTCGTTCGCCGGCTCCGGCATCGGCAGCATCGCCGAGACCCAGGAGATGCTCGACTTCTGCGCCGAGCACGGCATCGCCCCCGAGGTCGAGCTCATCGCGCCCGAGCAGATCAACGACGCCTACGAGCGCGTCCTGGCCTCCGACGTCCGCTACCGGTTCGTCATCGACATCGCGCAGCTGGCGTGAGCCAGGGTGGGCGCGGCGCTTGACGCCGCGCCTACCCTGACCACGACCTCAACCACGACGGCCCGCTCCAGGAGATCGCATGTCCGACGTCCAGGTGACCCACGACCCCGATCGGCGTCGTTACGTCGCCAGCGTCGACGGCGAGCGGGCGGGCTTCGCCGAGTACATCCTGACCGACGAGCTCGTGGTCTTCACCCACACCGAGGTCGACCGGCGCTTCGAGGGCGCTGGCGTCGGCTCGGCGATCGTCCGGGTGTCGCTCGACGACGTGCGTGACACCGGCGGGCGCAAGGTCCTGCCCGTGTGCCCCTTCTACAAGGGCTGGATCGGGCGGCACCAGGAGTACGTGCCGCTGCTCTACGGGGTCCCGGAGTCGACGGCGACCGACTGAGCGACGGCGGCCCGCTCGCGCGACCGCTCGACCACGCCGCGCACGGCGGCGGCGACGCGCTCGTGCACGTCGGGGTGGAACACGCTCGGGATGATGTAGTTCGGGCCGAGCTCGTCGGCCGTGACGGTCGAGGCGATCGCCTCGGCGGCGGCCACGAGCACGTCCATGTCGATGCCCCGGCTCTGGGCGTCGAGCAGTCCGCGGAAGATGCCCGGGAACGCCAGCACGTTGTTGATCTGGTTGGGGTAGTCCGAGCGCCCCGTCGCGACGACGGCCGCGTGCCGCCGGGCGAGCGCCGGGTCGATCTCCGGATCGGGATTGGCCAGCGCGAAGACGATCGCGTCGTCCGCCATGGTCTCGACGTCGTCCGCCCCCAAGATGTTCGGGGCGGAGACCCCCACGAACACGTCGGCCCCCGGCAGCGCGTCGCGCAGCGTGCCCGTGAGCCGGGCCGCGTTGGTGTGCTCCGCCGTCCACGCGAGCGACGGGTCGAGCCCCGGCCGGTCGGGATGCACGATGCCCTCGACGTCGCACACCACGACGTCGGCCGCACCCGCGTGCACCAACGTCTTGAGCACGGCGGTGCCCGCGGCCCCCGCGCCCACCAGCACGATGCGCGCCGTCGCGAGCGGCTTGCCCACGACCCGCAGCGCGTTCTCGAGCGCCGCCAGCACGACGATCGCGGTGCCGTGCTGGTCGTCGTGGAACACCGGGACGTCGAGCCGCTCGCGCAGGCGCGCCTCGATCTCGAAGCACCGCGGAGCCGAGATGTCCTCCAGGTTGATGCCCGCGAACCCGGGCGAGATCGCCGCGACGGTCTCGATGATCTGCTCGGTGTCCTGCGTGTCGAGGCAGATCGGCCAGGCGTCGATGTCGCCGAACGACTTGAACAGCGCGGCCTTGCCCTCCATGACCGGCAGCGCCGCGTGCGGACCGATGTTGCCCAGACCCAGCACCGCCGAGCCGTCCGTCACGACCGCGACGCTGTTGCGCTTGACGGTCAGCCGGCGGGCGTCCTCCGGGTCCTTCGCGATGGCCTGCGAGATCCGGGCGACGCCCGGCGTGTAGATCATCGAGAGGTCGTCACGGTTGCGCAGCGGGTGCTTCGTCGCGACCTCGATGACGCCGCCGAGGTGCATCAGGAACGTCCGGTCGGAGACCTTCTTGACCGTGACGTCACCGATCGCGTCGAGGGCCGCGACGATCGCGTCGGCGTGGTCGGTGTCCGACGTCGCCGCCGTCAGGTCGATCCGCAGATGGTCGACGCCTGACGGCGCGACGTCCAGCGCCGTGACGAGTCCGCCGGCGGACTCGACGGTCGACGTCAGCTGACCGACCGCCGATCCGCCCGCCGGCACCTCCAGCCGCACCGTGATCGAGTGGGACACGCTCGGTGCCTTCGGGTGGGGTGCCTTCGGATGGGGCTGGCTCGTGGCGTCGTTCACCCGTCCATCCCACGCGGGCCGCGCGCCCGTGTAAACCCCTACCCGCGGGTCACCACGGAATCTTGTCCCGGTCACAGGATTCCGACATGCTCACGCCTTGTCCTGCATGCTCGAGCGCGCGGGATTGCCCTGCTGCTCGGCCTTGGGATCGATCTCGTCGGCCTTCTCGCGCACGCCCGACTCGATCGCCTCGCCGAGGTCGGCGTCGACGTTGCGCCAGTACTCGAAGGCGCGCTGCAGGACCGGCTCGCTGACGCCGTTGAGCAGGTGGCCCACGACGTTGTCGACGAGACGGCCGCGCGCGGCATCGTCCATGACCTCCCGCACGAGGGTGCCGGCCTGGCCCCAGTCGTCGTCCTCCGCGTGGGGCGTGATGGCGGCACGCACCATCTCGCCGTCGGCCTGCCAGCGCCCGCCGTCGTCGGTGCGGCTCGGGTCGGCGGCCGGGCCGCCGTAGGAGTTGGGCGCGTACAGCGGGTCCTTCGTGTTCTCGACCCGCATGCGCCCGGCGGTCGAGTAGCTGTGCACGGGAGACGCGGGTCGGTTGACGGGGATCTGCTTGTAGTTGACGCCCAGCCGTGCCCGGTGCGCGTCGGCATAGCTGAAGCCGCGCGCGAGCAGCATCTTGTCGGGCGAGAGCCCCGTGCCGGGCACGACGTTGTTCGGCTCGAACGCGGCCTGCTCCATCTCGGTGTGGTAGTCCTCGACGTTGCGGTTCAGCGTCAGACGACCGACCTCCTGCAGCGGGTAGTCGCCGTGCGGCCACACCTTGGTGAGGTCGAAGGGGTTGAACCGGTAGGTCTTCGCGTCCTCGAACGGCATGACCTGCACGTGCAGCGTCCAGCTGGGGTGCTCGCCGGCCTCGATGTGCTCGAACAGGTCGCGCTGGTGGTAGTCGGTGTCGGCCGAGGCCATCTGGTCGGCCTCGTCCTGCGTGAACGTCTCGATGCCCTGGTCGGTCTTGAAGTGGTACTTGACCCACGACAGCTGGCCGTCCGCGGCGATCCAGGAGTACGTGTGGCTGGAGTAGCCGTTCATGTGCCGCCACGTGCGCGGGATGCCGCGGTCGCCCATGAGCCACGTGACCTGGTGGGCCGACTCCGGGCTGAGCGTCCAGAAGTCCCACTGCATGTCGTGGTCGCGCAGGTTGTTGTCGGCGCGTCGCTTCTGCGAGCGGATGAAGTGCTGGAACTTCATCGGGTCCTTGACGAAGAAGACCGGCGTGTTGTTGCCGACCAGGTCGAAGTTGCCCTCGGTCGTGAAGAACTTCAGCGCGAACCCGCGGGGGTCGCGCCACGTGTCCGGGCTGCCCCGCTCCCCCGCGACGGTCGAGAACCGGGCGAGGACGTCGGTCTTCGCGCCCGGCGCGAACACCGCTGCGCGGGTCAGGTGAGCGACGTCCTGGGTCACCTCGAACGTCCCGAACGCGCCGCCGCCCTTGGCGTGCGGCTGGCGCTCCGGGATGCGCTCGCGGTTGAAGTTGGCCATCTGCTCCAGCAGGTAGTGGTCCTGCAGCAGGAGCGGCCCGTCGGGTCCGACGGTCAGCGAGTGCTCGTCGCTCGCGACCGGCACTCCCGCGTCGGTGGTGGTCGTCGGTCGGTCCTGCTCGGTCATGCATCCCCCTTGGATCGACGGTTGTCCTCGCCGGGGTACCCCGCAGACCGCGGACCATGCACCCGAGGATCCACCGACGAGGCACCCGGCGCGGTCGCGCTCCTCGGGCTCAGCCGCGCCCGTGCGGGGCGACGACGGCGCGGCCCGACAGCTCGCCGGCCTCGAGCGCACGGTAGGCCTCGAGGGCGTCGTCGAGCGCGTAGACGGTGACCTCGGGCGTGACCTGCCCGGCGCGATACAGGTCGACGACCTCGTGCAGCTCCTCGATCGTGCCCCAGTAGGTGCTCGTGAGCTCGACCTCGTAGGGCACGCCGTGGAAGTTCCACTCGTACGCGCCGTTCGCGATGCCGACGACCGTCACGCGGCCCTTCAGCGCCACGACCCCCATCGCCAGCGCGATCGTGGGCTTCGCGCCGACGAAGTCGAAGACCGCGTCGACGCCCTTGCCGCCGGTCACCTCGCGGATCGCGGCGACCTGGTCCGGCCCGCCGGGCACCGTGACGGCGCCGTTCGCGGCGGCCCGCGCCATCGCGTCCTCCTTCATGTCGGTCGCGATGACCGTGGCGCCCGTCAGCGCGGTGAGGATCTGGACGGCCACCTGGCCGAGGCCGCCGAGACCGATCACGAGCGCGTGCTTGCCGCCGCCGGCCAACGCGGGCAGGGACTTCTTGATCGCGTGGTACGGCGTCAGGCCGGCGTCGGACAGCGGGGCGGCGGCGACGGGATCGGCGTCGCCGAGCGGCACGAGGTTGCGCGCAGGGACCGCGAGGTACTCGGCCATCCCGCCGTCACGGCCGAGACCCGTGCCGAGGTACGGCATCGTCGCGGCGTTCTCGCAGTAGGTGTCCTGTCCGCGCGAGCAGGCGCGGCAGTGACCGCAGCCGACCGGTCCGTAGACGAGGAAAGCGTCGCCGAGCGCGATGCCCTCGACGCCCTCGCCGAGCTCCTCGACCCAGCCGGAGTTCTCGTGACCCAGCACGAACGACGGGCGGAGCTGGGCGGGGCCGAACTCCTCGCTGAACTCGCGGAAGATCGCGACGTCGGAGTGGCACGCACCGGCCCCGGCGACCTTGAGCAGCACCTCGCCCGGCCCGGGCTTCGGTCGGTCGACCTCACGAAGGGTCGGGGCGGTCTGATAATGGTCGAAGACGACAGCCTTCATGGCTGTTCCCTCACTTTCCGGCACTGGCCTGTCGGCGTCACGGGATCGCCGTGCCCGCCATGATTGAAACTTGTACTACCAGTTGTACTCCTCTCACCCGACTCAGTCCGAGGCGGGCTCCAGCGGGGTCGCGGCGACGGGGCACGACGACCTCTGCGACGGCGCCATGCCCACAGGCCGGCGGATCAGGACGAGCGCCAGCAGGCCGCCCACGACGAGCAGCCCGGCGCAGCACCACATGACGGTGCGGTACGCCGGCAGCAGCAGATCGGGCGAGGCGTACGCCTCGTCGGACAGGCCCGCCACGACCGGGAGCGCCGCGATCGCCAGCAGACCCGCGACCCGCGAGACGGCGTTGTTGACCCCGCTCGCGAGACCCGCGTGCTCGTCGGGCGCCGCGGCCAGGACCGTCGCGGTCAGCGGGGCGACCATGAGCGACAGACCCAGACCGAACACGACCACGGCCGGGAGCACGTCGACGACGTAGGTCGTGTCGGCGTCGAGGCGGGCCAGCAGCGCCACACCGACCGCGCACATCAGCGGCCCGACCGACATCGGCAGACGGGGCCCGATCCGAGTGGCCAGCGCACCGGCGCGCGACGACAGGAACAGCATCAGGACCGTCATGGGCATCAGCGCGAGCCCGGCCGCGAGGGGCGTGAAGTCGGCGACGACCTGCAGGAACAGCACGAGCCAGAGCATGACGCCGGACAGCGCGGCGTAGACCGCGAACGTCACGGCGTTGGCGGCACTGAACAGCCGCGACCGGAAGATGTCGAGCGGCAGCATCGGCTCCCGCGCGCGACGCTCGCGGACCACGAACCCCACGGTCGCGACCAGGCCGACCGCCAGCCCCAGCAGCACCGACGGTGATCCGATGCCCCGGCCCTCCGCCGCGATCAGCGCGTTGGTCGACGCCCCGAGGGCCACGGCGGCGAGCACCGCGCCGGCGACGTCCACGTGCCTGGGCGCCTCCGGGTCACGCGACTCCGGGACGTACCGGAGACCCAGGACCACGACGGCCACCGCGAACGGCAGGTTGATCAGGAAGATCCAGCGCCACGACGCGACCTCGATGAGCCACCCGCCGACGAACGGGCCGGCCGCCGCGGCGATGCCCGTCAGTCCCGACCACGCACCGATCGCCCGGCCACGGTCCTCCTCGCGGAACGACGCCTGCAGGATCGCGAGCGAGCCGGGGGTCAGCAGCGCGCCCCCGATCCCCTGCAGGGCCCGCGCCGCGACGAGCGTCCCAACGTCCTGGGCCAGCCCGCACAGCAGCGAGGCGGCGGCGAACCACACGACGCCGACGAGGAAGACCCGCTTGCGCCCGAACCGGTCGCCGAGCGACCCGCCGAGCAGGATCAGCGCCGCGAGCGTCAGGGTGTAGGCGTTGACGACCCACGTCAGCCCCGACACCGTCGCGGACAGGTCGGTGCCGACGTGCGGCAGCGCGACGTTGACGACGGTCCCGTCGATGAAGACCATCGCCGACCCGAGGACCGCGACGGTCAGCACCCACCGGCCCTGCCTCGAGCGGACCTCCAGCGTGCTCACCCAATCAGTATGCGACGGCGACCCGCCACGACGCCGCCGGATCGTCGCCGCATGACCGGGCCCGGACCGGGCACTCCATCCCCATGGGGAACCTCGAGATCGCGTGGGGTGTCAGCATCGTCGTCGCGGGCTGGTTCCTGCCGATCGGCATGATCCGGATGATCGCCTACCGTTCCGGGCAGGTCGACCACACCCGCGGCATGGGGCGGCTCGCCGCGGTGACGCTCGGCACCGGGGTGCTGGCGGCGCTCGTCGCCGTCGCGCTGACGGTCGCGGTGGCGACCTCGTCGCGCTGACCGCCCGCGTCGTCCGCCCGGGCGCGTCCGCGATGATGGCGGCATGGTCGACGACGAACCCGCCCAGGGCCTGCGCGAGGTGCTGGCCCGACGCTTCCTCACGACGGACGAGGCCCGACCCGAGAAGGTCGAGCGCTGGCACGCGAAGGGGCGACGGACCGCACGCGAGAACATCGCCGACCTCGTCGACGCGGGCTCGTTCGTCGAGTACGGGCGTTTCGTGACGGCCGCGCAGGAGGCACGGCGCGAGCTGGCCGAGCTCGTCGTGGAGGCGCCGGCCGACGGCATCATCGGCGGCACCGCGACGGTCGACGGCCACCCCTGCGCCGTGCTGTCGTACGACTACCTCGTCATGGCGGGCACGCAGGGCATGCGCGGCCACCGCAAGTCGGACCGGCTGATCGAGCTGGCCGGGCGGCTGGGGCTGCCCACCGTGTTCTTCACCGAGGGCGGGGGCGGACGTCCGGGCGACGTCGACCTGCCGCTCGTGTCGGCGCTCGACGTCGGCTCGTTCGCCCTGTGGGGCGAGCTCGAGGGCGTCGTGCCGCGCCTCGCGATCGTCTCCGGCCGCTGCTTCGCGGGCAACGCCGTGATCGCCGGCAGCGCCGACCTCCGCATCGCCACGCCCGACGCCAACCTGGGCATGGCCGGCCCCGCGATGATCGCCGGCGGCGGGCTCGGCCAGGTCACGGCCGAGGAGATCGGGCCGGTGGCCGACCAGAGCGTCAACGGCGTGCTCGACGCGGTCGTGGAGGACGAGGCCGAGGCCGTCGAGGTCGCCCGGTACGTGCTCGGACTGGTCCAGGAGCCCGTGCTCCCCGAGGTCGCGGCGACGCTGCGACCGGGACTGCGCGACGTGCTGCCGGACAACGACCGCGAGGCGTTCGACGTGCGGCCCGTCGTCGAGGCGCTGGCCGACGACGACTCCGTGCTGTTCCTGCGCGAGGCCTACGCGCCCGAGCTCGTCACGGCGTTCGCGCGCATCGGCGGCCGTGCCGTCGGGGTGCTGGCCAACGCGTCGCAGCACGTGGCCGGCGCCCTCACGGCCGACGCGTCGACCAAGGCCGCCGACTTCCTGACGCTGTGCGAGAGGTGGCGGCTCCCGGTCGTGTCGCTCGTCGACACCCCCGGCTTCATGGTGGGTCCCGAGGCCGAGCGCACGGGCCTCGTCCGCGAGGCGGCCCGCATGGTCAACGCGGGCGCCAGGCTCACGGTGCCGCTGGTCGGCGTCGTGCTGCGTCGCGGCTACGGCCTGGGTGCCCAGGCCATGCTGGGCGGCTCGACGCACCGACCCCACCTGACGGTCGCCTGGCCCGGCGCCCATCTCGGACCGATGGGCCTGGAAGGGGCCGTGCGGCTGGCGATGGCGCACGAGCTGGCCGCGATGCCGGAGGCCGAGCGCGAGGCGACCGTGGCGACCCACACCGCCGCGCTGCGCGAGCACGCGAAGGGTCTCAACGCGGCCCGGGTCTTCGAGATCGACGACGTGATCGACCCCGCCGAGACGCCCGTGCTCGTCGCGGCCACCCTGCGCGCCGCCGACGGTCGCTAGGCGGAGGGCGGCCCGTCGCCCGACACGACGTCCTCGCGCACCGGCTCCGGGAGGGCGACCGAGAGCACGAGCGCGCTGGTGCCCGCCAGAGCGACCAGAGTCATGCGGAACCGGGACGTGTCGACGTCGTCGCGACAGTCGGCCACGAACGCCTCGACGTCGAGCCCCTCGCCGTCGTCGTCGGCGGCCGAGGTGTCGAAGTCCGGCGAGAACGCGGACCCGCAGTCGACCTCACCGCTGCTCCCGACCCCGTTGAAGCCCCACACCAGGACGACGACCCAGAGCGCCGCGCCCAGGCACCGCCACACGAACCGCATCCCCGTCATGCGCGTCACCCTAGTGGCGTGAGTGGTCGGCCACGGGCGTTCGCCGAGACTCCCACGGCTGCGGTCCGGCCACGACCAGGGCACCCTGGAACCGACCGCCCAGGACATTCGCCCACCCCGCCCTCACCCACCAGGAGCACCATGCCCCGCCGCATCGCCACGACCGACCGCGTGAGCCGCGAGGAGCTGCTCGACTTCGTCGGGCCACGCCACCGCATGATCCTGCTGACCGAGCGGTCCGACGGCTCCCCGCAGGGCTCACCCGTGACCGGAGGCGTCGACGCGGACGGACGCATCGTCATCTCGACGTACCCGGAGCGCGCCAAGACGCGCAACCTGCGGGCGCGCCCGCACGGCAGCGTCGTGGTCCTGTCCGACGACTGGGACGGCGCGTGGGTGCAGGTCGACGGACCGGTGGAGGTGCTCGACGCGACCGGGACCGACGCCGCGGAGCGGGCGACCGCGCTCGAGGCGTTCGTCGACTACTTCCGCTGCATCTCCGGCGAGCACCCCGACTG
>Ga0172372_10013322_pt1 | contig 10202 bp, 8 predicted proteins | sample LakKiv5m_2_FD_114544 | JGI IMG/M metagenome (GOLD analysis project Ga0172372, IMG submission 114544) | Freshwater microbial communities from Kabuno Bay, South-Kivu, Congo - kab_092012_9.5m | ecosystem: Environmental > Aquatic > Freshwater > Lake | place: Democratic Republic of the Congo... | reverse complement strand
ATTTAGTTAATGAACAGGTACACGAACACGAAGACGAAGACGAAGAAGAACCACAAACAGACCAAACCCAAGAACAACCAGAAGTCAATCCTCTAGAGGAAATGATGGATGAACTTGAACAAGGTCTACCACAACAAGTCTCTAGTTTTCTCAATGATATCGTTACCACTCTACAAAATCTCCAACCGCACGACGATGATGATACGACAAGCGATGATGATTTTGAAGAACCACCCTCTCCTCCAGTTCGAAGGAGAAGACCTCTTATGGAAATACGAATGGGCAGTCACCGTGTTGTAAGACCGTCTCCCCCAATGTTACAACGTGGGTTGACAATCACTGCGCCCGAATCACCCTTATCAAACTCCCATTCATTTTCAACCCCACCCAACAGAGGCGGAGGATTTACTCCGGGAACAAATCTTTCACACTCGGTTGAGAATATATTCTCCCATCTTTTTCAAGGCGCTGGTGCCAGTCGTGGGGGTGATCCATTCTCTCCAGGACCGGGTCTTATGCAGGATGTATTCAACCGATCTCTCCGCGATATTGGAGGGGTTAAACATGTTGCTAAAAAGGAAGTGATTGAAACACTCCCGGTTGCCGATATTTCCGCGATTACAGAGGTCAATGGAGAGGATGTAGAATGTGCGGTATGCCTTATGAAAGTCGTGGATACCGATTCATCTATTCAAGAAACATCTATGCTCCCATGTAGACACCCCTTCCATAAACAATGTATTGCTGAGTGGCTCAAGGATAACAGCAAATGTCCTGTATGCCGTTATGAACTCCCATATGATGAAATCTCCCTTGTCACCAACCAAGTTATCCCAGAGCATCCATCAATCCAACCACTTACGGCTCAACAAGGGGATGATGATGAAAATGACGGAGTTACTACTGAGTTACCACCAGGCGAACATTTTGTAAGTCACCAAGCAATCAACTTGTTAGCCAATACGATTTCGTCTTCCCTCGGTTCTCATACAGGATTTCCGTCATTGTTTGATATTTTCTCCCCAACACAGCCTCAACTACAGCCTCAACTACAGCCTCAACTACAGCCTCAACTACAAGGGCGACATACACCACTTCCATTCTTCTTTACACAGAACCATAATCTCTCAATGCCACTAACAACACTCTCAATGCCACCTCCAATGCCACCTCCAGGTCGGTCACGCGAGGAAACACATATTGCTTCTCTGGATAATGAACAAGAACAGGATCAGGAAGAAAGAGTTTTCTCCAGGTCACAAACCCCCGAACAAGAACAAGAACAAGAACAAGAAACTGAAATACACCCCTCAGAACAACCTCAACCTCAATATCAACCACCTCCCACACAACGGCATATATTTACATTTACCATTCCGCTCGCATCAAACCAAAACCAAAGTGAAGATATGGAACTACAGGAAGCCATTATGCGAAGTCTAAGGGAAACATAAACAAGTTTATTTCTAATATCATCAATACAATGTATTGGTAGTATATGTACAATCTCCTTCGACATTCAAGACATACTCTGTTCCCTACAGAGTTCCACAAGGAGGTCTGTCTCAAGTTAATGGAATCATCCCCCGGAAGACTTCTTCCGTTGAATGATTTAGTCAATCTCGCCGAATCACTCACCCTTCGTGAAAATAGAAAAAAAGCCGGTTTTTATCCCCGTGGACTTGGAAAACTGGTTTTTCGTTATCTTTTCCTCAATCAATCTATCCGTTGGGCTTTCAAACGTCTCTTGTTTTTCCGTCTTCAACAACGGCGGGAGAAAAACAAAAAAACTCTCCTCGCCAATGAATTTGACCTTGTTGGAGATCCACTTCCCACCCAGTCATCACGGAGAACCCTAGTTCTCTGGGACAATGCCTCTTCCAGATACTATATATTTCCCTGGAGTGATATCTACAACATATTTAAATGTTCCATTCTCGCTGGTGAACCAACACACCCCAAAAATCCCTATACGAATATCCGGTTTTCAAAAGCGCAACTCGTCAGGATTCGCGAGTTTTTCCTTTCCAATATTGACCGAATGCGACCATCAGAATGTAGTATTATGGCATATTTACGATGGAATAAAATCAGTGTCATTCACACATACAATATGGTGTATCACTGCGAACAACGAACATCTTTTGGGGAGGATGACATTGATACTGAAAGCGAGGCTTCTACACTTCTCCTGGATTCTATTCTTTCGCAGTTCCATTTGGTAAGCCATAAAAAACAATTCTTTGCGGAAATCAGGAAGGCCTATTTACTCTACTGCCATTCAAATCTCTTCAAGGATTCCATTTTTGTCCCTTATACAAAAGCCGAGTTTTTCATTTTCAATCACATTTCATCCCTGGATTGTGGAAACTATGACTTCCTGGATATGTGGTCTCGCAAAAATGAACAGATGCTTGTGATTGGAGGTCCTCATTTTCTAGATATGGACGACATCTATTCCAGTATGCCCTATGTTCCCTGTAAGGATTATCCACAATCTCCCGAATGTGAACCACCGAGTGACTTACCTCCTAATCCATTTGAGAACCAAGACCCAACACCGAGAGTATGTAGTAGCCGACGGATACTCACCCCAAATCCATTTGCGAATATTGTTATGGATTTACCACAACCCATTGACCCCGAAACAAACCGAATCCATAGCACCAAGAAACGAAACCGAGTGTAAATAGCCTAAAACAAGCGGTCTTGTATAATAGGACACCGATACAGACATCAATGTCGGCCAATGAGATTCTCCCGAATATCTGGCTTGGGGACCACGTGGCAGCCAAGAGTAAAGAGTTTTTCAAACGAATGGATATTCGCCTCGTTGTAAACTGTACAAAGGATCTACCATTCTCTAAATATCTCCCAAGTAACTGTACGAAAATCAGGGTTCCTGTTCACGATAACCTGGAAAAGGAAGAGATTGAAAAACTGGGTGTATGGGGACCCCGGATTGTCAGTTTAATGTGGGAACACTACAAGGAAGGTCATCCCATTTTCGTCCATTGCTATGCGGGTGTCCAACGCTCCGCCGCTGTAGTTTCTATGTTTCTCATCTTTTTTTTCCGGTGTTCCGCCGATGAGGCAATCCGTCGTTTTCGTCAACGGAGATCTGTTGCTTTCCAACCCCGGGTCAACTTCCTCCCGGCGATTTACCAGTTTGAAAAAGACCTTGGGGAGGAAATCCGCAAAACCCTCTCACGATAACCATTCATTCAATGCGGACCAACTAAAATCCTTCCAATGGGAGAACAATGAAACTCTTTTGTTTACCTGATTTTTCAGAATATGATTTTGACAAATGGGGGGAACTCATTGAAAAAACAAATCTTACCGAGATTGAAAAACAAGCAACACGCTCCCGTGTCATCTCGGTGGTATTACGTCTCAGGGGTCACTTATCACGTCTCACGTGGTCATACAACATCCTTCGCACAACTACCACAGTCGGGAGTGTACTAGTACCATCACTCCTGGCCTTCCAGAATGCCGACACTCTGGAAATCACATCCATTTCAATGTGGGGAGTGGGTCTTGCTGTAACCCTCAGTAATGCGTTTATTTCACTCTTCCGCGTTGACAAACACTACTACACGATTGGAACACTGTTGGAAAAGATTGAAAGTGAGGCGTGGATGTTTCTAACACAATGTGGCTACTATGGACAGAGTGTCGCTGAAGGTATCTTGGGGGAGGGACATCGGGCAAGCTTTCATCGGTTTATGGAACGATGTGAACTCCTTATCAACAAGGCTGTGCGAACCGAATATACCCCTGCTCAAGCCCAGCGCCATGGAATGTCAAGTTCTGCCAGTGTTTCATCAGTAGCACTCCCATCAAGGCCTCCATTGAATGAACCATCCCGCCCTCTTAGACAAGCAAATATTCGTGAGACAAATCTCTATCACGCACAACCTCCTACACCCCCAGCCATAGATATGACCACGACAACTGAAGATGATTTAGAACAGGTTGAAACAAGCTCCGAAGTTGTAGATGTATCAGTAGATGAACGCCCTCGTGCTAGTGACAGCAATCATCGTCATAGGGATATTATTCGCACTCCACATTCTTCCTCTCCTGGAAGGGACACTAGTGACACCAGCGACGACAGAGGGATTCCAGGGAGCGACAGCGACGGAGACAGCGAACCCTCCCTCAAAGTCGTGGTGCGCCAAGACGCGTGATCTACCCGGATACCAGTCTAATCATCTCACGGGAGTATGTGCCGATGTCACCGGGAGTGGGCAACGAAGGGATTACTGCCGAGTTGTCACAAAGGGAGAGGATTCCTTCTTGGCGTGTGATGTTGGCTCCCGGGGAGGATACTCTTATTGGTTCCGTAGTCCCACATCGGTAGAAGGCTGGGTTCCTCTGGAAGTTCCCTATGCTAAAGACATTCAGGGGGACCGCGTTCAGTCCTATTGTGGTGTTCTTCCTGCCCGCCCAGGGGTGCCCGCAAGAAGTGTCTGCTACAAAGTCTCCGGTATGGGGTTCTCAATGGACACTGCTCCCGACCCTGACCCCGAAGAAGGGGCACGCATCCGTCTCCGCACCTACGAATCTATCCTTGAATGGTTCCCTCTTCACGCAGTCCTCCCAAGTCGCCCCGGCTCCCACACAGGAGCCTATGATCCTGTTGTTCTCGGGAGCTTCCGTGATCGTATCCGCAAACACTCCCTCACCGCCAACCCTCCCTATCGCCCCGACCCCACCAACGCCGACCACCGGGGAGTGTTCTTCCACGGCGGGAGCCCAATGCTCCGAGCCAATGAACCACTCCCACTCAATGAAACTAACGCAATCTCCCTAATGTTCCGTCCCCAGCCAGCGGGAGGACCCGGGGAGGTTGCCGATGGAATGCTCCTTTACTCGGGGGATGCCCCCTACCTCAATGATTTCAGTATTGCTACAAATGGAAACCAAATCAACTTTGCGATGTATGATGGAAAAGCTAGCGTGTTCCAAATGAGTGCCCCCGGTGTTGTCCAGTTTGAATGGAACCATCTGGTTCTCCAATATATCAATGGATATTGGGAGTGTTGGCTCAATGGCTCCCGCGTTGGGAGAAAGATGGGACCACGTCAGTCATTTATTACTCGGGGAACCTCCCTCATCGGCTCCTCCCCTGCCGGGCATACAACTACTGGATTTACAGGGTGCATTGCGGATGTTCGCTTCTACCCCCGTGCGTTGGAATCCACTGGCATTGGCGCAATCCATGACGACTTTACACAACTTCAAATCAGGGAAACACAATCAGTATCTCCTTGATAAAAGGCCTCGTAATTGAACTAAGCATTGACCTTGTGAATGTCTAGTACAAACATCCACGCGGGATACATACAATCACCTTCGGAGAACACTTGTATGGATATGTCAAATATGAATGATATGTTTGTGTATTTATATTTTTAATGAATCAAGTTTCTTAAAGAAACATTATTCACAATTAAATCAATCCACCAATTCTGCCGAGTTTACTCTGTTAGGGCCTTGTCAAGTTCATCAAAGTAAACTGACAGCTGTTTCTTAATACGATCAACACATTGTTTTGTCGGCTCTGTTTTCAGTGGAAGTACTGCGTGATTACAACCCACAGACGACGTCACGTGATACCATTTTGGGTCATATTCGTGCTCCTTGGCAATCTCAATCACTGATGCCTTTTTGGGGTTGAGGAGCATACTCAATATCCACGCAGTTCCAGTAGAGGTTCCAACAGCATATTTGACATTCGTGAGGTCATTAAAATGGATGTCATCACAATCAACATAATGCCTCCATTCAACATCCGGGCGATACTTTTTACAGAGCTTATCCAATGTAGACACCCATTCTTCTCCAAGGATCAATCCCAGTGGTCGTGAAGGAGATGTCAACGTATCCGTTTCGACATCCTTATCACTGAGATCCCCTCCACTACCATCAATCGCAGGATTCTCATCAATATCTTTGAATAAATCTGTTTTTAAATCCATTCGCTTGGAATAAGCATCATAGACCAACTCATTCGCCCGACGGACAAGTGCTGGAACAAATCCTACAGATGACTGCTCTGTTGGGTACATAGCAACTCTTGATCCAGCAGAACCAATCAAACCCATTGTATGTAAATTTACGCGTTCAATCTTAAAGAATGGGTATCCTTCCATACATTCTTTCCATACAGGAATATTTGTAAGTTTGTCATCTTGTAAATCAATATAATAATTTGATTGTTTGTTTGATAAAACTTGTGTGATAATCAAGGAAAATGTATTGATAGCTGTAAAGTATGTCTCTTCCGAAGATCTTGGAATGACCAATACATCGTGTGGAACAGGTAAAAACTTACGAGATAGGGATAATTCATCCGATAAAGACCCCCGTTTCCATGAATCATATGCATATTTTTTTTTAATATGAATTGTAGCCTTATTTATCAAGTATGCTCCATTGAGATCACAAAAACTGATAGATGTAGATGGAATCGTATGGGCTTCATCCTTCAAATTCCAATATGTGCGTTTCTTACGAGTAAGTTGTTTGTTTGTCATATTTTTCAATGTAACAGTTTCGTAGAGACTATCTCTTGTAAAAAACGGATTTCCTTTGAAATCGCAAATGGTAATGTCTCCAATGATTGGGGGAAATATCTTATTCGCAAATGAAATTACCGACACGTCCGTCTTGGAAACACGATTAAGTGCCTCGGATTCTTTTCCAGAGAAAATCTGTGTATTTTTTGATTGATAGATAGTTAAAGGAACCGACAAATTTCCTATAACATATCGTTTCTTCATAAATTCAAACGAAAGGGCTGTATAAACCTGATGGTCAAACAGTCCAATCTTGGAAAGTTTTGGTTCATCAATCACCATCGGTTCGTCAAGGAAACGTATTAGACAGGCTCCTGCCACTAACGGATTTCCTCTACCAACTAGTTCAGGTCGTGGGTCTGGAATATCAGGAATAATAATGGCATTAATTGTGTAAACTCTGCCCTTTTCAATCTTCTGGAAAAGAGAATGAGATCCTACATCCTTTAAATATGTATCCTGGCGTGCGAGAATCACAATACTACCAGGATCTGTGTTTTTTTGACACCATTCCACCAGAAATGCTACATTGTTAAACACAACAGATCCCCCATCTACAAATCGCGTAAGTGTATGATTAGTTGTATCATATCGGAATCGATCTGTATTCAGAAACAGCGGATCTCCTATTAGAACAATTTCATCTACTTTGGATGAGGCCGGTGGAATATGAATCATTTTCGTCATTGTTGATAGACATATGCGTCGGTCGTCAAAATTTTTAATCTTAATAAAATTTGTCACCCAATAAGATTTGGGAAAATATTCATTAAATACATCCTTTGAAAAAATATGAATATTTGGGAAAATATCAAGATTGACAATTGTTGATACATCCCAAGGAACAATCAAATCTGTTACATATAAACTAGATGCTAACAAAAGGGCACATGTTTTAAATGTATTGCTTGCCTTAAAAACAAGAGAATATTTTTCAAAAATAAGAGTCGTTGTAATACATTTTTCCTTGGACGGTAATTCAGCGAACAATTTATCAGGTACTACTACAAATAGTACGGTTTTATCACTCTGTAGAACATCTACATCGTCTCGTGATTCTGTAAACACAATTCTCTTTGCGTATGTCTTATATTGACGAACAATAACTCCATTTTGAATTAAAAAACATGAATTCAACGACGCCCGAGATGTATATTCTTCAGAAACCTGATGTTCCTTGTCCTCGTAGACAGCAACTACACGGCTAAGCGTTGTTTGGCCAGGTAGTTCAAAAAGTTTTGACATTCGTCTGTCCTGTTGGTTATTTGTATTGGATTGTTTAAGCCTTTTAAGAGAAATATGTGATATCTGCCTGTTCGGGGACATTAGTGGTGTTAGTTTCATTGTCATCATCACCATCTGTCATATCACTTACTGAAAGAACATCATTCTCTACATCATCATCCTCCTCATCCTCTACGTCATCCTGATTACCTTCATCATCACTGACATCTTCATCATCACTGACATCTTCATCTCTATGATTGACCTCGCGCACTTTACTATGTTGAAGCCGGAGAATTCTGTCATTCTTAATGTCAATCCCAATAAATAACGAAAACATCCCATATGACAACAAAATAGTAAACAACGTAAGGAACAGGTTCATTCCCGACAAAAACTCGTGGATAACCAAATCATGATTCTTTGGGGTGTCCTGATAACACGGGTAATAATGGATTGACGTAGACATCCTATCTTATTCTGCGTTTACTACTCCCACATAAGCGAGGCGATGCTTTAAGCCTTTATCAATAGAAAACCTTGACAATATCTACCACATTTCTTCGGCAGAAATAACACCGACTATTCACACTATTCATTCGGTTCATACAGACTTCGCACGATAAATGACCACACGGAACCATAATGTAATCCGCCTTGGCATCTAGACACACCTTACAAACAGGGAGCCTCTCCCCTCCTTCTTCGCCTGGAGACGACATTGTAACCCGCTGATGTATGAGTTCCACAAATGAACGAATCATCGCAATCTGCTCCAGGAGAAACTGATATCTTTCAAGTTTTTCGGGAATATTGCGATCCTCCAGATGACGTGTAATATTCGCATTCAGTGTTTCTAGGAAATCCTGTTCAGGTGGAAGTGTTCCAGCAGGAATAAGACGGCTAAACTCATCAAACTCCCGTGTGAACTTTTCTATCATCTGTTGGTATCTCTCAATCACCATATCCGCCTCCTTGAGTTCTTTTTCCAGGGAGGTCAGTTCTGCCACCTTTTCCGGGAGCATCTCAAACATCACCGCCACTTGCCGAAGAAGGGAGCGTACATCTGTTCCAACTTCTGCGGATAGTTTCTCAATCGCATCCTCCTCTGGGGGTGATGGGAGTGTTGATGTCGTTGTGGGGGGAGTGGAGGTAGGAGTTGTGACACATGGGATTGATTTAGAGGATGATGTATGGATCCGCTCACTTGATTTCTGGAGGCGTTCTGTGGGAGACCAAAAACGTTTTAGAATTTGCTGTATCTGTTCTTCATCAATGAGGCTCTCCTTGAGTTTCTGTAAAACTGGGCGGGGTTGATGATGGAGAGATGTTATGATAGTTTCAATACGATGGTCCTTGTTGTGCACATTGGTGTTGTTAGTTATGTGATTATTCGTTTGAGTTTGATGGGATTCTGCAGCCGCCATCCTCCCTGACCTCTACCACTGACGACCGGAATTGAAGACAAGAATGGTCATCTAAGCAATCATCACATACGTAGACATAGTCTATCACTAACGCGTTTCACGTAATAAACAATGCCCTACAATCTCCGTTCCCGTACCACATCAACCATTTCCATTTCCACTGGTCCCAGTTCTGGAACTGGTCACGCGATTCCCTGGGAAACAATGTTGAGCCGTGAAGAAGAATTGGAACTTGCGCGGATTCTCTTGTCCTTGAGTGAGACATCTGTTTCAAATCACCGAGTTACCCGTAGTATGGCTCATACTCATAACTATTCTGTTAAGGATGATGAGGTTTCATCTGCGGGTGGTGAATGTGATTCCGATAGTGAGGAAGACGACATCTATGGAGCCGACCTTGACGATGACGGAGATGGAGACTATGCTCCTAGTGACGATGAGAGTGTTGATGACAATGCGGAGGAAGATGGAGAGGAAAGTGTTGGCGACGAGGACGAGGACGAGGACGAAGAGGATGAGGATTATGTTCCCAGTGACGGAGAGGAGGAGAGTGTAGATGACAATGAAGATGATGAGGAGTATGTTCCTGAAGAGGACACGGATGAAATGGAACAACTTGTTCGTGATGCGTGTTCCAGTCTAGCACGTCGCACAAAGCTCCCATCAGGTTTCCGCTGGGTTCTTGATGAAGCCCGCGCAGGTAATCTCCCAGCCCACTTTGTGGAATGGATGAATACAATCCCTCCTATCTCCCATATGCTCAATCTCTAGGCTCCACAAGATCTTCTTCACCAAGGTCTTCTATAAGTTCGTCTTCTTCAAGATTGCCTTCTTCATCAACAGGAGTTACTAGTGTAGGCTCAGTCTCCTCAACTGAGGCCTCCATCACAGGTTCCATATCTTCTTCTTCCTCAATGATTTCTCCCATTTCTAAAACAGGAAACGATGTGATTTCCTTATT
>Ga0172372_10013316_pt1 | contig 10204 bp, 10 predicted proteins | sample LakKiv5m_2_FD_114544 | JGI IMG/M metagenome (GOLD analysis project Ga0172372, IMG submission 114544) | Freshwater microbial communities from Kabuno Bay, South-Kivu, Congo - kab_092012_9.5m | ecosystem: Environmental > Aquatic > Freshwater > Lake | place: Democratic Republic of the Congo... | reverse complement strand
TTCGGTGACGAAACCGGTGAAATCGCCGATCTTGCGCGTCTCGCAGAAGGGGAAGAACAGGAACTCGGCATTGACGCCCAGATAGACCCAGCGGCCGGTCCGGGCGCGCAGCGCGGCCTCGGTCAGCGCCCGCTCGGCGCCCGCCGCCCCGCCCGGGCAGGCGCGCGTGTCGAAGGCGACGCGGCGCAGGCGGGCCCCCGTTTCACCGAGCGTCGCGGCCAGCGCGGCGCAGTCCGGTTCGAGGTAGGGCGGACAGACCACGATCACCTCGGCGAACCCCAGACCCAGATGATGCGCGACCGTTTCCGCCAGCCAGACCCCGTCCTCGGCGGCGATGATGGCGACCGGATCGGTCCCGGGCGCGCGCAGGATCGCATCGGTCAATCCGTGCAGGTCGGATGAATGGGCCATGGAGCCTGAAATCGTCGGTCGCCGTCGCGTCAATGCGATCCAAGCTTTGCAGCCATCGCGACGCGTTGCAAGCGGGCGCGCGCTTCGCTAAGCCGCGCAGGACCACCGAGGGGGGCGCGCGATGGCCGAGGGGCGCAAGGCATTCGTCAAGACCTACGGCTGCCAGATGAACGTCTATGACTCCGAGCGCATGTCCGAGGCGCTCGCGGCGCAGGGCTATGCCGCGACCGACACGGCCGAGGATGCCGACCTCGTCATCCTCAACACCTGCCACATCCGCGAGAAGGCCGCCGAGAAGGTCTATTCCGACATCGGCCGGCTGCGCCCGCTCAAGGCCGAGCGGCCGGATCTGCGCATCGCGGTCGCGGGCTGCGTCGCGCAGGCCGAAGGCGCCGAGATCCTCGCGCGCACGCCGCTTGTCGATCTGGTCGTCGGGCCGCAGGCCTATCACCGGCTGCCCGACCTCCTGCGCCGGGCCGAGGCGGGCGAGCGGCCGGTCGACACCGACTTTCCGGCCGAGGACAAGTTCGACCATCTGCCGCAGGGCCGCGCGCGCGCCGCACCGTCCGCGTTCCTGACCGTGCAGGAGGGCTGCGACAAGTTCTGCACCTTCTGTGTCGTGCCGTATACCCGCGGCGCCGAGCAGAGCCGCCCCCCCGCCCGCATCCTCTCCGAGGCCGAGGCGCTGGTGCGCCGGGGGGTGCGCGAGATCACGCTGCTCGGGCAGAACGTCAACGCCTATCACGGCGCGGACGGTGGCGCGGACTGGAGCCTCGCGCGGCTGATCCGCGCGCTGGCCGAGATCGAGGGCCTCGCGCGGATCCGCTACACCACCTCGCACCCCTGCGACATGGCCGAGGATCTGATCGCCGCCCATGCCGAGGTGCCGGCCCTGATGCCGTGGGTGCATCTGCCGGTGCAGTCGGGGTCGGACCGGATCCTCAAGGCCATGAACCGCCGCCATGGCGCGGCCGACTATCTCGCGATCATCGACCGGCTGCGCGCGGCGCGGCCCGACATCGCGCTGTCGGGCGATTTCATCGTGGGCTTCCCCGGCGAGACGCGCGCCGATTTCGAGGCGACGCTCGATCTGATCCGCGCGGTGGGCTATGCGTCGGCCTATTCCTTCCGCTATTCGCCCCGCCCCGGCACGCCGGCGGCCGACCGTCCGCAGGTCGATCCGGCCGAGGCCGAGGCGCGCCTGCACGCGGTGCAGGCGCTGATCGACGCCCAGCAGCGCGCGGCGCTCGCGGCCATGGTCGGGCGGACGGCCGAGGTGCTCTATGAACGGCCGGGCCGGATGGCGGGGCAATGGGCGGGCAAGTCGGCGCATCTCCACGCGGTGCATGTCGCCGACCCCGCGGGGCAGGCGGGCGAGATCGCGCGCGTGCGCATCCTGCGGGCCGAGCCCCATTCGCTCGCCGCCGAGCGGATCGGCTGATTTCCGCCCGCCTTGTCGTGAAATCGTGCGTTTCGTGCGGCAGCGTCGTGGAAGCCGACAGAATCGCTTGCCAAGCCGATCCCGTGGCCGCAAGTTATCCACAAGTCCCGCCAGCAGAAGGGCACCCCTTGGGCTTCAGCGCGCCGACCACCCCGCCCGCCGCCTCGGTCGCGTCCGAGACACATCTCGAATTCGACGACAACCGGCTGCTCATCGATCTCTGCGGCCAGTTCGACCGCAACCTCGCGCGGATCGAGCATCAGACCGAAACGCGCATCCTGCGGCGCGGCAACCACCTGACGCTGATCGGCGAGGCGCGCGCCCGCGACCGCACCGCCGCCGTGCTCGAGGGGCTCTATGCGCGCCTCGTCTCGGGCCGTCCGGTGGGGCCTGCCGATGTCGAGGCGGCGCTGCGCGGCGCGATGGCGCCCGCGGCCGGCCAGCTCGAGATGTTCGGTGCCGCCCCGCCCGAGCTGCGCACGCTGCGCAAGCCCGTCGAGCCGCGCACGGCGGCGCAGAAGGCCTATGTCGAGGCGCTGCTCGCGCACGAACTCGCCTTCGGCATCGGCCCCGCGGGCACCGGCAAGACCTATCTGGCCGTCGCGGTCGGCGTCAGCCTGTTTCTGGCCGGCGAGGTGGAGCGGATCGTGCTCTCGCGCCCGGCGGTGGAGGCCGGCGAGCGTCTGGGCTTTTTGCCCGGCGACATGCGCGAAAAGATCGACCCCTACATGCAGCCCCTCTATGACGCGCTCAACGATTTCATCCCCGCCCGGCAGGTGCAGAAGCTGCTCGAGGAAAAGCGGATCGAGATCGCGCCGCTCGCCTTCATGCGCGGCCGGACGCTTGCCCACGCCTTCGTCGTCCTCGACGAGGCGCAGAACGCCACCACCATGCAGATGAAGATGTTCCTCACCCGTCTGGGCGAGGGCAGCCGCATGGTCATCACCGGCGATCGCACGCAGGTCGATCTGCCGCGCGGCATCGCCTCGGGCCTTGCCGACGCCGAGCGGATCCTCGCGGGTGTGCCGGGCGTCAGCTTCAGCTATTTCACCGCCCGCGACGTGGTGCGCCATCCGCTGGTCGCCCGCATCATCGAGGCCTATGGCCGCGACGAGGGCACGGGCGGCTGAGATGATCGTCGAGTGCCTGATCGAGGATCCGCGCTGGCGGGCGGCCGGCCTCTCGCGCCTTGCCCGCGCGGCGGGGCGTGCGCTTGTGGCCGAACTCGGCCTCGGTCGGGCGCGCCTCGGCTATTGCCTGCTCGGCTGCGACGATGCCCGGATCGCCGCCCTAAATGCCGACCACCGCGGCAAGGCGCGCCCGACCAATGTGCTGTCGTGGCCGTCGGCCGAACGCGGCGCGGCGGTGCCGGGCGCGTGCCCGATCCCGCCCGCGCCCGATCCGACCGGCGAGGCGGTCGAGCTTGGCGACGTCGCGCTGGCGTTCGAGACTTGCGCGGCCGAGGCCGAGGCGCAGGGCAAGCCGCTCGGGCATCACGCGAGCCACCTCATCGTGCACGGCATCCTGCATCTGCTCGGATACGACCACGAAACCGACGCCGACGCCGCCCTGATGGAAGGGATCGAGACGCGCACCCTTGCGCGACTGGGCATTCCCGACCCATATTAGCGCTTCCTGCGTCGCGGCACGGCCCGGCGCGTCAATTCGGAAAGGACAGATGGGTACGACTGACACTGGAACGGACACGCCGCCCTCTGAGGCGGAGGGGTCAAGTTCCGACGAAGGCGGCCAGCGAAGCCTCTTTGGCAGGCTGTTCGGCGCCTTCCTCCCCCGCCCCGCGCCCGGTTCGGCGCGGATTCAGACCGACAGCCAGATCCCCTCTGCACCGGTCGCCCCGCAACCGGGCCTCGGCGCGTTGCGCCGGATGCGCGTCGAGGACGTCGCCGTGCCCAAGGTCGATGTTGTCGCCGTCCCGGTCGACATCACCCGCGACGATCTGGTCGAGGCGTTCCGCAAGCACGGATTTTCCCGCCTGCCCGTCTACAAGGGCACGCTCGACAAGCCCGTGGGGCTTGTCATGCTCAAGGATTTCGCGCTCACCTACGGCTTCGGGGCTGGAAATGGAAAATTCAGCCTTCGCAAGCTCTTGCGGCCCGTTCTTTACGCGCCGCCCTCGATGCGCCTCGCGGTGCTGCTGCAAAAGATGCAGACCGAGCGCGTGCACATGGCGCTGGTGATCGACGAATACGGCGGCGTCGACGGCCTCGTGACCATCGAGGATCTGCTCGAGACGGTCGTGGGCGACATCTCGGACGAGCACGACGAGGAGGAAGATCGCCTCTGGACCGAGGAAAAGCCCGGCGTCTTCCTCGTGCAGGCGACCGCCCCCCTCGATGAGTTCGAGGCCGCGATCGGCCAGAGCCTGCGGCTGGGCGAGGATGACGCCGAGATGGATACGCTGGGCGGCCTCGTCTTCCTGCGGCTCGGGCGCGTGCCAGCGCGGGGAGAGGTGGTGCAGAACGACGGCGGCACGGTGTTCGAGGTGGTCGATGCCGATCCGCGCCGAATCAAGCGGCTCCGGGTCAGGCTGCGGCCGCTCGAGCCATCCGATCCGGCCGGGGCAACGGGCACCGCGGCGCCCGCGCCCGATCCTGCCCGGGCCTAGAGGATGCGCGAGGCCCCGCGGCTGACGCTCGCCCTTGTCGCGGGGGCGATGGCGGCGGCGGGGCAGGCGCCATGGTCGCTCTGGCCGGTGGCGCTGGCGGGGTTCGGGGGCGGCATCTGGCTCGTCGCGCGCGCGCCCGCGCCGGGGCCGGCCGCCCGTCTCGGGCTTGCCTTCGGGGTCGGGCATTTCGGGCTGGCGCTGTCGTGGATCGTCGAGCCCTTCCTCGTCGATGCCGCGCGCCATGGCTGGATGGCGCCCTTCGCGCTCATCCTCATGGCGGCGGGGTTCGGGGCGTTCTGGGCGGCGGGCTTTGCCGCGGCCGCCCGCCTCTGGGCGCCCGGTCCGCGGCGTGTCGTCGGGCTTGCGCTGCTGCTCACCCTGGCCGAGGCATTGCGCGCGCATCTCTTCGGCGGCTTTCCCTGGGCGCTGCCCGGCCATGTCTGGATCGGCCTTCCCCCCGCGCATGCCGCCGCCTGGGTGGGCGAGCATGGGCTGACGGCCGCGACGCTTGCGGGCGTCGGGCTTGCCGTGGCGGGCGCGATGGCGCTGGGCAGGGGCCGGATCGCGGGGCTTGCCGGCGCGGCGGGGATCGCGGCGCTCCTTCTTCTTCCTGCCCTCTGGCCCGCGGGGGGTGCGTCCGCGGCCGATCCGGGCGCCCCGCTCCTGCGCCTCGTGCAGCCCAACGCCGACCAGCGCATCAAATGGGCCGAGGGGGCGCGCGATGCGCTGTTCGCGCGCCTGCTCGACGCGTCGGTGCCGGGGCCGGGCCTGCCTCCCGATGCCGTCATCTGGCCCGAATCGGCCGTGCCCTTCCTGCTCGATGACAGCGCGCCCGAACGCGCGCGCATCGCCGATGCGGCGGGCGGCGCCCCCGTCCTGACCGGCATCCAGCGGTCCGAGGGCTGGCGCTATTTCAACAGCCTCGCCGTCATCGGCCCGGACGGAACGGTGGGTGCGGTCTACGACAAGCACCACCTCGTCCCCTTTGGCGAGTTCATGCCGGCGGGCGATCTGCTCTTTGATACCTTCGGGATCAGCGCCTTCGCCGCCCGGCTCGGCGCGGGCTTCACGGCGGGGCCGGGGCCACAGACGCTCGACCTCGGGCCGCTCGGGCAGGTGCTGCCGCTCATCTGCTACGAGGCGGTCTTTGCGCGCGAGATCCGCGCCGCGCCGCGCCGTCCCGACTGGATCCTGCAGGTCACGAACGATGCGTGGTTCGGCATCCACTCCGGCCCCTATCAGCATCTCGCGCTCGCGCGGCTGCGCGCGATCGAGACGGGCCTGCCGGTCGTGCGGGTCGCCAACACCGGGGTCACGGCGCTGATCGACGGGCACGGGCGGGTGATCGAGGCGCTGGCGCTCGGCGTGCAGGGCCATCTCGATGTCCGCCTGCCGCCGGCGCTGCCCGCGACGCCCTACTGGCGCGTCGGCGATTGGCCGGTGTTTGCGCTTTTGCTCGCGCTTCTCGTCTTTCTGCGCCCCGATGCGCGACGCGGGATTGACCCCGCCCGCGCGAGCCCGTAACGCAGGCGATGACCGTCACAACGGCTTCCTGGCGTGACGGTGGCACAGAATGGAGCATTTCCCATGTCAAGATCAGATTACGTCTTCACCTCCGAGAGCGTCTCGGAGGGCCATCCCGACAAGCTTTGTGACCGCATTTCAGACAGTGTCCTCGACGCCTTCCTGTCGGTCGAGGAAAACGCCCGCGTCGCCTGCGAGACCTTCGCCACCACGAACACCGTCGTCGTCGGCGGCGAGGTGGGGCTGTCGGATCCCGTCCGGCTCGCGGAACTCAAGGCGCGCGTCGACCTGATCGCGCGCGCGTGCATCCGCGACATCGGCTACGAGCAGGAGAAGTTCGACTGGCGGACGGTCAACATCTTCAACTTCCTGCACCCGCAATCGGCCCATATCGCCCAAGGGGTCGACCGTGACGGGGCGGGCGATCAGGGCATCATGTTCGGCTATGCCGTGGACGAGACGCCCGACCTCATGCCCGCGCCGATCCAGTATGCGCATGCGATCCTGCGCCGGCTGGCCGAGGCGCGCAAGTCGGGCGCCGAGCCCACGCTGCGGCCCGACGCGAAAAGCCAGCTCTCGCTGCGCTATTCGAACGGCAAGCCGGTCGAGGTGACCTCGATCGTGCTCTCGACCCAGCACGAGCATGATCGCCAGAACTCGGCCGACATCCGCGCCATCGTCGAGCCCTACATCCGCGAGATCCTGCCCGAGGGCTGGATCACGCCCGCGACCGAGTGGTGGGTGAACCCGACGGGCACCTTCGTCATCGGCGGCCCCGACGGGGATGCGGGCCTGACCGGGCGCAAGATCATCGTCGACACCTATGGCGGGGCCGCGCCGCATGGCGGCGGGGCGTTCTCGGGCAAGGATCCGACCAAGGTGGACCGCTCCGCGGCCTATGCGGCGCGCTATCTGGCCAAGAACATCGTGGCCGCGGGCCTCGCGCGGCGCTGCACGCTGCAGATCTCCTACGCGATCGGGGTGGCCAAGCCGCTCTCGATCTATGTCGACACGCACGGCACCGGGGCGGTCCCGGACGCCGTGATCGAGGCGGCGGTCGGCAAGGTCATGGACCTGACGCCGCGGGGGATCCGCGAGAAACTCTGCCTCAACAAGCCGATCTATGCCCGCACCGCCGCCTATGGCCATTTCGGCCGCGCCCCCGAGGCCGACGGCGGCTTTTCGTGGGAGCGGACGGATCTGGTCGAGGCGCTCCGGCGCGAGGTCTGACATGGACGGGGCCGGGGAAAACGCGGACACGCATCCGCCCTCGGCCCCCGCGCCGCTCTGGCGCAACTTCTACGGCCGCACCTCGGGCAAGACGCTGCGCCCGATCCAGCGCCGCAGGCTCGGCGCCGATCTCGGCCCGCTCGTGCCCGCGGGCATCGACCGCGCGACCAATCCCGACCGCCGGCCGATCGACCCTCGGGCGATCTTTGCGACCCCCCGTCCGCTCTGGCTCGAGATCGGCTTCGGCGGGGGTGAGCACATGGCCCATCAGGCCGCCCGCCACCCCGAGGTCGGGATCCTCGGGGCCGAGCCCTTCATCAACGGCATCGCGATGCTCCTGCGCCGCATCGCCGAGGCCGGGGTCGCCAATGTCGCGATCCATCCGGGCGATGTGCGCGACCTCTTCGACGTGCTGCCGCCCGCGTCGGTCGGGCGGGTCTTTCTGAATTATCCCGACCCCTGGCCCAAGCGGCGCCACCACCGCCGCCGCTTCGTGACGCCCGAACATCTCGACCCGCTCGCGCGCGTGATGGCCGCGGGGGCCGAGCTGCGGCTCGCGACCGACATCCCCGACTACATGCGCCAGGCGCTTGATGAGGTGCCGCCCGCGGGCTTCGCGCTCCGGGCAGGGCCGGTCGCGGCGCCCCCGTGGGAGGGGTGGATCACCACCCGCTACGAGGCCAAGGCCCTGCGCGAGGGGCGCGCGCCGGCCTATGCGGCCTTCGTCCGCACCGGGGCGCCCGTCAGGACGCAAGCCCCCCCTCGCGCAGGATGAAGGCCGCGACCTCCTCCACCCCCCGCCCGTGGCGGAGCTGCGCGAGCACATAGGGCCGCGCGCCCCGCGCCCGCTCGGTGTCGGACCGCAGGAGGTCGAGATCGACCCCCACATGGGGCGCAAGATCGGTCTTGTTGACGACGAGCAGATCCGACCGCGCCACCCCCGGCCCCTTCTTGCGCGGGATGTCCTGCCCCGCGGCCGTGTCGATGACATAGATCGTGAGGTCGGCGAGCTCCGGGCTGAAGGTCGCGGCCAGATTGTCGCCGCCCGATTCGATCAGGATCAGCGCGAGGTCGGGGAATTGCCGCGATAGGTCGGCGCAGGCCGCGAGGTTGATCGAGGCATCCTCGCGGATCGCGGTGTGCGGGCAGCCGCCCGTCTCGACCCCGCGGATGCGCTGGGCGGGCAGCACCTGCGCGCGCACGAGATAGTCGGCATCCTCGCGGGTATAGATGTCGTTCGTCACCACCGCCATCGACAGGCGGGGGCCGAGGGCCGCGCAGAGCTTTTCGGTCAGCGTCGTCTTGCCCGCCCCGACGGGGCCGCCGATGCCGACGCGCAGGGGGCCGTGCGATGGGGTCATGAGCGGAAGATCCTCACCTCGAGCGTTTCGTGATCCATCTGCGCCATGTCGGCGCCGGGTGTCGAGGTGGCGATGTCGGCGAGCGCCGCCCCGGCCGCCCAAGCGCCCTGCCGCAGGATCGTGGGCGCGAGATCGCCGAGGATCGCCTGCCCCTCGGCCGCGCCGAGCGGCAGGAAGCGCACCGCCGCGCCCACGATCTGCGCCGCGAGGGCATGGAGCCAGAACGCCGCCACCGTCTCCGTCGTCACCGCAAGCAGCGCGCTCGCCCAGCCGACGGCGACCGGATAGGGCAGGGGCAGGGGCGCGGCGCGCCCCGTGATGCGCGCGATGCGGGCAAGGAAGGCCGCGCCCGTCTCCTCGGCCTCGACCAGCCGCTCGGCCGAGACGGCATAGGCCCGCGACAGGTCGGCGAGATGCCCAAGCTCCGCCCCCGGCTGGCGTGCGTGTGCGAGCAGCACCGCATCGACCCGCCCCGCCCCGTCGCAGATCGCGGCCCGGGCCCAGCCCGCCACCCCGGCGCCGTCGCGCACGAGGCCGCGCGCGATCGCCGTCTCGAGCCCCTGCGAAAAGGCGAACCCCCCGACTGGAAAGGCCGGCGACAGCCACTGGTGCAGATGCAGGAGGTCCGCCTCGGGGCCGGCCGTCATGCGTCCGCGCCGTGGTCGTGGTCGTGGTGGTCGTGGTGGTCGTGGTGGTCGCCCTCGCCGTGGTGGTGGCCGAGCGTGCGGCCGTGGCCATAGGCGCCGCCCTCGGGGGTGAAGGGCGCCTCGGCCGCGATGAGCGTCGCCCCGAGCCGCGCGAGCATCGCCTCGAGCACATGGTCGCGCCGGATCATCAGATGCGCGGGCCCGATCGCGCACGGCGTGTGGCGGTTCCCGATGTGCCAGGCAAGCCGCGCCAGATCGCCCGAGACGATGACGACCGCCTCGGCCGCCGCCACCACCCGCACCCGCCCCCCGTCCGCAAGCACGAGCGCCGCGCCATCCTCGAGGCTGACCGTCTGGGGCAGATCGACCAGCACCGAGGCGCCCGAGGTCGTTACCAGCCGCTTGCGCCGCACGAAGCGCCCCTCGTAGTCAAGGACGACCGTATCGGCGACGGGCCCCGACCAGCTGCCGGGGGGCAGGACGGCGCGGGCGGGTGCAAGGTCGGTCATGGCGGCCCCGTCAATAGAGGAAATAGCGCTGCGCGAGGGGCAGCTCGCGCGCGGGTTCGCAGGTCAGCAGCACGCCGTCGGCGCGCACCTCGTAGGTCTCTGGATCGACCTCGACGCGCGGCGTCGCGTTGTTGAGGCGCATGTCCGCCTTGCCGATGCCGCGCGTGCCCTCGACCGCGACCACCGCCTTGCCGAGGCCGAGCCGCCCCGCGACATCGTCCTCGGCCGCCGCCGCCGAGACGAAGGTGACGGCCGATGCCTCGCGCGCGCGCCCGAGCGCGCCGAACATCGGCCGCGTATAGAACGGCTGGGCCGGGATCGAGCCGTTCGGATCGCCCATCTGCGCCACCGCGATCATGCCGCCCACCAGCACCATCTCGGGCTTGGCGCCGAAGAAGGCGGGCGCCCAGATGACCAGATCGGCGCGCTTGCCGGGCTCGATGCTGCCGATATGG
>Ga0172372_10013315_pt1 | contig 10204 bp, 9 predicted proteins | sample LakKiv5m_2_FD_114544 | JGI IMG/M metagenome (GOLD analysis project Ga0172372, IMG submission 114544) | Freshwater microbial communities from Kabuno Bay, South-Kivu, Congo - kab_092012_9.5m | ecosystem: Environmental > Aquatic > Freshwater > Lake | place: Democratic Republic of the Congo... | reverse complement strand
GGTTTGTGCATCGCGGATGAGTCCCTTGCTTCGGAGGGTGCGCCGTTGTTCGACACCAAAGCGCTGCTGCTCATCGATGAGCGTCAGCGTGAGATTCTTGAATTGAACCGGCTCCTCGAGAATGGCGTGCGTGCCGATGAGCAGGATGGGTTCGCCGGCGGCGAGACGCGCGAGGAGTTTGGTGCGCTCGGATTGCGGCGTTTTTCCGGTGAGGAGCGCGCAGTTGAGGCGCCCGCCAAAGAGCTTGATCGCATTGCGCAGGTGCTGTTCGGCCAGGATCTCGGTCGGCGCCATGAATGCGGCTTGCCCGCCCTCGGCGAGTGCGGCACCGGCCGCTAGGAACGCGATCGCGGTCTTGCCGCTCCCTACGTCCCCCTGCACGAGGCGGTTCATCGGGTGGTTGCGACTAATATCATCGAGGATATCGGCGATGACTCTTTTTTGGTCGTCGGTGAGCGGGAACGGAAGGATCGCCTCCAGATCGCGCACCGCTCTCCCGCCACCCTGTGCGCCGATCATAGGCGCGAGCTGCTTCTCCATGCGCAGGCGCTGCCGCAGCACGAGCCATTCAAACTTGAAAAACTCCTCGTAAATCAGGCGCCAGTGCCAGGGGGTATTGAAATCCATGAGGTCCTGGATGGCCTGCTGATTGGCATCTTTGGATTGGCCCTCGTCCACGGGTGGGAAATGGATGGCCCGCACGGCTTCTCCCAAGCGGGGGAGTTGGTGCTGGGTGATATATTTCTCGGGCAGGTCCTCGGAGAGGAGGGCGGAGTATTTCTCGCAGGCTTCCCAGAGGATCTTGCGCAGCATCCGGCTCGGGATGCCCTCGATCTCGGTGTAGATCGGGACCACGCGGCCGATATCAGGTCCTTGTTCTTCCGGGGCGGGGGCTGCAGCAGGGATCGGAGCCGGTGCCCCCTGGGCACCCGTCGTGATCGGACCCGCGGCGCCGCTCACGCCCCACGTGATCTCCGGGTGCACGATCTCCGGGCGATTGAGGTAGAGTTTGACTCGACCGGTGGCGACAAACTGCACGCCGGGCTGGAAGCGTTTCTCCATGCCGCGTGGCACGTTGAACCACTTGAGCGAGAGTGAGCCACTGCCATCCGTGCAGCGCACATCGAGAATCGACTTGCCGGTGCGTGTGGGGATCAGGCGCGCACTCACGACTTGGAGTGAGACTGTGGCCGAGGCGCCATCCTCGAGTTCGGTCACGCTGACCAGTTTGGAGCGGTCTTCGTAGGCGCGCGGAAAAAAGGTGAGCAACTCCTTGGCGGTTGATATGCCACGCTGCTCAAAAACGGAACCCAATCTGGGGCCGACGCCTTTGATATATTGAATCGGAGTGTCCGGTCCTCGGGCGGGCGCGGTCGAGCCAGTCGAGGGTCTGGAGGCAGCGCCCGATGCGGCACCGGCCGCGCGCGCAGGCGGCTTACTCGTAGCGGATTGCGATGACGTCGTACCGGATTTGGCCTTTGGGGGCATGGACCACGACCTCGTCCCCTTTGGATTTGCCGATCAAAGCGCGAGCGATCGGGGAAGTGATGCCCACTTTTCCAGTTTTTGCATCGGCCTCGTCCACGCCGACGATCTTGTAAGTGATCTTCTTGCCGCTGTCCTGTTCTTCGAGATCGACGGTCGCACCAAAAACAATTTTGTCCGACTTGATCGCGGAGGGATCGATGACCTGGGCGCGCGCGAGTTTTCCGTTGATGTCTTGGATTCGGCCTTCAATGAATCCCTGGCGTTCCTTGGCAGCCGAGTAGTCGGCATTCTCGGAGAGGTCGCCGTGTCCCCGGGCAACTTCGATCGCCTTGATCACGGTGGGACGCTCGACCGTCATGAGGTGCTTGAGCTCCTCATCGAGTCTGCGCTTTCCTTCGACGGTCATAGGGACTTTTTCTTCGGCCATAGGTAATTCATGGCTAGCACAGGGGCGGTTTGCGTCAATCATGTTTTCTTCAAGAAGTGGGTTTCGCTCCCGGGTGTGGGCCTCTAGGATCCTCACATGACCCGAAATTCCAGGTTTCCTCCGCAGATCAAGTACATCGTCGGCAACGAGGCGTGTGAGCGTTTCAGCCTCTACGGCATGAGTGCGATCCTGATGGTCTACATGACCGGTCAGCTCGCGATGGACCCTCAAAAGGCCAAGCTGGAGTATCACGCTATTTCCCAGTTGGGCGGGCCTGCGGCTCTGTTCGGAGCGTGGATTTCGGATCGCTACCTCGGCAAATTCGCAACGGTCGTGCTCTTCAGTCTGCTCTGCTGCGCGGGGCACTTGCTCTTGGCGCTCCGGGGGGGCGAGGCGAACGGATTTTTGCTCGGAATGGCCGTGGTGTTGTTCGCCACGGGCGCCATGAAGCCCAATATCAGTTCGCATGCCGGGGACCAGTTCGAGCCGGACCAGAAGGAAGAGCTGCGCCGGTTGTTTTCCATCTTCTACTTTGCGATTAATTTTGGAGCTTTTTTTGCCACTCTCCTCACGCCTTGGCTCCTGGAAGCTTACGGAGCAGATATCGCATTCGGACTCCCGGGTGTACTGATGCTGCTGGCAACCCTGGTGTTCATCGCGGGCCGCAAGCTCTACCGTAGGGTTCCTCCCGCAGGCGGGGGGGATCTTTTCAAAGTGATCGCTCTCGTGGGTGTGGCACTCGTGCGCTGGCGGGACAGGCCCCGGGGCGCTGGCTTATTGGATGGCGCGCTCGGGCGATATACGTCCGAGCAGATCGACGGCGTGCGCTCGCTGGGCGGCGTGTTCAAGGTGTTTCTACCGGTCAGCATCTATTGGGCGCTCTTTGGTCAGATGGCTTCGAGCTGGACTCTGCAGGCTGCGGCGATGGACCTGCAGGTGGGCGCGCTCACACTGCTGCCCGCGCAGATCCGCTCGGTCAATGCGATCTTTGTGATGCTCCTGATCCCGCTTTTCACGGTCTGGGTGTTTCCGCGCCTCGAAGGTCGCGGGGTCTCGCTCCATCCCGTGCGGCGGATGGGGTGGGGGATGCTGCTTGCGGCGGCGTCCTTTGTGCTGGTGGCGTTGATTCAGATATCACTCGATGCGGGACAAAAGCCCTCGGTCCTCTGGCAGTTGCTCCCCTACCTCGTGCTGACCGCGTCCGAGATCCTGGTCTCCGTGACGGGCCTTGAGTTTGCCTACTCGCTTGCGCCCGTTTCCATGAAGAGCACGGTGATGAGTCTCTGGAGTCTGACCGGCATGACCGGTAACCTGATCGCGACGCTTGTGATCGGGTTGAACCACAATGGTCCGCTGGTCGAGTTCGTGGCTTATGCTGTGCTCATGGCCGGTGCGGCGGTGCTGCTGCGCTGGATGTTCAGCGAGCGGAGGACTCCTGCCTGAGCTGCAGGTAGAGATCAAAAAACTCGATCCCATAAGCCCGGTGCAGTTCGGGCGTGAATGCCTGATCGGACTCGCGGGTCGCGCGGTTCCTGAGTTCGAGGATTTGCTCGGCGGCTTGGGGTGGGAGCGTCTCGGGTGCAAAGCTGGTCCAGATGGCTTGCGCGGTGGCGCCAGGGTTATCCCGGACCACGAGTCCGAAGCGGATTCCCGAGCGATTGCCTGAAAGGTTTGCCACGGTGATCTGTCCGTTCAGAAGGTCCTCGAGTTCCCCATCAGGCCTGTGTCGGAAAAATGAGAGTCGGGCCTGGCAGGAGTGCGTGAGGAATTCCCGAAAGTCTTGAGAGAGGATCGAGCCTTTGGTCTGCAGCAGCCACTCGGCGGGAGTGCACTCTTTGGCGATATCAGCTGCAAGAGTGGCATCCTGCGTGTCCGGAGTCCAATCCCAGAGGAGCCAGGTGTTGAAGAGTCTTCCGTGCGTGATGGCCATATCACGTGGCACCGTGCGCCAGCGGTTGAATTCGGACCAAGCCTCCTGCAGCCGGGTGCGCCCGTAGGTCTGCTCGGCAAAGTGGGTGAGTTCTTCGAGCCAGTGGGGGTTGATGGATTTGCGGGCAGGGGTGGGGGCGCTTTGGAGCTGTGTCGTGATCATCCTGAGAGGGATCATGTCAGAGTTTGGTATTTGCGCCAGTGGGAAGAATTTGCCGAGCCGGGGGATCTGGTTGATACAAGGCTCCCAACCGCAGTAAACTAGCGCCCAGGAGGGTGGCATGCGCCCCCATTTCCGTGCGGCGATTCACCGTCCCCTTTTTCTTGGTAGCGTAGCTTTTTTGACCTCGTTCACCGCTTTGGCGGGCGTCGGTTCAGACTGTGCGCCCTGCGCGAGCGGAAAGGTGGTTCCAGTCCGCGTGCAGTTTCTGAGTACGGAGATGTATCAGGATCCAAGGTTCCGTGCTGCGGGCATGACTGATATGAAGGCATGGGGTCATGTGATGGCGGCTGACGGGACCGACGCCCCCTTGGTGACGGATCTGGGGCAGGTTCAAGTCACGAGCCCGCAAGATCTCAGGCAAAAGATTATTGATATTGCGGGCAGGCGGCGCGCAGGATGGGGCCTGCTATCGCATTCAATACATGATGATTTCAGCGCACGGAGAAAAGGGGGGCCTGTCTTTTCCTGACGAGACGGGAAAAGTTCGGGAGTTACGAGCCGGCTATTCGAAATCCGGCGATTTCAAGTCGGATGGAAATATCACCGAAACTTTCGACGGTTTGTCCTGTGCCATGACTGATCATGCCGAAGTTCAGTACACAGGATGCACTTTCGGTAACTCCGAATGCGAAGGCAGCCACGCGCTTCTAGAAACTGCCGCAGCGCTTTTTCCTGATCGCGGTGGAAAAGTTTCTGGTGCACAGCCACTGCAGTCGTCACGAGTGTGGGCGGCCTCGGAGCCTCCGTGAGCCGCGACGGAAATTGGAAATCGATCTCGGTCGGAAAAGGGGGGCGCGAGCCACGCTGGAGAAACTCGCTCGCCCGCTGGGGCAGGATCCCGGGCTTGGCCTCTGGTGTGGACTCCTACCTGAGCGACCCAGGCCGAAAGCTGACCTCGTTTGAGGAGGTGCGGGATCGGGTTTTGACTGCACGCAAGGCGCATGATTCCATAGAGTGGAAATTCAAGGCCTGTGCAGAGATGAGCGGCCATCCTGGTGAATATCTTGATCAGTACTGGACGTTTCTGGATTTCGACGGGCGCTTGGAGCCGATTGAATCCACTCTGCGGCGGCTTGCGAGCGGACAGGACGATCTCGCGCGCGCCAAAGCCGTCAATGAAGCGGTTTGTCAGTACGATCAGCTCCGATTCGAGGACAAGATATCTCGCGAGCTGGATCATCAAGTTGCCACGTGCAATTCCGCAATGCAGAGTCCGGCCGCAAGAGGTGCACAGCCTGTCGCGGATGGGTTGCAGGGCAAGCCCTACGACTGGAAAAAAGAGTATATCCGTTACGAAGAGGGCCAGGGAGAGCCCGAGTCGGGGAGCGAGTCCGGTTCGGCCCGATGAGTTGGCGGATCGAGGCACTTTCGGGGCAACGCTTGGTGCTTCTTTCTCTATCGTCGTTATCCCTCGGTTGACAGGAAGGGGATTCCCTTCAACATTGGTTTCTGAATCCGAAGACCTTCGTATTCTATCCCAAATCGAGGAATCTCATCCATGATCCGGCTTTTGCTCGCATTTCTGGCATCCGCTCTTGTATCACTGGCTTCCCAAGCGGGCGAATGGCCCGCAAATGTCACGCGATTGACGCTCCCGGCGCCAGTCAATGGTGCCGCAACCGTGAGTGTGGAGGGTTCGATCAAGGGCGGGACCCCTTTCCTCAAGCATGAGGATCTCACTTGGGCCGCCAATAGCTCCATGGCCTGCTTTGTGGCGCCGGCCTTTGATCATTTCCTCGGGACTCACGTGTTTTACTCGGTGGCGCTGCCGTCCTACTCGGAGATGACCATCCGGGTTAAGCCCAAAGATGGGAAAGATATCAATTTTTACGCTTACTCGGTCGGTGCGATCAGCAAAGGAGTCTTGCCCCCGCAGATCCAGTCGTGCGTGAGCTGCGAAGCTGGTCCCGAGACCAACGGCGGCAACGTCGTGGCCGGCGAAGAAAAGCGCAGTCTGCGCGCTGTGAAGAATCCTTACGAAGTGCTGATTGGCGTGGCCGGAAGCAAAGGACTGCAGGAAGGGGATTTTACCCTCACCGTGGACCTCAAGACCCGCAAGTAATACTCAAGATTGCTTTTGAATCCGAGTGAGGATGCCCCGGAAGAGCTGCACATCCGGCCTGCGCCAGGCCAGCGGTGAGAGCAGCGTTTGAATCCGCCGGAGCATCCGCTCGGGGTTTCCCGCCTGCGTGAACCCGAGACTGATCAAGGTTTGATTCCAGTGGCTCCAGAGCGCGGAGAGCTCTTCCAACGTTGCCGGCCGGTCGTTGGGGTCGGTGACTGTTGGCGCCTGGTCTTCGGAGCTGGCTTGGACATGCAGTTCCGCGCGCTCGTACAATCGCGCAAGCACCACTCCCACCGCGTGGCTCAGATTCATGGAGCCCACAATATCAGAAGTCGATATCCTCACGGCCTGCGAACAGGCTGCGATTTCCGCGTCCACGAGGCCGGTTTTTTCATTGCCAAAAACGAGCGCGATTTTTTCATGGGCTCCCGGCCACGCGCAATGGCCGGGTAGGGAAGGTTGCTGTCCGGGCTTGAGGAGCGCATCCGAATAGATTCGATCCAGCGGGTGCAGATCCCGGGGGCGTCGGGTGAACGCGAGAGCGTGCGTGCAATCGCCAAGTGCTTCCTGCAGCGTGGACAGCTCCCGGAAGTCCGCAAGCTGCTCGGTCGAGGTGCCGGTCGCAAAGGCCTGCACTTGCTCGGAGCTGCGCCAGTCGGTTGCGCACTCGGGCGCCACCACGCAGATATCAGTCAGACCAAAGTTGGCGGCAAGCCTCGCGCAGGCACCTAGGTTGCCTGCAAATTTGGGGCGCACGAGGACGAGCCTAAAGCCCGAAAGCCTGATGCCCGAGCGCTCGCTCACTGCGTGATTGGGCTTCAATCAGTGGTTTTCCTTCAGGGCGTTGGCAAGCTTGTCGCAAGTTCCTTTGGCATCGCCAAAGACGAGCGAGCAGTTATCGTAGTAGAAAAGCAGGTTGTCCACGCCGGCGTAGCCTGCTTTCATCGAACGCTTGCTCACAAAGACGTGCTTGGCCCGGTAGGCATCCAAAATCGGCATCCCGTAGAGCGGACTCTTGGGGTCGGTCTTGGCGGCGGGATTGATCACATCGTTGGCACCGATCACAAACACGACGTCGGTCGAGGCAAACTCGGCATTGATCTCTTCCATCTCCTGCACGACGTCGTAGGGGATATCGGCTTCCGCCAGCAGCACGTTCATGTGGCCGGGCATGCGGCCCGCCACCGGGTGGATGGCAAACTTGGTCTCGACCCCCTTGGCTTGCAGGAGTTCGAGCACTTCCTTGATGGAGTGCTGGGCCTGCGCCACCGCCATGCCGTAGCCGGGTACGATGATCGCTTTCTGCGCATTTTCCAGCATGAACGAGAGGTCCTCGACGGAGGCCGATTTGACGCGTTTTTGAGGGGCATTGGGATCGGCGGCGACCTGCGCTTCTCCGCCAAAGCCGCCCAGGATGACGCTCACGATGGAGCGGTTCATGGCTTTGCACATGATATAGGATAGGATCGCACCGCTCGAGCCCACGAGCGCACCCGTGGTGATCAGCAGGTTGTTGCCGAGCGTGAAGCCCGTCGCAGCCGCCGCCCAACCCGAGTAGGAGTTGAGCATCGAGACCACAACCGGCATATCCGCTCCACCGATCGGGATGATCAAAAGCACGCCGAGCAGGAGTGCGATTGCCGTCATGGCGAGGAAGAGCGGCAGGCTCTCGGTCATCACAAATGCCACGCACAGGCCGACCATCGCGATACCGAGAGCCGCATTGAGTGCATGCTGACCCTTGAATACCACCGGATTGGAGCTCAAGAGCTCCTGGAGTTTTCCGAACGCGATCAGCGAGCCTGTAAAGGTAAGGGCGCCGACAAAACTCCCCACTGCGATTTCAGCGAGGAACACGCCCGAGAGCGCACCGTCCTGCTGGTGGGCGAGAAAAGTCCCTGCGGCGACGAGCACGGCTGAGAGCCCCACAAAGCTATGAAGGGCCGCCACCAGTTGGGGCATGGCAGTCATCTCGATTCGGAGCGCGACTCCGGTGCCGATCACCGCGCCCCCGGCGAGTCCCGCCAAGATCCAAGTGTATTGCTTGACCTCGGGGTTGAGAAAAGTCGCCACAAGCGCGATCCCCATGCCGATCATCGCATAGAGGTTGCCCTTGAGTGCGGTCTTGGGGCTGCTCAACCCCTTGAGTCCCAGGATAAAAAGTACGGTTGCAACCAGGTAGGCCAGCGCAAAAAGGTCGTTGTGTTCCATGGTGTCCTCGACGAGTGGGGCGCGGGGGGCCGCGGGTTATTTTTCTTTCTTTTTGAACATGGCCAGGATGCGGTTGGTGACCACAAAGCCGCCAAAGATATTGATCGAAGCCAGCAGCACGGCAAAAAACCCCACGATCTGAATCACGGGGAGAGTGCCGTCGCCGGGCGACTCATGACCCGCAACCAGCATGGCGCCCACGACCACGATCGCCGAAATCGCATTGGTGACCGCCATGAGCGGGGTGTGCAGGGCCGGAGTCACGCCCCAGATCACGTGATATCCCACAAAGCAGGAGAGGACAAAGACGTAGAGACCGATCATCGAGGGTGACATGGTTGGAGGCTCCTGGGTGCTTTTAGTGGGCGGCCGGGCTTGCGGCCTGGGGCTGCGCTTGCGTCTGGGTTTGCGGGGCGGGCTTTGGCTTGCCGGCACGGACTTCTCCGGCATGAACGGCAAGGCTGCCTTCGATAATATCATCCGCAAGGTCGATCTTGAATTCGAGCGGCTTGCCATCGGCCGCAGGCTTGATCATGAGGCCGAGCAGATTGGCGATATTTTTGGCGTAAAAGGAGCTTGAATCTCCCGGCATGAGGGCCGGGTAGTTGGTGTGCCCGACCAGAGTCACGCCGTGCTTTTGCACGACCTTGCCTGCCTCACTGAGCGGGCAGTTGCCGCCGTTTTCGGCCGCAAGGTCCACGATCACCGAACCCGCGCGCATGCCTTGGACCGCGTCCTCGGTGATGAGCACGGGGGCCTTGCGGCCCGGGATATTGGCGGTGGATATCACAACGTCCATTTTCTTGAGCCGCTCGGCCAAGGCTGCTTGCTGGCGCTTTTGCGCGTCCTCGGAAAGCGCCTTGGCATAGCCGCCTTGTCCGGAGCCTTCTTCTCCGAGCTTGAGGTCCATGAATTTTGCGCCCAGCGATTCGATCTGCTCGCGGGTTTCGGGACGCACGTCAAAAGCCTCGACCTTGGCGCCGAGCCTCCGCGCGGTCGCGATGGCTTGGAGACCCGCCACTCCGGCCCCGAGTACCGCCACTTGCACCGCCTTGGCTGATCCGGCCGAGGTCATCATGACCGGAAAGAATCTTGGGTAGTGGCAAGCGGCTTCCAGTACGGCGCGGTAGCCCGCGATATTGGCCTGCGAGGAGAGCGCGTCCATGGACTGCGCGCGAGAGGTGCGCGGGATGAGCTCCATCGAGAACGCCGAGATCCCGGCCTGCGCGAGTTTTTCGAGCGTGCCGTCCTGCTTGTAGGGCTCGAGATAAGAGATGAGCACCGAGCCTTTTTTGAATCTGGATATCTCCGTCTCCGAGGGTTTGCGCACGCGGGTGATGATATCACTGGCAACGACCCCGGCTGCGTCCGTCAGGGTGACGCCGGCGGCTTCGTATTCGGAGTCCGGGAAGCCAGCTGCCGTGCCGGCGCCGCGTTCGAGCGCGATTTTGAGGCCCGATTTGATGAGTTTTTTGGCCGTGTCCGGAGTCATGGACACGCGTGTTTCTCCGGGTGTGGTCTCTTTGAGGATGCCGAGTTGCATAAGTCCCTGAAGCGTAACGGGGATTTGGGGAGGCGACAAGTGATGACCTTTTGGCGGTGGGCTGGATCTTTTCTCCGGACCCTGAGGGATCCAAAAAAAATGGGAGGGGATGAATTTTTTTTGCGGCGCCCGTAGAGCAGCCGGCCTTGCCCGGGAGGCGTCGGCAATATCTCAAAACTCCAGGCGTTTTGGGTCGGGCTTTTGGGGCGTGGTCGGTGGTCGACCTGGCAGGATTCTGGAATTTGCGTACGTACGACTCCAGAATTAAACCGTACCGAAGGTGGGCCCCCTGAATCTCGGTTATACGAGGGTCTCATG
>Ga0172372_10013312_pt1 | contig 10206 bp, 3 predicted proteins | sample LakKiv5m_2_FD_114544 | JGI IMG/M metagenome (GOLD analysis project Ga0172372, IMG submission 114544) | Freshwater microbial communities from Kabuno Bay, South-Kivu, Congo - kab_092012_9.5m | ecosystem: Environmental > Aquatic > Freshwater > Lake | place: Democratic Republic of the Congo... | reverse complement strand
GGCGCGAGTGGGATCGAACCACCGACCACCACCATGTCAAGGTGGTGCTCTACCACTGAGCTACGCGCCTGCGGAAAGGTCGCGAAAGATACCCTAGGCACCGATCAGCGGCAACCGCCGCACCGGTTTCCCGGTCAAAACTGCCACCGCATTGGCCAAGGCAGGCGCCAATGGGGGCACGCCGGGCTCGCCGACGCCGCCCGGCGGACGGTTCGAGGGCTGGATATGGGTCTCGATGATCGGGGTCTCAGCGAGGCGCAGAACGCGGTACCGGTCGAAGTTGCCCTCCTCGACCCGACCCTCGGTGAAATGGATTTGGCCATAGAGCGCTGCCGATAGCGCGTAGATGACCGAACTTTCCATTTGCTGCTCGATCAGGTTCGGATTGATCGCCACGCCACAGTCGACGGCCACCACCACCCGATGCACGCGCGGCTCGCCCTCCGCACTCAAGGACGCCTCGACCACTTCGGCGACGATCGAGCCGAAGGACTGGTTGAGGGCGATGCCACGGGCGATCGGCGCGCCGTCGGCAGCAAAACCAGCGGGCGTATCCCAGCGCGCCTTCTCAGCCGCGAGCCGAAGGACCGCAAGGTGCCGCGGATGCTCGCGCAGGTGCCGCGCCCGAAACTCGACCGGGTCGAGGCGCGCGAGCCGCGCAAGCTCATCGACGAAGGTTTCGGTGAAGAAGGCCTGCTGCGAATGACCCACCGAACGCCAGTAACCGACCGGTACCGGTAACTCGACGGCCCGATGCGTGACGCGATGATTCGCAAACTCATAGGGCTGATCGAAAGCGCCCTCTGCAGTGGTCTTGTCCGGACCCGCGGCAGGCAAGCCAAAGACGCGCTCGAACGACTGCTTCACGATGGACTGGCCACTGGAGTGGGCGGCAAACGCCACCACTTGGCCGGCATCATCGAGACGTGCACGCAGCCTCGCCCGCGCGGCCGGTCGGAAAAAATCGTTGCGGGTGTCGTCCTCGCGACGCCATGACACTTGGACGAGTCGATCCGGCGCCGCTTTGGCAATCGCCGCCGCTTGCGCGATGAAATCGGCTTCGAGACGCCGACCGAAAGCACCGCCGAGATACAGACTCTCGAGAGTCACCTGCTCGGCATCGAGCTCGAATACTTTGGCGGCCGCTGAACGCGCGACATCCGGGATCTGCACCCCCGCCCAAATCGTCGCCCGATCCGTCTGGAATTTGACTGCACAGGCGAGCGGCTCCATCGCTGCATGCGCGAGGAATGGCACGGCATAGTCCGCAGTGAGCGAACTCGCCGCATCGCTGCGCTCGGCGAGCGCGAACACCGCATCGACGTCACCGACGTTGCGATAGCGATGGCCTGCGGACGGGTCTTCGAGCGCAATTTGCAGGATGCGATCGAGATCGGCGTCGGAGAAAGTGCCGACCTCGCCCGCCACCCACTGCGCGACCAACTGACCGAGTGCTCGCTCCGCTTGCCAGCGACTGCGCGCGAGCACAGCCAAACCCGGCGGACCGCCTGCGAGCGCCGGCACCGACACGACATCCACGACGCCGGGTAAGGTGCGTAACGTGTCCACGTTGGAGACGGCGACACGCCCCTCGCGATAAGGCGACCAATCGATCAGCGCGAACAGCATGTCGGGCTCTTGCACATCGAGCGCGAAGCGCGCGCGGCCCGTCACCTTGGCGAGAACTTCTTCCGGCAAGCGCGGTCGCGATCGACCGATGATGCGGCGCTCGGCCGCGTCCTTGACTCGCCACTCGGTCGCAGGCTTAAGCCCACTCCCCTCGCGCGCGACCAACTCACCGTAGCGAACACGCCGTCCATCGGGCGCAATGACGACGCCATCATCGACTCGACAGCCCTCTGTATTCGGAAGCTGCCAGGCGCGCGCTGCCGCCTCGAGCATGGTTGCTCGTGCCATCGCACCGGCTTCACGCAGCGGATCCCATAAATCTTTGATGCTAGTCGAGCCGCCGGTGACCATGACACCGATACGTCTGACCGCTTTGGTAGTCAGACGCTCGACTTGATGTTTGATGATGCCGTCATCATCCGGGTGAAACGGCAAGCCATCGGTAGCTACCGCAATGTTGTTGTAAACCGAGTGGATCGGCGCAGCCTCGATGCGAATGCGTTCGAGATCCACATCGAGTTCGTCAGCCAACAGCATGGCAAGACCCGTATGGGTACCCTGACCCATCTCGCAGCGCGGCATCCACAAGCGGATGCTGTCATCGGTACCAATACGCACCCACGCATTCGGCTCGAACAGATCGTCGCTCGATGACTCATCGCCACGGCGCATTCGCGACGCCGGAGGCAATGCACCCCAGCCGACCACGAGAGCCGAGACTGCACCGAGACCCCACCACAAAATCGTGCGTCGTTTCATATGGATCAACTCGCCTTGACGGCGGGCAAGCCTAAACCTGCCCGTTTGAGTCGCTCGATCTCATCGCGTAATCGAGCAGCTTCTTCGAACTCGAGGTTACGCGCCGCGTTGAACATCTCGCTCTCGAGCTGCTTCATGCGACGCAGTGCCTGCTCGGGCCGCAAATCGATCGCCGAATCGGATGGCTGATTGCGCCCTGCCGCCCCGCGACCCATCGGGCCCCGCGCTCCCGAAGCACCACCCTTACCGGTACCGCGTCCACTCAGCGCCGCCGCGAAGCCTTCCTCGCGGGCGCCTTCCATGACATCGACCACTCGCTTAACGATGCCCTGCGGAACGATGCCGTGTGTCTCGTTGAACTCGAGCTGCTTGCGCCGACGTCGCGCAGTCTCATCGAGGGCGCGCTGCATCGAGCCTGTGATCTTGTCGGCGTAGAGAATGGCACGACCGTTCAAGTTACGCGCCGCTCGCCCGATAGTCTGAATCAACGAATTCTCGGATCGCAGGAACCCTTCTTTGTCGGCATCAAGAATCGCCACGAGTGCGACTTCGGGCATATCGAGCCCCTCGCGCAGCAAGTTGATGCCGACGAGCACGTCGAACACACCGAGCCGCAGATCGCGAATAATCTCGCTGCGCTCGACCGTCTCGATGTCCGAGTGCAGATAGCGAACTTTGACGCCGTGTTCTTCGAGATACTCGGTCAGATCTTCGGACATGCGCTTGGTCAGCGTCGTGATCAACACCCGCTCGCCACGCGCAACGCACTGCTGAATCTCCGATAGCACGTCATCGACCTGAGTACGCACTGGGCGAACTTCGACCTCCGGATCGAGCAAGCCAGTCGGACGCACCACCTGCTCGACCGTCTGAGCGGCATGACGCCCTTCGTAGTCTCCTGGGGTGGCCGAGACAAAGATCATTTGCGGCGCCATCCGCTCCCACTCTTCGAATTTGAGCGGTCGATTATCGAGCGCTGACGGCAGACGAAAGCCGTACTCGACCAAGGTTTCTTTGCGCGAGCGATCGCCTTTGAACATCGCGCCGAGTTGCGGCAAGGTTTGATGACTCTCGTCGACGACGAGCAAGGCATTCGGCGGCAGATAGTCGTATAGGCACGGTGGCGGCTCGCCCGCTTCCCGACCCGAGAGATAGCGCGAGTAGTTCTCGATGCCGGCGCAATAACCGACCTCTTTCATCATCTCGAGATCGAACATGGTGCGCTGCTCGAGTCGTTGCGCTTCGACGAGCTTATCAAGCGAGCGCAATTCGATCAGCCGATCGTGCAGCTCCTCGCGGATCTTGTCGATCGCCCCGATCAATCGGTCTTTGGGGGTAACGAAGTGCGTGCCTGGATACACCGTGAAGCGCGGCACCTTGCGCTTGACCTCGCCGGTGAGTGGATCAAAAACCGACAAGGCCTCGATGGTCTCGTCGAACAACTCGACTCGCAGCGCCTCGCGCTCGGACTCAGCCGGAAAAATATCGACGATATCGCCGCGCACCCGGAACGTGCCTTGGGTGAAATCGATCTCGTTGCGCGTGTATTGCATATCGGCCAACCGCCGCAGCAACTTGCGCTGATCGAGAATCTCGCCACGCACGAGATGGAGCACCATCGCGAGATATGCCTGCGGATCACCGAGACCATAGATCGACGAGACGGTTGCCACGATGATGGCATCGGGACGCTCGAGCAGCGCCTTGGTTGCCGACAGGCGCATCTGCTCGATGTGCTCGTTGATGGAGGCGTCTTTTTCGATGAAGGTATCGCTCGAGGGCACATAAGCCTCGGGCTGGTAGTAGTCGTAGTATGAAACGAAATACTCGACCGCATTCTCGGGAAAGAATTCGCGAAACTCGCCATACAACTGCGCGGCGAGCGTCTTGTTGTGAGCAAGCACGAGCGTTGGGCGCTGCACCGCCGCGATCACGTTGGCGATCGTGAAGGTCTTGCCGCTACCGGTGACGCCGAGCAAGGTTTGGTGCGCAAGACCACTCTGCAAGCCCTCGACAAGCCCAGCAATCGCCGTGGGTTGGTCACCGGCCGGTGAGTAGTGTGAATGGAGACGAAAGGCACTCATGAGTTCCCGTAATATAAACGGCGTGTCCTCGCTAGTCTCTCGGCGCGTGAAACGCGTCAAACCCTCGCCCACGATGGCCGCGACCGCTCGCGCTGCAGCGCTGCGTGCAGCGGGGCGCGACATCATCAGTCTGACGGCGGGCGAACCTGATTTCGATACGCCCGCGCACATCGCCGAGGCCGGCATCGCCGCCATCCGTGAAGGACACACCCGCTACACCGACGTCGGCGGCACCCCCGAACTAAAGGACGCTATTCGTGCCAAGTTCGCCCGCGACAATCATCTCGAGTACGAACGAAAGCAGATTCTGGTTAGTACGGGCGCCAAGCAGAGCCTTTTCAACCTCTGTCTCGCACTGCTAGATCCGGAAGACGAGGTCATCATCCCCGCTCCCTACTGGGTGTCGTATCCCGACATGGTGCGCCTCGCTGACGCTACGCCCGTGATCGTGCAGACCAAGCTCGACAGCGGCTACAAGATGAGCGCGAGACAACTGGCGGCGGCCATCACTCCCAAGACGCGCTTGCTACTGATCAACTCGCCCTGCAACCCCACAGGTGCCGCCTACTTGCGCCGCGAATGGCAGGAACTCGGCGAGGTTCTGCTTGAGCATCCGCGCATCGTCATCGGTACCGATGACGATGCGCGGATGCTCAAGCAGAACCTCGCCGAGTTCCTGCCATTCGCGGCGCAAGTAGGCGGCACCTGTGGGGTTGCAGGGCGAGTTGATCAGTAGCAAGCGCGTCTTGGGAGTGATGGCCGCCGCCAGTTGTCTCGCGCTCATCTTGTAGCCGCTGTCGAGCTTGGTCTGCACGATCACGGGCGTAGCGTCAGCGAGGCGCACCATGTCGGGATACGACACCCAGTAGGGAGCGGGGATGATGACCTCGTCTTCCGGATCTAGCAGTGCGAGACAGAGGTTGAAAAGGCTCTGCTTGGCGCCCGTACTAACCAGAATCTGCTTTCGTTCGTACTCGAGATGATTGTCGCGGGCGAACTTGGCACGAATAGCGTCCTTTAGTTCGGGGGTGCCGCCGACGTCGGTGTAGCGGGTGTGTCCTTCACGGATGGCGGCGATGCCGGCCTCGGCGATGTGCGCGGGCGTATCGAAATCAGGTTCGCCCGCCGTCAGACTGATGATGTCGCGCCCCGCTGCACGCAGCGCTGCAGCGCGAGCGGTCGCGGCCATCGTGGGCGAGGGTTTGACGCGTTTCACGCGCCGAGAGACTAGCGAGGACACGCCGTTTATATTACGGGAACTCATGAGTGCCTTTCGTCTCCATTCACACTACTCACCGGCCGGTGACCAACCCACGGCGATTGCTGGGCTTGTCGAGGGCTTGCAGAGTGGTCTTGCGCACCAAACCTTGCTCGGCGTCACCGGTAGCGGCAAGACCTTCACGATCGCCAACGTGATCGCGGCGGTGCAGCGCCCAACGCTCGTGCTTGCTCACAACAAGACGCTCGCCGCGCAGTTGTATGGCGAGTTTCGCGAATTCTTTCCCGAGAATGCGGTCGAGTATTTCGTTTCATACTACGACTACTACCAGCCCGAGGCTTATGTGCCCTCGAGCGATACCTTCATCGAAAAAGACGCCTCCATCAACGAGCACATCGAGCAGATGCGCCTGTCGGCAACCAAGGCGCTGCTCGAGCGTCCCGATGCCATCATCGTGGCAACCGTCTCGTCGATCTATGGTCTCGGTGATCCGCAGGCATATCTCGCGATGGTGCTCCATCTCGTGCGTGGCGAGATTCTCGATCAGCGCAAGTTGCTGCGGCGGTTGGCCGATATGCAATACACGCGCAACGAGATCGATTTCACCCAAGGCACGTTCCGGGTGCGCGGCGATATCGTCGATATTTTTCCGGCTGAGTCCGAGCGCGAGGCGCTGCGAGTCGAGTTGTTCGACGAGACCATCGAGGCCTTGTCGGTTTTTGATCCACTCACCGGCGAGGTCAAGCGCAAGGTGCCGCGCTTCACGGTGTATCCAGGCACGCACTTCGTTACCCCCAAAGACCGATTGATCGGGGCGATCGACAAGATCCGCGAGGAGCTGCACGATCGGCTGATCGAATTGCGCTCGCTTGATAAGCTCGTCGAAGCGCAACGACTCGAGCAGCGCACCATGTTCGATCTCGAGATGATGAAAGAGGTCGGTTATTGCGCCGGCATCGAGAACTACTCGCGCTATCTCTCGGGTCGGGAAGCGGGCGAGCCGCCACCGTGCCTATACGACTATCTGCCGCCGAATGCCTTGCTCGTCGTCGACGAGAGTCATCAAACCTTGCCGCAACTCGGCGCGATGTTCAAAGGCGATCGCTCGCGCAAAGAAACCTTGGTCGAGTACGGCTTTCGTCTGCCGTCAGCGCTCGATAATCGACCGCTCAAATTCGAAGAGTGGGAGCGGATGGCGCCGCAAATGATCTTTGTCTCGGCCACCCCAGGAGACTACGAAGGGCGTCATGCCGCTCAGACGGTCGAGCAGGTGGTGCGTCCGACTGGCTTGCTCGATCCGGAGGTCGAAGTTCGCCCAGTGCGTACTCAGGTCGATGACGTGCTATCGGAGATTCAGCAGTGCGTTGCGCGTGGCGAGCGGGTGTTGATCACGACGCTGACCAAGCGCATGTCCGAAGATCTGACCGAGTATCTCGAAGAACACGGCGTCAAAGTTCGCTATCTGCACTCGGACATCGAGACGGTCGAGCGCAGCGAGATTATTCGCGATCTGCGGCTCGGTGTGTTCGACGTGCTCGTCGGCATCAACTTGCTGCGCGAGGGGCTCGATATGCCCGAAGTCGCACTCGTGGCGATTCTTGATGCCGACAAAGAAGGGTTCCTGCGATCCGAGAATTCGTTGATTCAGACTATCGGGCGAGCGGCGCGTAACTTGAACGGTCGTGCCATTCTCTACGCCGACAAGATCACAGGCTCGATGCAGCGCGCCCTCGATGAGACTGCGCGACGTCGGCGCAAGCAGCTCGAGTTCAACGAGACACACGGCATCGTTCCGCAGGGCATCGTTAAGCGAGTGGTCGATGTCATGGAAGGCGCCCGCGAGGAAGGCTTCGCGGCGGCGCTGAGTGGACGCGGTACCGGTAAGGGTGGTGCTTCGGGAGCGCGGGGCCCGATGGGTCGCGGGGCGGCAGGGCGCAATCAGCCATCCGATTCGGCGATCGATTTGCGGCCCGAGCAGGCACTGCGTCGCATGAAGCAGCTCGAGAGCGAGATGTTCAACGCGGCGCGTAACCTCGAGTTCGAAGAAGCTGCTCGATTACGCGATGAGATCGAGCGACTCAAACGGGCAGGTTTAGGCTTGCCCGCCGTCAAGGCGAGTTGATCCATATGAAACGACGCACGATTTTGTGGTGGGGTCTCGGTGCAGTCTCGGCTCTCGTGGTCGGCTGGGGTGCATTGCCTCCGGCGTCGCGAATGCGCCGTGGCGATGAGTCATCGAGCGACGATCTGTTCGAGCCGAATGCGTGGGTGCGTATTGGTACCGATGACAGCATCCGCTTGTGGATGCCGCGCTGCGAGATGGGTCAGGGTACCCATACGGGTCTTGCCATGCTGTTGGCTGACGAACTCGATGTGGATCTCGAACGCATTCGCATCGAGGCTGCGCCGATCCACTCGGTTTACAACAACATTGCGGTAGCTACCGATGGCTTGCCGTTTCACCCGGATGATGACGGCATCATCAAACATCAAGTCGAGCGTCTGACTACCAAAGCGGTCAGACGTATCGGTGTCATGGTCACCGGCGGCTCGACTAGCATCAAAGATTTATGGGATCCGCTGCGTGAAGCCGGTGCGATGGCACGAGCAACCATGCTCGAGGCGGCAGCGCGCGCCTGGCAGCTTCCGAATACAGAGGGCTGTCGAGTCGATGATGGCGTCGTCATTGCGCCCGATGGACGGCGTGTTCGCTACGGTGAGTTGGTCGCGCGCGAGGGGAGTGGGCTTAAGCCTGCGACCGAGTGGCGAGTCAAGGACGCGGCCGAGCGCCGCATCATCGGTCGATCGCGACCGCGCTTGCCGGAAGAAGTTCTCGCCAAGGTGACGGGCCGCGCGCGCTTCGCGCTCGATGTGCAAGAGCCCGACATGCTGTTCGCGCTGATCGATTGGTCGCCTTATCGCGAGGGGCGTGTCGCCGTCTCCAACGTGGACACGTTACGCACCTTACCCGGCGTCGTGGATGTCGTGTCGGTGCCGGCGCTCGCAGGCGGTCCGCCGGGTTTGGCTGTGCTCGCGCGCAGTCGCTGGCAAGCGGAGCGAGCACTCGGTCAGTTGGTCGCGCAGTGGGTGGCGGGCGAGGTCGGCACTTTCTCCGACGCCGATCTCGATCGCATCCTGCAAATTGCGCTCGAAGACCCGTCCGCAGGCCATCGCTATCGCAACGTCGGTGACGTCGATGCGGTGTTCGCGCTCGCCGAGCGCAGCGATGCGGCGAGTTCGCTCACTGCGGACTATGCCGTGCCATTCCTCGCGCATGCAGCGATGGAGCCGCTCGCCTGTGCAGTCAAATTCCAGACGGATCGGGCGACGATTTGGGCGGGGGTGCAGATCCCGGATGTCGCGCGTTCAGCGGCCGCCAAAGTATTCGAGCTCGATGCCGAGCAGGTGACTCTCGAGAGTCTGTATCTCGGCGGTGCTTTCGGTCGGCGTCTCGAAGCCGATTTCATCGCGCAAGCGGCGGCGATTGCCAAAGCGGCGCCGGATCGACTCGTCCAAGTGTCATGGCGTCGCGAGGACGACACCCGCAACGATTTTTTCCGACCGGCCGCGCGGGCGAGGCTGCGTGCACGTCTCGATGATGCCGGCCAAGTGGTGGCGTTTGCCGCCCACTCCAGTGGCCAGTCCATCGTGAAGCAGTCGTTCGAGCGCGTCTTTGGCTTGCCTGCCGCGGGTCCGGACAAGACCACTGCAGAGGGCGCTTTCGATCAGCCCTATGAGTTTGCGAATCATCGCGTCACGCATCGGGCCGTCGAGTTACCGGTACCGGTCGGTTACTGGCGTTCGGTGGGTCATTCGCAGCAGGCCTTCTTCACCGAAACCTTCGTCGATGAGCTTGCGCGGCTCGCGCGCCTCGACCCGGTCGAGTTTCGGGCGCGGCACCTGCGCGAGCATCCGCGGCACCTTGCGGTCCTTCGGCTCGCGGCTGAGAAGGCGCGCTGGGATACGCCCGCTGGTTTTGCTGCCGACGGCGCGCCGATCGCCCGTGGCATCGCCCTCAACCAGTCCTTCGGCTCGATCGTCGCCGAAGTGGTCGAGGCGTCCTTGAGTGCGGAGGGCGAGCCGCGCGTGCATCGGGTGGTGGTGGCCGTCGACTGTGGCGTGGCGATCAATCCGAACCTGATCGAGCAGCAAATGGAAAGTTCGGTCATCTACGCGCTATCGGCAGCGCTCTATGGCCAAATCCATTTCACCGAGGGTCGGGTCGAGGAGGGCAACTTCGACCGGTACCGCGTTCTGCGCCTCGCTGAGACCCCGATCATCGAGACCCATATCCAGCCCTCGAACCGTCCGCCGGGCGGCGTCGGCGAGCCCGGCGTGCCCCCATTGGCGCCTGCCTTGGCCAATGCGGTGGCAGTTTTGACCGGGAAACCGGTGCGGCGGTTGCCGCTGATCGGTGCCTAGGGTATCTTTCGCGACCTTTCCGCAGGCGCGTAGCTCAGTGGTAGAGCACCACCTTGACATGGTGGTGGTCGGTGGTTCGATCCCACTCGCGCC
>Ga0172372_10013311_pt1 | contig 10207 bp, 12 predicted proteins | sample LakKiv5m_2_FD_114544 | JGI IMG/M metagenome (GOLD analysis project Ga0172372, IMG submission 114544) | Freshwater microbial communities from Kabuno Bay, South-Kivu, Congo - kab_092012_9.5m | ecosystem: Environmental > Aquatic > Freshwater > Lake | place: Democratic Republic of the Congo... | reverse complement strand
CGCATCCCCGACACCGAGCTTGAGCGGCTAAAGGAAGAGGTCAGCGTCGAGCGCCTGGTCGAGGCCTCGGGGGTGGTGCTGAAGAAGGCGGGCAAGGACATGCTGGGGCGCTGCCCGTTCCATGACGATGCCGAGGCCTCGCTGGTGGTGACGGCGGCGAAGAACCTGTGGCACTGCTTCGGATGCCAGGTGGGCGGCGGCCCCATTGACTGGGTGATGAAGAGCCGGGGTGTGAGCTTCCGGCACGCGGTCGAACTCTTGAAGGCCGATCCTTCCTTGGCCTCTGGCCAGATCAACCAGGCCGGCGAGGTCAAGCGCACGACGGTGCGCAGCCTGCCGGCGCCGGTGGCCTTCGACGCCGACGACCGGGCGCTGCTGAACCAGACCATCGACTACTACCACCAGCGCTTGCTGGCCACGAGCGAGGCGGTGGCCTACCTGAAGGCACGCGGTCTGGCGCACCCGGAGCTGATCGCCACCTTCAAGCTCGGCGTGGCCGACCGCACGCTGGGCCTGCGCTTGCCGGAGAAGACGCGCAAGGCCGGTGCCGACATCCGCGCCCGCTTGCAGAAAGTCGGCCTGATCCGTGAGAGCGGCCACGAGCACTTCAACGGTTCGCTGGTGATCCCCGTGTTCGATGAAGGCGGCAACGTGGTCGAGGTCTACGGCCGCAAGCTGCTGGACAACCTGCGCGCCGGCACCCCAAAGCACCTGTACCTGCCAGGCCCGCATGCCGGGGTCTTCAACCGCGCCGCGCTCAGCGCCTCGCGCGAGATCATCCTGGCCGAGTCGCTGATCGACGCGCTGACCTTCTGGTGCGCGGGGTACAGGAACGTGACGGCGGCCTATGGCGTGGAGGGCTTCACCGACGAGCTGCTGGCCGCGTTCAAGGCGCACGGCACGCAGCGCGTGCTGATCGCCTATGACCGCGACGACGCCGGCGACCGCGCCGCCGAGAAGCTCAGCACCCGCCTGATGGCCGAGGGCATCGAGTGCTGGCGCATCGTGTTCCCCAAGGGCATGGACGCCAACGAGTACGCGCTGAAGATGCAGCCGGCCGACGAGGCCCTGGGCCTGCTGATCCGCAAGGCGCAGTGGATGGGTAACGGTGAAGCGCCGCAAGCGGCGCGGGCTCAAGCCCCTGCGCGCGCCCAGGCCGATCCCGTGGCCGCCGAGGTGATTGGCCCTTCCTCTTTAGCCGCTAAAGAAGAAGTCGCCGCGCCGTTGCCGGCGCCCGAGCCGATCCCCGCGCCCACGCAGGCGAGCCCGCTGCAGGGACCGACGCAGGCAAGTCCCTTGCCTGAGGCACCGCAGCCCGACGTGCCGGCCGAGCAGACGGACACCGACCTGGTGCTGGTCTATGGCGAGCGCCGCTACCGCGTGCGCGGCTGGAAGAAGCCGCTGAACCCGGAAGTCTTGAAGGTCAACCTGCTGGCCAGCAAAGCCGAGCGCTTCCATGTGGACAGCTTCGACCTCTACAACGAGCCGCCTTCGTCAAACAGGCCGGCATCGAGCTGGGCGAGGCCGAAGACGTGCTCAAACACGACCTGGGCCGCGTGCTCTTGAAGCCGCAAAGGGCGTAAACGCCCTGAAGGATGGCGCTGCGTTACCGACTGGAAAGGCATTGGACGCGGCCGTGGAGCACCTGGGGAAGGGCTACAAGGAGATTGCACCTGGTGTGTTCAAGTCCGCCGATGGCAATCGTATGGTTCGCATGACGGACTCTGATTTGGCAAAAACGGGCAACCACGCGGGTGCGCCGCACATGAACTTTGAGACGGGACGAACTGTGACTAAGCCAAATGGCAAGGAACAGTTCATCTCAAGAGAGAACAAGCACATCTTTGTTCCTGATGAGAAGTGACGTATGAGCACAAGCAAGTCACCGTCGCTGCAAGAGGTACTTGAACTGCTGCGCCGTGTGGATGACGCATCTGTTCATGCCGATGGTGCTACCACTCTGTTTCTCGAGGTCCGGAAGAGCCTGCAGGGTGAAGGCCTCAGCGTTAACGGCAATCAGGATGGACTTGTCCACTTTGCCCGGTTGGTCATTGAGGTCGCCGCGAAGGGCTTCGCTGGTGCTCACCAGCACTTCGACGAAGCTGGCGAACTCGACGCTTGCGAGGTGCCGTTGGCAATCTGTTTGAAGCCGGCCGAATGGGATGCACCGTAGCGAGCGACGGTATTTGCCGCAACGGGGGGAGGACGTGCAGTAGACGCCGCAACTCCAATTGGTAGGCGTGGCAACCCGATGAACGTACCTCAGGGAACCAACTCGCCGACGACGATCGGGGGGCGTGATTTCAGCGGTCACGCGATCGACCAGATGCAAGGTTGAGGGATCATGCCGTCGGTCGTAGAGAACGCCATCCAGAACGGCGTGCGAACAGCCGGCAGTGAGCCGGGCACGTTCCAGCATGTCTTCGAGGGAGTAAAGGTCATCACGAACGAGGGGGGGCGTGTGATCACGGTCAGTCCACGATAGGTGCTGCGCAATGATGACCCTGAATCTGCTTGGAGAACTTGGAAGGAAGGTGGTGATCGGCGTGCACGGCTTTGAGCGGGACGCGGCGGAAGACCCCTACGATGCCAACTGGCTGTGGTGCTCTGCGGAGGTCGAGCAGGGCGCGTTCCGGGGTATCGTGGGCGCGTCATTCACGACGAGCGACTTCGCGCGCTTTCTCTCGGAGCTGGACCGGGTCATGGCCGGAGAGTGCACGGCTGCGTCCTTCAGTACCATGGAGAATGCGCTCGCATTCCGCGTCGAAGTCGATGGTGCTGGCCGAGCAACAGTAGTCGGGAAGCTCCGCGATGTTGAAGCAGGTGGAGCTGAACTGTCCTTCAACTTTGAGTCCGACCTCTCTTTCCTGGCGAAGACACACTCCGATCTAAAGGGAATCGTCGCCGCATTCCCACATCGCGCTGCAGGCGCCTGAATGTGGTCGATCGGCTTCTACCCTGCCCCATTCCCCCGGAGCCTCTCCCTCTCGAGGAAGGCATCGATGAACTGGAGGAACTGCCTGCGCTCCTTGGCGGGTAGCTTCTCGACTTGCTCGAACCTCCTCGACAGGCGCGTGTCCCGGGGCTTCTTGGTCGCCGAGCGCATCGGCTTTGCGCCGAGGAGCTGGACGATGGGCCGTATTAGCGGCCTCCCGGTTACCGGAAGGCCTGTTCTCAGAGCCAGTTCTCAGACCCATGTGAGCGAACGACACGAGGCCGCGCCCTGGCTGCACTGCCGTGACCCGACCGGCGTTTTTTGGACCAGCTGAAGCCTGAGAGAATGGCGCCCTCGGAGCCACGAGGGAGCCATGATGAAGTCACGATTTACCGAAGATCAGATGGTGCGCATTCTGCGCGAGGCGGTGACGTCCCCCCACATCTGAGTAGCGTTTCGATGTAGAGTCCGGCCTCATTCAGAAGGGTCGGACGATGAAGAAGCGGTTCACGGACGTGACCTGCCTGGCTTCCTTGGGCCAGTGATTACTGGAGAACGGCGCCCAGTGAGAGGACCGGGTTTCTCGGACCACTTCTAAAGTGAGCCTGCGGCGGTTGCGAGCATCCTTTGCGCGAACTCCCGGGGGCTTTGACCCTTGAGAGCTCGGTGAGGATGATGATCAGCATAGTCCCACCGAAACGCATCGATCTTTGACCCGACCAGCGTTTTTTCGGTCCACCTTGAGCAGAAGAGAACTGCGGCCGTGAACGAACAGGACGTGCGCCTAGGCTTCCCCGTCACGTACACAGGAGACAGGGCGACGCGCGCGTCACCAGCCACGGCCGAAGAAAGTCGGGCACATCAGTTGAACGCCAACGCCTGTGGTCATACACGGGCGCCCATGAACACCACGCGCTCGTTGTTCCTTGAGGTGGCGCTCTGTTTCGTGGGGGGCATCACCGTGGCCGCCCAGTCACAGAGCAGTCGCTGTGCCGATTGTCACATCGCCAATCAGGATGCCACCGGCCCGATCTGGTCCAGCAAGTCGGTCAGGCACCTCCAGGATTGGGATTACTCAAAGCACTCGCGGTCAAAGGTCGGCTGCGAGAAGTGTCACGGCGGCAATCCGGCGACCTTCGAGAAGAATCTGGCGCACCAGAACATGCTGCCGCCCTCGAGTCCGGCCAGCCCCGTGGCGCGCGTCAACCTGCCGAAGACCTGCGGCACGTGTCACACCGGTCCCTTCGTGTCGTTCCAGAAGAGCCATCACTACACGCTGCTGACGGGCGGCGACGACCGCGGGCCGACGTGCTCGACCTGCCACGGCGAGGTGGCCGCCCAGCTGCTGTCGCCGGTCGGTCTGGCCAACCAGTGCTCGCAGTGCCACGGGCCCGACAAGCCGGTGGCCCGCCCGGGCCGCGCCAGCGAGGCGATGCTCATGATGACTGAGGTGCGCGAGGTGCGGCATCGGCTCACCGAGGCACAGGACATGATTCGTCGCGTCAAGGACCGCGCGGCACGCACCCGCTTCGAAGAGCAGTGGAAGCAGGCCGAGGTGCCCATCATCGAGGCCGCCAACGCCGGCCACGAGTTTGTGTTCGACAACCTCAAGGAACGGCTCGACCGCGCGCGCCAGCGGACCGACGCGCTGCTCGACGCCCTGGTCAGCGGCGGCCGCTGACGCCACGCACGGGCACGGCCGGCACCAGCGGAAGGTGCCGGTCGTCGCCCTCGTAGAACACCCGCTCCAGAAACAGTCCCGAGCCCGGGGCCGTCAGCGTCGCCGGCAAGGGCGAGTCTGACTGCAGCAGCGCCGGCACCGCGTCAATCGACAGGCGCCCCGTGCCGACCTCGACCAGCACCCCGACCATCCGCCGCACCATCTTCCAGATGAAGTGCGATCCGCCGACCCGCACCAGCACCAGGTCGTCAGCCTCAGCCACAGTCATGGTGTCGACCAGCACCTCGGTCGACTTTTCCTCGGGATCATCGTGGGTGAAGGCACGGAAGTCATGGAAGCCGCGAAACAGGTCAGCCGCCCGCTGCATCCGCGTCACATCCAGCGTGTCTTTCACCCACCAGACATACGGTTTGGCAAACGCCGTGCGCCGCCGCGCAATCTGGTAGAGGTAGCTGCGGGCCACCGCGGCATGCCGTGCGTGGAACCGGGGTGGGGCAGGGGACACCGCCACGACGACGATGTCAGCCGGCAGGGCATCGTTGACCTGGCGCCGGAAGAGCTCGGGCTTGAGCGGCGAGGGCGTGTCGAGGTGCGCCACCTGATGCAGCGCATGCACACCGGCGTCGGTGCGTCCCGAGCCCTGAAACTCGAAGCGGGGATGCCCCAGCACCTCGGTCATCGCGCGCTCGAGCTCTCCTGCACCGTCCGGGCATTCTTCTGTTTCTGCCAGCCGCTGTAGCGCGTTCCAGCGTATTCAAGTGTCAATCGGAACCGTGGCACGCCACTGATCTTACAATCGGGCCATGCACAGACCCATTCATGCCGCCAATCTTCCCGCGCCCGTCGGCCCATATTCCCCAGGAATGGGCTTCGACCGCCTGATCTTCGTCTCGGGCCAGGGAGCCACCGACCCCGCCACCGGTCGCCTCGTCAGCGACAATGTCGAAGCGCAGACCGAGCAGTGCCTGCGCAACCTGCGGGCCATCCTGCAGGCCGGCGGGTCTGACCTGCAGCATGTGCTCCGCTGCGGCGTCTTCCTGCTCGACATGAAGGAATTTGCCCTGATGAACGGCGTCTACGCCCGCGTCTTCGGCGACCATCGTCCGGCGCGGACCACGATTCAGGCGGCGGGCCTGCCCGGGGAAGGGCTGCGCGTCGAAATCGACTGCATCGCCTACGTGCCCTAGGGGCGGGGTGCGGTGGAGGATGCAGGCCGCGCCCGCCACCGCTCGGCCTGCCCTCAGCGCTTCGGATTCTGAATCACCTGCATCGCCGTCGTCAGCACGCTGGCGACGTCGGTGAGGTTGGCGGGCAGAATCACCGTGTTGGCGCTGTTGACGATGCGGCCCATTTCGCCGATGTACTGCTCGGCCACGCGCAGCTGCACGGCCTCGGCACCGCCGGCCGCCTGCGTGGCCTCGGCCACCTGCCTGATGCCTTCGGCCGTTGCGGTGGCCACGGCGAGGATGGCGGCCGCCTGGCCCTCGGCCTCGTTGATCTGCTGGGTCTTGCGCGCTTCCGAGGCCTTGATGGTTTCCTGCTTGGCGCCTTCGGCGTTGTTGATGGCCGCGTCGCGCTGGCCTTCCGACGTGAGAATGACGGCGCGCTTTTCGCGCTCGGCCCGCATCTGTTTTTCCATGGCCGCCAGCACGTCGGACGGTGGCGTGATGTTCTTGATTTCGTAGCGCAGCACCTTCACGCCCCAGGGCTCCGTCGCCTTATCGAGCTCGGCGACCACAGCGGTGTTGATGTTGGTGCGTTCTTCGAAGGTGCGGTCGAGATCGATCTTGCCCACCTCGCTGCGCAGGGTGGTCTGCGCCAGCTGGGAGATGGCAAACAGGTAGTCGGAAATCCCGTAGGACGCGCGCTCGGGATTGAGGACCTTCAGGTAGAGCACGCCGTCGACGCCGACCTGCACGTTGTCGCGGGTGATGCAGACCTGGGCGGGAATGTCGGTGGCCGATTCCTTCAGCGAGTGCCGGTAGCGGATGACATCGACAAACGGCACCAGCACATGGAAGCCGGCATCGAGCGTGCCGGCATAGCGGCCCAGCCGTTCCACCACGAAGGCACTTTGCTGCGGCACCACGATGGCGGTCTTTGCCAGGATGAAGATGACGAGCAGTGCCAGCAGCAGCACGACAATGAGTCCACCTTCCATGCGGAACCTCCTCGGGGGAAACAGTGACGGGACGTTATTCGGGGCGAATCGACAGCAGCAGGCCGTCGACGTGCGTCACCACGCACCGCTGACCGGCGGCGACGTGTGACGCATCGACGTTGCGGGCGGTCCAGGCGGTGCCCCGCACTTCGACGCGGCCAACGCTGCCGGGGGCAATCGATTCAGCGGGAGTGGCGAGGCTGCCGACCAGCGGGTCGAGATCGGGTGAGGGCGGCTGCTGAAACCGCCGCAATACGGGTCCTCGGAACAGGACGAGCGAGGTCAGCGACAGCACGGTGAAGGCCAGCAGTTGCGGCCCGGTCGCGGTCAGCACGCCGGCGCCGGCCAGCAGCGCCACGCCGAAGGCCCCGAGGCCGAAGAAGAGGAGGTAGAACCCGCTGGGGGTGGCCAACTCCGCCACCATCAGCACGAGACCGCCGGCGAGCCACATCCACCAGGACATATCGCGATTATATGTGCGCGGCGGGGCGGTATGATCAGAAGCTCATATGCCACTCATTCTGGTCACCAACGATGATGGAGTCACCTCGGCCGGCATTCATGCCCTCGCCGACGCCCTCAAGCCCCTCGGCACGGTCATCGTCGTGGCCCCGACGCAGGAAGCGTCGGCCATCGGGCATGCGCTGACGCTGCGGCGTCCGCTGCGGCTCGAGACCGTGGGGCCTGATGTGTACGGGGTGGATGGTACGCCCACCGACTGCGTGAACATCGGCGTCGACATCGTGCTCAAGCAGAAGCCTGACCTGGTGGTCTCGGGCATCAACAAGGGGTTCAACATCGGCGACGATGTGACGTATTCGGGAACGGTCGCCGGGGCGCTCGAGGCCGCGCTGCTGGGCATTCCGGCGATTGCCGTGTCGCTGCGCCGCACGAAGGTCTTCGACTTCAGCCATGCGGCCGAGGCGGCCGCCACCATTGCGCAGCAGGTGCTGGCGCAGCAGTGGCCCGCGCGGTCGTTCCTGAACCTCAACCTCAACACGGGCGCGCCGAAGGGCTTCCGTATCACGACGCAGGCGCGGCGTAATCACGTGACCCAGATTTCCAGTCGGACTGACCCGCGCGGGCAGGATTACTACTGGATCGACGAAGGCCTCTACGACTGGCACCCGGGAGGGGGGCGTACCGACTATGAGGCGGTGATGGAAGGCTACGTGTCGGTGACGCCGCTGCAGGCCGACCTGACCGACTATGATGCGCTCGACGCCGCGCGCACCCTGCTGCCGCCGGCGACGCGGTAGTGTGCTACACTCGCAGTTCTTCGGGGCGTGGCTCAGCTTGGTAGAGCGCTCGGTTCGGGACCGAGAGGTCGCTGGTTCGAATCCAGTCGCCCCGACCATTTCCTGAAAAAGCCCGACACCGTGCGGGCTTTTTCCTTTTCTGCCGGTTCCTCACTCGCGTGGTAGCCCCCACTTCGTCCCGCGTTCGCCTGTCGTGGTCGACCCTGCTGGTCGGTCTGCTGGGCCTGGGCCTGTTTGTCATCAGCGTGCGGCAGGTCGGCTGGGCCTCGATCGAGGCCAGCGTGCGCGGGGTCGGGCTGTGGCTCGCGGCGGTGGTGGCGCTTGGGGTGCTGCGGATGGCCCTGCGCTCGTGGGCCTGGGTGCTGTGTGCCCGGCAGATCGACTCGGTGCACGCGTTGCCGTTCGGCGTGGCCTTCGAGGCGACGATCATCTCTGATGCCCTGGGCAATCTCACGCCGCTCGGCCTGCTGGCGTCAGAGCCCACCAAAATTGTGCTGGCGCGCCGGCATGTGCCCACGCTTGTCAGTCTCATCTCGGTGACCGTGGAAAACGTGCTGTACACCGCCTCGGTGCTGGGCATGCTGCTCATCGGCGTGTGGGTGCTGCTGCAGCGGGCCGAGGTGCCGCCGCTGCTCGAGCGGATGGGTGAGGCGGTCGTGCTCTTGAGTGTGGCCGGGGGGCTCGCGGCGGTGTGGGCGTTCAGGGCGCGCCCGGCGGTGCTGTCGTGGCTGGCGGCTCGTCTGGCTCGGGGACCGGCGTCGCGGCTGGCGGCGCAGGACGTGGCGGCCCTGGAGGGGCAGTTGTATGACGTGGTCCGCTGGCCGTCGGCGCGTCTGCTGGCGATTGCCGGATGGGAAGCGGCCTTTCACGTGGCGGCCGTCGCCGAGGTCTGGGTCATTTTGCAGGCGATGCCGGGCGTGACGGGCGTCTCGCTGGCCGAGGCCTTTGTGCTCGAGGCGGCGGGGCGGTTCATCACGGTGGCCTTCAAGTTTGTGCCGTATCGGCTCGGTGTCGACGAGCTGGGCTCAGGGTCGGTGGCTCAGGTGCTGGGCCTCGGCGCGCCGGTGGGTGTGGCCCTGGCGATTGTGCGGCGCGTGCGCATCCTGCTCATCAACGGCGTCGGCATGGCGCTGATGGCGCGGCGCAGTGCGCGGGGGCAGTAGTAGAATGCCGCCCGACATGGAACAGCTCAAGGCCCGCATCCGCCACATTCCCGATTTCCCAAAGCCCGGCATTCTCTTCTACGACATCACGACGCTGCTGCGCGACCGCGAGGGCTTTGCCGCGATGGTCGAGGCGCTGGCGGCGCCGTATCGCGATGCGGGCATCGACGTGGTGGTAGGCATCGAGAGTCGTGGCTTCATCATGGGCGCTGCGGTGGCGCAGGCGCTGGGCTGCGGATTCGTGCCGATCCGGAAGCCGGGCAAGCTGCCCTCGTCGACGCTGCGTGAATCGTATGCACTGGAATACGGCACCGACACGCTCGAAATGCACACCGACGCCATCACGCCGGGGCAGCGTGTGCTGATCGTCGACGATGTGCTGGCGACGGGGGGCACGGCGGCGGCAGCGGTGCGGTTGGTGACGGCGGTGGGCGGCGACCTGGTGGCGCTGGCCTTTCTGATTGAACTCGTGTTTCTGCAGGGGCGGCAGCGGCTGCCAGGGGCGCAGGTGCACGCGGTGCTGCGTTACGCCTGAGCCGTGACACCCGGCATCGGCGCTAGAATAAAGGCTGACGCGCGCCCGTAGCTCAGGGGATAGAGCACCCGCCTCCTAAGCGGGGGGTCGGCAGTTCAATTCTGCCCGGGCGCACCAGCATCTGCTCGTGAGCATTCCGATTCCCTCACTCACTCTGACACCCCCAGCTGCAGATGACTTCACCGTGAGGCTGGGCTCTGCCTCGACGCCCTTCGTCGCGTTCACACAGCCAGACACACGCGACCACATAGGCGGAGCCCCCTTCCCACAGAACAGTTGACGGGTGCAGATCGGAGGCGCATGCTCGCGGGTGGTGACTGACATGCTTCGGAGCGCCGAGGCGCATGCGCGCATGGTGATGGCGATCTGCACGATCGCCGTGGCCCTGTGCGTCCTCGCCCTGGCGTGGCCGCTGCCGCCTGAGGGCTTTGTATCGGGGGATCAGGGCGTCAAGCTCGTTGCCGCCCTCAATG
>Ga0172372_10013310_pt1 | contig 10207 bp, 7 predicted proteins | sample LakKiv5m_2_FD_114544 | JGI IMG/M metagenome (GOLD analysis project Ga0172372, IMG submission 114544) | Freshwater microbial communities from Kabuno Bay, South-Kivu, Congo - kab_092012_9.5m | ecosystem: Environmental > Aquatic > Freshwater > Lake | place: Democratic Republic of the Congo... | reverse complement strand
CCTTGACGCCGAGCGTGCGGGACTGCCCCGCGTTGTTGAGGGTGGAGGTTCCGTCGAGGGTCACCGACACGTCGAGCGACTCCGAGGAAACCCGTGCGGTCAGGCCGTCGGTGGTGGCGACCATGCCGTTGATCACGACGCCGAGGTTCCGACCGCTGTCCTGCACGTTGTCGGTGTTGGTGCCAGAGGCCGTGTTACGCAGCCAGTCGCGGCCTGTCGCCCCGCCCGCGACCTCGCGCATCCGCACGAAGTTGTCGGTGCCGTAGCCGGTCGACTGCACCTTGACGATCGAGCCGGACACCGTGGCGGTGACGCCGAGGGCCTCTGTGAAGCTGTTGATCGACGCGGCGACGTTGGCGATCGTCGTTCCCGAGGTGAAGGTGAACTGCTGGGTGCCCTTGACACCGGTGATTTCGAAACTGACCGCGCCCTGGTTGTTGTTGTTGAAGGTCGCACCCGCCGACAGGTAGACGACCGCCTGCTGGGCTGACTGGGTCACCTGCACGGTCACGTTGAGCGCGGCGCCGGTGTCCGAGAGCTTCGCGCCGTTGACTGCGACGTCCGCGAAGCCGGAATTGGTCCCGCCGCCCGACACCACGTAGTCGTAGTTTCCGTTCAGAAGCTTGGTCCCCTGGAACGAGACGGATCCCGCCAGGCGGTCGATCGTCGAGAGGATCGAGTCGATCTGCAGCTGGTTCGCCTCGCGCTCCTCGGACGTCATGCCCGCCTCGTTCGCGCTCGAGGCGACGAGGCCCTGCACCTCGACGAGCATGTCCGAGATCTCCTGGAGACCGCCCTCGGCCGTGTTGACGACCTGCTCGGCGCGCTCTGCGTTCGACAGGGCCGCGTTGATTCCCTGCAGGTCCGCCCGCATCATCTGGCTTGCGATCAGCCCCGCCGGGTTGTCGGAGCCGCGGTTGATCCGGTAGCCCGTCGACAGCCGCTCGAGCGATGCCGTCAGCAGCTTGGTGTTGTTCGCCGCGATGCGCTGCGCGAGCATCGAGGAGATGTTGAAACCGATGCGACTCATGCCTGGATCCTCCGGGACTGAAGCCGATCCACCGCCATCGCTCATCCCTTCCGCGACCCATGCGTGGTCATGCGTCGGGAGGGACATGCCGGGCGATCCTGCCCGCTGTTCGAAGCATCGGTTTCGCCTCGGCGCTGCTCCAGTTCATCGTGTGACACCCGTGCGAGATGGCCGAGCCGCCGCCGCGAGATTCATCGCATCCGTCGGAGTTGTCGCGCAGCGTCCAGAGCGCACAGCCGTCGTGCGCGGCCGAGACCGCGCAGGACCGCCGCAGAGGCGCGCCAGGCCGCGCGACCGGCGCGGGCGGTGCCCGCGTGAAAGCACGAACCGCCCGGCAAGGTCCGGGCGGTTCGCGTCAGTCAGGAGGATCGACGCGCGTTGGCCGCGTCGGGATTCAGGCTTCACGGATCACTGCTGGAGGAGCCGCAGCACGCCTTGGGCGCTGGCGTTCGCGGTCGCGAGCACCGAGGTGCCCGCCTGCTGCAGGATCTGGGCGCGGCTGAGCGCGGCCGTCTCGATCGCAAAGTCCGCGTCGCGGATCTTCGATTCGCTCGCCATGATGTTCTCAAGGCCGATCTGAAGGCTGCGCGCGTTGGTCTGCAAGGTGTTGCGCTCGAAGGCGCCGAGGCGGCCGCGGATCGAGCTGACCTCTGTGATCGCGCTGTTGAGGATCGCGTTCGCCTCGCGGGTGCGGCCGAGGAGCAGCGAGTTCGGCTGACCGCTCTTGATGCTCTCGAGGAAGAAGCGTCCGCTCGTCGTGGTGGTGCCGCCGATGCGGCTTGCCGCCACCGACTGGATGCCGATGCCGACCTGCTGCGTGGTGGTGAGGGCCGGGCCGAGCTGGAACGTCGCGCCGCCGGCGGTGATGTCGAAGTTGCTCGGAACGCCGTTGACCGTCGTGGCGAAGGCGACCGAAAGCTCGAGGTCGAGCGCCAGCGACGGCGTGTTGAGCGAGACGCGCGTGCCGTCGCCGGTCGCGAGCGCGCCGTTGATGATGGCGCCGACGTCGACGCCGATGTCGCGCTGGGTCGCAGTGCCGCCCGGCCCGAGGTAGGTCTGGAATCCGGGGAACGAATCGCCGATCCTGCGGACGCTCACGAACGAGTCGCTTCCGTAGGTCGCGGAACTGAACCACATGCCCGAGGTCTGGTTGGTGGCGCTCGCGAGCGCCGCGCTCACGCCCGTGGTGTCGCGCACCGTGTTGACGGCCGCCGCCACCGCGGAGAGCGGCGTGCCCGACACGAAGCTCATGGTCTGGACGCCCATGTTTCCGGCGATCTCGAGCGTGACGCTCGACACGAGCGTTCCGCTGATCGCCGACAGGAACAGGCGGCCGGTCTGGGCGGAGGTGATGACCTCGACCGCGACCGGGACCGTGGAGTTCGTGCCGAACTGGACGCCGTGCACGGTGACGCCGACGAGGTCGCTCGGCACGATGCCCGAGGTGACGTAGGCGAGCGAGCCGTTGAGGAGCTGCAGGCCTGCGAAGCTCGCCGTGTTCGAGATGCGCGTGATCGACTCGATCGCCGAGTCGATCTGCAGCTGGTTCGCCGCGATCTCCTCTTCGCTGACGCCGCCGGTGTTGGCGCTGTTCACGATGAGGGCGGAGATCGAGTTGAGAAGGTCCGCCACTTCGGCGAGATAGCCTTCCGTCGTCGAGATCACCGAGCTCGCGCGCTCGGAGTTGTCGACCGCCTGGGTCAGGCCCTTGAGCTCCGAACGCAGGCGCTCGCTGACGATGAGGCCTGCAGGGTCGTCGGCGCCGCGGTTGATGCGGAGACCGGTCGAGAGGCGCTGGAGGCGGACGGCCATGCTGTCATTTGAACGCGCCAGCTTGTGCTGCGCGATCAAAGAAGCGACGTTTGTATTGATGCGGGACATGGAATCCTCCTTGACTGGAATGCCCGTTCAGGCGGTTTCGCGCCTGTCTGACTGACCTGCCGCGAGCTTCGCGGCTGCCGGCAGGACCGTCCTGCCGGGCTTCTCCTTGCCACCGCGCTGCCCTGCGGGTGGCCGGAACGTGCCGATCTCGCCGCGGAACGACGCGGCCTGTCGGTTCTCTTCCTTGATCGCGTCGTACACCTCCTTGCGGTGCACCGCGACGGTCACGGGGGCCTTGATGCCGATCCGGACCTTGTCACCTCGAATGTCGACGATCGTGAGCTCGACGTCGTCGCCGATCATGATCGTTTCGTCACGCTGTCGGGAGAGCACCAGCATGTCATGGGCTCCTTCCTGTATGGGCGTCCGTGCCCGATGTGGTTCATCCTTGAAGGGGGCAGGCTCGAAGGAGCAAGCCCCTGTGTCGCCGGTTGCCCGGCACGATGCGCGTCTGCCGCGGCCGGTGGGTCGACGTCAGGCGATCTTCTGCGCGGTCTGCTCGCCGAGCTGCACGAGCTCGTGGCGCGTCGACCACTTCTTCTCGGCGAGCACCAGCTGCATGGCGCGGCGGTTGGCGGTGTTGATGATGATCGGGCCCTGCAGGTTCGCCGTCAGCGACTTCTCGCGCTTGTTGACGATCACGAGGACCTGCGCGTCGCCCGTCTCGCCGAGCCCGAGCTCCTCCATCTGCTCCTTGCGGATCGTGGCCTGGTAGTCGGGCACCCACAGCGCCGGGTCGGTGACCACGAACGCGAGGTCGGGCGTCTCGACCGACTGCAGCCAGAAGAACACGCCGTTCTCGTCGGGCTGGAGGAGCGAGAAGGTCTTGTAGCTCGAGAAGCCCAGCAGTCCCGCGGGGATCTCGATGAGGCGCGACTCGTCGACTTCGACGGGTCCGAAACGGGTGGTCTCGATCAGCATGTCGTTTGCTCCGTTCGGCTTCCATTCCTTGGAGTCCGGCATCCATGCCGGTCGGGCTCCATCCCTGTTCCGCCGGAGAGAGCCGAGCTCCCCGGCGTGGCCCGCTGTCGCGCGGGCCACGCGAAGTTGGTCTATCTGAGGAAATCGAGGATGCTGAGGCTCGTCGACCGCGCCGCGACGGCGAGGCCGGCCTCGAGCTGCTGCTGGAGCGATGCGAACCGCGTCGAGGCGGCCGCGAAGTCCAGGTCCTGGATCTCCGAACGCAATGACTTGTCCTGAATGATGAGGTCTTCCTCGCGGATCGCGGCGTCCTCGACGCGCTGGGTGCGCACGCCGACTTCGGCGCGCGTCTGCGCGGCCCGCACGAGGTCGGAGTCGAACTTGCCGGCGGCGATCTCGATTCCCTGGGTGTCGTTCTGCAGCAGCGCGTTGCGCAGCGCGATCATGTGCGAGAAGACGCTGTCGACCGCGACCTTCGCCCTGTCGGTGCCGGCGAGCTCGGCGGCGGTGGTCGAGCCGAGGATGCCGAGGTCGAGCGCGGTCGAGCTGCCGTTGCGGGCGGTGACGGCCGTCGTGGTGCCGACGGTCGCGTCCTGGAGGCTGATGCCGTTGCCGACCGCGACAAGGCCGGCCGTGAACTCGGCGGGCGTCAGGCCGGCGGCGGCGGCGGCGGCGTTGATCCGCGCAAGCACGTCCTGGACCGTCACGGCGCCGTCGATGTCGACGTCGAAGAAGCGGCCGTCCTTGACGGTGACGCGGAAGTCCATGTTTCCCGCGGGATCCGGAAGTCCGGTGATCGGGTCGACCACGCCCGACACCTGGCGCACGCCGCGGCCGTCGTTGAAGTCGGAAAGCAGCGTGGTGGTGTCGAGCGAGCGGATGCCCAGCTGGGTCGCCGTCTGGTTTCCCGAGAACTCTTCGATCGCCATCGACGCGCCGGAGAGCTCGTTGACGACGTTCAGGCGGGTTCCGTCGTCGGAGATCGCGACGCGGACGCCGATGTTCTCGATCTCGATCGCGTTCTGGAAGTCCTGCACGGTGACGAGCAGGCTCATGTCGACGATGCGCGACTGGTTGCCGTTTCGGATCTGGATCTGGCCGAACGGCGGGGTGACGCCGGTCAGCGAGTCGAGCCGCGTGAGCGGCGTGATGCGCGGATTCAGGTCGAGACCCGTCGTCGTGACGCCGCCGGGGTAGGTTCCGCGGAGGCCGAGGTCGCCCGCGGTCGCGGTCGAGTTCGAGTCGCGCATGATGACCGTGAAGCCGGCCGACGGCGTGACGGCGACGCGGTCGCCGGTGGCGGGGTCGATCGCGACCACGGCGCCGGGGTCGGTCGCCTGGATCACCGTCGAGATGCGCGTGATCACGTCGTTCATCGAGTCGGCGTCGGAGAGGTCGAGCTGGGTGATGATGCCGTTGACGTCGATCTCGACCGAGCCCGGGCGCACGCCGAGGCCGTTGGCGCCTTCGAGCGCCGAGAGGCGCGTCGCGAGCGTCAGCGACGGGTCGAGATCGCGGTTCCCCTCGACCCGCTTCGAAAGCGCGCCGAAGGCCTGGTCGGCGCCGACGGTTGCGCGGAGGTCGTCGCCGAAGCCGGTGTCGATGCGATGGCCCTTGCCCGAACCCGTGTAGCGGATGCCGTCGAGCAGCGACACGAGCGGCCTCGAGGCGGTGCGGTCGCCGCCGAAGAAGTAGACGCCGTTGCGCTCGCGGTTGGCCATCGACAGGAGCGAGTTCAGCATCGAGTCGATGACGCCGGCCTGGGTGCGGCGGGTGGCTTCGTCGCTTCCGGTGCCGACCTGCGCGAGGCCGAGGACCTTCGCCTCCTGGAGGAGCTCCGTCACGTCGCCGAGGGTGGTGTCGATCGAGTCGAGGATCGATCCGGCCTCGCCGAGGTTGCGGACGCGCTGCTCGCGGCGCTCGAGGATCTCGTTGATCGACAGGACCGCCGAAGCGCCGATCGAGTTCTCGCTCGGCCGCTGGAACTGCAGTGCGGACGACATCTGGCCCTGAATCTTCAGCAGCTGCTTGGTCGTGCCATGAATGCCCGAAAGCGCAATTCTTGACGCCAGGGAGTTCGGCACGCGGTTCAGAAAGGCAGGAATGGCCGTCATGGAGGTTGCTCCACCCTGCCAAGGCAACGCCCGTGCCAGCCGCGCCAGCCGCGCCGGTCGTGCCGGACGCGGCGCGCCCCGGTCCGGGCCACAGAACCTGCCGAAGTGCCGGACCGAGGGCTTGCATTGCCCGCGTTTGCGGTAAGAATCGCGGCATGCAGTCCACCGCACCCTGCTCCGCCCCGCGGACGAGTCGTCTCACCGCCATCGTGTGCCTCTCGACCGCCCTGCTGCCCGCCGCCGCCTCGCAGGCGCAGTCGGAGATCCTGCTCGTCGCGAACAGCGGCAGCGACAAGATCTGGGCCGTCAGCCCCGTCGACGGCTCGATCATCAGCCAGAACTTCATCCCGAACACCGAGGGCAAGCTCCAGCAGCCGATCCAGGCGATCCCGAGCGGGACGGGCACCATCCTCGTCGCCGACGAGACCCGAAAGTCGATCTTCGAGTTTGCGCCGAACGGCAGCTACCTCCGAACCCTCGCGAGCCCGAAACAGGGCGTCCTCGGCGCCTACTCCCTGTGCGTGCGCGACGGATTCGTCTACTTCACGAGCGGGAGCGGCGTCAGCATCTCGGAGGGCTACATCTACAAGGTGGCGCTCGAGGGCGGGCCGGTCACCATCTTCAGCGACTGGATGACCGTCGGGGCGCCGCGCGGCATCCACGTGTTCGGCGACGGCTTCATGGTCGGAAACTCGGCCGACGACGATCTCGAGATCGTGGGGCCGACCGGCGCCGTGTCTCCCGTCCCCTTCCACGACTCGGACGGCGTGAACAGCATCGACTTCCCCCAGCAGATCAAGCGGCTCGAGGAGGGTCAGATCGTCGGCAGCGCCTGGATCGTGGCGGGATTCACGTCGCCGTACGGCGTGTTTCTCTTCAGCGAGAGCGGCTTCTCCAACGGTTTCTACAGCGTCCCCACCTCGCCGCGCGGATGCCACGTGCTCGAGAACGGCAAGATCCTGTTCACCGCCGGCACGCAGATGCGCACGTTCGACATCAAGTCGGGCGACTCGGCCCTGCTCTTCGAAGGGGGCTCGTCGGCGAGTTTCCGCTTCATCGACTCCTACACGCCGTCCCCGCCCTGCACGGGCGATCTCAACGGCAGCTGGATCGTCGACGCGACCGACCTCGCCGTCGTCCTCGCCGCATGGGGCACGACCGACCCGGCTGCCGACATCGACGGCTCGGGTCTCGTCGACGCAGCGGACCTCGCCGTGCTGCTTGCCGCGTGGGGGCCGTGCTGAATTCGCCGCGCCGGCAAGCGCGCACTCGCATGACGTGAAATGAACAGGACCAGCCTTTCGGCTGGTCCTGTCGTTCTGCGGGATGATCGGCCTGCCTTCTCTCAGCGGCGACGGCGGGCCGCAAGGCCCCCGAGGCCGAGGAGCGCCATCGCGCCCGGGGCCGGGATGACCGACCCGTTGATGAAGATGTTGTCGATGCGGTTCGAGCCAGAGGCGGACGAGGCCGCCGCTTCGGCGTTCTGGAAGCGGACGATGACGAGGCCGAGCTCGTTGGCAGCGGCGCCGAGGTTCGCGGAGTTGGTGTAGAGCGGGTTGTAGGTCGTGCTCGACCACGTTCCCGGCGCACCGCCGCCACCGGACTGCAGCACCGAGTAGGTCGTGATCTGGGTGAAGCTGACGCCGCCGTCGACGCTGACGAGAAGCTTGAACGCGGCCGGGCCGGTGCTGCTGCGGGCCTGGTCCCAGCTCACCGAAAGGTCGTTGAAGCCGACCGCGGAGAATCTGACCTCGTAGAAGTCGTTCGGGCTCCAGTTGTTGCTCGAGAAGGAGTGCTGACTGCCGTTGCCGGCGGGCGAGGTGTAGGTCGCCGCCGCGAGCGCGTGGACGCTGCGGAGGTTGCTGCCGGCGATGTTCGCACCCGTCTCGGCCAAGCCTGCGCCGGCGGGATTCGGCGGGCTGTAGGTCGTTCCGGTCGGGACGTTGCCGGCCCCGCTCGGGAAGGCGGTGTTGATGGTCCAGCCGACGACGATGTCGGCGCTGGCCGCGCCGGCGACGGCGGCAGAGACGAGACCTGCAAGAAGCGATGTGCGGATTGACATGTCGCTCACTCTCTGGCGGATGACCGCTGCTGAGCCGCGGGTGCGGCGGACGATGGGCAAGCCCGCAGACGGCCGAGGGACACACGGTCGGCTGCGGTGGAGGGGGCGACCGAACCGAAGCAAGGCCTCGGCGAGGTCGAAGGAACCGCTCGGGACAGAGCGTCCCCCGCGGGGGAAGCGCAGTGGCGCCCCCGCCTCTGTCACGGGACCATCGGGTTTCCGAAAGTGGGCGGGGCAGGCCGTCGCCGCAGGTCCTGAAACGGTGCTTCCAGGAATCCCAACCGCAACCAAATGGAACCGAAGTTCTTCTACACCGACGGCCGCGGCGCAAGGACGGGGCCCTACACCGAGACCGAGCTCGAACGGCTTGCCGAAATCGGAGGGATCGACTGGGCCGGCTCGGTCGAGCTCGAGGGACTCGGGCGACGATGGCGGATCGGAGAAGTGGGCTGGCTTGCGGACGCCATGATGCGCGCCCGCGGCCGCCGACCGGTGATCGATGGGACCGCGACGCCGCTCGAAACGGCTGCCCCGACGGAAGCCGGGCAACCGCCCGCTGCGGACACAGGCTCGGAAACCCCGCGCGAGGACGGCGCACCGACGACCCCGCTGCCCCCGGACGCGCCCGCGTCGTTCTCCGCAGCCCCGGAAGCGGCCCCGCGGACTCCGCCGACCATGCCGCCGCCGGCGTCGGCCGGCCTCCCCCGCGGCCCGGCCGTCTGCGCGCGCTCGACCTACGTCCTCCTCGGACTCCTGCCCGCGCTCGTCGGCATCTTCGGCATCCACAACCTCGTCGCCGGCTACACCACGCGAGGCGTCATACAGCTTGTCCTCTCGCTCCTTGCGCTTGGCGGCCCCGTCGGGTTGATGATCGCGGCCCCTTGCTGCTGCGTGGGGATCCCTGTCTGGCTCGCACTCGTCGTCTGGACGATCGTCGAGGTCGCGACCGTGACGCAGGACGCGCGCGGCGTGACCATGTCTTGAAGACGGCGCCCTGAAGACGGCGCCCTGAAGACGGCGTCCTGAAGACGGCGTCCTGAAGACGGCGTCCTGACGACGGCGCGCGGATGACGCCGAGCGGACGCGGTGACGCCCGCGCGGGCACGATCACGCTCGGGCGGCAACGATCACGCTCGGGCGGCAACGATCACGCCAGCGCCAGGAGCTGCTGGATCGTCTCGTCGATGATCGTGATGAACCGCGCCGCCGCCTGGAACTGCCGCTGGTAGGCGAGCATGTTGATCGACTCCTCGTCGATCGAGACGCCGCTCATGGCCTGGATCTGGGCGTCGAGGCTCTCGCGCACGAGTTCGGTGCTCGACGCGCGGTTGTTGGCTGCCTCGGCGCGCACGCCGAGTTCGGTCGTGGACGATGTCCAGAAGCCGCGGATGCTGAGGCCTCCGAGCGCCTCGATCGGCTGGGTTGCGAGGGCCGCGATCGCGAGCGCGCCGCCATTCGAGCCGGGCACATGGTCGCGGGCGACGGCGAGGAGGCGGGGATCGTTGAGGATCTGCGTGTTGATCTGGATCGTCCCCGCGTCGTAGCCGCCGAAGATGCTGTTGATGCCGAGCGCGGCGAGGACGCCGGTCGTGTCTTCGGCGAAGCTCAGCTCGTACCCGGCGGTCGTGTCGAGGCGCAGGGTGTTGTCGGCCGTGATCGACGCCGCCGCGGTTCCGGGGGGAAGCGCGGCGTTGACCGCGTCGCGCAGCTGGGTGAGGGTGGTCGTCGCCGGGTCGAGCGCGATGACGACCGTGGTCCGCAGGCCGGTCGCGAGGCTCTTGACGTGGATCTCGAAGGCGCCGTTGCGCATGTCGAACGGCAGTTCGGTGTCGTTCAGCGGGATGGTGGCGTTCGTGATCCGGTTGAGGCCGGTCACGCTCGTGATGCCGATCTCGCCCTGGCTCTGCGAATGCACCTTGTTGACCTGGTACACGAGCTCGCGCGCCAGCTTGTCGAGGCTGTCGATCGCGGGCTGCACGTTGTCGTCGCGCTGGCGCAGGAGCGCGCCGATCTCGCCGCCGTCCGGCGCCATGAGCGTGCCGTCGTTCTTGATGCGGAGGCGGCTGATGCGCTCGCCGTCGACGACTTCGCTCGTGAGCTTGACGCCGCGCGAGACGCCGCTCTGCACGAGCGGCTGCGAGTCGACGACGACGTCGATCATCCCGTTCGGCTGCTCGAGCGTGCTGATCGGAAGGAACT
>Ga0172372_10013308_pt1 | contig 10209 bp, 8 predicted proteins | sample LakKiv5m_2_FD_114544 | JGI IMG/M metagenome (GOLD analysis project Ga0172372, IMG submission 114544) | Freshwater microbial communities from Kabuno Bay, South-Kivu, Congo - kab_092012_9.5m | ecosystem: Environmental > Aquatic > Freshwater > Lake | place: Democratic Republic of the Congo... | reverse complement strand
CGGTGGGCCAGCAAGTGGTCCTACAGACAAGCCCCTCTAGAGGCTAGAGCCTCCTGAGCCAAGGCCCAAGTCACGAGTCTGTCCTGGACTGGGCAAAGGGGCTAGAGCAAGTATCTTTGACTAGCAGGCAGCCTGAAAGATTTTGGCAGGCTCGGCTTGGGGGGAGAAGGACTGCGCAAAGCCTGTGAAAAACGGGTGATCTTAGGTGGAAAGTCGGGCCTGCATCGAGAAAACCAGCCCGTTTTCCACTTGCGCAGGGCTCAAAAACGAAATTTTCGTTTTGCCTTCAAATCAATTTTAAAACCCCTTGCTCCGGGGTCTGTCCCCATCCCAGCAGCAAAAAAATCGGGGTCTGTCCCCGTCCCAGCAGCAAAAAAATCGGGGTCTGTCCCCGCTTAATGACGTTTTCAGCCACGGTGATTGACTCGCAAAACGACAGAAGGTGCGTCCCAATTCCAATCGACGAAGCGTTATTCTAGTGAACGCGGTGGCCAGGTTTGGCACCAGAATCCACTCCAAGCAAAAAGACCTCGGTACCCCCCGCACCTGCTGCCGTCACCATCCCTTCACTAAGCCCAAATTTCATCTGCCGCGGCTGGAGGTTCGCAACAATCACTACCAACCTTCCTTCTAGTTGCTCAAGTGAATATGCCGCTTTGATCCCCGCAAACACCGTCCGAGTCACATCCCCCCCCAAACTTACTGTCAACTTGACTAACTTTTTGGCCTCCGGAACTTCCTCAGCCTTAATCACCCTTGCAACTCGTAAATCTATCTTCGCAAAATCCTCAATCGTGCATGTAGGTGCCAAAGGCTCAGCCTCCAATGGCTCAACGCCTAAGCTCTGCAGATCTTCCTTCTGAGGCGTACTTCCTTCAGATGTAACTGCTTCTATTGATACCGGTGCAGCAGGAATGCCTGGTTTGGTATCTTCTTTACTCTCTTCAACCATTTGCTGTACTTTCTTTGGATCCACGCGTTGCATTAAATGCTCAAACTTCGAAACACGATTTCCAATCAAAGGAGTCTGACTGTCGCTCCATGCGACAATCTCTTCGTTCAATAATCTACCGCATTGCTCGGCTAAACGCGGTAGGACAGGTGTCAAATACACACACAATTGCCGAAAGAGATTCAGTACAATCGTGCAAACTTCTTGCAAACGAACTTGCTGCTCAGGATCCTTTTTCAGTGTCCATGGAGCGGTGTTCTCCACAAATCCATTGGCCGAATCAGCCAACTCCATGATCAAGCGCATTGCTCTTGCATAATCACACTGCTGGTAAGCTTCAGCTATCCTCTGTCCGGCGACCGCACCAGCGTCGAACAATCCTCCATCATAAGGATACTCGGTACTCAAACCTGTGGCCTCAACGAACCTCGCCGTCCGACTGGCTAAATTTACCACCTTGCCGACAAGATCCGAATCCACCTTCGCTATGAACTCCTGCAAGTTCAAATCTATATCCTCTGGCCTCGGCCCTAACTTACTTGCGTAGTAGTACCTCAAATAGGATGGATCGAGCAACTCAAGATACTTACTGGCTCGAATCATAGTTCCCCGACTCTTGGCCATCTTCTCCTTATCCACGGTCAGGAATCCATGGATGTGAACGAAATCCGGCAAGGAATATCCAGACGCTTTGAGCACTCCAGGCCAGAATAATGTATGGAAGTATGTAATATCCTTGCCGATGAAATGATGGATTTGAGTAAGATCGCTCCTCCACCAATCACTCAATTCCTCACCGTGCAATTTGCACCATTGCCAAGTTGACGCGATATAGCCAATCGGAGCATCAAACCACACGTACCAGTAATTTCCAGGACTGTCGGGTATCGCGAAACCAAAATAAGGTTCCGGCCTAGAAACATCCCAGTCACGAAGGGGCTTCCCCAAAAAATGCCCCTTCAGATAATTCGCAATCTCTAATTGCAAATGTTCGCCTGACTGAGTCCACTGGATCAGAAACTCTCGAAGTTGCTCAATCTGCACAAACAAATGCTTAGCGGATCTTTTGATCGGAGTAGCTCCCGATAAGGTACTAATCGGATCAATCAAATCCGTCGGCGAGTAAGTCGCAGAACACTTGCTGCAGTTGTCTCCGTACTCTCCCGGGGATTTGCAACTTGGACAAGTTCCCTTGACAAACCGATCTGCCAAAAATGTTCCTGCCTGGGGATCATACAACTGCTCGACATCATCCTCGCGAATCAGCCCCGCCTGACGAAGCTTACCCCATATCTCTGCGCACAATTGATAGTTCTCAGGGGAGTTGGTTGAACCGTAATGGTCAAACTCAATCCCAAACCCCGCGAAGTCCTTCTCGTGCGCCGCCTGCATCTGAGCTATCAGCTCTTGCTCACTCCTGCCTTCCTGCCTTGCTCGTATCATGATTGCAGTGCCATGCGTGTCATCGGCACATACAAAAACACATTTGCGACCTACCAACTTTTGAAACCGTACCCAAATGTCAGTTTGGATGTATTCGACCAAGTGCCCAATGTGAATGTGACCGTTGGCATACGGCAAAGCAGCAGTAACCAGTAGTCTTTTGTCGCTGTTGGTATTTTCACTCATGAAGTGCTTGAATCTGGAGTTTTTGCGTGCTTGACTGTGCCCTTAGACACTTTCCGAACGCGTAAGTGTATTCCTTAAGCGTTTTCCGGGTAGCCCTTGTCATCTGCGCTCCCAACAGACGCCCTGTCTAGACTTAGGGCAATTCCACGTGCTTTGGGTTCAATTTTTGATTATCATTGTGCTGAAATTTCGCCTTTATCTGCCTGCCATTTCAAATCCTCCTGCCCCAGCTAAATCATTATGAACTCGTTGGACCTACAGGATCTTCAAACCCACCAAGCGCGATCGAATCGCAGACAACTCTTGGGAAATAGCGTCTCTGGCCTAGGTGCTATCGCACTGACTTCTTTGCTCAACCGAGACTCGATCGTTGCCGCCAACCCGCCGACCTGGACTGGCCAAGGACAAGCCCCCCTTGGGGGACTTCCCCACCATCCTCCAACTGCCAAACGGGTCGTAGTTCTATGGCAAGGAGGAGGACCTTCGCATATCGATCTGTTTGACGAGAAACCCGCCATGATCGAACAAGCCGGCAAGGATATTCCAGACTCAATCCGCGGAACAACACGCCTATCGACCATGTCCAGCGGCTATGCGAAGTGGCCATGCCTACCTGCTATCAAACCTTTCGAATCCTACGGCCAATGCGGCATGCGACTCAGCAGCATGCTTCCAAACGTCGGTAGCATCGCAGACGATATCACACTCATCCGCTCGATGTACACCGAAGCGGTCAACCATGCCCCAGGTGTGACTTTCTTTCTAACGGGTGCTCAAGTCCCCGGACGCCCTAGCATGGGTGCTTGGCTTTCCTACGGCCTAGGTAGCGTCACTGACAACCTGCCTACCTTCGTCGTGATGACCTCAAGCGACCGCGGGAAAACCTGCGGACAACTTTTCTTTGACTACTATTGGGGCAGCGGTTTCCTCCCAAGCCGCTATCAAGGCGTTCGATTCCGAAACACCGGCGACCCAGTTCCCTACCTTGCTAACCCTCAAGGGGTCTCCAGCGAATCTCGCCGCGCGATGCTCGATGACCTCGCTGCAATGAACCAACTTCACTTGCAGGAATTCTCTGACCCTGAAATCGATACTCGTATCGCCCAATACGAAATGGCTTACCGTATGCAAACGAGCGTCCCAGACCTTCTGGATTTCTCCAACGAATCCGCTGCAACCATCGAACGCTACGGACCCGACGCCCTGAATAAAGGAACCTTCGCCAACAATTGTCTTATCGCCAGACGCCTGCTGGAACGCGGCGTAGGTTTTGTTCAGCTGATGCATGCTGGTTGGGATCAACACGGAAATCTATTTACCCAGCTTGCCGAACAATGCAAAGACACCGAAGGCCCAGCCGCAGCCCTCGTTAAAGATCTCAAAGAACGCGGACTGCTCGACGATACCCTGGTCATCTGGGCCGGTGAATTTGGACGAACGCCTTTTGGCCAAGGCGATCCAAACAAACCCAATGGCCGAGATCACTTTGGAAAAGCCTTCAGTTGGTGGATGGCAGGAGGCGGTGTACGCGGCGGTCATGTCGTTGGCGCCACCGATGAGTTCGGCTGGAACATCACAGATAAACCAGTCCATGTCCACGACATCCAAGCCACCATCATGCACCTTTGCGGTATCGATCATCAACGACTAACGTTTCGATACCAAGGCCGTCAGTACCGCCTGACCGACGTGCATGGCAATGTCGTAAACGATGTTCTTAAGAACCCCAAAACCGCCTAATTGCTACTTCCTCAAAAAGACTATAGGGATTGAGCCCAACTGCTCACAATTAATAACCCCTGCGCTCAAGCAAAGGAGGTGGGGAAAAGCGAGGTGCGGTATTCCATGCACCATTGCTGGTACCAGCAGGCAATCTCGATGATGCCGATACCGGAGACCTCGACGATCCCACATACACATTGCCCATCGGCACTACATCCACCGTTTGCATCGCAGTAATAACATACTCACTGACCCCCTCCTGACTCAGTCGGATCACCTCGTTGACGTCAGGCCTTGTAACCACACCGTTGCTCTGCAACTGAGCCACAATCACATTGTCGCTGACACCACCTCGTACCATCTGGATGACTTCATCCAAAGTTACCGGCCTGCGAGTCGGTACAATCCTCTGAGGTACCCCTCGCGGAACCACCGCAGGTGTCCCAACCACCACCGTTGGCTGCCCAACATATCCATAAGGCTGAGTGTACATCTGCTGCTGATAGAATTGCTGCCTCTGACGTTCGTAAGCCTGCCGCTGACGCTCATAGCGGTCCCGTTGATTGCCAATCAATCCACCAGCAACCGCTCCAACAGCACCCCCAATGATCGCTCCCTCGGCCGTCTGATCCTTATGGTTGTGCCCAACAACCCCTCCGACGACCGCTCCGGCAAGCCCACCAAAAACAGCCCCACTCCGCGCGTTTTCCTGCCCCAGAGCCTCAGGCCCCATGACCAGAAGGGCTAATGCTAGCACAAGGGTAACTCTGCTGAGGCGGTTACGATTGGTCCCTTGCAATCTACCTACGACAAACTTTTTATTCATGCTCGACCTCGGTCTTCAATCCGTTGATTCCCATGGGACATTCTGAGTTTCGCCACACTTTTGGCACTCTTTTAGCCTCGTATCGAAGTCCAAGCCGTTTTGGTTTCTCCAAAACGCTACGATAGAACTGCTCTAGATTATCGGCTTTTCGAAAACAAGACTGAAACTTTGTGCCCTTAGCCGGGTTGGTTCCTTGTAAGCCTACCCCGTTTTTTCGCCTAACCTTTTCCATATTCTCTTAAACTCGGTCCAACCATGAGTTCGCCAATCGAACATCCCTGCACCGCCCCAGATCACACCGCGGCAAAGGGCAAGCATTCCAAGTGGATTTGGTTCTCGGGATTTGTCGCCCTGGCTTTACTGTCGGCCTGGCTCTTGCCACTTCAAGGATTCAAATCGTCTCCCAAGGCCAGACAAAACGGGGCCGGTTCTCGTCCAGAAACGTCACAGGACTCGAATTCCCAAGCGGTCTTCGTACACTCCACCACCCATAACTTGGACAACCCAGACTGGTCTCGGTTCCGAGGCCCCAACGGTTCAGGAATCAGCTCCGATGCGTCGATCCCTTCGAATTGGTCCGATACAGAAAATCTCAAATGGGCAACGCCCCTTCCTGGTCCTGGATCCTCAAGCCCAATCCTCACCGACAAACTTGTCTTTGTCACTTGTTACAGTGGCATCGACCCACAATCACGTCAAACCGATACAAGCAATCTCAAACGCCATCTGATTTGCCTGAGTCGACAAGATGGTCAAATCCTGTGGAATCACACCGAACCTGCTGTACAACCCGAAGATCGATTCCAAGGAATGGGAGTGCCCGAACACGGCTATGCGACCAACACGCCTGCAACCGATGGCCAACGCGTATTTGCATTCTTGGGTAAATCAGGAGTTTTCGCATTCGATCTCGACGGCAAAAAACTTTGGCAATCCAGCGTGGGAACCGAATCAGGCAATCGAGGTTGGGGTACCGCATCGAGCCTTGTGCTCTTCGAAGATCTCGTCATTGTCAATGCGTCGGAAGAGAGTCAAACGATTCGGGCTTTGAAAGCCTCCGATGGGCAAGAAGTTTGGAAAGCCACCGGCTCAGCACTAGAACTTGCTTACGGTACTCCCATCTTAGCCAAAGTCGATGATCAAAGAACCGATCTAGTCATCGCAGTTCCCGGAGAAATCTGGGGGCTTAATCCGAGAACCGGGAAACTGATCTGGTATGCAGAAACATCGCTCACCGGCAACCTATCTCCAAGTTTAATACTCGACGGAGATACCGTGATTGCCTTTGGTGGGTATCGATCCAGCGGTTCGGTTGCCATTCGAATCGGAGGCAGTGGCGATGTAACCAAAACCCATACGGTCTGGACCAGTCGCAACTCGTCGTATGTGTCAACTCCCATCTTGGTCGATGGCAAGCTTTTTTGGATCGATGACAAAGGGACTTACTATGTAAGCTCAGCAAAAACCGGTGAATTGATCCAACGCAGCCGCGTGGCAAATATCACAAGCAGAGATCGACCGGTGTATGCGTCAGCTATAGCCGTCGGAAACAACCTCATGTTCCAAACCCGGTTTGACGGCCTGCTCGTTACCACCCCCACATCCGAACTGAATGTGATAAGCCAAAACCGTTTTGAATCGGATAAAAGCATGTGCAACGCAACTCCGGCTGTAGATTCGGGGCAACTGTACTTGCGTTCGGATAAACGAATTTACTGTGTAAGCTCGAGCAAATAAAGTGAAGGTTACGAATCCTCTTTCTCTAGGAAAAATTGCATCATGAAAAAGCTACTGATGGCTGTCATGCTCTTAGGCGCATCGACTTGTTCAAGTCTTGCTCAACCTCCTGATGGGCCAGGCCCACAAGGCCCACCCCCTGGTCCAGGCCCACAGGGTTTTCCTGGACCACAAGGCGGCCCGGGTGGTTTTGGGCCCGGAATGAATCGACCTAGCCCCGAAGACTTTGTCAACATGGCCATGCGGTTTGATAAAGATGGCGATGGTAAACTCGATCGTGATGAACTGATGGAACTTGCAAAGGAAAATCAGCGATTCAGGATGCAAGGTAGAGGTCCACAGGGTGGCCCACCTGGAGGCCCTCCAGGCTTGATCCAAGATGCAAGGCCCGAAGGTGGTTCACCTCGCGAAGCCCGACGACCCGAAGGCGGACCACGACCAGAAGGTGGACCACGACCAGAAGGTGGACCACGACCAGAAGGTGGACCACGGCCAGAAGGCGGACCACGACCAGAAGGTGGACCACGGCCAGAAGGTGGACCACGACCAGAAGGCGGACCACGACCAGAAGGTGGACCGCGACCAGAAGGTGGACCACGGCCAGAAGGTGGACCACGGCCAGAAGGTGGACCACTTGAAGGGGCGCGGGGTCCTGGAGGATTTCAGCCAAATCCGGAGCGGTTTGTCGATCGAGCGATGCAGTTTGATCGCGACGGAGATGGAAAACTCAGCAGAGACGAATTGATGGAGTTTGCCAAAAACATGCCAATGGGTGGTCAGCGGCAACAGGGGCCGGGCGGACCACCCGAAGGTCAACCTGGTCGAGGGCGGGGGCCTGGATTTGGACCCGGTGGTCCTGACGGTATGCCCAGAGGGCCAGGAGGGGCATCCCCTGAGCGTCCTCGTCGACCTGACTTCTAATTTTCGGGTTGCTTGACAAAAAGTCACGCGACTGGGAAGAAACGTTACGGTCGGAAGTTTTCGACAACTCCGACCGAATGGATTCCCATCGCTTTGAGTGCGCTGCATGCATCTTCGAGGCAGTTTTTGTCTGACAGTTCTGCGTCGATTACCACCATCGCAGCGTGCAAGGAAGCGGATGTTTCGTAGCCGACCAGGGAGGTTGACTCTTTGTTCAACACGCAGGAGTCGAGAATCACTAAATCGTATTCTTTTGATAAACGTTCAACGAATCGAGCGATACGGGATCGGTCGCTTTGAAGAATACTGATCGGGTGTGACTCAGTCAGTGGGTAGATCGCGATGTTTTCTTCGACAGAGTGGACGGCTGCTTCATTCATCGCAAGCCGGTCGGTGATGCATTGAAACCATGAGTTTGGGGCATCGATTTGGAGTTGATCAATAAGGCTAGGATGTTGCAGATCTGCGTCAACTAAAGCAACCTTTAAGCCGGCTTGGGATGCTGCTCGAGCCAGATGCATAGAAACAGTCGATCTTCCGGTTCCACGCTGGCCAGCGGTGACGGCTAGCACTTTCAGTCCAGCATGATTCGATGCGGCGAGATGTTGGCTGATGCGGCGCATCGACTCGTTATTGAATTGCTGTAGCTTAAGTACGACTTCAGGCCAACAGAATGCGTCGACTTCCCAGCATGGCGTAACAGGCTCGGGTGTATCCCAAGGTTCCTCAGGAGCGATGGTTTGTTTAGAGGTGTTTCTAGGGCTCTGGGGTGGCAAAGAGGTCTCTGTGTCCCAAGGTCCCAGGAAGGAGATCGGTGTTTGGTTCATGATACAGCTTTGATAAGCACTCTTAAGGAACAGAATTGGGGTTGTTTTCTAGGGTAGCGGGCCGTTGTTTTTAATCCAACGAAGCTCCGATAGGCTGGTAGGGTTTGGGCGGTTGGGCAATCTCCATCGAAGTAGGACGACTTACAGGTGGTATTGAAGCAGATGGGATAGAAGCCGGGATACCGATTGGCTCATATTTTTGGCGAACTGGCGGATAGGTTTCGCCGGTAAGTTTGACGCCGGTATAGCCTTTGGGGGTAACTTGTTGAGATTCCAGGGTGGTCGTTCTCGTGGGAAGCTTCGATTGTCTCTCGTCACGATCGCGATGGACTAAATCGATCGATTTTCCTTGTCGCAGGAGAATCATATCTCGGGTATTTAGCGAGTCGGCTTGGATAGCGATCGCATTGGGGTTGTCATGACGCGAACTACTTTCGGGTGATGATTGAGTTGGTTGGGATTCGGCTGGATAGCTCGCTTGCACAACAGTGTCATCGATGCTTAGGACAGGTTTGCTCGCCAAATCGACTGGATTATCCCCATGGGGTTCAAGCGTTTGAGGAGCAATCGTATCAGGTACAAGCGATGTTGTAGGATTGGCAGGAGTGATCGGGGTTTGGAAGTTTGCTCGCTGAGGCCCGGTACTTACCGGAGACAATGGGGAGTTGGTAAGGTCGATGGATTGGGGATCTTGAGTATTTGCCTGGTTAGAGATGTTTGTTGGGACAGATCGAGTATCGGACTGGAGGGAAGAGTTGGCAAGCACACTTCCAGCGTTGGAGGTTTTGGAAACGGAGGAAGTGCGCTGGTTGGTTCTGGTGCGTTCGGAGACCGTGTCGGTGTAGATTTTCAGTCCTATGAGTAGCAACGCAAAGGCTAAGAAGCCTATGGCAGTATTCAAGAGGCTGGAAGACTTGGGGTTTGACTTCGGATCATGCGATGATTGAAGGACCGAGGGTTTATTGACGCCCATGGTCATTGGTGAAGAGGCAGCGATGGAGTCCGAATAAGTCGACAGTGGTTTCGGGACGGTTACGGGCTGGGATTCGCGCGGATCCGAAAGATCGGGCAAGGAGAACAAGACTGGCGGTAAGTTAGCGGCGGGTCTGGTACTGTTGGGTTGGATTGGTCGGGAGTTTCTCAGTCGCGCTGTATTTTGGCGTTGATGCATGGTGGGTCCTGCAGATTCCATGGTTTAGGCACCTGGGCAAATGGTGGATCCGACTGTACGGACCCGTGGCATAAAAATCTATATCGACAGGGAGGATATTGTGGATTCGTTAATCCAAGAGGTTTGGGTCAACTTTTCCGCCGATCCGCTGCTGCGGGAATGCTAGCGAACCAATCGACCAAACCAGAGTGCCTGGCACCTTTGGCACTGCCGCCGATCCGCTGCTGTGGGAATGCTAGCCAACCAACGAACCAAACCAGAGTGCCTGGCACCTCGGGCACTGCCGCCGAACCGCTGCTGCGGAAATGCTAGCGAACCAACTGACCAAACCAGAGTGCCTGGCACCTCGGGCACCGCCGCCGATCCGCTGCTGTGGGAATGCTAGCCAACCAATCGACCAAACCAGAGTGCCTGGCACCTCGGG
>Ga0172372_10013306_pt1 | contig 10210 bp, 5 predicted proteins | sample LakKiv5m_2_FD_114544 | JGI IMG/M metagenome (GOLD analysis project Ga0172372, IMG submission 114544) | Freshwater microbial communities from Kabuno Bay, South-Kivu, Congo - kab_092012_9.5m | ecosystem: Environmental > Aquatic > Freshwater > Lake | place: Democratic Republic of the Congo... | reverse complement strand
TTGCCCTTATAGCCACGGGCCCATTCGCGCGCCACAAAAGCCTGGATGTAATCGAACTCGCCCGCTTTGAATGCCTCGAACTGCGCCGTGGTGTCTTTGTAGAGCTTGTAAGTGATGCGGTCGAAATTGAACATGCCACGACGCGCCCCGAGGTTCTTCGCCCAATAGTCGGGGTTGCGCACGTACTGGATGTCTTTGCCAAAGTCGGTTTTGCCCAGCTTGTAGGGGCCGGAGGCGATCGGTACGTCGGTGACAACCTGGTCCAAGGGCTTGCCTGCGCCCCATTTTTGACTGAACACCGCCATGCCGCCGACGATGAGCGGCAATTCGGCGTTGGCGCGTTTGAAATCGAACCTGATGTCCCGCTCGGAGAGCACCGTGGCTGCCTTCACCTCGCTGAAATAAGTGCGAAATTGCGGCGCGGCTTCTTTGCTGGTGAGGCGGTCGAACGAGTACTTCACATCGGCGGCCAGCACCGGGTCGTTGTTGTGAAACCGCGCCTCGGGGTGCAGCCGGAAGGTGACGGACAGCTTGTCGGGAGCCACCGTCACGTCCTCGGCCAGCAGGCCATAAGCGGTGGTCGGTTCTTCGGTGTTGCCCACCAGCAGCGTTTCAAACATCAAAAAACCCAAGCCCGGGGGTGCTGTGCCCTTCATGGTGAATGGGTTGTATTTGTCAAAACTGGAAGCGCGGGTCGGGGCCACCAAAGCGATGTCGCCACCCTTGGGCGCGACCGGGTTGACATGGCTGAAATGCTTGAAGCCCGGCGGGTACAGGATGTCGCCAAACTGGGCGTAAGCGTGCGCCGCCCACACGGGGGACGCGCAACACAACCAAACGCCAAGTAAAAAAGTTCGCATGCGACAATTCTGCAAGATTTTTCAGGAGCCGCGAAATGCAGGAAAAAACAGGGTTTTTATCGGGCAAGAAATTGCTCATCACCGGCGTGTTGTCGAACCGCTCGATCGCCTACGGCATTGCCAAGGCCTGCCACGCTCAAGGCGCCGAGCTGGCCTTCAGCTACCAAGGCGAGCGTTTCAAAGATCGGATCACCGAGTTCGCTGCCGACTTTGGTTCCACATTGGTATTTGATTGCGATGTCTCAAGCGACGCCCAAATCGCCGCCATGGTGAGCGGTTTGACCAGCGCTTGGCCAAGGTTCGATGGGTTTGTGCACGCGATAGGCTTTGCCCCACGTGAGGCGATTGCCGGTGATTTTCTCGAGGGCTTGAGCCGCGAAGCCTTCACCATCGCCCACGACATCAGCGCCTACAGCTTTGCGGCCATGACCAAAGCCATGCTGCCCTACTTCAATGACCATGCCGCCGTGCTGACACTCAGCTACCTGGGGGCGTTGCGCAACGTGCCCAACTACAACACCATGGGTTTGGCCAAGGCCTCCTTGGAGGCGTCGGTGCGCTATTTGGCCGAGTCTTTGGGCAGCCACAACCGCGGCATGCGGGCCAACGGCATCAGCGCCGGGCCGATCAAAACGTTGGCGGCCTCGGGCATCAAAGGCTTTGGCAAGATTTTGGACGTGGTGGCCCACAACTCGCCCATCCGCCGCAACGTGACCATCGAGGATGTCGGCAACGTCGCCGCCTTCTTGCTGTCGGACTTGGCGGCTGGCGTGTCGGCGGAAATCACTTACGTGGATGGCGGCTTCAGCCAGGTCGTGCCCGGCATTGCGGAGTAATCGGGTAATTGGTAATTGGGGTCAGATTCCAATTGTTTTAATTGGAATCTGACCCCAATTGTTCTGCGGAATTCAATTGCGCCAAGGCGACGCCGGGCAAGATCAGCAAGGCGCCGACCAAGTGGTGCCAGCCCAGCGGCTCGTTCAGCACGCCCCAAGACACCACCGCGCCCCACAGCGGCCCCAAGTACAGCACCATGCTGACGCGGCTGGCGCCCAATAGCTTTTGGCCCCAGGCGTAAACGCTGTAAGCCAAGATGCCCGGAAACACGCCGACCACCAGCACCAGCACCGCCGCATGGCTGCTCCACGCCGGGGTGCTGGGCAGGCTGGCTTCCCACAGCACAAAGGGCAAAACCACCAAACTCCCAAAAAACGCCATCACGGCCAAGCGGGCCAAGCCGCTCAGCGGCGAGGTCCAGCGTTTTTGCAGCAAGGCAAACGCCGCCCAACTGCAGGCCGCCAGCAAAATCAGTGCATCCCCTTGCACCCATTGCACCTCGGACAAATGCGCCCAGTGGCCCTGCACCACCACTTGCACCACGCCGCACAGTGCCAAGAGGACGCCCAAACCTTGCCACCAGCGCATCCGCTCCTTCAACCAAAACACAGCGGCCAAGCCAATGAACACCGGTGAAGATGCATAAATGAGCGAAATATTCATGGCTGACGAGGTGCGGGCCCCAACATACACCCACGCGCCGCAAATCAACATGCCCAACAGACTCAGTACCAGGTAGCGCCGCCAGTCCTGCCAAATATGCGCTCGGTGTTGCCAAATTTCGCGCCGTGTCCACCAGCCCAGACAAAGCGTCACGATCAGCCAGCGCCCCAGCGCCAAGCCGTGCGGCTCGATCACGCCAGGGGCCATGCGGGCGACCATGAAGTTCAAGGCCCACATGGCCGGCACGCACCAAACCGCGATGGCGGCCCAGCGCGCGGAGGAGGCCATGCCCAAGCGGTTCACCCCTTCAAAGCCGCTTGTGCCAATTTCGCCACCTCGACCGCCGGGCGGTCTTTCAAGCGGTGGTCGCTCCATACCTGTCGCCAACGCCGTGCCCCGGCTTGGCCATGGCGCAACCCCAGCATGTGGCGCGACACCGCGAACCAGCCCACGCCGCAAGCCGCCTGTGCGCTCATGTAACGCACCATCTGCGCCTCCACCTCGTCGCGATCGAGTGGCGCAGAGGCAAAGCCCATCAACGCATCCCATTCGCTCAGAAACCAAGGCCGGTGGTAGGCCTCGCGTCCGACCATGACGCCATCCAGCACACTGAGGTGTTGCGAAATTTGCTCTCCACTCGTGATGCCGCCATTGATCACGAATGCCAGCGCAGGAAAATCAGTTTTCAGGCGCAGCACCCAATCGGGTTTCAAGGGCGGAATCTCGCGGTTTTCTTTCGGAGACAAGCCCTCCAGCCAGGCATTGCGGGCATGCACGATGAACTGCTGGCAACCCGCTTGCGCCACGGTACCCACAAAGTCGCGCACAAAGTCGTAGCTCTCGCCACGATCCAGTCCAAGGCGGTGCTTCACGGTCACTGGCAGGTCCACCGCATCGCGCATGGCCCTGACCCCCGCGGCCACCAATTGCGGCTCGGCCATCAAACAGGCCCCAAAAGCACCGCGCTGCACCCGCTCGGAGGGACAGCCGCAATTGAGGTTGATTTCCCGGTAGCCCCATTGCGCGCCCAACTTGGCGGCTTGAGCCAAATCGGCGGGTTCGCTGCCGCCCAATTGCAACGCCACGGGATGCTCTTCGGGATTGAAGTCCAAGTGCCCGGGGACATCACCGTGAATCAAGGCCCCAGTGGTGACCATCTCGGTGTAGAGCAAGGCATGGCGCGAGAGCAACCGGTGAAAGTAGCGGCAGTGCCGGTCGGTCCAGTCCATCATCGGGGCCACGCTCACGCATTGCGAACGCTTGACCACATCCATAGGGGGGCTCTTGTCAACAGTGGGCGTCATGGTGGCGGGTTTGAACGACAGGTCAGAGGAAGCGCGTCATCGCGTCACCAATTTGTCACCTGACATCTGAATAATTCAATCAAATTTCAGGATCCATGGGTTGAAAAGAAAACTTTCCAACAAAGTAGCCTCTGCAGCGACCTTGGCGTTGCAATGCGTCTCGCCATTATTACCTTTGGTGGCGGCCATCTTGTTTTGGAAAAAGGATTACGTGCTCAATTACCCGCAAGCCTGGCGGAAAATCAAAATCCATATCCGCGCTGTCTCGGCGGGGCCCCTGCAGCATTATGTTCAAACGAATCTGTTCTTCAATGACCAGGCGAGCGAGCCGATCCTGGGTCATTGCTCCCAATGTGGGAACTGTTGCCTGAACCAACAGTGTTTTTTCTTGGAGCCCTCTGGGCCTGAGGTGTATGTTTGCGGGATTTACAAATCTGCGCTGCGCCGATTTTCCAATTGCAGCTCGTTCCCTATCAACAGCCAAGATATTGAGCGCTATCAATGCCCCACCTACAGGGTGGTTCGTCTGCACCGGGTGAATGAGGTGATTGGCTGAAGAAAGACTGGCGGCTGATTCAATGCGGTGAATCCAAGCGGGTGTGAAAAATGGCGGTCGATACGCCAAAAGAGTTCAGAATCGCGCCTGTTCAAAATATTTTTTTAAGTTTTCTGGGCTGGTGTCGAAAGTTGATCACCCATCGTGGAATTCTTGTGAACAACGCTATCTTGTCTCCCTTGCACCCCCCGTCGCGGGGTTGGCCTGTCGCCAAAGCGATGTCAGGCGGCTTGCTGGCGACCCTGGTCCTGGGGCTGCTGCCTGTGCCAAGCGCCGCCGCTGATCCCGCCACAGCGATCAGCACCGTGGATGACCGCGCCAACTGGGTGCAGTACCCCCCGCCCAAGCCCAAACCGGTGCAAGCCGACCGCAACAGCGTCACGCCCAAACCACCTGAAGCGGCAAAACCGGCTGAAACCGCCAAGCCACCTGAGGCGGCCAAGCCCGCCGAGGTGCCGCGCGTGGCGAATCAGGCGGAGGTCGGCATTGAATTGGTGGGTTTTTTGTTTGTTGGCAACCAAGCCATCAGCAGCACCGAATTGGGCCAGGCCTTGGCAGGCCAGTTGGGCCTGAAATCCAACATGGCTGAGTTTGAAACCATTGCTCAGGATGTGACCCGCTATTACCGCCAACGCGGCATCCTGGCCCGGGCCGATTTGCCGCAACAAGAACTGAGTGCAGGCGTGCTGCGCATCAACATCACCGAAGCCCAATTTGGCGGTGCGGTGATGGACGACCCCAGCGGTGCCCTGAAAGCCTCCGACCACTTGGTGCGCCTGATTGAGCGGCAACAAGCTGTGGGTCAGACCGTCCAGCTCAAAAGCTTGGCAACCGCCTCCCAACTGGCCAACGAACTGCCGGGCGTGAAAACCCAGATCAGTTTGCAGCCCGGCGCCAACGCTGGTGAATCCGTGGCACTGGTGCAGGTGATGCGCAGCAAAGAAAAAGAGGTGCAAGTAGACTTGGACAACCACGGCTCGCGGGCTGTAGGGGCGTCTCGGCAGTCAGTGAACTTCAAGCTGAACAATCCCGGCAACCGGGGCGACAACATCACGGCAAACCTGCTCAACAGCGAAGGCGTGAAATACGGCAAGTTGCTCTACAGCTTGCCCGTGGGCGACAACGGTTGGCGTTTGGCCACGTACGGTTCAGCCATGCACTACAAACTGATCACGCCCGATTTCAAGTCGCTGCAAGCAGAAGGACCGTCAACAACCCTGGGCATGGCCTTGAACATCCCCGTGGAAAGAACCGAGAGCCAGCAAATCAATGCCAACATCGCCGGGGACTGGCGGCAGTACCGCAATGATGTGGTGGGTCAAACCATCTCCAAATACAGCGGACAAGCCCTGACTTTGTCGCTCGAGGCCACTGGGCAAGACCCCTTGTCCCCTTGGCAATACCGCAGCAATGTGGCCTGGGTGCTGGGCTATCTGGATTTGAGCCAATCGACCCCGGAGCATATTCAGGGTGACGCGCTCGGCGCCAAAACCGCCGGCCATTTCCAGCGCTGGCGTTGGAGTCATTCACAGCGCTATGCCATCAACGACCGTCAGGCCGTCCTGGGGCAATTCCAAACCCAATGGGCGAACAAGAATTTGGATGGGGCCGAAAAACTCTACCTGGGCGGCGCGCAAGGCGTTCGCGCCTACCCGGCCAATGAGGCAGGGGGCAGTTTGGGCAACTTGTTGAATCTGGAGTACCAGCACCAGCTACCCGTGGGCAATCACAAGCTGACACTGGCCGGGTTTTACGATTGGGGGGACGTCACCATCAACAAAGACAGCGGCTACACCCAGGCTTTGAATCACTACCAATTGCAAGGCGCCGGCTTGTGGTTGGGCAGCAGTGTGCAGTCGGACTTGGGCCAAACCGAACTCAAATTGACTTGGGCTCGGCGCATCGGTCACAACCCCAATGCCAACAGCAGTGGTTTGGACCAAGATGGCAGCTTGGTCATGGACCGCTATTTGTTCAACCTCAACCATGCGTTCTGACATGAAACAAGTCCACCGCCACACCACCTTGGTTTCGTGCCTGGCCTTGATGGGCTTGCAGTTGCACGCGCAAACGCCGCCCGTGGCCAGCAACGCCTTGCCGCAAGGTGCCCAGGTGGTGTCCGGGCAGGCCACGCTGACGCAAACCGCGCCAAATGCGCTGTCAATTGGGCAATCCAGCAACCGCGCGGTGCTGGACTGGAACAGCTTCAACATTGGCAGCCAGTCCTCGGTGCAATTCAACCAACCCAATGCCAACGCCGTGGTGCTAAACCGGGTGCTCGATACCAACCCGAGCCAAATCTTGGGCCGTCTGAGCGCCAATGGCCAGGTGTTCATCAGCAACCCCGCGGGCATCTTGTTCGGCCCCACCGCCCAGGTGAATGTGGCTGGGTTGGTGGCCACCACGCAAGCGATCTCAACCGACGACTTCAACACATTCGGTGCCGCATTGGCCGTCAACGGCCTGCAAGGCGCGGTGGTGAATCAAGGGCAGATCACCGCAGCCTTGGGTGGCTACATCGCCCTGCTGGCCCCCGAGGTGCGCAACGAAGGCGTGCTGCTGGCGCGGGAAGGCACGGTGGCCTTGGCCGCAGGCGCCAAGACCGTTTTGCAATTCGCCGACAGCAAGCTGGTGTCGGTGTTGGTCGAGCAATCGGTGATGGACGCCTTGGTGGTCAACAAGCAAGTCATTCGCGCCGATGGCGGTTTGGTGATCTTGTCGGCACGCAGCGCAAATGCCATCTTGGGCAGCGTGATCCAGCAAAGCGGCACGATTGAAACCCTCTCCTTGGTGGGTCGTGAAGGGCGCGTGTTTTTGGATGGCGGCACGCAAGGCTTGGTCGACATGAGCGGTCAGATCCGCGCCGCCGGTGTGGACGCGAACACCCGGGGCGGCGAGGTGGTGGTGACCGGCGACAAAGTCACCCTCAGCGCCCAAACAAAGGCTGATGCCAGTGGCCAAGCCGGTGGCGGCCAGGTCTTGATCGGGGGGGACTGGCAAGGCCAAAACCCCCTGATTCGGCAAGCCAATCAGGTGTTGATTCAGCCGGGCGCGGTGTTGAACGCATCTGCGCTGAACAAAGGCCATGGCGGCACTGTGGTGGTCTGGTCCAACACCCGCAACCCCCAAGGCAGCACCCAGGTCCAAGGCGAATTGCTGGCCCGCGGCGGGGCCTTGGGCGGCGACGGTGGCCGCATTGAAACCTCGGGCCATCAACTCAACACCCTGGGGGTACAAGGCGACGCCAGTGCCCCCACAGGCCAGGCCGGCACATGGTTGTTTGACCCGTGGAACGTGGAAATCACTGCAGCCAGTGCCAACAACAACGAGAGCAGCGGCACCTGGACCGCCAGTGGCAGCAGCTCCACCATCGCCAACACCGCCATCAACAGTCTGCTCAATGCAGGCACGAATGTGGTCGTCAGCACCACGGGCATCGGCACGGAGGCGGGCAACATCACGGTCAGTGCGCCCATCACACGCAGCACCAGCACCGGCTCGGCCAACTTGACCTTGAATGCGGACAACAACATCAGCATCAACAGCGCGGTGAACATCAGCGGCAGTGGTTCGAACCTGAACCTGAACGCCGGTGGCACCGGCGGGGTGGCCCTGAATGCCGCCGTGACGGTGGACACCTTGAACGTGAGCGTGCCCGGCGCTGGCACGGTGACGCAATCGGCGGCGATGGACGTGAACAACCTGAAATTGGTGGGCACCGGCTCGGCTGTGGCTTTGAACCACAGCAGCAACCGCATTGGCACACTGGCGGCCAATGTGAACAGCCTGGGGCTGGTCAGCACCACCGGAGCCAATTTGTCCGACCCCTATGGCACCGGTTTGTACATCGGCACCGTGGCGGGCTTGAACGGCGTCACCGCTGTCGGTGATGTGAACATCGCGGTGCACAACGGCAATTTGTTTGTCAATCAAAACATCGCCACCAGCAGCACGAATGCCACGGCCTTGGTGTTGAACGCGGGTGCCGACTTGGCTGTGGGTGCCTACACGGGCGCCACCAGCAGCGTCAACCCCTATGGCTTCAACATCATTTTAGGCACCGGCAAAACCATCACCATGGGCAGCGGCGCAACCGGCAGGCTCTACAGTGGTTCGGTGGCTGGCAGTGGCCTGGCCTTGAGCACCTATGTGGGTTCGGGCAGCGGCCGGTTCCGCTACAACAGCAATGCCACGACCACGAATTACAGCCAAGCCTTGGGCACCGGCTTGAACCTGATTTACCGCCAAAACCCGCAACTGAGCATCAGCTCGAGCAGTCGCAGCATCGTCTATGGGACCAGCTTCAGCGCCCTCACCCCCTCGGTGTCGGGTCTGGTCAATGCCGACACCACCGGGCTGGCATTGCAAGGCTTGAGTGAAAGTTTGACCGGCAACAGCTTGTCCACCCAGGGCTACACGAAAGCGGGCAGCTACGCCATCAACCCGTCCGCTGTCAGCCTGTTGGGCTATGGCACCAGCAGCAGCAACGGCACCCTGACTGTGACGCCCAAAGCCTTGACCGTGACCGCCTTGGTGACCGATGCCAACAACAAGGTGTATGACGGCACGGCCGCTGCGACCTTGCAACTGAGCACCAACAAGTTTGACAACGATGTGGTGACTGCCGTGCCCAGCAGCGCCTACTTTGCCAACAAAAATGTGGGCACCGGCAAGACCATCACGGCCACCGGCTTGAGCCTGACCGGCGCTGACGCGGCCAACTACAGCCTGAGCAGCACCACTGCCGCTTCCACCGGCAACATCACCGCCAAAGCCCTGAGCCTGAGCTATGCCGGGGTGAACAAGGTGTATGACAGCACGGCCATCGCCACCGTCACCGTGACCGATGACCGGGTTGCTGGGGATGTGTTGACCATCGGCCGCACCGCCGTGTTCAGCGATAAAAACGTGGGCACCGGCAAAACCGTCACGGTGTCGGGCGCAGCCTTGTCGGGCACCGACAGCGGCAACTACAGCCTGAGCAGCACGACCGGCAGCACCACCGCCGACATCACCCAGCGCACCCTGACCATCAGTGGCATCACCGGGCCGAGCCGCGCTTACGACGGCACCACCACCGTCACGCCGGTCACCTCGGGCATTGTCTACAGCAACAAGGTCAGCGGCGACAGCCTGAGCCTGAGCACCAGCAGCGGCGTGTTCACCGACAGCAAGGACGTGGGCACCAACAAGCCCATCAGCTTGACCAATGTGTACACCGGCACCGACTTGGCCAACTACAACGTGGTGGACCAAACCAGCACCACCGGCTCGGTCACACCGAAAACACTGACGGCTACTTTGACAGCCAGCAACAAGGTCTATGACCAAACCACGGCAGCCACAGCCACGATTGGCAGCATCACCGGTTTGGTGGGCACCGAGACCGTCACCGCCACCGGCACCTCGACTTTCAACAATAAAAATGTGGGCACTGGCAAAACCGTGACCGTCAACAGCGTGGTCTTGGCCAACGGCACCAACGGTGGCGTGGCCAGCAACTACAGCTTGGCCAGCGGCTTCACGACCACGGCCAACATCACGGCCAAAAGCTTGTCGGTCACCGCCGCGGCCAACAACAAGGCGTATGACGGCACCGCCACCGCCACCTATGTGCTCAGCAGCGACCAGTACCTGACCGACCTGTTGACCATCACCGGCACCAACGGCTTGTTCAGCGACAAAAACGCAGCGAATGGCAAAACCGTGACCGTGGGGGGCATCGCCGTGTCGGGCACGGATGCCAGCAACTACAGCTTGGTCAACACCACCACCACGACCACCGCCAACATCACGCCCAAGGCCTTGACCGCCAGCGTGACCGCGCCCAACAAAACCTATGACGGCAACACCACCGCGACGCCCACGCTGACCATCACCAGCGGCTTGGTGGGGGCTGAAACCGTGGCCGCCACTGGCATCGCCAGCTTCAATTCCAAAAATGTGGCGAATGCCAACACGGTCACGGTCAACACCACCAGCTTGGCCGA
>Ga0172372_10013303_pt1 | contig 10211 bp, 15 predicted proteins | sample LakKiv5m_2_FD_114544 | JGI IMG/M metagenome (GOLD analysis project Ga0172372, IMG submission 114544) | Freshwater microbial communities from Kabuno Bay, South-Kivu, Congo - kab_092012_9.5m | ecosystem: Environmental > Aquatic > Freshwater > Lake | place: Democratic Republic of the Congo... | reverse complement strand
TGAAGAACCGGGCCAGCACCTTCGGCAGGTCGTCGGGGTCTTCGCCGGGGAACCACAGCACCCAGGCTGAAAGGTCTTGGGTCGCTGACAGATCGAGGCCGCCGAACGCCCGTCGGCCGAAGAGGCTGGCCTCCATGGCCTGCCACGAAACCGGCCCGACGCAATGATCCCAGCCGAAGCGGCGGCCCTCGTCGTCGATACCGGCGATGGGAAGCCAGCGAACCGCCTGCTCGGTCCACATGTTCAGGCGATAGCGCTTGAAGTCGTTTTCGAGGCGCGGGAGCTGCTGAGCCAAGCGACAGGCGGCGGCCAAGCCCGACGGCCCCTCAAGTTTGACCGAAACGTTCAGGTTCGGATTGGCCTTCGCCCAGACTTCCGGCTTGGTCCAATCGTCCTCGGCGTCAGCCGCGTAGATCACAACGAGGGTCGAGGGGTCCTCGACCTCGCCGCTCTTGATCCGCACGCACTCCTCGTAAACCTCCTCGCCGTGGGTTCCCTTGGTTCCGGCGGTGCTGATCAGGAATTCAATCGGCTGACGCCGCGCGGCGGCGCTGTCGTGAACGAAGGTGTAGAGGTCGCCCGACCGCCACTCGTGGATTTCGTCGCCCACAAGTCCAGACATCGAGAGGCCATGTTTGCCCGTGGGCTTGCCGGATAGCGGCCGGAAGCTGGCGTTGAGCTGCGGGCAATAGATGCTGTTTTTCAGGGACGTCAGGTTCTCCGACATCCACGGCGAGCGGGCGACCATGTTGGTCGCCTTCGTGAACACGAGCGCGGCTTGCGACGCATCGCTCGCGATCGAGAAGACCTGACCGGCGGGCTCGCCATCGCCCAGGAGGGCGAGCAGCGCCACGCCGGCCGCCAGCTCGGTCTTGCCGTTCTTACGCGGAACCCAAACGAAGCACCGCCAATAACGGCGCGTTCCGTCCGCGCACTTCCACCCGAACAGCGGGCGGATGATGTCGTTTTCCTGCCACCCGGCGAGGTGGAACGGCTGACCCGCCCATTCGCCCTCGGAGAGGCGAAGGTACTTTGGGAAGAACCCGGCCGCCTTGTCGGCCGCCACCTCGTCAAACCAGAACTCGCCCTCGCGCCAGACCTCGCCGTCCCACGTCGCCGCAGGGCCGACGCCGGCCGGGCGCTTTGGCGCCGCCTTTGCCTTAGCCATGGCTAGTTCAGCAGGCCGATGGGCGAAGCGCTGGGCGTGGGCGAACCCGGTTCGCGAGCGCCCGCTTCGGCGCCGGGTTGGTCGAGCGGCAAATCGCCCTGACCCGCGCCGAGCATCCCGGCCGCCGCGCGGGCCGCCATGATGCGTTGACGCTCGGCGGCGTTCATGCCGTGGCGGTCCTCGAAGGCGATCAGCCGAACCTCTAGGCTTTCCAGCCGGCCAAGCAGCGGATGCGGGCGAATGTACGTCCCATGCGCCGACTTGACCGTGTACGTGTGCCCCTCGTCCTCGACCTGCCGCATCATCTTCCACCAGGTCGAGAGCATCTTGCAGTAGCGGGCGAAAGCCTCCGCCGAGCCGCGAACCAAGAGCTTGTTCTCGATCAGGTCCGGGGCGATCCGATGCCACCGGTCGAGAGCATCGCCGCTTAGGTCGGGCGTCGGCGCGACCGAGACCACGGCGACGGCCGGCGCTTCAGCCGCATCCACCTTCGGCGTCTCACGCTTGGAGCGAACCGCGCCCTTCTGGGCTTTCACGGAAGCCGGGGCGGGCTTGGGGCCTCGCTTCATCGGGACCTCCAAAAAAAATCTGGCGCGAAACTCGCGCAAAACATTTTGTTGTTCCCCCACCGGTCCTTAAGCCGAAGGCTGGAGCGATTTACCCACCCCCTCCCCCGTCGGCGCGTCGCGCCTCGGCGAGGGTCGGAAGCCCTAGTTGCTGGGCGAGCAGGTCGAGGGCGGCGAGGCCTTTGCGCTCTAGCCGCTGCTTGAACCCGTCGTGACAGTCCTTGCACGAGCTGACCCAGAACGGCTTAAACCAGAACAGCCAGCGGTCGCCCTTGTGGGGGTATAGGTGATCAACCAGGGTCGCGGGCGTGACCTCTCCGATCAGGGCGCAATAGCGACAGAACGGGTCAGACCGCAGATGGCCGCGCGAGGCCTCGGCCCATGCGCGGTTGTAGCCCCGCGAGCTGGCGCTACCGCGCCGCGCGTCGCTGGCCTTGTCACGCTCGGCCTTCGTGCATTGGAACCGCGACCGGAATGTCGGAGGCATGGTCGGCAAGATCACGCCTCCGACGAGGGGGCTCAGATGCGGACGGGAACACGTGACGCCCGCACCCTATGAAACGAAAACGCCCGCCACAGCCGGAGCCATGACGGGCGTTCGGCGCGCCGTGGGGACCGGCGCGTCATCGGGGATGTGGGGAAACTAGGTCTGGAATAGCGTCCGCACTCCTGCTCACTTCAGTAGGAGCGGAGTGACGACTTGTCGGCTCAACTTGCCGAGGATCGAAACAAAAACCACGGCCCGATCTTTGTCAAGCAGCTCCTCGAACACAGCCTCAATTTCGGCCCTCGGGTACGTGACCCGAACCCGATCACCCTTGCGCCAGATCGCCACGTCCGACGGGTCGGAAATCTTGATCAAGCCCGCCTCCTCGCGCTGGCGCAGCGCCTCGACCTCGCTGTCGGGAACGGCGAGCGGGGCCAAGCCCGCCCGCAGGATCGCCTTGACGCCGATCGTCGTGAACAGATCGCCCCACGGGTCGAGCCGCGTATCGAACCGGACGAACATGTAGCCCGGCAGGAACGGGCGAATGATCGTCGCCGCCGGGCGCTTGGCCGTCGCCGGCCGCTCGGTGATCGCCATGGGGAGGTATGCCTCCAGGCCCAAGCGCCGCACGTTGGCGAGCGCCGTGCGCTCGGCGTTCGGGTTGGTCTGGAGCACCCGCCACTTGCGCGCTACCACGCCCGCCGCCTTCGCCTCAACCGCTTCCTGCATCCGCATATCGCCCTCCATTACCCTACCTTCCCGACCTGAATTCCGAACCTCGCCAAGACTTCCGCCGGCGTCGCTTCCCGCAGCCTCTTGCCGCGCTCGGTCAAGCGGGGGTCCAGAACCCGCTTGGCCTCGTCCCAATCGCAAGGATCAACCCAGCTCCGAACCCATTGCTCGCCCATGGCGGCGACGAGAGCGGCCCGCCACGGCTCCGACGCGAACCGGGTTCGCGCCTCCTCGACCACGCCGCCCGGCCCGCCGGCCGGAACCTTGGCGAAGTTCTCCCAACGCCCCTCGGCGAGGAACGTGTGCGGCGCGACAGGCAAGCCCGACGAGCCCCACGCGGTCGGGTCGCCGGCATAGGATCGTTGGGCGATCAGCAGCGCGGCGGGATCGGCCCCGGCGGCGACCTCGGCGTCGAGTGCGGCGAAGGTCAGACGGCGGCTCGAATAGCGCTTGGCCGCATCCGGCCATCCCGCCCAGAACGCCTCTCGCCAATCGGCCTCGCCTGCGCGCGCCCGCGATGAGGGTTCTTCTGATGGTTCTATTGGGGGTTCATCCTTATAGAGATGCGTCAAATTGAGGCATGGCTGACCCTCATTTTGACGCATGGCTGACCCGCATTTTGACGCATGGTCCATGCCGCAATTTGCAGCATGGTCGGCCGGGTCGGACGCCGCCTCGTTAAGGTCTTCAATGACCTTTCGCTCGCGGTGCAACACGTAGTCATAGACGCCTAGACGGCCGTCCTTGGACTTGCGGCGACGGCGGCTAATCCAGCCGCCCGCGACCAGGGCCGACAGGTGGCGCTCGACCGTCGCCCGGCTTTGAGCGGTGAACATCATCAGGCGCTCGACCGACGGATAGCACGTCCAATCTTCGCCCGCGTGGTCGCTGGCGTGGTCAGCCAGGGCCACGAGAACGAACTTCGCGCCGGGCGTCTTGATGGGCTGATCCCAAGCCCAGGTCATGGCGCGATTGCTCATGCCACACCCCGCAATTCCCGGCGGATACCGTCGCGCTCGCCCTTCAGCGCCGCGAACTCCGCCATCTGCGCCGCGTCGCTCAGGACGGCCCGCAGATCGGCCATGCGGGCCTCGACGTCACCAAGACGGCTATGCAGCTCGAACAGGCGATCGGCGTGGCCGTCGACAGCCTCCGGCGGCAGATCGAGCAGCCTGGAAACCACGTCCTCGCCAGCAGTCCGCAGCGCCACGGCGGCGGCCATGGCTTCAGCGGAAGCGCCCGCCGGCTTGACCGGCTCGCCTCGGCGAACCCGCAGCTCGTCCAGCCAGCCGAACAGCGCCTCGCGATAGGCGTGCGCGAGGTCGCGGTCGCGGATCGCATAGGCGCGGGCGCGAAGGCGCGCCTTGAGGCCCGCCCGTCGCTCCGGCGTATCGAGCGGCTGGGCGTCCCGCTCGCGCTCGAACAGAGCCCTCGCGAACGGCGTCGCCGCCGACAGGCTGTCGCGAAGCGCTTGGGCGCCGAACTCGCGGAACACGTCGTCAGGGTCCTTGCCCCCGCGCACGATCGAGAACCGGAACGAACGCCCAGGCCCGACGAGCGGCAAAGCCGCCTCCATGGCGCGCCCCGCCGCCTGACGACCAGCCTTGTCGCCGTCGAAACAGAGCGTCGGCTCCTCGTGCAGACGCCAGAGCGCGGCCATCTGCTCTTCAGTCAGCGCCGTTCCCATGGCCGCCACGGCCGCCACGTCCGCCCGCTGACAGGCGATGACGTCCATATAGCCTTCGACCGCCACAAGCGGCCCTCCGGCCGCCAGGAGAGGCCGCGCCGTGTGCAGGCCGTATAGAACCCGCCCCTTCTTGAACACGGCCGTCTCCGGCCCGTTCAGGTACTTGGCGCGGCTGGCGGGGTTCATGGCCCGCCCGCCAAACGAGACCACCCGCCCACGCGCATCGCAGATCGGAAAGATGATGCGATCCCGAAACCGATCGAACGGCGCGCCGCCGTCCTCTGGATCGGCAAGCAGCCCCGCCGCGACCAGATCGCCAGGACGCGCGCCACGCTGGACCAGTGCGTCTCGAAGGCCGGTTCGATCGGCGGGCGCATAGCCAAGGCGGAACTGCACCCAAACCTCAGGCGGCAAGCCGCGCCGCTCCAGCTCCGCCCGCGCGCGAGCGCCCTCGTGGCCGCGCAAGCGGGCCTCGAACCAAGTCGCCGCGACCTCCAGCCAATCGGACAAGCTCTTGCGCCGCGCGGCCTCCGCCTCGGCGCGGGGATCGGCCTTCGGAAGCTCAAGCCCCGCCATAGAGGCCAGGTGCTCGACCGCCTCGACAAACGTCATCCGCTCGACCTGCTGGAGGAAGTCGAGGGCGTCCCCGTGCTTGGCGGAGCTGAAACAGTGATAGAAACCCTTGTCGTCATTCACGAAGAACGACGGGCTCCGCTCTTTCGTGAACGGCGAAAGGCCCACCAGCTCGCGGCCTTGGCGGCGGAGCTGGACACGCTTACCGACGACATCAGACACGCGAACCCGGTCCTTCAGCTCGTCAAGGAACTGATCGGAAAAGCGCGTCATGCCGCCCGCCGCGCCGCCTGATCGGCCTGCTCAGCCGCGCCGAAGCGTCGGCCGTTGAATTCGACGCCCGGCGGCGGCGCGGCGTAGCCCATAGCCCGCTCCCATTGAGAAAGGCCGGCCGCCATACCGGAGGGAACCACCTTCAGGCGGCCCGCCTGGATCGCTTCGGCGATCAGCTCGGCGTCAGACCGGCCGACCACGCCGTCGCGGCGCACGGGCTTGTAGTAGTTGCGGCGCTTTCGGGCGGCACGCCGCGCGTTGCGCCGCTTGAGCCCCCAACCCAGCTCGCTCGACTTTCGAACCACGGCCTTGCGGCTACAGCCCAGGGCGGCGGCGACGACCTCGGCGAGACCGCCCTCTTGGAGATAGAGCTTCTCGAGAACCTTCAGGCGCTCGGCGGTCCATTCGAACGGCGCGGACCTCATGCCGCACCCCGCTTCAGGTGCTTGACCTTCAGGGCCTCGACCTCGCGCCCCAAGGCGTCGAAGTTGGCCGCGATGGTCATGGCCTCGTTGACGTACTTGGCGAGCGTCTCGCGCAAGCCGTCCAGCGCGGCAAGGGTCTCGCGGTCGGCCTCGCAGGCGTCAGGCCCGTAAGCGTCCTCGCGCTCGGCAGTCACCCAAGCCCTCGGAACCTTCAGCTTCTCGGCGAGCGCCTTGTCGCTTCCGTCGCCGGCATAGCAATTCTTGTCGATCAGGTAGCAGGCGTTCAGCGCGTCGCGGATTTTGTGCTTGTCCTCGCGCGTCGGCTGGCGCGGCGGCTCAGCGGCCGGCGCGGTGGCGGTCTTGGTCATTGCGGCCTCTTTCGGCTTCTCGGAAATGATGGGTTGAGCCGGGGCCTGAGCCGCGTCTTGCGGCTGGCCTCCGACGATGCAGCGCGGGCAGACGTCGGCCGAACGGCGCTGGCCTATGCGCCAGCCCTTGCGGCGGAACTTGTCGGCGAAGAACACGGGCGGCCGAGCCTTGGCGCTGTTGTCGGCGACGATCGCCCAGCGCTTGCACTTGCCGCACACGGCCACGGCCGAACGGTCATAGCCGCCGCGCGCCGCGCTCCATGTCTTCTCGGTCTTGAACGGTTCCAGCCCCCCCGACATGGGCTAGTCCCCCGCGCCGAGGCGGGTTCGCCAGACGTCCGTCAGTCGCGCCTGTTCAGCGAGAACAAGCGCTTCTAGGGCGCGCACCGTACCGAGCACCGCCTCGGCGCTGGCGACCCGGCGCGCGGGCAATTCGACGTCGATCAGCGCTTGCACCGAAAGGCGGAAGGCCTGCGTCAGGTGCTCACCGCTGACGCCATCGACCGGGAACGGCACCGACCGCAGCGCGCCGAAGTCGTGACGCAACTCCGGCGTCAGCTCCAGCGCAGCGCCACCCGTGTCGATCACCGTCCGCGCCTGCGCTTCGAACGCGCTCAGCACGGCGCGCCAACGTTCCCAACGCTGCGGAGCGCTCAGCGTCGGCGCGGCGCTGCGAGCCGTATGCGAACGGAAGGCCGGGCTCATTTCAGCGGCCGCCCGGTCTCGATAACCCGCGCCAACATCGCCCGCAGCGCCATGAAGGCCCGCAAGGCCTCGTCGATTTCGGGAAGGGCGGCCTTGGCGTCCTCGACGTCGACCTCGCCGTCGGCCGCGCGCTGCACGACCTCGGAGACCGCTTGGCCGTGCTCGGTCAGATAGGTGGCGAGCACCCCATGCAAAGCGCTCGGCGCGCTCGACGGGATCGGCGGCATGAAGACGCCGCCGCAGAGCAGGGCCATATCCTCGGCGACCGACGTAGCGCCGGCCCGCGCGAGATCACGTGCGTCCGCCCAAGTCAGGGTCGCCTTTTTGCCTTCGGCGCGGAACGGATCGGTCGCCGAGTAAATCCAGTCAGGCGCGCGCCGGATCACGTCGCCGGCCTTCTCGGCGCCGCCCAGCTCGTCGACAGCCCGTTGTAAGGTCGCGTGGAGCGTACCGTGCTCACGCCGCTTGTAAGGCTTGAACCCCTTCATCGCCCGTTACCCCCGAATTGAAGCTTGCTGTTAGGGGCGACGCGCAACTTGGCCGTCGGCATGGTGCGGCCATGCTCACTCGCCGCCCGATATTCGAATTGCCCGATGACCTCTCGCGCCCGGCGGATGTGCTCAGGCTCGCGCTGCACGCTGTCGGGTTCACGCACCGGGAGCGCTACCGCCCTGCGAACCGGGTTCGCGGTCATCGCCCCTCCCCCCCTGACGCCAGCGCCAGAAGCAAGCCCAGGGAAAAAGTCATCAGGGCTGAGCTGCACGCCCATCGCCGGAGCAACCTTCAGGATGCGCCGCATTTGTTCGTGCGTGAGCGCGTTGCTGTGCCGCTTCTCCGAAATTGTATGAGGCCGCACCCCCGCCGCCTCGGCCAAGCGGGTTTGCGTCCCGAAGCGCTCTGGAGCCGTAAGATGATCAATGACGTTGATATCGGTCATGCGCCGATATTATCGCCTGAACCGATAATCGCAATTGCCGATTTATCGGAGGCGCACCGATCATTCATCGGCACAATGCCGATCATGTCAGTTGGCGAGCAAATCAAGGCGGCGCGCAAAGAGCGCAACATGACCCAGAAGGACCTAGGGCTCGCGCTAGGCGTCGTTCAGTCCGTGGTCTCGGAAATGGAAGCCGGCAAGCTCAAGAATTGGCCACTTCACGCCGCCGCCATAGCCCGCGCGCTAGGCAAGCCACGCTCCTACTTCGAACCCGACTTCACTGCCGAACCAACTAAGACCGCTTCTGTCGTCCCGCCGATTAAGGATCTGCGGCGGCGCATCCCCGTGGTCGGGGACGTTCAGGCGGGGGTTTGGTTGGAAGCGGTCGCGCGCGAGCGTTACGAGTTTGACGAGCACGTCTCGATGGACGTTTCCGGGTATGAGACGGCGAACCTTAAAGCAATGCGGGTCCTCGGCCCGTCAATGAACAGAGTATTCCCACCAGGTCGTTACGTCGTTCTCGCGGAGCCCGCCGAGGCTGGTCTTAGAAACGGCGATAAGGTTGTCATCGAGCGGCGGAACAACGGTTTGGTTGAGATCACACTTAAAGAATATGTTGAGGAGGATGACGGGCGAGTGGCCTTATGGCCTCGAAGCGATCACCCAGACTTTCAAAATCCAATCTATCTCAACGCACGAAACGAACTAGACCAAGATGGACTTCGCATCATTGGCGTCGTGGTCGCGGAATATGCTCGCTATGAGAGGCCGCCACTAGGTCGATGAGCGCAGTAGCACCGCCAGGAAGAGGGCCAGGGATGAAAGTGCAGATCGCAGTCACTATGGGACTTGCGGCGATACTCGCCGCGTGCAGCCCCGGCCCTAGCGCTCCAAAATTCGCCAACGGCAAGGATGAAGTCGCGAACCAGATCCACGCTCAGATTTTGGTCGAGAAGCGACTACGAGAGCCAGCATCAGCTCAGTACGGTTCCCTAGCCGTCGCTGACATTGGCCTAAAGACCGTCGTTTGCGGCGACGTCAACGCGAAGAACGGCTTTGGCGGATATACCGGACCAAAGCGCTTCATAGCGATGGACGAACGAGCGGTTTTCGCCGCCGATCTTTCTGCCGAGGAGTTCGCCAAACTGTGGGCCGCAAACTGCCCCCCGTAGTCGGCCACCTACCATATCGGCGATATTATCGGTTTAACCGATTGACTGTATCGGCATAACCGATATTTATTGCTCCGTCACCGATGACGGAGCACCCGATGCGCTGGCCGCACGAAACGCAGGCGAACCCGGTTCGCTTCCCCCACCTTGAACCGGGTTGGCTGCTGGCGCTGATCGCGCTCGCGGTCGTGATGATCACTTGCGGCGGGGACACGTTGTGATCCCCGCCGCCCTTTGCTGGATCGCCGGAAGCTTCTCGCTTCTCATCGGGCTTGCTGCGGCGGCTTCGGCGGGAGAGATCGCCGGCCGCTGCGGCTTAGGTGCGCGCCTGCCGTCTTGGCATGTCCGCATCGCCTTTATCGCCGTCATCCTCGGCGCGCTGCTGTGGCGGGCCGCGTGATGGCCCGGCAAGCCTCCCTCTTCGCCCCGCCGCCGCCGCGCGACCGCAAGCCGCTCGCGCCGCCGCACGCCACGCCGGAAGACATGGCGCGCCGCCGCGCCGTGTCGGTCTATCCGCTTGAGGGCGCGGCACACGCCGGAAGCTGGGCGCACCGCCCCAACTCGACGCCCGCCGAGGCGATCGACGCGGGCGTGACGCGGGCCGGCGTCGAGCCCGCCGCCCTGGAGGTCCGCCAAGGCGTGAACCCCGATGAAATCGAGCTTCGCCTGAAGCTCCAGCGGCGCGGCCTGAACCCGCATCACCTGCTCGCGGTCATCGTCGGCCTGACGTTTGACGAGGCCCGCAAGGCGCTCGCCAAGGCTCAAGGAGCCGCCCGATGAGCCGCCGCCGTTCCCGCGCCCGCTTCCTGACTGACGAGGCCCGCGAGCTGCTGAGCGTGCTCGCCCTCGTCGTCGGCGGCGGCCTCGCCGCGATTTTCGCCCTCACCCACTGAGAAAGGAAGACCACCCCGTGACCATGCTCTTCACCGACGTCTTGCGCTTCATGCGTAAGGGCAGCGTCGTCCAAGCCCTGACCGACAGGCTCGCGGACGTCTGCAAGGCCGCCCGCGAGACCGGCAAGGCCGGCGAGCTGACGCTCAAGATCAAGATCAAGCCCGAGGCCGTGGGCGCCAATCAGTTCGATTTCGTGCCGTCGATCGGCTTCACGATCCCGCAGC
>Ga0172372_10013301_pt1 | contig 10212 bp, 8 predicted proteins | sample LakKiv5m_2_FD_114544 | JGI IMG/M metagenome (GOLD analysis project Ga0172372, IMG submission 114544) | Freshwater microbial communities from Kabuno Bay, South-Kivu, Congo - kab_092012_9.5m | ecosystem: Environmental > Aquatic > Freshwater > Lake | place: Democratic Republic of the Congo... | reverse complement strand
CGCAACGCCATCCGCATGGCCGCGCTGATGAAGCAGCGCGTGATCCACGTGTTCACGCACGACTCCATCGGCCTGGGCGAAGACGGCCCGACCCACCAGTCGATCGAACACGTCGCCAGCCTGCGCCTGATCCCGGGTCTGGACGTCTGGCGCCCGGCCGACACGGCCGAAACCGCCGTGGCCTGGGCCGTGGCCCTGCAGACCGCCAACCGCCCCAGCGCCCTGTGCCTGTCGCGCCAGAACCTGCCTTACGCGCCCAAGGCCGACCTGGCCGACATCAGCAAGGGCGGCTACGTGCTGTCCGAGCCGGCCGACGTGGGCCTGAAGAAGAAGGCCCAGGCGGTGATCATCGCCACCGGCTCCGAAGTGCAGCTGGCGCTCAAGGCGCAGGAAGCCCTGGCCAAGGAACACAAGATTGCCGTGCGCGTGGTGTCGCTGCCCAGCACCAGCGTGTTCGACCGCCAGAGCGCCGAGTACAAGGCCGCCGTGCTGCCCAAGGGCCTGCCGCGCGTCGCCGTCGAGATGGGCTCGACCGACGGCTGGTGGAAGTACGGCGTGGCCGCCGTGGTCGGCATCGACACCTACGGCGAATCGGCCCCCGCACCGGTGCTGTTCCAGCATTTCGGCTTCACGCCGGCCAACGTGGTGGACACCGTCCGCACCGTGCTGGCGAAATGACCCGCCCCTGCAGCGCTTCGCGCGCCCCCCTCAAGGGGGCGGCACTGGCCGTCCGGCAAAGCCGGCCCGGCGGTGCCCTGGGTTGAACCCTTTCTGCGTTGAATTGTTTTTCTGATCAGCAACTTTCCCAACTGAAGGAGTAACGGACATGGCTATCAAAGTCGGTATCAACGGTTTCGGCCGCATCGGTCGCAACGTGCTGCGCAGCGCGATCCAGAATTTCCCGGACATCGAGATCGTGGCCATCAACGATCTGCTGGAGCCCGACTACCTGGCCTACATGCTGCAGTACGACAGCGTGCACGGCCGCTTCAAGGGCACGGTCAAGGTCGAGGGCGGCAACATCGTCGTCAACGGCAAGACCATCCGCCTGACGCAAGAGCGTGACCCCGCGAACCTGAAGTGGAACGAAGTCGGCGCCGACATCGTCATCGAGTCCACCGGCCTGTTCCTGGACAAGGTCACCGCCCAGAAGCACCTGGACGCTGGCGCCAAGAAGGTCATCCTGTCCGCCCCCTCCAAGGACGACACCCCCATGTTCGTCTTCGGCGTGAACGACAAGACCTACGCCGGCCAGGCCATCATCTCCAACGCTTCGTGCACCACCAACTGCCTGGCCCCCGTGGCCAAGGTGCTCAACGACAAGTGGGGCATCAAGCGCGGCCTGATGACCACCGTGCACGCCGCCACCGCCACGCAGAAGACCGTGGACGGCCCCTCCAACAAGGACTGGCGCGGTGGCCGCGGCATCCTGGAAAACATCATTCCGTCGAGCACCGGCGCCGCCAAGGCCGTGGGCGTGGTGATCCCCGAGCTGAACAAGAAGCTGACCGGCATGTCCTTCCGCGTGCCGACCTCCGACGTGTCGGTGGTGGACCTGACCGTTGAGCTCAACAGCGAAGCCAGCTACGAAGAGATCTGCGCCGAGATGAAGGCCCAGAGCGAAGGCGCGCTCAAGGGCGTGCTGGGCTACACCACCGACAAGGTGGTGGCCACCGACTTCCGCGGCGAGACCTGCACGTCGGTGTTCGACGCCGACGCCGGCATCGCGCTGGACAAGACCTTCATCAAGGTGGTGAGCTGGTACGACAACGAGTGGGGCTACTCGAACAAGTGCCTGGAGATGGTGCGCGTCGTCGCTGGATAAAGCCCCCCCTGCGCCGCTTCGCGGCTTCCCCCCGGAGGGGGGACGCACCCTGTGGCCCGGCAGAGCCGGTTCCACGGGTGCCCTGGGTTCAGGCACGCGCTCCGGGTGCGTCCCTGTTGTTCGAACAAAAAAGCCGCTGTGCAAACAGCGGCTTTTTTTATTCGCAGGCTTGCAGGCGTTTGCCCGCCATGGCCGTGCGCAGGCCGGTCACAGTGTCACGCTGTGCGTCGGTGACGGCCGGCAGGCGCAAGGTCCAGACGACGCCTTCGGCGCGTTCCTGCACCACGCGGGCGGTGCGCACGCCCTTTTTACCCACGTCCTGCAGGCCTTGCTTCGCCGCCTCCTCGCTCGAATAGGTGCCCAGCGCCAGCCCCGGCCCCAGCGGCGCGGGCAAGGTGCGAAACGGCACGTCCAGCAGCCGCAGTTCGGCCCGCTTGCGGTCGAGCTGCTCGTCGTTGTAGCGGCCCATGTAGACCACCCAGCGCCCCCCGGTCCTGGATTCGCTGAGCTGCCAGGCGCTGCGCGACAGGCCCGTGCCAGCCAGGGCCGCACGCAATGCCTCGGCCTGCGGCGGGGTGAAGCCCCCGGCCACCCAGCAGCGGGTGGCGGCGGGCGCGGGTGCCGGGCTGGCCGGTTCGGGGGGGGCGCTGCCCGCCGTTTCGGCGGTCTCGGCGGACGCTGTGGTCGCAGTGTCGGCTGCGGTTTCAGCGGGAGCGGGAGCGGGCGTTGCGGCGGGCGGCAGCGCAGGCGCCGGCGCGGGCGCCTCGACGCGGGGCCCGTTGAGCAGCCGCAAGGCCTCGGGCTTGAGTTGCGCCTGCAGGCGCTCGGGTTCGCGTTGCTCCACCGGCGCCAGCCCGAGCGGCGCCAGGTAGCCCTGGGTCCAGGCGAAATAGCCGGCATTGGCCAGCACCAGCAACCAGATCACCAGTCTCAGCATGGGCGCACACTCACTTCCGAACTGGTCACGGTTTGCAGGCCTTGCGCGGTTTGCAGCCGCAGGCCGCCGCTGGCGTCCACGCCGGCGGCCACGCCCTCGGTGCCGTCGCTCAGGCGCAGCGGCATGCCCCGCAGGGCATCGCGCTGGGCGAAGCGGCTGGCAAAGGCCGCAAAACCCTGGCGTTCAAACCACAGCACGTCGCGCACCAGTGCGGGCGCCACGCGGGCCAGGGCTTCGCCCACGGTGATGCCCATGTGCAGCTCGGCCAGGCCGGCCGGGGCCATGGCCTGCGGGCTGCCGGCCACGGCGGCATGGTCAGGCCGGGCGATGTTGATCCCCACGCCGATGACCACACAGCGTGCAGCCGCGGCGCCCTCGCCACTGCCGGCGGTCTCGACCAGGATCCCCCCCAGCTTGCGCTGCTGCAGCCAGAGGTCGTTGGGCCATTTCAGGCGCACATCGGGGTGCAGGCTCTCGGCCAGGCTCACCCCCACCGCCAGTGACAGGCCCGACCAGTCGGCCGGCGCCAGCGGCAGCGCCAGCGAGAAGGTCAGCGACTGCCCGGCCTTGCTGTGCCAGCCCTTGCCCATGCGGCCACGCCCGGCGGTCTGTTGCTCGGCCACCAGCAGCACGGGCTCGGTCAGGCCGTTGCGCGCACGGCGCATCAACTCGGTGTTGGTGGAGTCGATTTCGGGCAGCACCTCGATGGTGAAGCCCGGCAATTGCGGCACCACCGCCTGCCAGATGCCTTCGACGTGGGCGAGCAGGTCTGTCATCCGAGCTTGGTGGCTTTGCCGCCTCGCTTGGGGGCCAGCAGGGTGCCGCGGCAGTTCTTCGCGCCGCACCAGCAGGGGTACTGGGCTTTGAGCTTGGGCGTGTAGGGTTCGTCGATCACCAGGCCGTAGTCATAGAACAGCTCTTCACCGGCGGCGATGTTGCGCAGCGCGCGGATGAACACGCGGCCGTCTTCCACCTCGGCCTCGCAGTTCGGGGCGCAGCTGTGGTTGATCCAGCGCGAGGAGTTGCCGCCGAACTTGGCGTCGATCACATGGTCTTCGTCGATGTGGAAGTAGAAGGTGTGGTTCGGGTCCTGCGGGTCGTGCGGGTGGCGGCGCAGCGCCTCGTCCCAGGTGATGATTTCGCCCACGTATTCGATGAGGGTCTCGCCCTCGGCCAGATCGACCAGGGCATAGACCCCTTTGCCGTGCACGCCGGAGCGGCGCGTCTGGATGCGTTTGCCGGGTTTGGCGACGGGCGTGGCCGGGCTGGCAGCGGTGCGGGAGCGGGGGCTTGACGTCACGTCCGGAAACTTTGGTAAGGTTGTTTCATGCAGGTGCGCGCGCGTATGCGTGTGCGCCCCCGAGCGCGTGTACACGCGCGTGAAGCCAAATTGTAGAGATGAACAAGACCCTGGTCATTGCCGAGAAGCCTTCCGTGGCCCAAGACATCGTGCGCGCGCTCACCCCGGTGGCGGGCAAGTTCGAAAAACACGACGACCACTTCGAAAACGAGCAGTACGTGGTCACGTCTGCGGTGGGCCACCTGGTGGAGATCGCCGCGCCCGAGCAGTTCGATGTCAAGCGCGGCAAGTGGAGCTTTGCCCACCTGCCGGTGTTGCCGCCGTATTTCGAGCTCAAGCCCATCGACAAGACCAAGTCGCGCCTGTCGGCGGTGGTCAAGCTGGCCAAGCGCAAGGACGTGGGCCGGCTCATCAACGCCTGTGACGCGGGCCGCGAGGGGGAGCTGATCTTCCGCCTGATCGAGCAGTACGCCGGCGGTCTCAAGGGCGGGCAGTATCAGGGCCTGGGCAAGCCGGTGCAGCGCCTGTGGCTGCAGTCCATGACGCCGGCCGCCATCCGCGACGGGTTCGAGAAGCTGCGCAGCGACGAGCAGATGCGCGGCCTGGCCGACGCGGCGCGCAGCCGCTCCGAGGCCGACTGGCTGGTGGGCATCAACGGCACGCGCGCCATGACGGCCTTCAATTCGCGCGACGGCGGCTTCTTCCTCACCACCGTGGGCCGGGTGCAGACGCCCACGCTGTCCATCGTGGTCGAGCGCGAAGAGCAGATCCGCGCCCACCGCAGCCGCGACTACTGGGAAATCCACGCGTCCTTCCTCGCCGAGGCCGGCGAGTACCCGGGCAAGTGGTTCGACCCCACCTTCAAGAAGCCCACCGGCGACGACGCCGATGCCGACCAGCGCGCCGACCGCCTGTGGGACCACCGCGAGGCCCTGGCCATCGTCGAGGCGGTGCGCGGCAAGGCCGCCAGCGTCACCGAGGAGCGCAAGCCCACCACGCAGGCCAGCGGTCTGCTGTACGACCTGACCAGCCTGCAGCGAGAGGCCAACGGCCGCTTCGGCTTCTCGGCCAAGACCACGCTGCAGCTGGCGCAGAGCCTGTACGAACGCCACAAGGCCCTGACCTACCCGCGAACCGATTCGCGCGCCCTGCCCGAGGACTACCTGGGCACCGTGAAGCAGACCTTCGAGATGCTGGCCGACAGCGGCATAAAGCACCTGGCGCCGCACGCGCTGACCGCGCTCAACAACGGCTACATCAAGCCCAGCAAACGCATCTTCGACAACAGCAAGGTCTCGGACCACTTCGCCATCATCCCGACGCTGCAGGCGCCCAGCGGCCTGAGCGAAGCCGAACAGAAGCTCTACGACCTGGTGGTGCGCCGCTTTCTGGCGGTGTTCTTCCCAAGCGCCGAGTTCATGGTGACCACGCGTATCAGCAAGGTGCTCAACCATCACTTCAAGACCGAAGGCAAGGTGCTGGTCAAGCCGGGCTGGATGGCGGTGTACGGAAAGGAAGCGGCGGAAGACGTGGAAGGCGCGAAGGAGGGCGACAAGGGCCAGAACCTGGTGCCGGTGCGCGAGGGCGAAACCGTGCGCACCGAGACCGTGGAGGCCAAGGGCCTGAAGACCAAGCCGCCGGCACGCTACAGCGAAGCCACGCTGCTGGGCGCCATGGAAGGGGCGGGCAAGCTGATCGACGACGACGAGCTGCGCGAGGCCATGCAGGAAAAAGGCCTGGGCACCCCGGCCACGCGCGCGGCCATCATCGAAGGCCTGCTGAACGAAAAGTACATGCTGCGCGAAGGGCGTGAAATCATCCCGACCGCCAAGGCCTTCCAGCTCATGACCCTGCTGCGCGGCCTGGAGGTGGAAGAACTCTCGCGGCCCGAGCTGACCGGCGAGTGGGAATACAAGCTGGCGCAGATGGAGCACGGCAAGCTCAGCCGCGCCGCCTTCATGGCCGAGATCGCCGCCATGACCGAGCGCATGGTCAAGAAGGCCAAGGAATACGACCGCGACACCGTGCCGGGCAACTATGCGACGCTGACCGCGCGCTGCCCCAACTGCGGCGGTGTGGTCAAGGAAAACTACCGCCGCTACGCCTGCACCGGCGCCGATGGCGCCAGCGATGGCTGCGGCTTCTCGTTCACCAAGTCGCCCGCCGGGCGCACCTTTGAAGTGGTGGAGGCCGAGGCCTTTGTGCGCGACCGCCACATCGGCCCGCTCGAAGGTTTCCGCTCCAAGGCTGGCTGGCCCTTCGTGGCCGAGATGACACTCGCCTACAGCGAGGACGACAAGAACTGGAAGCTGGAATTCGACTTCGGCGACGACAAGAACGCCGAAGAGACCGGCGAACTGGTCGACTTCGCTGGCAGCGAGTCGCTGGGCGCCTGCCCCAAGTGCGGCGCTGCGGTGCACGAGCATGGCGCCAACTACGTCTGCGAGAAGGCGGTGCCCACGCCGGCGCAGGCCACGCCCAGCTGCGATTTCAAGAGCGGCAAGATCATCCTGCAGCAGCCGGTGGCGCGCGAACAGATGCGCAAGCTGCTGGAAACCGGCAAGACCGATTTGCTGGACAAGTTCGTCTCCATGCGCACGCGCCGCAGCTTCAAGGCCTTCCTGACCTGGGACCCGGAGGTCGGCAAGGTGAACTTCGCGTTCGAGCCGCGCGAGAGCAAGTACCCGCCGCGCAAGACCGCGGGCGCCGCGGCCAAGGCCGCGCCGGCAAAGAAGGCGCCTGCGACCAAGAAGGCCCCGGCGGCCAAGAAAGCCGCCGCACCCAAGGCCCCGCGCAAGACCACGGCCGCCACCGGCAAGAAGCCCAGCGCCGCGCTGGCCGCCGTCATCGGCAGCGAACCGGTGTCGCGCCCCGAAGTGGTCAAGAAGCTGTGGGACTACATCAAGGCCAATGGCCTGCAGGATGCGGGCGACAAGCGCAAGATCAACGCCGACGCGAAACTGCGCCCGGTGTTCGGCAAGGACCAGGTGACGATGTTCGAGATCGCCGGCATCGTCGGCCAACACCTCATCGACTGAAGCTTTTCAACACAACAGGAGACATCCATGAGCCTCAAATTGTTCTTCGCCCCCGGCGCCTGTTCTTTTGTGCCGCACGCCATGCTGGAACTGGCCGGCGCCGCGTTCGAACCCATGACCGTCAAGCTGCACAAGGGTGAGCAGCGCAGTGCCGAGTACCTGGCGCTGAACCCGCGCGGCCAGGTGCCGGTGCTGGTTGACGACGGCGAAGTGATCACCCAGATCGTCGCCATCCTGCTGCACCTGGATGCCAAGTTCCCAGAGGCCCGCATCCTGCCCGCATCAGGCCTGGCGCGCACCCGCGCGCTGTCGACGCTGGTCTGGATGAACAACACGGTGCACCCGACCTTCACCCATGTGTTCATGCCGCAGAAGTTCACCGACGACGAAGCGGCGCAGAAGGCCATCCGCGCCCACGCGGTGCAGACCTACCGGGGACTGCTCGGCGAGATCGAGGCGCTGGCGGTCAAGGCTTCGCCCTGGCTGGCGGGTGAGCAACCCTCGGCACTGGACGCTTATGCGCTGACGCTGCTGCGCTGGGGCGGTTACGCGGGCATCGACCCGACCACGCTGCCCGCCACCTGGGCGTTGTCGCAGCGCTTTGCGGCGTTGCCTGCCGTGGCCCGCGTGATCGAGCGTGAGCGCCTGCAGCTCAACGTCTACCAGCCGCCAGCCGCGGCCTGAGGTCCAGGCACACCTGTGAGGAAGGGCGGCCCGGGCCGCCCTTCTTGTTTGCCTCACTCTTCGGTGGATTTGCGCGGAGCAAAACGGATCGACACCCGCAGGCCCTTTTTCGTGCTGTCGGGGTGGGCGTCTTCCATGTGCACCGTGGCGTTGTGTTGCTGCGCGATCTCGTGCACGATGGCCAGCCCCAGACCCGAACCGTCCACGTTGGTCCCCAGCGCCCGGTAGAACGGCTGCAAGACCAGATCGCGTTCGTTTTCGGGAATGCCCGGCCCGTTGTCCTCGACCTGCAAGATCAGCACGCCGCTGAAGCGGTCGAACAGCACGCGCGCGGTGACCACGCCACCGCCGCCGCTGTAGTTGATGGCGTTGTCCACCAGGTTGCGGGTCATCTCCTGCAGCAGGGTGGGGTTGCCGTCCATGTGGCAATCGGCAGGCAGTTCCTCGGGTCCTTCGTAGCCCAGATCGATGCCATGCTCCAGCGACCGGGGCACCGAATCGCGCACCACGCCCATGACCAGACGCGCCAGATCGATGCTGGCGCTGGGCAGGGCGCGGCCGGTGGTCTCGGCACGGGCCAGGGCCAGCAACTGGTTGACGGTGTGGGTGGCGCGTTTGCTTGAGTGCGCGATCTGCTGCAGCGAGCTGCGGATCTCCTGCGGGTTGGCTTCGCGCTGCGCCAGCTCCGCCTGCATGCGCAGCCCGGCCAGCGGGGTCTTGAGCTGGTGCGCCGCGTCGGCCAGGAAGCGCTTTTGCGTGGTCAGCGAGGTCTTGAGCCGGGCCAGCAGGTCGTTGATCGACGACACCAGCGGCGCCACTTCCTGCGGGATGTACGACTCCTCGATGGGGCTGAGGTCGTCGGGCTTGCGCGCGCGGATCTTCTGCTCCAGATCGGAGAGCGGCCGTATGCCGCGCACCAGCGCCATCCACACCAGCAGCACCGCCAGCGGCAGGATGATGAACTGCGGCACCATCACGCCCTTGATGATTTCGGTCGCCAGCGTCGAGCGCTTGCCAGTGGTCTCGGCCACCTGCATCAGCACCAGCCGCTTGGGTTCGGTCTCGCGCTCCAGCCAGACGTAGGCGACCCGCACCGCGTCGCCGCGCAGCACATCGTCGCGCAGCATCACACGGCCCGGTTCGGGCGCCTCGGTGTCGCGCGGCAGGGGGAAGTCACCTTCGCCGCTGATGAGTTCGCCGCGCACCCCGAGCACCTGGTAGTACACCAGATCGCTGTCGTCGGCGCGCAGCAGGTCGCGCGCCTGTGGCGTGAGGTTGAAGCTCACCCGCTTGTCTTTGGCCACCACGAACTGCGTGAGGGCCTGCAGGTTGAATTCGAGTGCGCGATCGAACGGCTTGGTGGCGATGCCCTGCGCCACGAACCAAGTCAGCGCCAGTGACAGTGGCCACAGCAGCAGCAGCGGCGTGAGCATCCAGTCCAGGATTTCGCCGAACAGGCTGCGCTGCTCCCGCTGGAACAGCCCGAAAGACATGCGCTCGTGCTCGTGTTTGTCCTCGGCCATGTCAACCAGGTGTGGGGTGGCGCGCGATGGGGGTGTCCATCCGCGTGGTGGGCGGCCGTGAAGGGGCGCTCATGTCCAGAGCGCGGCGGAACGGGCTTTGCCCGGCCGCTCGCGCTGCCCCCCGGGGGGTGACGGGCTGAAAGCCCGGCGCAGGGGGGTCATATTTTTTCCAGGCAATAGCCCAGGCCGCGCACCGTGGCAATGCGGATCGGGCCTTTCTCGATCTTCTTGCGCAGGCGGTGGATGTAGACCTCGATCGCGTTGTTGCTCACCTCCTCGCCCCACTCGCATAGGCGCTCGACCAACTGGTCCTTGCTCACGAGCCGGCCGGCGCGCTGCAGCAGCACCTCCAGCAGGCCGAGCTCGCGCGCCGACAGTTCGACCATCTTGCCGTCGATGGTCGCCACACGGCCGGCCTGGTCGTACACCAGCGGGCCGTGCTTGATGGTGCTGCTCGCGCCGCCCATGCCGCGCCGCGTGAGGGCGCGCACACGGGCTTCAAGCTCGGACAAGGCAAAGGGCTTGGCCATGTAGTCGTCGGCGCCGTAGTCCAGCCCCTTGACCCGCTCCTCCACACTGTCCGCCGCGGTGAGGATAAGCACCGGCAGGGTCGAACCGCGCGAACGCAGGCGTTTGAGCACTTCCAGCCCGTGCATGCGCGGCAGCCCCAGGTCCAGGATCAGCAGGTCGAACTCGTTGTTGGTCATCAGCGCGGCATCGGCCTCGCTGCCGCTGGCCACATGGTCCACAGCCGCACCAGCCGCGCGCAGGCTGCGCAGCAAACCGTCGGCCAGCACTTGGTCGTCTTCGGCGATCAGGATGCGCATGGGTGTCTCCTCGCAGGATGTTCAGGCCGGTGTCTTGGGGCGCATACGGGCACCGGTAGCGGTTTCATTTTAGGCCGG
>Ga0172372_10013300_pt1 | contig 10213 bp, 8 predicted proteins | sample LakKiv5m_2_FD_114544 | JGI IMG/M metagenome (GOLD analysis project Ga0172372, IMG submission 114544) | Freshwater microbial communities from Kabuno Bay, South-Kivu, Congo - kab_092012_9.5m | ecosystem: Environmental > Aquatic > Freshwater > Lake | place: Democratic Republic of the Congo... | reverse complement strand
CTTGCACCTCAAAATCTAACTCTACCTCCAGCTCCACCTCCACCTCAAAATCTACCTCTAACTCTACCTTCAAATCAAAACCCAACTCAAACTCAAGATCTAACTCTACCTCCAGCTCCACCTCCACCTCAAAATCTACCTCTAACTCTACCTTCAAATCAAAACCCAACTCAAACTCAAGATCTAACTCAAACTCCACCTCCACCTCAAAATAACACAAATCCACAACCAGAAAATAAGAAAGATAGGAATCCTTTTATACCTTTTCTAGCAGCCTTAACAATAAGTGGTGCAACTTTACTTATGCTCTGTACATGTATGTGCTGTAAAAGATATTATGATGAAATTCGTGGATTACCTGGAGCTGGAACAGGGGGAGGTCGATCACCTGTAAGCGTAGTACCCACTCCAGCTGTATCAGCTCAAATGGTTTTCCCCACCCCCTTACCCAGGCAGATAGAATTATAATTTAAATTTAGTCTAACTCCTCCTTTATTAAATTGATAAAAAATGCATTTAAAATTTGTTTTAAATGTACTAAATTTAATCAATAAAATTAAGTAGAAATTTACATGCCGAGATTATTTTAAAAAATAGGGTAATTCCAAGTCGAACAGAAATTCAAAAGCGAAAAATCATTAAACGAGCAACCAATAATGGTAAGCGTGCAATCGATTTAGCTTACGAATTTAAAGTTAATCCAAAAATAATTTATACCATTTCAACTTAATAAATAATAAATTAAGCAAGATATTTTTGCCAGTCTTGGATAAAAATAAACGCTCGTGATTTTTAGCCAAAAAGACGAAGCTTAATATAAATACCTAATTGGTTTATTTGTTAGTGGAAATGGTATTTACAACCCACTTAAAACCAAAGCCAATCAATATCAGGCAGTTCTTGAGTTTGAGAAGTTGAAGCGAGAAAATGAGCTTTTGGTTTCAATTGCTGTTTCTTTGGTGTCGAAAAAGTTGATTAGGAAAAAAAGAAATTAATGCGAGTGTCTTTATTAAAAAACCAAAACTTCTAGCAAAAGATTTAATTTTCAAGCAACAAATCGAAGCGGTTTTATTTGAGTATAAAGCTTAAAATTGAACAATTAATTACCTGATTGGACTTGTATATTTTTTATTTAATTTAGGAATTACAAAAAATTAATTTACGATATATTTGTGACATTTTGAAATTAATATTAAAAATTAATTGTATAAATTAAAAAAAGGTGTTTTAATTTAAAAAAAAATTAATTAATATTAAAAAAGATGAAAAAAAATTTGGCTTTAGGTCTTGTGGCTTTAAGTTCGGCTTTGCCCTTAGGTGCTTCAGTTGGAAATAGAACTTCACCTAGAGTAACTTCTAAAACTACCCCTAAACCCACCACTACCCCTACTCGAATTATAAGACCTCTTGGTAAAACTCCTCCAATCAATTTTGAACCAGAATCTTCGCCAACACCAAAAAGCATAAATGACAATTATTATAATTTTTTTTCTCCTACATTTTTTGTAGCAATTATTTTAATATCTATTTCATGTGTATGTTGTTTATATCATGGGTTTAAAAGAGCATCAGAATTGAGAGGCGATCATCAAGATCCAGCAGGTAACCCACCATCAGCGGATAGCGCTGAAGCATCAGCGCAACTGGGATTTGCTCCACCACCACCAACACCATCACAAACTCGGGGGCAATGGGCATTAAGGCAGGTTGTCAGGAGCGGGAGCGGGAGCGATTCTCCAAGATCGGTGTAATAGTTTTACTAAACCATGTGAACAACAAAATGTTTATTGTAAATTCCAAAAATAAAACCCTAATCAGTTTATATATTTTGAAACATAAACATTTAAGGGTTCTGAATTTTTCTTGGCAGATGATCGGGTAATACCAGTTGGAGGAATATGATGGTTATTTACTTCGGATTTATTTTTTATGATTAGTATTATTTTATCATTTTTTTTATCATTTGCTATCTCAAGAGGAGTTTTAGATAATTTATTGGCAACATCAATATTTGCTTTAGAATCAATTAACAATTTAATTACCTCTAAATTTTCGGAGTAAATGGATAAATGAAGTGGGGTATTTCCATAATTGTCGGCGCAGTTAATATTTGCTTTAGAATCAATTAACAATTTAATTACCTCTAAATTTTTGCAGAAAGTGGCTAAATGAAGCGGGGTCTCTCCATATTTATTAGTGCAATTAATATTCGCACCCATATCAATCAGTATTTTAATTAGCTCTGGGTTATTGATTAAAGTGGCTAAATGAAGAGGTGATTCACCACTTTGATTTAAAAAATTAACATCAATGCCTTGATGCTTAATTAAATTAATAATATCATCCATTCTATTATTTAAAATAGCTTCATGAATTCCTTTTTGAATCACTGGATCTTTCATATGTTTTTAAATATTAATAATCTTAAATGAAAATAATTTTTTAGGTAAAGTTTTTAAAAAATAAAATAAATTATTATCATTTTTTTAAAAATTTTGCCAAATCTCGGATGTGAGAAATGGTGTTGATATTCATGTCGCCGAGGGTTTTTTTTAGGTTGTCGAAATTTTTATTTTTTTCATTGGCTTTTGGAATTAAACAATTTTTAAAACCGAGTTTTTGTGCTTCTTTAAGGCGGGTTTCAAGATTGCTTACCATTCGAATTTCGCCACTCAATCCAATTTCGCCAACGGCAATGGTTGAAGATGGTAGTGCAATATCGCGAGATGATGAAATCAGGGCGCAGGCCACCGCTAAATCGGCGGAGGTTTCGATGATTTTTAAACCACCAACCACATTTAAATAAACTTCTTTGTCAAATAAATTTAGTCCGAAGCGATTATTTAATACTGCGATAATCATTGCTAAGCGGTTTAAATCCCAGCCCACAACTGCTCTTCTTGGGGTTGGAATGAAGGATGGGGCAACTAAGGCTTGAACCTCGGCTAAAATCGGGCGAGATCCTTCAATTCCAGCGAAAACCGCGGTTCCAGAGGTTTTGTTGTCGTAAGAAGCCAAGAATAATTCGCTTGGATTTGATACTTCGGACAAACCGATTTCATTCATTTCGAAAACTCCGATTTCGTTGGCGGGGCCAAAGCGATTTTTGATGGCACGCAAAATTCTAAAGTGTAAATCTTTTTCGCCTTCAAAATATAAAACCGTATCAACCATATGCTCCAAAACCTTCGGACCAGCGATTTGCCCGTCTTTGGTGACATGGCTTACAATCAGTAAAGTAATATTATTTTTTTTGGCAAAAATCGTTAATTCACCAGCCGAGGCTCTAACTTGCGAAACGGTTCCCGGTGCCGAAGATAACTCTTCGAGATACATAGTTTGAATTGAGTCAATCACTACAATACAAGGTTTTTTTTCGTCTTTAACGGTGTTGATAATTTCTGCGACATTAGTGGTTGAAGCCAGTTTAATCGAGGCCTCATCGCATTCGAGGCGTTTGGCGCGAAGCCTTACTTGATCGACCGATTCTTCGCCCGAAATATAAATTATGGAATTATGTTGCGTAGCTAGACTGTGAGCGGTTTGCAAAAGCAATGTCGATTTGCCAATGCCGGGATCGCCTCCGATTAAAATTACCGAGCCTTGCACTAAGCCACCCCCTAAAACTCTGTCGAGTTCGTTGATGCCAGTAGTGATTCTCGGAAATTCCATCGCTTCGCCATTCATGCTTACTAAATTAACTTTGCGTGAATTATTGGCGGATTTTTTTGTGGTTTTATCGTCTTCAAGGCGAGAAAAATGTGAAGCTCCACCTTCGGCGAACTCTTCAACCAAGCTATTCCAAGAACCACATTCCGAGCATTTTCCAGACCATTTAAAATGAATGGCTCCACAATTTTGACAAGAATAAGCGGTTTTTTTATTAGACATTTAGAAGCGTAATTTTGGAATTGTAATATCGGCATTTACCATAACTATCATTCTAGAGCCTTGCGGAACTCTAATTACTGGTGTAATGTCGAGAGTGTTTTTTATAACATTACCAATTGTGTCGAGAAAGATTTTGGATACATCATATAAGGCTTGGTTGGCAGCGTTGCCAATCGTTGTGGTGGTGCCTTGAGTGGCATTAACTGTGGTGGAAGTTTGAGTGTTGGCGCCTAAAATAGTTTGAGCCGCCGCCGTTCCTGCTACTGCTAGAACACTACTTAGAAGTGAATTGGCGATTAAAGAAGTGAACTTGCTGTCTAAATCTCCCGGTATGCCAGCTCTTCCAAATTGATCGGAGGCGGTGAGGGCGATGTTGATTGAAATTCCATCTGGGCGAAGTAATCTGTTCCAAGAAATATTGACTCGACCCTGACCTCTTCTGACATCGGAGGAATATGTACCGTAAATTCTTGAGCCTTTTGGAATAAGAACTTCTTTGCCCGCTTCGCCGTAAACATCACGAGTAATTATGCCACGAACCGCTCCCGGAAATTCCGTATTGATGGCGGTTTCCAAAATGGCGTTAATCATTTTACCTTGGGCAATGGTTCTGCTTCTATCTTCGATCATTTCGATTTCAACTTTATTTTCGGTTTTTTTGATGTTTTGACCCAAAGTTTCGCCAATTGTAATAATATTTTTATCTTGTCCAACGCTATTGGGTGGCGAACCCCCCGTTCTGTCAGAAAATACTAAAATTGGGGAATAGCGGGGACCAAATAAGGCTTCATTTTCTTCATTGGCTTTTTTAATTTCAAGCTCCTTGGTTTCTTTTTCTAATTCTTGCTTGGCGATTAATTCTTCTTCTTTTTTCTTGTAATTTTCTGCGAGTTCGACTTTATCTTTTTCGGCCTTTTCATTTTGCTCTTGTAATTTTAATTCAAGTTCTTTGATTTTGCTGTCTAAAATTTTTATTTCTTCACTGGTTTTGTAGTCAACTATATCGACTTGTTGCTTTTTTGCCAACTCTTCGGGTGATAAATTTTCTGAGGAATTTACTTTGTTTGGATCGGTTTGGGAATTATTTTTGTTTAGATCTTTTAAGTCAATTGGTTCATCAATTTTAACTTCAGATGGAAGCTCGGGAATATCAGGAATTTCAGGCTTTATTTGCTTTTCCATAAGCTCTAAATTTTCAATTTTTTCTTTTTTGTCAACTTCTGCTAAGTCAAATAATGAACTTTCTACAGGGGTAGGGGCTGGAGCTATTGGTTCTCCGATTTGAGATTCAATTACTTCGGCTTTTACTTCGATATCTGGAACAACCATAACTGATTGTTCGGATGTCATTCCGCTTAAAAAAATATAATAGGTAAAGCCAATCAAAATTATTGAAGCAATAATTATTATAAAGGTGTTTTTTTTGGCAGAGGAAATATTGTTTGCGCCACTATCTTTTATCTCGACGGGACTATCATTATCTTCATCTTCATTTTCAATTTCTTGAATTATTTGTTTTGGTGGCCGTGATTTCATGAATAAATGAATTTAAGTAATAATTTTTAATATTTTTTATTTTAACATAATCTTTTTTAAGAAATCCATAATTTCCTCAAAAACTATTAATTTATTTTCAGAATTTACAATTATATGATTATTAAAATCTAATAATGTTAATTTTTTGTTGTTTGAGTTGATCATATCGTAAATTAATTTTCCACTAATTGGATTAACCACAGGGTCACCTTTTCCTTGAATAACAAGGGTTGGCTGAATGATTTTATAGAGATTATCTTTGCAAATATTCATCAATTTTTCCAGTTCATAAACTCCTTTTAAATAGTTTCTTGAATAATTTATGTGAGGATTTTCTGGCATGTCATCAATATATTGGAATTGCCCAGCTTCGATATTGAATTTTTGCAAAAGCTCATTCCATAAATTAATACCCGGAACCATTTTAGCTTTGATATCAAGTAATTTTAATGCTGAATTTATTGAAATTACAGCTTTTAATTTTGATTTTTTGATATTTTTTTGCGAAGCGCTTACTAGCGATAAAAGTCCACCCGTGGAAAATCCAATGATCACTAAATTTTCAAATTTATTGCTTAAGGCGCAATAACCTCTTTGCAATGATTGATACCAATCTATCCATTCGCAATTTTGAAGATTAATCGGCGCAGTTCCATGTCCTTTAAGTCGAACATTATAGGTGGAAATTTGATTATCGTTGAAAAAATTTGCCAAATCTTGCATTTCTTTTGGCGCTGATTTGTAACCATGAACCAAGATTACGGCATAATTTGATTGAAATGAAACATTCGAAGATGGACTTCCAACCAATTGGTTTTTGGAAAAATTTTCATCAAAATATTCGAGATAATCATTTTTGTAATTTTTGATGTCGACTTTACAAATATTTTCAAAAACTAGATTTTTTAATTCTTCGTCATCTATTTTGCAAACTCTTTTTACGAGGCTGTTTGCTGATTCAAGAATATAAAATTCTCTAAAAATAACCAATAAGGTATTTTCAATTCTAATATTATGAAAATCAATTTTTTTATTGAGCTGAGTTTTGTAGATTTGTATTTCGCTTTCTGAGATTTTGCCAATAATATTTTGTTTCAAGGCGAGATCAAAAACATCATCAAATTGAGTAAATTTTTCATCACTAAAAATTGTAAAAATATTTTCTTCCAAAAGTAGGCTATGCATACGATATTTGCCAGTTTTGGCTAATAAAACTGCGCTGTAATAGATGATTCTTTTTAATTGATCGATTTGGATTTTATTATTGTTAAAATTAATTAAGCTGGCAATAAATAGATGGTCAAAATTGATTTGAATGTTTAAATAAACCTTTCCCATAAAGTCATTTGTAAGCTTTGATCGATAATATTTGATAACAAAATTATTTTTGGTTTCATAATTAATTATGGGGATTTTAGAAATTATTAATTTGGTTGAACCAATATAATCTAAAATATTAATTGGGTCACCAAAATTTATATCGATGATTGAATCCATTAAGATATTGCCCTCGATCTCCAGCTCTTCAGAAATTTGGCTCGGCAAATTTTTGATTAATTTTAAAGCCATATTTTTAATTTTATTTTCTCCGGGGCGAATTGGATAATAAGTGATGTTGACAGGAACAATATTAGTATTTAGATTTTGAATTTTAGAAATATCAAAATCAAATCCATAATTTTTTTTATAATCATTTATGATGTTTTGATTGTTACCAAGATAAGCATTTACAAGGTCTTGACGAAATAATTCTGATTTAAGAGCAAGAACCGAAGATCCTGTGCGAACTGGTCCAATCCGATAGGGTGTTGAGCTGGTAAATATTCCATCAAAAGAAATTTCTTTGCTTTTAATCATACTGCCTTCTGGATAAATCATCCAGTCATAACTTCCTGAAATTAAATCTCCAATAATGATGTTGTCTCGATTTGGGTCTTTGGTTGAGACGGTGCCAACTGATCGCAAAAATTTGCCAAAAGCGCCAACAAAAATTTTTGAATCGGCAAGGCAACGAGTATGTCTTGAGGTGATTTTGTTAATTATATATGGAACAAAAAAAGTTTCACTTCTGGTAAAGTGATTTGCAACAAATAAAACGGGTTTTTTTGGAATTTTTTCGATGCCAGAAACCGTAAATCTTAAGCCAAGAAGCCTTTCCATTATGTTCATGGCTAAAGAAGCGTATCGGAAGGATTTAGAATTCATTCAAAAAAATATTGCTTTTTAAATTATGAAAAATTTTTTTCAAAAACTGATTGTGAAATTTTTTGTAGCTCGGAAATTGCAATAGATTGTTCGTTAATTACAAGATTTTCTTTAACAACTTCGCCAATATGATAAAATTTAATTTGGTTTTTTTCGAGTATTTTTACAAAATCTTTTAGATTATAATTATTTACAGAAACGACATATCTTGATTGGTCTTCGCCAAATAAAATTTCAGGCTCTAAACAATCTGGATAATCTTTTTTAATTTCATCAACATTGATGTTACAACCAAAATTTATTGTAGATTTTTCGAAGCAGGCTACCAGCAATCCGCCGTCTGATATATCATGGCACGAGGCCAATAGACCCTTTTGAATTAGTTCGCGAATTATTTCTGAATGTTTTTTTTCAAGCTCAAGATTAACCTTTGGTGGATTTTTTTGTTGATTAATTTTTAAAATATCGCGTTGATAAATTGAGCAAGAAATATTGCCGAAAGAGCCAGAGATAACAAAAATTCTGTCATCGATGTTTTTAAATTTAGTATCACATCTTTTTTGATAATCACTAAGTAATCCAACTCCACCAATTGCTGGCGTTGGCTGAATGGCTTTGCCATCAGTTTCGTTGTAAAGTGAGACATTGCCCGAAACCACGGGGTAATCTAAAAATTTACAAGCTTCGGTAATGCCTTGAATTGAACGAACAATTTGTCCCATAATTTCGGGTTTTTGTGGATTGCCAAAATTCAAGCAATTGGTAATAGCTAGGGGCTTGGCACCAACTGCAGAAATATTGCGATAGGTTTCGCAAACTGCTTGAATTGCTCCTTCATAGCTATCAGCTTCAACATATCTTGGGGTGCAATCCACGGAAATTGCTAAAGCTTTTTTGGTGCCACGAACTCTTACAACCGAGGCGTCGCCGTTAATTGCGATGGTGTCGTTCATAACTTGCGAGTCATATTGTTCAGAGACCCATTTTTTATCAGCCAAATCTGGCACTAATAATAAATTTTTAAGTACTTCTATATTTGAATTCATAAAATTAAATTTTTTTAATAATTCTTTATAAATTTACTAAAAAAGTAAAGCTTTTTTTCTATAAATTTTACTAAATTATACCATTTCAACTTAATTTATAAATACCTAAATGGTTCATTTATTAGTTGAAATGGTATTAGTTATCTTTTATTTTTAAAAAATTGCTGAATTAGTTGTTTTGACTCTTCGGCATTGATTCCAGAGTAAATTTCGCTTTTAAAAATTGCTAAATTTTTAAAAGCATAAAGTGGATTACTTTCTACGGCACCAAATTTTTCATCACTAGCTCCATAATAAATTCTTTTAATTCTGGCGTAGCTTATGGCCATAAGGCACATTGGACAAGGCTCGAGAGTTATATAAATGTCACAATTTTCCAGGGTGGCAGTTTTTAATTGATCGCACGCCAAATTGATTGCTAAAATTTCGGCATGTGCAGTTTGATTGTTATATTTTTTGCAAAGATTGTGAGTTTTGGCGATAATTTTTTGATTATGAGTAATAACGCACCCAATAGGAACTTCATTGTTTTCAAAGGCAGTTTTGGCTTGCAAAAGAGCTTCGAGCATAAAAGTGTTTTGCGAGGAATTTTGAGAATTTGGCATATTTTGCCTTAAATAAATTTACTTAACTACAATTTTGCCTTGAGCGGTTTTTTGATGAAAATCACCATAAAATTTATATTCTCCTGAAGCTAAACCTTTAATGGGTAAGGTAATGGATTTTTTGGCTTGAATTAATTTTTCTTTTTTGAGGTCATCACTTTCAAATTCTTCGATGGTTTCATCGGTATTTTCTATGGTAAGTTTAAAGCTTAAATTGGCTGGAACTTCAATAATATTGGGTACAAATCGGTGATTAACAATTTTTATAACAATAGAATTGGGAACTTTTAATTCGGATTTTTGTTGGGCAAAAGCTGATGAAAAACTAAGAAAAAATATATTTAAAACCGAGATAAATTTAAGGAGTTTCATGTTTTGTAAATTGGGTGTTTAAGTTATTTGCCAAAATTCCTGGCTAAAATTCCTGGCTAAAATTATTTTATGGTGACCCCAACGAGATTCGAACTCGTATTTTCACCGTGAAAGGGTGACGTCCTAACCGTTAGACGATGGGGCCAAGTGCATGTTTAAAATATATTAAGCTTACTTGATTAACTTAAATTTAATTCCATTTTTAATATTTTAATGACCATAAAAATAATTGCAAATGAAATTTTTTAATAGAAATTATACCATTTCAACTTAATAAATGATAAATTAAGCAAGATATTTTTAAAAGTCGTGCTGGCGCAACGACAGGATTTTTGAGATAAAAATCTTTAAAAAATGAAGCTGTATACCTATACAGCTGAGGCTCATGGTCGTTGCGTCAGCACGACTAAAAAAAATTCGTTGCCGTTTAGGCACGACAGTTTAAATTTTTGAAGATTTTTAGCCAAAATCGTGTCGTTGCGTTAGCACGACTGATTAAATTTTTGAAGATTTTTAGCCAAAATCGTGTCGTTGCGTTAGCACGACTGATTAAATTTT
>Ga0172372_10013299_pt1 | contig 10213 bp, 8 predicted proteins | sample LakKiv5m_2_FD_114544 | JGI IMG/M metagenome (GOLD analysis project Ga0172372, IMG submission 114544) | Freshwater microbial communities from Kabuno Bay, South-Kivu, Congo - kab_092012_9.5m | ecosystem: Environmental > Aquatic > Freshwater > Lake | place: Democratic Republic of the Congo... | reverse complement strand
CTTGCGCCGTGCATCGAGCTCCGGCGGCGCATCGAGTTCGACCACTCGACCATCGATGCGCGCGCGCACGAAGCCCTGCGCCTGCAGGTCGCGCAGCACCGTGTCGTGCGCGCCCTTGCGGTCGGTCACCAGCGGTGCGAGCACCATCACCGCCGTGCCGTCGCCGAGCCTGAGCGCCTGATCGACCATCTGGCTCACGGTCTGCGCCTCGAGCGCGGTGCCGTGCTCGGGGCAGTGCGGCACGCCGGCCCGCGCATAGAGCAGGCGCAGGTAGTCGTGGATCTCGGTGACCGTGCCCACCGTCGAGCGCGGGTTGTGCGAGGCGGCCTTCTGCTCGATGGCGATGGCGGGCGAGAGGCCGTCGATGTGGTCGACCTCGGGCTTGTCCATCATCGACAGGAACTGCCGGGCATACGCGGAGAGCGACTCCACATACCGCCGCTGGCCCTCGGCATACAGGGTGTCGAAGGCGAGCGAGGACTTACCCGACCCGGACAGCCCGGTCACCACGACCAGGCGGTTGCGGGGGATGTCGAGGTCGAGGCCGCGCAGGTTGTGGGTGCGCGCCCCTCGGATCCGGATCGGGTTCATGTGGTGAGGGACCCGCGGGTGCGGGCTGCGTTGTGCAGGAAAAACAGCCGGTTAGTGTACCCCGGCCAGCCGGGCGGGGCCAAAGGGACCCCGCGGGCGGTCCTGGGGGGCATTTCGGTGCGTTTTGCCCGGATATTGGCGGTGCAGGGGGGGCGGGGCGCGCTTAAGATAGCCATCCCCCGTCTCTCCCGGTCGGTGCCCAGGCGCCGGCCTCTACAAGAAAGGATCCCCCATGGCTCGCGGCATCAACAAGGTCATCCTCGTCGGCAACCTCGGGCAAGACCCCGAGACCAAGGCCATGCCCTCCGGCATGACGGTCTGCAACCTGCGCATCGCCACCTCCGAGTCCTGGAAGGACAAGCAGACCGGCGAGATGAAGGAGCAGACCGAGTGGCACAGCGTCGCCATGTTCGGCCGTCTCGCCGAGATCGCCGGCGAGTATCTGCGCAAGGGTTCGCAGGTCTATGTCGAAGGCCGGCTGCGCACCCGCAAGTGGCAGGACAAGGAAGGCCGCGACCGCTACACCACCGAGATCGTCGCCAACGAGATGCAGATGCTCGGCAGCCGCGGCGGCATGGGCGGCGGCGAGGGCCGCAGCGAGCGCGGTGAGTCGCGCGCGGCGGGCGGCGGTGGCCGCGGCGGCGAGGGCGGCTACGGCGATGCGCCGCGCGGCGGCGGCAGCAGCGACCAGTTCGACGACGACGACATCCCGTTCTGAGGACCCGCGCCGCGCGCATGCCTGGCCGCTATTTCATCAAGTCCTTCGGTTGCCAGATGAACGAGTACGACTCCGCCCGTATGGGCGACGTGCTCGCGGATTCGCTCGGCCTCACGGCGACCGACGACCCCCGGCAGGCCGATGTGCTGCTGATGAACACCTGCTCGGTGCGCGAGAAGGCACAGGAGAAGGTGTTCTCGCTGCTCGGCGAGTGGAAGCTCATCAAGGATGCCCGGCCCGGCGTCATCATCGGCGTCGGCGGCTGCGTGGCGAGCCAGGAGGGCGAGGCGATCACGGCGCGCGCGCCGCAGGTGGATCTCGTGTTCGGTCCGCAGACCCTGCACCGCTTGCCCGACATGCTCGCCGAGCTGCGCCGCCACGGGCGTTCGGTGGTCGACATCAGCTTCCCCGAGATCGAGAAGTTCGACCGGTTGCCCGAGCCGCGCGCCGAGGGCGCCTCGGCCTTCGTCTCCATCATGGAAGGCTGCAGCAAGTACTGCAGCTTCTGCGTGGTGCCCTACACCCGCGGCGACGAGATCAGCCGGCCTTTCAGTTCGGTCATGGCCGAGGTGCAGAGCCTCGCCGCGCAGGGCGTGCGCGAGATCACACTGCTCGGCCAGAACGTGAACGCCTACCGCGGCCCGATGGACGACGGCGTCGAGGTCGACCTCGCCACGCTGGTGCACCATGTCGCAGCGCTGCCCGGCATCGACCGGATCCGCTTCACGACCTCCCACCCGCTCGAGTTCGACGACAGCCTCATCGAGGCCTACGCCAGCGTCCCCGAGCTGGCCGCGCACCTGCACCTGCCGGTGCAGTCCGGGTCCGACCGCATCCTCGCGCTGATGAAGCGCGGCTACACCGCGCTCGAGTTCAAGGAGCGCATCCGCAAGCTGCGGGCGGTGCGCCCCGGCATCGCCGTCACCTCCGACTTCATCGTCGGCTTCCCCGGCGAGACCGAGCGCGATTTCGAGGCGACGCTGCGCCTCGTGCGCGAGCTCGACATCGACCAATCGTTCAGCTTCATCTACAGCCGCCGGCCCGGTACGCCTGCCGCGTCCTTGCCCGACGAGGTCACGCCCGAGGAGAAGCAGTCGCGGCTCGTGCGTCTGCAGGCCTTGTTGGACGAGCAGGCCCGTGCGCGCAGCCTCGCCATGGTCGGCAGCGTGCAGCGCGTGCTCGTGGCGCGCCCGTCGCGGCGCGATGCGAGCGAGCTCGCCGGTCGTACCGAGGACAACCGCTGGGTCAACTTCGCCGGCTCCGCCGGGCTCATCGGCCGTTTCGCCGACATCGAGATCACCGAGGCGAGAGCGCACTCGCTGCGCGGCCGCATCGTCGCGGGTGAAGCGCATGCCTGACCATCCTGCCGACCCCGGCGGCGGCGTGACGCCCGCGCAGCGCGAGTTCGTGCTCTCACCCGCCGACAACGAGCGCCTCGCCAACCTCTGTGGTCCGCTCGATGCCAACCTGCGCCTCGTCGAGACTCGGCTCGGCGTCGACCTGCGCCGTCGCGGCAATGCTTTCGTGGCGCAGGGCGGGAACGCCCCTGCCGCCGAGTCGCTGCTGCGCGAGCTGTTCCGTCTCGCGCGCACCGAGGACATCACCCCCGAGACCGTGCACCTCGCGCTGCGCGACCATCCGGGCGGGGGTGCCGCCGATGCATCGGGCGCCGCGGCAGGCGGTGTGTCCGTCGGCGCGGGCGAGGGCGGCGAGGGTGACGATGCCGAAGCGGGGCTGCGCACGCTGCGCGGCACCATCCGCGCGCGCGGCCCGAACCAGCGCGAGTACCTGCGGCGTATCCGCCGCCACGACCTGACCTTCGGCGTCGGGCCCGCGGGCACCGGCAAGACCTATCTCGCGGTCGCCTGCGCGGTCGAGGCGCTGCAGTCCGACCGCGTGCGCCGCATCGTCCTGGTGCGCCCTGCGGTCGAGGCGGGTGAGCGGCTCGGATTCCTGCCCGGCGATCTCACCCAGAAGGTCGACCCATACCTCCGCCCGATGTACGACGCGCTGTACGAGATGATGGGCTTCGACCGCGTCGCCAAGCTCATCGAGCGCAACGTCATCGAGGTCGCGCCGCTCGCGTTCATGCGCGGGCGCTCGCTGAACGACTCCTTCATCATCCTCGACGAGGCGCAGAACACCACCGTCGAGCAGATGAAGATGTTCCTCACCCGCATCGGCTTCGGGTCGCGCGCGGTGGTGACCGGTGATGTCACCCAGACCGACCTGCCGGCCGGACGGATGTCCGGGCTGCGCCATGTCATCGCGGTGCTGCGGGATGTGCAGGGCGTCGCGTTCCAGTTCTTCGAGGCGCGCGATGTGGTCCGCCACCCGCTCGTGCAGCGCATCGTGCTGGCCTACGAGGGCGACGAGGAGCTGCGCGGTCCGCCGGGCGGCCGCGCAGGTGGGCCGTCGGGTGGCGAGCCGCGATGAGCGCTGTGCGTCGTCCGCCGCTCGCCGTCGACCTGCGTTGCAGCGTGCGCCGCGGCGCACCGGTAGCCACCCGTGTCACGGCCTGGGCGCGCGCCGCGCTCGGCGCCGGCGGGCGCGGTGGCGAGGTCGCGGTGCGCGTGGTCGGGCTCGCCGAGGGTCGTCGCCTCAACCTCGTCTGGCGCGGCCGGGACTACGCCACCAATGTGCTGTCGTTCCCGGTGCCCGCGGGCGGCGAAGGCAAGGTGCGCGGGCGCGCCCGCGGCCATGGGCGCCGTCGGCGTTTCATCGGCGACATCGTGCTCTGCGCGCCCGTCGTGGTGCGCGAGGCGCGGCAGCAGCACAAGACCCCGGAGGCGCACTGGGCGCACCTCGTGGTGCATGGCTGTCTGCATCTGGTCGGCCTCGACCACGAACGGCCCGCCGACGCGCGCCGCATGGAGCGGCGCGAGCGGCGCGTGCTCTCGGCGCTCGGCTTCCCCGACCCCTATCTCGAGGTGGCAGGTGACCTCATCGCCGATGGAGACATACCGTGACCAACCCCCGTTATAGCGCGATGAGCTGGATGCGGAAGCTCGGTCGCGCGCTCTCCGGCGAGGCCGAGGACCGCGACGACCTCGTGCAGCAGCTGCGCGAGGCGCAGGGCCGCGGACTCATCGACGCCGAGGCGCTTCGCATGCTCGAGGGCGTGCTCGGTGTCGCCGAGCTGCAGGTGCGCGACATCATGGTGCCGCGCGCGCAGATGGTCGCGGTGCGCCGCGATGAGCCGCTCGAGAGGCTGCTGCCCGCCATCGTCGAGTCCGGGCACTCGCGCTACCCGGTGATGGACGACGACCGCGACGACATCGTCGGCATCCTGCTCGCCAAGGATGTGCTGCGCGTCTACGCGGCCGGCGGGTCGGACGACTTCGACATCCGCGAGTGCATGCGGCCGGCGGTGGTCGTGCCCGAGTCGAAGCGCGTCAACGTCCTCCTCAAGGAGTTCCGCCGCAGCCGCAACCACATGGCGATCGTGGTGGACGAGTACGGCGGCGTCTCGGGTCTCGTCACCATCGAGGATGCGATCGAGCAGATCGTCGGCGACATCGACGACGAGTTCGATGTCGACGAGGAGCACGACATCCGCCGCGAGGGCGAGCGTCAGTTCCTGGTGCGCGGCGCCACGCCGATCAGCGAGTTCAACGATTTCTTCGGCGTGTCGCTCTCCGACGAGGCCTTCGACACCGTCGCCGGTCTCGTGATGCAGCAGCTCGGGCGCATGCCCCGCCGCGGCGAGACGCTGCAGGTCGAGGGCCTCGAGCTCAAGGTGCTGCGCGCCGACCGCCGCCGCGTCGAGGCGCTCAAGGTGACGACGCCGCGCGACCTGCCGGCGCAGGGCGCGGGCGGGGGCGGCGACTGAACGCGCAGACCGACCCGTCCGCCGACGCGTCATCCGCGGCGACCGCGGTCGTCGCCGCCGCAGACCGCTACGCATCGTGGTCGGCGCTGGCGGGAGGCGTGCTGCTCAGCTTCGCCTTCGCGCCGACCGCGCTTTGGCCGCTGGCCGTGCTCGCGCCCGCGCTGCTGTTCTGGCTGCTCGAGGGCGCCGCGCCGCGCCGCGCCGCATGGCTCGGGTTCTGCTTCGGCGTGGGCTGCTTCACGGCGGGCACCTGGTGGCTGTTCGTCAGCATCCAGGGCTTCGGCGGCGCACCGGTGTGGTTGGCGGTGCTGCTGGTCGCGGGCCTGGTCGCGGTGATGTCGGGCTATCTGGCGCTGCTCGGCTGGCTCGCCGCGCGGGCGCTGCCGGTGTCGGGTGCGTGGCGTTGGCTGGTGGGCCTGCCGGCGCTCTGGTGGCTCATCGAGTGGTTGCGCGGCTGGTTCCTGTCGGGCTTCGGTTGGCTGTCGCTCGGCTACTCGCAGGTCGACACCTGGCTCGCGGGCTTCGCGCCGGTCGGCGGCGCGCATCTCATCTCCTTCCTGCTGGCGCTGATGGCCGGCGCGCTGGTGATGCTGCGCGCGCGCGGCCTCGTCTGGCCGCCGCTCGTCGTGTTGCTGCTGCCTTGGCCGCTCGGCGCGGCGCTCGACCGCATCGACTGGACGCGCCCGGCCGGTGCGCCGGTGCGCGTCGCCGTGGTGCAGGGCGCGATCCCGCAGGACCAGAAATGGGTGGCCGACAACCTCGACGCCACCATGCAGCGCTACCGCGACCTCACGCTGCCCGAGCTCGGCACGCCGCTCGTGGTGTGGCCGGAGTCGGCGATCCCCGATCTTGCCAACAACTACATCGAGTTCCTGCAGTCGCTGTCGCGCGAGGCGCGGGCGCGCGGCACGGGTCTGCTCCTCGGCCTCATCCGGCAGGAGCCGACCGAAGCCGGTGAGCCGCCGCGCTACTTCAACTCCATCCTCGCGCTCGATGAGGACCTGCAGTTCCACGACAAGCATCACCTCGTGCCGTTCGCGGAGTTCTTCCCGGTGCCCAAGGCCGTGCGGCGCTGGATGCGGATGATGAACCTGCCGTACTCCGACTTCACCGCCGGCGGCGCCGAGCAGAAGCCGCTGCGCATCGCCGGTCTCGTGCTCGAGGCGAGCATCTGCTACGAGGACGCCTACGCGCCGACGCGGCTGCGTGGGCTGCGCGAGGCGACCGCGCTCGTCAACGTCACCAACGACGCCTGGTTCGCCGACTCGCCGGCGCGCTACCAGCACCTGCAGATCTCGCGGATGCGCGCCCAGGAGGCGCGGCGCGACCTGATCCGCGCCGCCAACGACGGCGTGTCGGCGGTGATCGGGCCGCGGGGGGAGCTGCGGGCCACCGCGCCCGAGTACCGCCCCGCGGTGCTGCGCTCGACGGTCGAGCCGCGCACCGGCTTGCCGCCGTATGCCCGCACGGGCAATCTGCCCCTGCTGGCGCTCGCGGGCCTCTTGCTGCTGGCCGCTGCGTGGCGGCGCCGGGCTGCGGCCGGTGCCGCACCGGCGGCCCGTCGGTGAACTTTTTCCGCTCGGGCGTTGTCTAGGAGACCGGGTCCATGAATCGGGTACTGTCCATGCTCCATCGTCCCTTCGTGCGCCGCAGCCTTGCGGCGGTCTCGGCGCTGCTCGTGTTCACCGCCTGCCAGCCCCACACCTCCTCCGCCAGCGGCGCCATGCCGCAGGCATCGGCCGCCACGCCCCCGGTCGCCGCCACGCCGGCGGTGCAGGGGCGCATGATGCTCCCCGACTTCGCCTCGCTGGTGCAGCAGTACGGTCCGGCGGTGGTGAACATCACCACCCGCGGCAAGCGCATCCAGGTCGGGCGCGGCATGTCGCCCAACGACCCGATGTTCGAGTTCTTCCGCCGCTTCGGCATCCCGATGCCGAACATGCCGTCGCCTGACGGTCGCGGCGGTCCGCAGGGCCCGGGGCAGGGTCCGGGCCGGGGCCCGGGCGATGACGACGGCGAAGGCATGCGCCGACCGGGCGGCGAGGGTTCGGGTTTCATCGTGAGCGCGGACGGTCTGCTGCTCACCAACGCCCATGTCGTCGACGAGGCTGACGAGATCATCGTCCGCCTCACCGATCGCCGCGAATTCAAGGCCAAGCTGGTCGGCCTCGACAAGGCGACCGATGTCGCGGTGCTGCGCATCGACGCCAAGAACCTGCCGACCGTGCGCATCGGCGACCCGAAGAAGCTGCGCCCCGGCGAGTGGGTGTTCGCGATCGGCGCGCCCTTCGGCTTCGAGAACAGCGTCACCGCGGGCATCGTCAGCTCGCTCGGCCGCGGTCTGCCCGATCAGGATTCGCGGTTCGTGAACTTCATCCAGACCGATGTCGCGGTGAACCCCGGCAACTCGGGCGGTCCGCTGTTCAACCTCGACGGCGAGGTGGTCGGCATCAACTCGCAGATCTACAGCCGTTCGGGCGGCTACATGGGCATCTCCTTCGCCATCCCCATCGACCTCGCCAACGACATCCAGAAGCAGCTGGTGACGAACGGCCGTGTCGCGCGCGGCAAGATCGGCGTCGCCATCGGTCAGGTCTCCTCGGACCTCGCCGACAGCTTCGGTCTCGACCGTCCGCGCGGCGCGCTGGTCAACAGCGTCGAGCCGGGCGGTCCCGCCGCCAAGGGCGGGCTGCAGCCGGGCGACATCATCCTCTCGGCCAACGGCAGGCTCATCGAGCGCTCCGAGGAACTGCCGACGGTCATCGGCCTGATCCGTCCGGGCACGGACGCCTCGCTCGAGGTCTGGCGCGACCGCTCGATCAAGCGCCTGTCGGTGCGGGTCGCCGAGCTCGAGCCGCCGTCGGCACAGCTGCTCGCCAAGGACAACGCCGCCCCCGAAGGCGCGGCGGTCGCCGATCGCCTCGGTCTCGTGGTGCGCGAGCTGTCGGCCGAGGAGCGTGCCGCCCCGGGCGCCGAGGGCGTGCCCGCGGGTGCGCTGATCGTCGAGCGCGCGCGCGGCGCCGCGTCGGACGCCGGCATCCGCCGCGGCGACCTCATCCTCGGCGTCAACGGCAGGCGCATCAAGTCGGCCAAGGAATACCGCGACAGCGTGGCGCAGGGCGGCAAGGTAGTGGCGCTCCTGGTGCAGCGCGACGACCAACAGGTGTTCATCCCGGTCCGTCCCGGCTGAGGACGGCCGGTCGCGCGCCGCCCCGTCGGGCGGCGCGCCTGCCCTGCGGGCGGTCGGGTCGTGTATCCTCCCGGCTCCCGTTTTTGCAGGGTTTTCCGCGCCATCCATGGACGAGCGTTACGAACCGGCGGCCGTCGAGCGCGCCGCACAGCGGCACTGGGCCGAGCACCGCAGCTTCGCGGGGCGTGATCCTGGTCCGGATGCGGCTGCATCGGGCAGCGCGGGCGCCGGCGACAAGTTCTACTGCCTGTCCATGTTCCCGTACCCGTCGGGGCGGCTGCACATGGGCCATGTGCGCAACTACGCCATCGGCGATGCGCTGACGCGCTTCATGCGCATGCAGGGCCGCAACGTCATGCAGCCGATGGGCTGGGACGCGTTCGGGCTGCCCGCCGAGAACGCGGCGATGGCCAACGGTGTCGCGCCCGCGAAGTGGACCCGCGACAACATCGCCTACATGAAGAAGCAGCTGCAGGCGCTCGGCTTCGCGCTCGATTGGGAGCGCGAGTTCGCGACCTGTGACCCTTCCTACTACCGCTGGAACCAGTGGCTGTTCCTGCGCATGCGCGAGAAAGGCATCGCCTACAAGCGCACGGGCGTCGTGAACTGGGATCCGGTCGACCAGACCGTGCTCGCCAACGAACAGGTGATCGACGGGCGCGGCTGGCGTACCGGCGCGCTGGTCGAGAAGCGCGAGATCCCGATGTACTACCTCAACATCACGGCCTACGCCGACGAACTGTTGGGGGCGCTCAAGGGTCTCGACGGTTGGCCGGAGCGCGTGCGCACCATGCAGGCCAACTGGATCGGTCGCAGCGAGGGCGCCGAGGTCGCGTTCCCGCTGGCCGATGATGCGCGTGCGGCGCTCGCGGCGGTGGACAGTGCGGCCGCAGGCGGTGCGGCTGCAGGCGGCGCGGCGGCTACGCCCGCGCTCAAGGTCTTCACCACCCGCGTCGACACGCTGTTCGGCGTGACCTTCATGGCGGTGGCCGCCGAGCACCCGCTCGCGCTCGCCGCCGGTGCGCGCGATCCTGCGCTGCAGGCCTTCATCGACGAGTGCCGTCGCGGCAGCACCATGGAGGCGGACATCGCCACCATGGAGAAGAAAGGCCGCCGCACCGGCCTGCATGTGCTGCACCCCTTCACCGGTCAGCCGGTCGAGGTCTGGGTCGCCAACTATGTGCTGATGGGCTACGGCGAGGGCGCGGTGATGGGCGTGCCGGCACACGATGAACGCGACTTCGAGTTCGCCTTGCAGAACGGCATCGCCATCCGCACCGTCGTGCAGCCGGAGGGCGGGGTCGATATCTGGCCGTGGGCGAAGGGGCCGTGGCAGCCGGCCTACGGCGAGCACGGTCTCACCGTGGACTCGGGCGAATTCAGCGGTCTCGGCTTCCAGGCGGCGGTCGATGCGATTACCGCCGCGCTCGAGCAGCGCGGTCTCGGCCGCAAGCGCGTGCAGTTCCGGCTGCGCGATTGGGGCATCTCCCGCCAACGCTATTGGGGCTGCCCGATCCCCTTGGTGCACTGCCCGAAGTGCGGCGAGGTCGCGGTGCCCGATGCACAGCTGCCGGTGGTGCTGCCCGAGGATCTGGTGCCGGACGGCAGCGGTAACCCGCTCGCCAAGAACAAAGCCTTCCTCGAGGTCGCTTGCCCGACCTGCGGCGGTCCGGCGCGCCGCGAGACCGACACCATGGACACCTTCGTGGACTCGTCCTGGTATTTCATGCGCTACTGCGATCCCACCAACAACGAACAGATGGTGGCTGGCGGAGCGGATTACTGGATGCCGATGGACCAGTACATCGGTGGCATCGAGCACGCCATCTTGCACTTGCTGTACGCCCGCTTCTGGACCAAGGTCATGCGCGACCTGGGTCTG
>Ga0172372_10013298_pt1 | contig 10215 bp, 7 predicted proteins | sample LakKiv5m_2_FD_114544 | JGI IMG/M metagenome (GOLD analysis project Ga0172372, IMG submission 114544) | Freshwater microbial communities from Kabuno Bay, South-Kivu, Congo - kab_092012_9.5m | ecosystem: Environmental > Aquatic > Freshwater > Lake | place: Democratic Republic of the Congo... | reverse complement strand
ATTTCTGGGGTCTGTGCCAAAAAAGTATTGCCCAATATCAACTCCATCCACAATCCCGCCAAGCAAGCCGTAAATGTTTGTCCATGAGCTAAATAAGTCTGTCGCTTCTCCGCTAAAGGCAGAAGTAACATTTGGCCCAATCGGTAATGGCATTATTAAGGACCTATTTGCATCATACAACTTCTTTAACATGATCATCTCAGTTGTTAGAGGATCCTTTCTAACCTCATCAAGAATATTGGAAGTAAGAAGTCTCGCTGCTTTACTATTTCTAACAAACAAGGTACTCGCAACGCCTCGTATATCTGAAATTACGGGAAATGCTAAATCGCAGGGAATCTTCTCCAACCTGCCAAAAGGAAAGTCTGCCGAAAGTAAAACATCTGATTCAACGTGTAACAACGCTCCCGCGTGCCCTGCCATGAATTCCTCGAGTGCAAAAAATCTTGCTGTGGAAGTGAGCCAAAAATTATCTCTAAAGTCCTTATCGTGAGAATAAAGACTTTCCAACTGTTTCCATCTTGAGTCTGGCGAATATTGGAAAACATTTACGCCTCGTAAATTAGCCTTTATACGTGATTGATTATGGATTAAGACTATTTCATTTTTTGAAAATACTTCTTTGCAATATCTGATGTTCTCTTCTAGATACTTGGGTAACTGTGAGTTCAGGTGAATAAATACGATACGCATTTCTAATAAGCCTACCAAGAAGTGTTATCCTTAAATAGGTATCTAACCAAGGAGGTGCACTTGCTTAGAAGCGAGATTTCTAGAATAAAGCTCAAAGGGACGCGCCTCTACATGAGACTCTTGCTTAGAGTGCTTCGGCTGCTATTTCGTATTTTCCCTTGGTCGCGCAGACGAATCTCTATAGGTTATTTGACACAGAATCCTAAACACATGGATGGCTTAGGTGCTCAACTTCAGCGAGTTATTGCAGTACGAGGACTTGCAGTTTATTGGGGGCTCTTATCGTGGCAACCCAACATTCCGAAGATAGCGGTTCACCCATTGGATGGATTTGAAACTGAAGAAGCCATTTCTGAGTATGTAGAAAAAGTTAACAATCTAATTGACGGAAAAATTATGAGTCCTGATCAGAGAGTTGTTTATGTAGAGGAAATCGGTTTTTTCCCAATTCTCTTAACCTTATTGAGAGCAAATATAAGAGACAGTCATGTTTTCTTGATGGTTTCACTACCCTTTAGGTTTGTTGACTCTCTACCTAACATATATTCACTTGGTGCATACAACTACCGTGAAAGATTAAAGCAACATGTGACGCTGAAACAAGCACCTAAGATTGCGATACATCACCGTTGGACAACTGGCTATGGAGTTGTTCAGCCGGGACAAAGAGTAAGCCGAAGTGTTAGCATAAATAGGTTTAGAGAAATACTGGACGAATTTGAGACCTTGACTCTAAATGAACTCTACATCTTTACGGACGCCCCCTTAGATCCCATGATTTTCAATCCAATGCCGGAATATTTAGAGGCTTGGAATATAACTGCCGGCTATAGCCCCCAAGGCATCCAAATTGAAGGGTTGTCACTAAACAAAATTGAATCAGTGTTCCCCAATTCTAAGGTAACTAGAGGAGGTAACCCCCTCGAAACGTTGGCGAATCTAAGTACTTCAAAAACTATAATTCTAAGTAATTCTAGCTTTGGGTATGTTGCCGCGCTTCTCTCCGAAAGTGCAAATGTTTATTTGCCTAAGGAGTTTTGGCACCCACCTCTAAGTAAATGGCAGTCTTTCTGAAATTGTTCTCTACAATTACATAGTGAGAATCTTAGTCTCAACAAAAAGTGTTTTTGTATTACCGGCACTCCTATGGTGGGTTGCGCTTTATCCCGGCCGTTTGGGTTATGACTATGCACTTTTGGCTCGCATTATTAGAGAAGGTGAACAAACCTCCTGGTGGGGTGCAACTTTTTTTTGGCTTTTCAAGTTTACGACTTTTGACGGTCGCTATCTTGGAATTATTTCACTTATCTCGCTGCTTTCCTTGGCGCATGCAATCCATTACTTTATTTCTTCTATTGTGACAAGGGACGATAGCCGCAATAAATTAACTTTGTTGTTTTTATTTACTCCTTTTTTTGGTGTCTTTGGTGCCAACGTAAGTCATGACGTATTCCAAACTGCTGGCGTTATTCTCTTAACTTCCACACTAATTAGATTACGTAAACAGAATAGTCAAGGATATTCCCCTACGTTACAACTATGCCTATCTTCTGCCTATTTGACTACTACTCAGTATGGACTATCAATCTTTCTTATAGTTGTAATTTTTCTGGTTAGGAGATACCTTTTCTCTTCTGTACTGAGTATATGTCTAGGAATATCTCTCTATGCCATTGCAAATCTGGCAGTAGTAGCAGAGTCTGACATGACAATACGTAAAGAGTTTTACTTACGTAACATGATTTTGATTGATCTAAAGTGCATAGCGCAACACGACGAGGCCGAAATTAGTGATGGCGAATGGGCTTACTTGGAAACATATGCACCTATCGAATCTTGGAAAGAGAAGATAAGTTGTGCGAGTCCTGATGGTTTGGCATTTCCCCTTGCCCTCGAGGAAAACTCTAGACCTCTTGAACTCTCTCTTATTAAAACTGCCTTTAATATCGCGATTCGACAGCCCGCGATTCCTTTGATGTCTCATATTCAGCGTTCTAGAGTTGCACTTCCGCCACCATTTTTTCAAGCTCCAGACAATCAAGTTGAGCTAGACGTTACAAAACCAATTGGAATAAACACCAACACAGCTCTGCAAAGTGGTCCCGGTTTACTGCACCCATCGATTGATGACGAGATATTAGCGAGGAGGCCTGCTGTCTTACGGCCTCTGGAAATGTTTGTTCTAATGCCAGCCTTCCTTATTAATCAGGCCTCTTGGTTTTGGTCATGGGGGGGCTTATGGCTTTACCCAATGTTCTTCTTGATTCTTGGATTATTGAGAAAGAATATACAGAGTGTGCTCATAGTTTTTGTTCCTACTCTGTTGCTTCACTTCGTTATATTTATTGTGGGCCCAAGTTCTATCGGGCGGTATGTGATGTCTACAATAATTATGGGTTTGGTTTCTACCCTAGTTCTGTTGAATCGATTAGTTAAAAGAATTGCATGAAAAGGTGAGAAGAATTTTCTTGTCTGACCTAAGGACGATTGGGTTGGGGCTATTGTTTACATTATTAACTTTTTTCCAGCTCGCTATATGGAGACTTTTAGAGACCGAGACTTTTCTGTTCATACAGATCTTGGTTATTACTTTTGTGAATTACCTTTTCACATTATGGATACGTCCAAAGAATTCTATGCGGATACAAGTTAACTTGTTCGGTGCAGTACTCGTGGCATTCGTATTAGTAACTTTCACAACGGTCAACGTTGATAGGAGTAGATCTTTTACCACCTTAAAGTGGGTTCACGAACTACAACTTTCAGGACCTGTAAGTGTAGATGAAATTGAGAATGCTAAACGACTAACGGCACGAGATGTCACTGCCATTGAACAAAGGATTGAAGAACAGGTCCAATTTGGAACACTGAATGGGAAGGGGGATGGATTTGTGCTTTCCGCTTTCGGAGAGATAATTCTATCGATTGCTAATGGACTCTCCGTCGTCTGTAACCTTAAGGGCTATCAAAGAATGTAGTTTCTCGCTAAATTCTTCTTACTTTTTGAGATAGAGTTCCGAAGCACAGTTTTGAAATTGAAGAACGGGGTAAATGTGCCGAAAAAAATGGTTGATATCATCACTTCTGCTTATAACGAACAAGAGTGTCTGCCTGAGCTATACAAAAGAATATTGCTCGTCATGGAGAAGGAACCTACTTACAGTTGGAAACTCACCATAATTGACAATGGGTCAATTGATTCGACTTGGTCAATAATTTCCAATATTGCAAAAGCCGACTCCAGAGTTCAAGCAATAAAAATGTCTAGAAATTTTTCTTTGGATGCCGCTTTTACATGTGGACTCGATAGGGCCACTGGCGATGCAGCAATAGTTATGTGTTCGGATCTACAAGATCCGCCCGAAGTAATTCCTTTATTGTTGCGGAAGTATGAATTAGGATTCGAACAGGTTGCTGCGAGGATTTCAAGTCGGCCAAAGATTCCTTTGGTTTTGAAGTATGCCACTAAAGCTTTTTACAAAATTGCTAATCGCCTAACAATGAATAGAATTCCAAAAAATGTAAGTGACTTTCGATTGCTTTCAAAAACATGCTACAGTGCCGTTCGTGAATTAAGAGAACAACATAGACTTTTAAGAGGTTTGTCCGCCTGGGTAGGGTTTAAGACTTCATTTATCGATATTGAGCGGCCACCTAGATTTGCCGGAGAGTCTCAATTTGCAAAACAGCGTCTTTCGCATTCTTTTCAGTGGGCTTTTCAAGGAATTCTCTCTCATACAGTCGCTCCCCTGATTTGGCTATCAGCGTTGGGCCTTATTTCTAGTGCACTTTCTTTTTTTGGTCTATTGATATTTTTATTGATATGGATCGTTGTTGGCGTTCCTTTCGCTGGATTCCTCTCTATAATCTCCTCAATCGCACTAGGTTTCTCAGTTAATCTACTTGTTCTAGGTGTAATTTCCCAATATGTTGCACTTATTGTCGAAGAAGTAAAGGGCAGACCTCTGTATGTCGTAGCCGAAGTGATTGGTGAATAGCGAGTGTCTTTGCCTCATAAACATTTTCCAGTATCTACTCAACGCATCATAAAAAGCAGATTTGTTCAAAATATTTTCTTATATCTTAAAGTTGATTTGCTAACGTTTAAAGCTAAAAGACTATTTTCTTTTGGTCCAGTATTGATAGTCATTAATCTCTTTATTCTCCTACCACAATCTAGATTTGACCCAGACCCACATCACGACGGCTATATGTTTGCCGGCGCAGTCGCAGTATCCGAAGGTAGAGTTCCAAACCGCGACTTTCTCGCTCAATATGGTCCGCTAGTTCCATTGATTCACGGAATTTGGCTTAGAATTTTTGGTGAATACTTGATAAATCTTCGGATTTTGACCTCTATTCTTCTTGCGCTTACAGGTTACCTAGTTTACGTTTTAGTATCACAATTTAGATCAAAACGCTTAGCTTTTACTGCCCAACTTCTTTGGGTATTAAGTTACCCGATACAACCCTTACCCCATTCGATGCCCTGGGCCACTGTCATATCAAGTTTCCTAATGATTATTATCTTATACCTTTATCTGAAACTAAAAAGATTGTCTTTGCACCCCGTTTGGGCAATTCTTTTGGGTTTCATTATTGGTTCTTTATTCTTAATTAGAGTCCAACTAGTGCTTCTCCTTCTCTTTACTCAAATAAATTTTCTCTACAAGCGCAAACAGCGCTTCCGTGGAAATGAACAGAAATCAGCTCTACTAATCTCAATTGCATCACTCACTAGTTTTGTCGCAAGTCTATTTTTTATGTACAGGGCTGGCAGCCTAGAGCAATACATCTTGCAATGTGTAACTTGGCCCTCTAAATTTTACGGACAGACCTACTTACCGACCAGTATTTTTTCAAAGGATGGCTTTGTTTATTGGTCTACTTGGTACTACTACCCTTTCTTTTTTGTTTCAATATGGTTGTTACTGAGAGTTTTGAGAAATTCCTACAAGATTTCGTTTCACGATTTTACGCCGGTTCAAGTATTAGCATGCTCTTTGACAATTCTTTTGGTGTCTTTCGGGTATGTATATTTGACAAACTATGATTTTTACCCGAAGTCTTATCTGAATCCTGTTTTACAATTGCAATGGTTACTATTACGGCTTCCTCTTGCCTTCTTTTTTTTCTTAGCTGCCTTTTTTGTGTTGAAATTTTCTCGCGAGTTACTGAACCTAACCTTGTTGTCATATGACAACTTTGTGCTGTTTATTGGTTTAAGTGCCGCTCTTCTTTTGTACCCGGGATCGGGCCCCATTCACTTATGGTGGAGTTCTCCTGTGCTTTTGGCCGCATTTTTCACTCAAGACTCTTTTAAATTGTTTAATAGAGACTTTTTGAAGAGTGACTACGAAATGAAGGTAATCCTTTCAACCTCACTTGTTTTTGCTTCTCTATTGATTCCTAGTCATCTCAACCAAAGTCGCGTTCCATTTGAGTCTCAAATTCTCAAGGGAATGATGGGACCAGCCGAGAGTGTACGAGATATAGACTCTACAGTTTCAGCCCTGAGAAAATATGAACTTTCTGAACCGAGAGATCGCGAAATATTCTTTGATTGTCGGGATGGAATGTATTCAGTAGCTAATGGAAGTTTCTCCTCAGTTGGTCTTCAATTTGTAAATTGGGGGCTAGAAGACTTGTCTTCTGCGCCGGATGGTGTCCCTATTTTCATTTGTAATTCAATGCAAGACGAATTGGTTAATTCCTACCTTGTTGATAAGTACAGGATTGTTGAGATTATTTCTCTTACAAATGGAAGGGTGAATGCAATAATTGAGCCGACCCCATAGAGCACCATTTCCAGACTCGTGACTCTGCACCAAGAATTGGGGTTAATTTGGGTAACTTTCGCATTCCTTTACATAAAATAAGAACATTCAGGCAATAGAATCCCAAATTATGCAGTATTTAGACTTGATTTCAACTCCCTTGATTTTAATAAGCCTTTGGTTGGCGAGTTTCTTCTTAACGTCTCGTTTTCTGTCCTTAAGAAATCGGTATCTCAATCTCGGAGTGTCTTGGTTTTTGCTTTTCGCCAGTTTGGTTTTTATCGGGTCCTTCCCTTACGCCTTGAGAATTCTCAACAAAATCGAGTCGTTCTCTTTCTTGTTCATTTTTCTATCTTTATTAACTATCTTGATATTCTATTCGATTTACGTCCGCACAAAGATTTCGATTTTGCAAACTATTCTTTGTACCGCGTTGCTGATTTCTTCCTACTTAATCGTCTTCTTCTTTAATTTTTCTTGGGTAGAAGGCAGACCCAAGGGTGTTATGTCGAGTTTCGGCTCATTACACTCCGGAAAATATTCTTTTTTAGCGGAATATGCTTCACAGTGCTCTGCAATCCCCGCCATAAATCACAATGTTGGTCAATCAATTGCATCTTCGATGATAAAAGCCCTGAGTGGCAACACACACACTTATATACTTTCGTGGCTTCTATTTTTATCTATCTTAGGCTTTCTACTCTTTTCCTGGGGCTTGATTGAGAATCTATTAACTCTACGGCTTTCTAAATTCTGGCTTATTTTGACGGGATTCCTTGTATTGTTTGGAAACTTTGCACTCTCGTCTGCGCTTGTTCTCATAAATGACTCTGGTAATCCGATTGCATTAGTTGGATATTCTGACACCATATTTGGATTGTTTGCATTTCTTTATTTGATCTCTATCGGCTTCTCTCAACACCTTGCGCACAGCTTACGAAGGGTATTTGTCCTTTCGATTATCTTTGTTGCGCTCATCTATAGTGCCCCACAGATTCTAATCTTGATTCCAATCGCTATTATTTACAAAGTTTTCAAACGCAATTATTCAGATCTGCGTAAACTGGTTTCTTCCCTCATTCTCAGTCTTCTTGTCTGGAGGGGGCAATCAGGATTGTTGGCTCCCTTAGGGGCTGAAAGTGTCGTAATTCCGGGTTTTTCTACATTGAAGTTTGAGCAATCATTATTTAGTTCTGAGTCATTAAGTCCAGGATTTCCCTTTTTGGTTGGTTCTTTTTCAAGTTTTCCTTTCGAAATTAACCCTAAAGCTTTGGATTCATCCAAGGATTTTGTGGCTTCTGTTGCAGAAGGGGAAATTTCTAGAGCCCTATGGAATTTAGAGCAAGTCTTTCTCTCTACTTTGCGGCCTATCTTTTGGCCACTTATGGGATTCGCAGTAATTTTTGTGCTCTTGCGAAGAAGGAGAAAACCTCAAATTGGTTTCGTAAAGAAGATTCAATTAATGGATACACATCAGATCGTAACAATGTTTATTTACTCCATGTTCTACTTCATAGTTACATTTCCGCTCACCTTTATGTTTAAGATAAATGGATTAAAGTGGGAAATGACGCGCTTTACTTTTCCGGGCTTAGTAGTGGGCATGTTTTTTATAATTTTAATTTTTACCGCTCTTCTCCAGAGCGCTAAGAGAAAAGCAACAATGGTTCTTTTTGCTGCAATACTTACGTTCCCAGCTATCGTTCATGTGTCTGCACAGGTATCTCGCAACCTCAAACACATTGAGTTTAGTTCCTACCAAACCGAAGTTGGTCGAGTGGGCGTTCTTGAGGAGGAGATTATAGTTCCGTGCAAATAATGATCTTGATTAAACTAACTTTTTATTCTTTCAAAAATAGTTATAGCTTGGTTTTCCCAAATTCTATTTAAGCCATCACTATTATCCATTTCGTCTGTGGAACAAAGAACAACAAACTGGTAGGAGTCGCTTAAGTTGTCAGTAATGCCTTTGGGCCAACTTACAAAGAGCCTATGGTTAGACAAGAACCCCGCTGGATTTGCTGCGTAGAGACCGAGATGGCAAATGAAGCGCGCACTATTAGGGGGAACATACTTCTCTAACGCGAGAAGTGCCTGATCTATTGACTTGTCCGAAACATACATTCCTTTCAAGGCTTGACTCTGCGCAGACACTCTTGGTTCCGAGGCAATCCAAAAAGATGCCATTATGTTCACCACTATTAATGGACCGATTAATGGCAAAAAAGGAATTTCAAATTTAGAATCTACTACACATGAAGCGGCAACGATGGGAATTGGTGCAATCCACCACAAATGGTAAGAGTCTGGCGAGGGGAAAAGTTGGGTAAGAGATCCGAGACCAATCGCTGTCGTGAGCAAAACCTTCGTTTGAGCAGACTTCAATGATCGAGAAAGCCCATATAGAGCTATAAGGAATAAACCGATACAAATATAGCTAAAAGAGTTGCGAGTTTCCTGGGCAATAAATTTCGTTAGAAAAATAGGATTCCTGCGCAAGCTCTTTTCTTCAGTTGGAATATCAGAAATATCCCAACTGTAAACAAGAAAAGATATGAGAATCGAAAATGAAATTGCAGTTGCCGTTGACCTCCGCCTCTTGGTAAGTCTATTGATTAGAACGAACAGAAGAGTAAAAAGTGGTATGAGTAATATCAGAAAAAGGTGTACTAACCAAACCTTTATGCCACGATCTAGTTGCGTATGACCATTTAGGGGCCACAATATGACTTGCTCAAAGAATAGCTTAAGGGAAGAATTCGAAAGTAACCATAAAACGGATGTAAGTAATCCAAGAAAAAATCCCATAAGAAATGGTTTTAGCACATACATTTTCCTTGAGCCAAGACATAAGCACAATAGGATTAATGGAATTATTAAGTTGTGAATTCTAATAAAAAGTGTTATTGATACTAGAAATCCAAGAAATAATGTTTTTCCATAATCTCTAAAGGTATCTAAATTGACTATCCAGATACCTAACAACAGAATCAAAGTTGACACGACACTTGGCCACGGAATGTCAGCTGGAAGAACCGAGGGTGAACTTATGCTCCACAAAACACTCAGAGCCATTGAAATCTTCACAGATACCCTTCTTTTTAACAATAAGAAGAGAAGTAAAGATGTCAGTGTTAGTAAGAAGGAGTTTAAGATTCGTAATTCAAGGACGGTGTCTTGAGTTAAATTGAGCCAAAAGCCATGAATCAGATGTGTAATTGGGCCATACTGAGAAAAGAAATCAAGGTGGGGCGTAAGACCATTAGATACTGCCACCGCTGATGCGTACATCAATCCATCGTGAAGTGGATCTGGATCCAAGGGTGCGCGCCAAAGATGGCACATAAGAAACACAAGGAATGGGAGAGAGTTTCTTCCCAGACTTCTTGCTAGTGTTGAAAAATACACGACATCACCCTAACGCATCTCAATCGAGGCGAAGAAATCAAATTGGATGACTCACTTATGGTAGGGGTGACGCTTTAGTGCAACAATCCACTTCAAGATTGTGTTTATTGGGGTTAAAAAAGTGCAGGTTCACCTTTTTCATATTCTTGATAAAGAATCAATATTCGGTACTATCTTGTTTTGTTATCTACCAAATTATTGTGGTACGCCATTCGAGCCGCCCGCGGGAATCGAACCCGCGACCTTCGCTTTACGAGAGCGACGCTCTACCGACTGAGCTAGGGCGGCGGAGGGAATTGAACGATACTTAGTCTAGAACGACATCTCCATTTGGGGT
>Ga0172372_10013297_pt1 | contig 10215 bp, 10 predicted proteins | sample LakKiv5m_2_FD_114544 | JGI IMG/M metagenome (GOLD analysis project Ga0172372, IMG submission 114544) | Freshwater microbial communities from Kabuno Bay, South-Kivu, Congo - kab_092012_9.5m | ecosystem: Environmental > Aquatic > Freshwater > Lake | place: Democratic Republic of the Congo... | reverse complement strand
TTGAATTCTGCATGGCGCCCTCGGCATATCGGGCTGCGGCTGGACATGATCGCAGTTTCGAGGCCGGCGAGTTCGCGCCGGGTAACGCTTGGCAAGTACTGGTGACCCGCAAATGAGTATCTCCATCAAACGCAGCATCAAGGGACGACGACCTCAGTTCTTCGAGGATATCGAGACGGATCGACTGCAGGGCATGATGATGGCCATGGCGACGGAGATGGCGGTCCTCTATGAGCGAGTCGATACGCTCGAACGGATAGCTACCCGAAAAGGCATCGTGCTCGCCGATGAGGTGCAGGGCTTCGAGCCCGATGAAACGGTCCAGGCTGAGCGCGAAGCCTGGCGGCAGAGATTCCTCGCACGACTCTTCTACCTGTACCGCGAAGAGCTCGATGATCGTCTCGCCCACGAGAACGACGAGCAGTACCAGCAATTCCTCAAGGATGTTGGGCGCTGACCGCCAGCCCGTCCGGAGCGTGGTGCACGACGGGGCGAAGACCGGAGCGCTCGACCTTCTTTGCTAGTCTTGCCATGTCGTTTTGATCGGGGGTTTCCATGGAAGAGATGAGTCTTGCGCACGGGCTGCTGAAGTACCTTCACATCCTGTTGTTCGTCTATTGGCTCGGCGGTGATGCCGGCGTGTTCTACTCGAGCAAGTTCGTCACCAACACCAGCCTGTCACGCGATGCGCGACTCGCGGCATTCAAGATCTTCATCAATCTCGACATGCTGCCCCGCTACTGCCTTGCACTCATGCTCACCGTCGGTGGCGTACTCGCCGAGTTCATCGGCTACGAACATCCGCTATGGCAAACGATCGCTATCGTGGCCTTGGGTCCGATCTGGGTTTGGGTGGTGCACACCATCCACGCGCGTGAAGGCACCCCTTTTGCTCGCACTCTCGCCGACTGGGATCGTCGATTCCGCGTGTTTATGATCATCGCGATCATCGCTTCGGTGGGCTATCACTGGGTGACCGGTCCGCTGCAGCCTTATCCTTGGCTTGCCGCCAAACTATTGATCTTCGCTTTCCTGATCTTCTGCGGGTTCATGATTCGCCTGAAGATTCCGCCATTCATCGAAGGCTTCAAAGTATTGGCCTCCACGGGCCCGACGCCCGAGAGCGATCAGAAGATGACCGACGGCATGGCCGCCTGCCGCCCCTACGTGCTCGCGATCTGGGCGGGTGTGGCGATCTCAGCCCTCATCGGCATTCTGAAGCCGGGGCAGTAAATGGCGAGCGGTTCGATCGTCAGGGGATGAGCACGGTCGAGCCGACCGTCTTGCGCGCCTCAAGATCGCGATGGGCCTGCGCTGCTTCCGATAGGGGGTAGCGCTGGCCCACGTGCAACTTGACCTTGCGAGTGGTCACAGCACGGAATAATTCTTTGGCTGACGCGTCGAGATCTTCACGCTTGGCGATATAAGCGAACAACGAGGGTCGCGTCAGGAACAGCGAGCCGCGTTTGGCAAGCTCCATCGGCGACATCAGCGGCGGTGGCCCGGATGCGTTGCCATAGGTCACCATCATGCCGAGCGGCGCAAGACAATCGAGCGCAGCGAAGAACGTCTCCTTGCCGACCGAGTCGTATACCACCGGCACGCCAGCACCTTTAGTGATTTCTTTGACTCGAGCGACGAGGTCGTCCTTGCCCATGACGAGAACCTGCTTGCACCCCTCGCGTCGCGCCAAGGCGACTTTGGCATCACTACCGACCACACCGATGACCTTGGCGCCGAGCGCTTTCGCCCATTGGCACAAAATGCTGCCGACACCGCCTGCGGCAGCGGTCACCAGTATCCAACCGCCCTTCTTGACGCGATAAGTGCGGCGCAACAAATACTGCGCCGTCAGGCCCTTCAGCATCATCGCTGCAGCCTGCTCATCACTGATTGCTTTTGGCAACTTCACCACGCGAGCGGCAGGCATGTTACGCAGCTCGCAATAACTGCCAGGCTGGGTGTGAACGTAGGCTACGCGATCGCCCTTCTTGAAACCTTTGACCCTGCGGCCGACGGCGGTAATGATGCCCGCCGCCTCGCGACCCAATCCAGCAGGCAACGGCATCGGGTAGAGCCCGCTGCGATCGTAGACGTCGATGTAGTTGAGACCGATCGCCGTATGGCGCAGCTGCAACTCACCCTCGGCTGGCGGACCCGGATCGAAGTCTTCGTAGCGCAAGACGTCGGCGCTGCCGACCTCGTGTATCCGGATCGCCTTGGGCATCAGAGAGCCGATTCGTCCGTCTCGCCGGTGCGAATACGCACGACGCGATCGATATCCGTGATGAAAATCTTGCCATCGCCGACTTTGCCGGTCTTGGCGGCTTTGACGATAGCCTCGGTCACTTGATCGACGAGATCTGCGCGCACAGCGACCTCGATACGAGTCTTGGGCACGAAGTCGACTACGTACTCGGCTCCACGGTACAACTCAGTGTGACCGCGTTGGCGACCGAAACCTTTGACTTCGGTGACCGTCATTCCCGAGACCCCGATCTCCGAGAGCGCAGCGCGCACGTCGTCGAGCTTGAACGGCTTGATGATGGCTGTGACGAGTTTCATATGGTGTTGCTCCCGATGCTGGCGCCGGACACGGCTAGGAGGAATATTGCACCTTCCGTGCCACGGCGGCGAGAACCTGCGAATGCGATTTTTCCGCTACTCGCGCCAGTCCTAGCCCAGCAAGCGCACCATTATGGCGCAGCGTGATTCAAAAAGCGCCCGGTGGTGGTGCGGTCTCGGCTCGATGCTCTATCCTCACCTCTCATGAGCGTGGTGATTATCGGGGCGGGACAAGCTGCTGCCCAACTGGTCGATTCCTTGCGTCGTCGCGGCTATGCCGGCGCGCTGACGATGGTGAGTGACGAGGGACTTCCCTATCAACGCCCACCGTTGTCGAAAAAGTACCTCGCGGGCGAACTCGGGCTCGATCGCCTGCAGTTACGACAACCGAACTATTTCGCTGAACAACGCGTGGATCTGCGGCTCGGACGGCGAGCGACCGAGATCGACCGAGTCGCCAAGCGCGTGCGACTCGATGATGGCGCAACGCTCGATTACGAGCACCTCCTTATTGCTACCGGTAGCCACCCACGGCGCTTGAAGATGCCGGGAGCAGACCTTGGCGGCGTTCATTATTTACGCTCGTTGAGCGATGCAGACCAGCTGCGCACCGAAGTACATGTCGGCCAGCACGCCGTGATCATCGGTGGTGGTTACATCGGTCTTGAGGTCGCTGCAACACTGCGCCAACTCGGTATGGAAGTGACGGTGCTCGAGATGGCCGAGCGTGTCATGAATCGCGTGGTCGCCGAACCTGTCTCCCGTTACTACGAGCGCGAACACGCCAACCACGGCGTGAAGATTGAGCTCGGCGCGCGCGTGTTGGCACTGCATGGCGACAGCAACGGACGAGTCTCCTCGGTCGAGACCAATCGCGGCAGCATCGCTGCCAACCTCGTGGTCGTTGGTATCGGCGTTTTGCCCACCGACGAGCTCGCGCAGCAAGCCGGTCTCGCTTGTGACAACGGCGTTGTCGTCGATGAGTATTGCCAAACTTCGGATCCCGCAATTTTCGCCATCGGCGATTGCAGCAACCATCCTTCAACGCATTATGGTCGTCGCGTTCGACTCGAATCGGTCGACAATGCCTTCGAGCAAGCCAATACGGTCGCCGCCAACATCACCGGTACGCCAACCAAGCACGATCGCGTGCCGTGGTTCTGGTCGGATCAATATCACCACAAGTTGTTGATCGTGGGGCTAGCCGATGGCCATGACCAAGCCATTCTTCGCGGTGATCCGGCCAATCACAGTTTTTCGGTGTGCTACCTGCGCGATGGCGAATTCATCGCCATTGACACCGTCAACATGGCCAAAGATCAGATGGCGGCACGCAAGCTGATCGCATCACGCATGAGACCGGATGCGAGCAAGCTTGCTGATATCTCGGTCGCGCTCAAAGATTGCGTGTAGCTGGGGGCAACTCGGGATACCGCCCGAGGCGCGCGATCATGAGCCCCGAGATCGCAAACAGCACGACATAAATCCACAGCACCGGCGTGTGCGTGCCCAACACATCGAAAGCGCGGTTGGTTGCGATGACTGCGGTACCGGAGCCAAAAGTCCAGGCGGCATACTGCCAGCCGTAGTTTTCGGCATAAGCCACATTGCCGAAATAGCGTGTGATCAACACGGCGATTACATCGAGCTCGGCGCCAGCAGCAAGACCGATACAAACCGCCGCAACCAAAGCGGTCGTGCTACTCGCATCAAGCGCGAGCAAGACCACGCCGACGATCGGGAAAATGAGAATTGACGCAGCTACATACGGCGCGAAATACCGATCCATCAAAAAGCCGGCAAAAGCTCGTCCCACAATCAACGCAAGACCGAGCGCGCCCTGGACGGCTGCAGCCTGCGCCGGATCGATACCGCGCGCTCGCAAAATGGGCACTAGTGGAATCAACACCCCACCGATAGCAAAAGCGAGCAACAGGAACGCGCCAAACATCCACCAGAAGCGCGGCAGACGCCGTGACTCGGTGGCCGTGTAGCCAACTCGCGCTGGCGGAGTCGGTGGTGCGATGCTCGCTCCAGCTGAATCTGTCACCGCCGTCGTGGGCTCTCGACCATCGAGCCCCAAACCAACTTCGCTCGGCGTATCGCGCAACTTCCACAATACGATAGGCAACGTGATGAGCAGCGTGAGTATGCCAAGACCCGCATAGGCACCGCGCCAGCCGACGGCATCGATCAAAAACTGCGAGACCGATGACAATACGGCCCCACCAATACCGATGCCCGCCAAGGCCGCACCGAAAGCCTGCCCGCGACGACGATCGAACCACGCAGCGACGACACGCGAGTAGGCGATTGAGGAAGTGCCAGCGCCAATGATCGGAATGAGCGCGAAGACCGCGTAGAAATGCAGCAAGTTTGGCGTGAGCCAATACAGCGAAATCAACGCGAGCGCGAACAGGATGATGCCGATGATGGCCCAGCGACGCACGCCCTGACGGTCGAAGAGCTTGCCGATATAGAGCGAGGAGACGACCGTCACGATGGTACCGATCAGCGTGACTACGGCGTATTCCGTTTGGCTCCAACCGAACTCGGCAGTGATCGGCCCTTGGAATATCCCAATGGCAAAAAGATTGATCGAGGCGACGCCCGTCGCAAGGCCGATCATAGTCGCGAACACCACGCCACGTGTTCCTCGCGGCAATGCGGCAAGTACAGCGGCGACGATAGCCAACGCGATCATGGCGCCTCGAAAGAGGGGCGCCACCAGTAACGTCGACAAGAGCAACGCCACAGCGATCGCAATGAAACGCCGATCGAAAGTCACACGCTCCGGCTGCATCGTTCCCCCTCGTTGCTTGCCGCTACAATCACGCGAATCGATCTGATCATAGCCACTTCCTGCAGGAGCCGTCGAACTATGCGACCTACATCCGTCACGACTTTCACCGCCGTACTGCTAATGACCGCGATCAGCGCAACGAGCTCGGCCGATGCCGAAACTAAACGCCCTCTCGCGATCGCCATCCACGGCGGTGCGGGCGTGATCGCCCGCGAGCAGCTCGGCCCCGATGATGGCGCGAGTTATCGCGCAGGGCTCGCGGAAGCGCTCGATGCCGGCTACGCAGTACTCGAGCGAGGCGGCAGCAGCCTCGATGCGGTCACGACGGCTGTTCGAATTCTCGAAGATAACCCGCTGTTCAACGCCGGCCGTGGTGCCGTCTTGACCCATGACGGGCATGCGGAGCTCGATGCATCGATCATGACCGGGCATGACCTGAAAGCCGGTGCGGTTGCCGGGGTAAAACGAATCCGTCATCCCATCGATCTCGCGCGCAAGGTGATGGAGGATTCGCCGCACGTGATGCTCTACGGCACGGGCGCCGAAGAGTTCGCGAGCAGTCGAGGCTTCGATTTCGTGCCCAATGAATTCTTCATCACACCGCAGCGCAAGCGACAACTCGACCGCGTGCTGCAAGGACGCACGCAACCGCGCAATGAATTATCGGGTCTCGGCACGGTCGGCGCCGTAGCGATCGACTCCGTTGGCAATCTCGCAGCAGCCACCTCGACGGGCGGCATGACCAACAAGCGCTGGGGTCGTATCGGGGATGCGCCGATCATCGGCGCCGGTACCTATGCCAACAACGCGAGTTGCGCGGTCTCCGCGACTGGCCACGGCGAATATTTCATCCGTTCGGTCGTCGCCTACGACGTCTGCGCGCTCATGGAGTACAAGGGCTACAGCCTCGATCAAGCCGCGCGCGAAGTCGTCAAAGGCAAACTGGTCGAGCGCGGTGGCGAAGGCGGCATCATCGCCGTCGATCGAGCGGGCAACGTCGCTCTCGAATTCAACAGCCCCGGCATGTTTCGCGGTATGCGCGACTCGGCGGGCAAGCGCGAAATCGCGATTTACGAGAAGTAGTCGGCCAGATATTGGTCGAAGTCGCCACGGGGCGCTGCTGCCATTGCTTCGGCTTTCTGCAGCGACTCCTCGGCTTCTTCGGCAAACCGACGCAGCACCGCCTCGTTCGGCTGATAGAGATCGAGGAAGTACGCTTTGTGGGTGGCCGACGTTCGCAGCGCCAGATCAAAGAAAGATTCGCCTGTGTCTCTCAGTTCGCGAATGAGACGAGCGGAGGGTGTTAGTTCTACTTCCTTGACCTTAGCCGCCTGCACGGCGAGCGCCGCGCTGTAGGGCTTGCTCGCGTCGCCCTCGTCGAGTAGCTCGCAGATACCCTGTATCTGATCGAGGATCTCCGCAGCCCAACTGCGCATATCGATATCGCGACCATCGCGCTTGAGCGTCAGTCCAGGCTCGCGACCTGACCTTGCGACCTTGACGTGATTGGCATCGAGTGTGGCCTGCTCGTCACGATCAATGAGAGGACTCTCACGCATCAAACAGAACGCGAGGAAGGCCTCGAGGAAGCGCATCTTGTTCTGATTCACACCCACCGGATCGAAGGCACTGACATCTAGCGCCCGCACTTCGACATACTCAACGCCTGCGCGGGTCAACGCGCGACTGGGTCGCTCACCCGAGCGCGCCACGCGCTTGGGCCGAATAAAGGCGTAGTACTCGTTCTCGATCTGCAGCAAGTTGGCATTGAGTTGACGGTACTGACCATCGACTTTCACACCAAGGCGCTCGTAATCCGGATGCACGGTCGTCGTCGCGCGCGTGAGATCGCGCACATATTCTTCGAGACTATTGACCGATACCTCGACACCAGACTGACTGCGATTGCGATATCCGAGATCGCTCATACGCAACGAGGTCGCATAGGGCTCCCATGCCGTACCTCGCGCGAACTCCGGCAGCGTCTCGCCGCGCGCCCGCAAGAATGACTTGCACACCGTGGGCGACACGCCAAATAAATACAACACGATCCAACCGTGCCGACGATAGTTGCGCAGCAGATCGAAATAACTCGACGAGATGAACTGGGAGCCGACGTCGCGCGACTCGCAAATTGCAGCCCAAGGCTCCCACAGCTTTTGAGGGAACGAATAATTGAAATGCACGCCAGAGATGGCTTGCATGACACGACCGTAGCGAACACCGAGACCTTCCCGGTAAATCGTCTTCATACGCCCCACGTTTGATGGGCCGTACTGCGCAATCGGAATGCTAGCGTCGCCCTCGAGCACACAGGGCATGCTCGTCGCCCAGAGCAGTTCATCGTCGAGATGCCGATAGACAAACTGGTGCAGATCACAAAGGTACTGCAGCAGCTCCCAGTTGGAAGTGAAGGTCGGCGTAACGAGCTCGATCAGCGCTTCGGAATAATCGGTCGTGATGTGATCGTTGGTGAGTGCCGAACCGAGTGCCGACGGATGAGCGGTAGTCGCAATTCGACCTGCGGGCGTGACGCGCAAGGATTCCTTCTCGACACCGCGCCGGCCGCCCTGCAACAAACCTCTTTCGCCTGAATTGACGAGCGAAGCCAAACGGCGTTCGAAGACGCGATCGATACGGGACGACATAGTGGAGTCCCTACCAGGGAATGCGGCCGCTGAAAACCTCGCGAGCCATGCGGAAATCACCGCGCAGACTGTAGAGGGGATGTTTGAAAGTGGCGGGTCGATTCTTCTCGAACACGTAATGACCGACCCAAGCGAAGCCGTAGCCCGTCACCAACGCCGACAATAACAACAGCGGCTCGCGCATCAAAACCGCCGCGAGCATCTGCAGCACGGCGGCCGAGGTGCCGATCACGTGCAACCGCCGCGAAGTGCGGTCGGCGTGTTCACCCAAATAAAACGGGTAGAACTCTTCGAAGTTCCGGAAGCTCATCCGGTGCATCCTGCCGCATGGGGTGTGACAGGCGCAACCCGCAAGTCATAGACTTGCCACCTACCGATCCTGCCACTGGAGAATCACTCCCTATGTCGATGGATACCCGACGACGCCCGATCGTCGCGCTGACACTGCTCGGCGCACTCACGACGCTCAGTGCCTGCGCGACCAGCAATGCTCCAGTTACGAGCGCACCGAAAGCCGGCAAAGCCACTGAAGTAGCCGTAGCAACGACTGCGACGACGGCTTACCCGTCGACCTACACAGCTCCAGCAAGCGCGCCAACCTTGATTCGCGGTGCGACGGTGCTCACAGGGACGGGCGAACGTCTCGATGGCACGGATGTGCTGCTGCGCGACGGCAAAATCGCCGCGATCGGTCGCAATCTGGAACTGCCCGCCGGAGGCAAGGTCGTTGATGGTCAAGGCAAGTGGGTCACCCCTGGCTTGATCGACGTGCACTCGCACCTTGGTGTGTACGCATCGCCCGGCGTCGATGCCCACTCGGACGGGAACGAGGCGACCGCTCCTTCCACGCCGCAAGTTTGGGCTGAACACTCGATTTGGCCGCAGGACCCTGGCTTCGAGGCTGCGCTCGAAGGTGGCATCACCACGCTGCACGTATTGCCGGGCTCGGCGAATCTTTTTGGTGGCCGCTCCGTCACCGTCAAGAACGTGCCATCCGTCACCTATCAGGGGATGAAGTTCCCTGAAGCACCGCATGGCTTGAAGATGGCCTGTGGCGAAAATCCAAAGCGTGTTTACGGTAACCGCCGCGTGCTGCCCTCGACGCGCATGGGTAACGTCGCCGGCTGGCGCGCGCAGTGGATCGAAGCACAGGAATACATGCGCGAGCAGAAAAATTACGAAACTCGGCGCGCGTCCGGCGAGAAAAACCCCTTGCTGCGTCCGCCGAAGCGCGATCTTCGTCTCGAGACTCTCTCGGCCGTGTTGCGTGGCGAAATCAATGTGCAGCACCACTGCTATCGCGCTGACGAAATGGCCATCGTGCTCGATATGGCCAAAGAATTTGGCTACAAAGTCACGGCGTTCCACCACGCCACCGAGGCGTACAAGATTTCCAACTTGCTCGCTGAGAACAATGTCTGCGCGGCAGTCTGGGCCGATTGGTGGGGTTTCAAGATGGAGTCCTACGATGCAATCCCGGAGAACATGGTGCTGGTTGATGCCGCGCCCGGTGGTTGCGCCATCGTGCACTCGGATTCATCCGAAGGCATTCAGCGCCTAAATCAGGAAGCGGCTAAAGGCATTGCTTACGCGCGTCGCATGGGCCGAGAGATCGCCCCTGAGCATGCCATTAAGTGGGTGACGGCGAACGCCGCCAAGGCGCTCTCCATCCAAGATCGTACTGGCTCGATCGAAGCTGGAAAGATGGCCGATGTGGTTGTTTGGAACGGTAACCCGTTCAGCGTGTACGCGCAGGCCCAACTGGTCTTCGTCGACGGTGTCGTTCGCTTCGATCGTACCTCGCAATCAGGGATCCCACATTCCGACTTCTTGCTCGGTCAGCCGGCTGCACAGGGGGTGCTGCAATGATCACTTCAAAGATTGGGCGCGGAATCCTGCGCACGGCGGCGCTGCTCGCCGCTACGACCGCGATCAGCGCGTATGCCGGCAACGCGTCGCTGCTGATTCGCAACGCGACGGTGCACACCGTCACCGCCGGTGCGAGCGGCCCGCTGAAAAATACGGATCTGCTCGTGCAAGATGGCCGCATCGCCGCCATCGGCCAGAATCTCGCTGCACCCGCTGGCGTTCGCATCGTAGAAGCGAATGGCAAGGCAGTAACTCCGGGCACCTTCGGTGGCCTGACGCGAGTCGGCCTCGAAGAGATCGGTCTCGAGAGCACCACGGGCGATCACTCGC
>Ga0172372_10013296_pt1 | contig 10215 bp, 10 predicted proteins | sample LakKiv5m_2_FD_114544 | JGI IMG/M metagenome (GOLD analysis project Ga0172372, IMG submission 114544) | Freshwater microbial communities from Kabuno Bay, South-Kivu, Congo - kab_092012_9.5m | ecosystem: Environmental > Aquatic > Freshwater > Lake | place: Democratic Republic of the Congo... | reverse complement strand
CGACGAATCTCATCCTGGAGCGCGGGGACCATCGTCTGAGCGTCTGCAATCTTCAATGGCTTCATCCATAAAGTGAATCACGCTCGACCTACATGCGCAATTACTTATGACGCTGTGTTTAGCACGTTTGGGCTTATGCAAAAACTGAATCGCACACTGTATCAAGAAACCGCAGCCAAGGTTCTGGACATGGAAATGTCCCGAAAAGTGCGCGACTCGAAGCGCATTTCGGATTTGGAGGAGCAGAATAAGGCATTTAGAGCGGATCTCGTTGAGTTTGCAAAGCGCACGCTTAAACAAGAGGCGGAGTTTGAGAAACGCATTTTGGCACTGGAGCAGGGCAATGCGCCGAATTGCCTGAAACCTGGGGAGAAGAAGGCGAAGAATAGCCCAAGTAAGTGACACCTGCCACCACACTGAAAAGTGGATAGACAACCATCCTGAATTGGTGTGTGGCAATCTGGCAGCTTGTTGCTGCCGGTTGGCCTGTTGCTTTGCTTCGTGTGGACTGACGCCCGCTAGTGGTTGCCGAACCGGTCGCCGTCGGTCACGACTTGACACCCGTGCCACCCGAACGAGAGGAGGCCTGCTCCCTCTCCTCCATCGGATGGAGGAGAGGGTCGGGGAGAGGAGGGGCGTTACCGCTGTATTATCAAGGCTCCCCTCTCCCCAGCCCTCTCCCCGCTCCTGCGTCACGGGGAGAGGGAGTTCACCGGACGTGGTGCGTGTGCCAAGTTGCGCCCGTCGCCGTCGGTGCCGCTCAATGTGGCTTGCCGCCGTCGCCTTCCGCTGCCACAAGACTCGCGCATGTTGCGCCGCGCATTTCTCCTCTTCGCCCTGCTGGCCCCGCTCCTGTCCGCGCCCGCCGCCGGGGTGCCCGCCACGGACCGCCTCACAGGTGCGGGTTTTTCCGCTCCGGGGGAGCCGCGCCAGGGTTCCGGTTCCGCAGGCGATCAAGCCACGCGCGAAAGTCGGCGTTGTTGTTGTAGTAATACTCGTCCAGCGGACGAAGATCGGTGTTGATGTCCCCGGCGGGGCGCGGGGATCCGGGATGCCACGCGTCCGCCACGGCAAGCAGATCAAGGCGGACGGGCTGGCCCAGTTTGGCGAGGTTGGCGTGGATCTGGGGGTCGCTGGCAATCCGCTCGGCGATGCGCTCCAGGTCGAGATGCACGGGCTCGTTGCTCCCAATGATCAGCTCGGGTTCGACCTTCAGGCCGTGGGGAAACACCGCGCGGAACGTCCGTTCCGTGCGCGGCGAGCAATTCCAAAGCATCACCAGTCCGCCGGGGTTGAGCCGCGCGCCGGCCAGTTCCATGAACTCACGCGAGTAAATCAGCCCCGCGCGGGAGTTGTCCGGCAGGAGCGGGCTGCCCACGATGATGTCAAACTTGTCCGGCTGCGCCAGCAAGGCCCGCCGCCCGTCGGAAAGCCGGAACTGATACCGCGGGTCGGAGAGCAGCGCCTGCGGAGTGGCGCCGGCCTGCGCCTGCCGGGCGAAACGCTGCATCAGCGGCAGCTCCGGCCGCAGGATTTCATACGTGGCGACGCGCTCGGAAAGCGGGTTGACGCCAACCGCGTGGGGCAGGCCGCCGGTGCCCATGCCGATGGCCAGGATGTTTTTCGGGGCAGGATGAGCCAGGGCGAGCATGACCCCCGAGGCGCAATTGTAGGGGTTGTAAGGTGAGCGGCCTTGAAATTGCCCGTGCGCATACATGCGAAAGCTCGCATCCCGGCCGCTCTTGGCGATGGCGGCCACCCCGCTGGAATCCTCGCCGGCGTCAAAGTGATCGCCAGCCCGGTAAAGGTGCCACCCGCGCCACCAGGCTGAATTGCCGGGCAGCAACACCGCGCCCGCGGCCACGGCGGCAACCGCCGCCCAGGCGGCGCGGGGACGGTCGCCCGGCGAGCGGCGCGCCAGCAGCAGCACGGCGAAGATCATCGCCGCGCCCAGCAGCACTTTGAGCGCTCCGGTGGTGCCGACGGTGTTGAACAGCAGGAAGCCCGTGATCAGACAGGCTCCCAGGTTGCCGAGGATGTTCGCGAATTGAACCAGGCCGACGCATCTCCCGAGCGAGTGGCGGTCCTTCAGGATCGCCTTTTGGGTGACGGGAAAGCACAGCCCGATGAGGATGTTCGGCGGCAGCAGGATCAAGCCCACCAGCAGCAAGCGCGACACATAGCCGCCCGGACTCCAACCCACGAGGCCGGCCTGGGAGGACAGCAGACTCACGGCCGCGCCGTGCGGCACGCTCTGCACCACCCAGAAGAGGCCCAGCAAGGACCACAGGGACACGAGCAGCACCGCCACCTGGATCCAAAGGAAAGCCCGGCTGGGATCGGTGAACCGTTGCAGCCAGCGAGCCGCCAGCCAGCCGCCGATGGCGTAGCCGCCAAGGATGGCCGAAAGCATCAGCGCAAACACATACGGCGTGCTGCCCAGCACGAACGCCAGCACACGAAACCAGATCAGTTCCAGCGAAATGGAGACAAAACCTGAAACAAAGACCAGCAGGCACCAATAACGCAGCACCGCCGCGTCCAGCGCGCCCGCCTCGGGCGGGCGGGGGGTGGAAGCGGCGACCGGGGGGGGAGTCGGATCACTGCGACGGGCGAGCACGAACCCCAGCAGCGCGATCAGGCCGCTCAGGCTGGCCCCGAGATAAACGGTCCGGTCGTAGCCAATCAATCCCACCAGAAACCATCCGGAGACCAGCGAGCCGCTGGCCGCTCCCAGGATGTTCACCGCGTTCAGCAGGCTGACCCGCCGCGCGGCCTGCTCGATCCGGCCGGCCGTCGCCTTCGCGAGCAAGGGCAGCGACAAGCCCATCAAAATGGTGGGCGGCAACAGGGAGATGAAAGTGAGCGTGAACCCGCGCAGGGGATCCTGATGGAGCGCGGCTCCCTGGATGAACATGACCTGGTAGTAGAACCACGGGCTGATGGCCGCGCACAGGCCGATCCCCAGCTCGCACATGGCGAAGGCGCGCAGCGCGCCGGCATCCGAAAAGCGGTCCGCCAGCCGGCTCCCCACCCAGCTTCCGATCCCGACCCCGGTGAGGAAACCCGCGATCACCAGCGCCACCGACTCAGAGTCCGATCCGGCGTAAAGCGCGACGAAACGCTGCCACGCCACCTGATAGAGAAGGGCCGAAAAGCCGGAGAAGAAAAAGAGGAGGTAGATCACGGGCGAAAGAAGCGCGGCCCCGCCCGTATGTCAACTTGGAAGCACCTTCGCGCTCCGTCACTCCGTCACCCCGGCCTTCCGACGCGTGGGCGGAGATGGCCGGACCGGGTTACTTCTCCAGCAGATACTCCGGCACCTTGATGTCCTTGCTCTTGAGCGCCGGCTCGTTGCCGCGCCATTGGAAGCCGGCCTGCTCAAACTCGCCGCGGTTCGCCTTGAGCCAGTCCAGCAGCCGCCGCGCGAGCTGCGTGTTCGGCGAGTCCTTCCGCACGGCGAACGGCTGGATGGCCTTCGCGCCCTCGTGCTTGATGGGGAAGAACTCGAGGTGCTCGGCCTGCGGCGCGGCGTTCACGCGATAGACCACGGCGGCCTCCAGCCCGCCCGCGCGCATCTGGTTGATGAGGAAGTCCGCCGTGGGCACTTCGACGACGAGGTTCTTGCGCACGCTGTCGAGCAGGCCGGTCTGCTTCAGCATCCCGCGCGTCATGAAGCCGAGCGTGCTCTGCTCCGCGTTGCACAGGCCCACCTTCAGCCCTGGCAGCGCGAGGTCCGCCAGCGTGCGCACGCCGTGCGGATTGCCCTTGCGCACCGCGATGACAATGTCCGTCTCCGTCAGCAGCACGGCCTCGGGGAACTGCTCGGCCACGGGCGGCACGAAGCACAGGTCGCACGCGTAGTAGGCGTCGGGGAACTTCGGATGCTGCGAGTCGCCCATCGTCTTCATCGTGGCGCAGAGGATGCCGCAGCCGTTAAAGACCGTGGTGATGTTGATGCCCTCGCGGTCGGCGAACTGCCGCAGCAGCTTCTCGACGGCCGGCCGGTTCACGCCGCCGCTGTAGAGAATCAGGTCGGGCTTCTCGGCCCACTTGTCGCCGCCGGCAAGCTGGAACCCGTGCTGGCGGAAAACCTCGCCGCCCTTCTCCGGCGCGGCGAGATAGCGCGCGAACTTGAGCGCGGCCGTCGGCTGCGGCGTGAAGGCCAGCACGGTGGCGCTGGCATTCTCGACGCGGTCCTTCAGCTCGGGAACGTCCACCGCCGCGAGGCCCTTGAACTGCGGCACGGTCGCGTCCCAGATGAGCGCGGCATCCACCGCGCCGAGCGAAAGGTCGGCGGCAATTTCGGTGACGGTGGGCTTCATCACGGCGGCGCGGGCGGCGAGCTGTTCCCAAACCACGACCGGCCGGCCGCCGGCAATCAGGCTGTTCTCCGCCAGCGCCGCCTTGGTCACGCGCGAGAGACTGGCCGCGTCGGGATTCGTCAGCGCCAGCTTCACGTCGTCGCGCAGCAGGTCGGTGAGCGCGCGGATGTTCTTCGGGTTGCCCGCGCGCACGGCGATGACGGGATGCTGGCGCACGAGCGGCAGGACTTCCCGCACCAGCTCGAACTTCCGCGCGTCGGCGACCGAGCCGTCGTCAGCCGCGATGAACAGGTCGCCGCGCTTGGCGACGCGGAGGTTGCTGATGAGCGCGCCCGTGGGGCCGTATTGCAACTGCACCTCCACGCCAAACTCCGCGCGATACTTCGCCGCGATGGCCTCGACCGGCTGCTTCAGCCCGGCGGCGCAATAGACCGTGAGCGCGGTGGCGGGTGCCGTGCCCATGGACGGCGCAGCGCCCCGCCGTTGAAAGAGAGCGAGCGCGGCGAGCAGCGCGGCCAGCGCGAGGAGAAGGGCGGCGAGTTGTTTCATGTCGGGTAGTTCATTGCCGGGCCGCGAAAGCGGACAAGGAAACGCGCAGCGGCATCATGCGAAATTGACGTTGCCCCGGATGCCCGCTTCACCCGCCTGGTCCAGCAGTCGGACGAGCGCGGCGCGCTCCAAAGCCCGCGACCGCCGGCGAATCAAAACAATCAAACCGGCGTGAACTTGCTCGGCCGCCAATTCCAGAAAGTCATCCCGGTTGCAGGTGACGAGCACGCGCTCGTTGTCGGAAGCCCATTTCAGCACATCTCTGTCCTTCGTGTCCTTGGGCAACACGATCCGCAGTTCTGTCACTTCATGGCCCATCGCTCGCAGCGAGTAAGCCATCTCATCGGGCACGTCGTGGTCGAAGAGGAACCTCACGCCGCCTCCGCCGACGCCATCTGCCGGGCCACGAGCAGGTCAATCTCGCCGGCGTGGTCCTCGTAGTAGGCGAGGCATTCATAGACCTGCGCGCGGGTCAGGTCGCGGAAGCAGCGCGTCACGAGGCTGTCCACCGTCTCGCCGTTCTGGAGCAGCCCGATGACATCGTGGACGCCGATGCGCGTGCCCTCAACAATGGCCGCGCCGGAGCGGACGCCGTCCTGCTTTACGATGTAACGGTAGCTGGTGGCAATCATGGCGAGAGATTACGACGGAACAACGAGTGTGGCGAGTGACTTCATGCTCTCAGACTCTCACTTGCTCTTCAGAAACAGGAACAACCCAATGACACCACATAGGAAAGCACAGAACCAAAGCACTGGCGCGTTCGAATGGATCCCTTCAAGTTTGGCTCCTCCACTGACTAACCGGACTTCTGGTGCATCTGGGGAAGGAGCTTGAGCACGCCTGGAGGTTTTGGTTGTGGCGGGACCCTCGGTTTCACCGGCCTTCTCCGCGGCGGCCCGCAGTTCCTCGTCCCAGTTCACGTTCATCAGCATGTCCCAGCCGGGGTTCTGGCGTTTGACCTGACAGGAGCACGCGCCGAGGAGGAAGAGGCAGGCTTCCTCAAGCTCCGCGTCCCCGAAGTCGGTGGCGGGCCACGCGCCGAGGACGCGACCGCGACCGAAGACGGCGGCCAGCCACGGGCCGGTGGCGAGTTCGGCGGCGGGCTTCGGGCCGGCGAGCATTTTGAGGAGGAGGGCTTCATCGCTTGTGCCGGCGACTTCCAGTCGCCGTCCGTTGCTGTCTTTCGCTGAAGGCGGCGACTGGAAGTCGCCGGCACGCGCTGCCCCCTCACCCCGGCCCTCTCCCCCGGTGGGGGCGAGGGAGGGGATTCTGATTAGCGAGAACTTCACGCGCAGCGCGGGGCCGGGGCCGAGCTTGCTGGTCGGATCGTTCGGGTCAATGCGCGGGAGGATGGCGACCTGCTCCAAGTAGCGCAGCCGCTTCTCGACGCGCGCGGCGATGGCGTCGTCCTCCGTCTGGTTGCCCGACTCGGCGAGCACCCACACGACGGATTCACCGGCGAGGATGCGGCGGGCGATTTCCTTGCGCGCGGGCGAATCGGTCAGCGCGGCGAGGCTCTGCGGCGTGAGCGCGCCGATCCAGACGACGGGCGCGGCGGCCTCCTCGTGATGCGGGCGGAGCAGCCGCGCTTCCGGGCCGCTGCCGGGCTTGGCTTCGAGGTTCACCGGCGAATCGGTGCCGAGCGTGCGGAAGAAGTCGGCGAGCTTCGGGTCGTTCAGCGCGCTGGCGGGGAACTCAAGGCGGTAGGCATCGGCCTGCCAGCGATCCAGCGCGTAGCGGAACACGGGCACGGTGCAGCACTCGGCGGCGCGGGCGAAAGTGAGCGAGGCGAGGAGAAAAACCAATGACCAGTGACGCAATGACCAATCAATGACGAATGACGAATGACGAAGAGCGAATGGCATGGACGAGCCCCAACGGCGGAGGCAGCCGCTCTCCCTCACCCTGGCCCTCTCCCGCTGGGAGAGGGGACAGCCGGGGACGCGCCCGGGGTCGGGCAGGGCTGCGGATGTCCCTGCGGCGGGCTGACGTTCTCCCTCTCCCAGCGGGAGAGGGCGGGGGTGAGGGAGAAGACTTGAGAACGCCGGATCGGCTGCGAAACCGCCAATATGCTCCAAATGGCGAAAGGACGCGTAAGTGCGAAGGGACGCCGCCCCCTCACCCCAGCCCTCTCCCCCGATGGGGGCGAGGGAGAAGACCGCGCGCCGCGCTCCATTGGATCTTGGACATTCTGTGGTCATTGGGCCTTGGGCATTGGTCATTTGGCCTCAGCCGTTTTTGGTTTCGGGCCGGGCGGGAGCTTCGGCGGCTCGCCGCCGGTGAGCGGGCCGTGGGCGAAGGACTTGGCCTGCCATTCCTTCTCGTTCGGGACCGGCTCCCACTTCACGCCGTCGGGGCTGCGCGAGATCTTGTGCGGCGGCCAACTGTAGCCGTAGAACCAGTTTTCCACCCGGCGAATCTGGCGCGGAATTGGCCCGGTGGCAACCGGCTGCCAGTCGAGGCCGTCCGCCGAGCGATACGCTTCCTTCTGCGTCGTCGCGAGGAACTCCTTGCCGGTCCACAGCACGCACTGGATGTCGGCGCGCGCGGCGTTGGTCGCGTTGTTCTGGAAGTTCACGCCGTCCTTCGTGACCGCGAGCAGGCCGTTCTGCCCGCCGATGACGAACACGCCGTTGCCGAACGCCACGCGGCGCAGGCCCGCCTGCTTGTCCACCTGCCCGGCCATCTGCGTGACGGTGATTTCGCCCGTCGCCGGCTCGAACGCGGTGACGGGGCCGAAGTCGCCGGAGCTGACGATGAGGCCGTTGCCCTGCGCGGAGGCGCGAATCCAGTGCGTGGGCGTGGGCATCTTAGGCGTGGCGACGAGCTGCCACTTCTCCGCGTCGGTGGTCTTGAAGACCTTGCCGCGCAGGTCCACCGCGTAGAGCATGTCGCCGAAAATCTCCAGGCCGAAGATGGGCGCGCTGCCGGGGATGACGCCGTCGGACCACGCTCGCCCGTCGCGCGTGGCGGTGACGCGCCCGCTGAAGTAACCGCCGGCGGCGAGGAACATGCCCTTGAAGTTCACGCACAGATTCAGGTCGTTCTGGTCATGGCCGGGCTTGCCCCATTCCTGGTGCAATTCCCATTTCAGCCCATCGCGCGAAAGCATCCGATGCCCGCCATGCCCGACGGCGAGGAACCAGTTGTCAGCGGCGCGCGCGGAGGAGGCGGTGAGCGCGAGGACGAAGGCAAGGCGGAGCAAGGTCATGGGGAGGGAATAAACCACGGATGGACACGGATGGACACGGATTTCACCTTGCGCCAGACAGCGAAGCGACGCCTCCGGTTACGGCGTCAGATGACTTCAATAGGATGCGTGGTGAGCCAGATTTCGAGCTGCTCGAAGCGCACCTTGAGCCGCTCCTTGAACGCCACGAAGAACCGCCGGTTCTCGGCCGTATCCGGCACGTCCACGAAAACGCGCACCAGCCGGTCCCGGTAAACGGTGTCCTCGTGCTCCCAAAGCCCGTGGATTATCTGCGTCTCGCAGGAGACGGCGGTGAACTCCTTCCTCAGTTCCAACAACGTGTCCCCGAGCAGCGCGTCGGGCACTGGCCGACCGTCGTTAAACTGCGACGGGATGAGAATCTCGTAGCGGCGAAAAGTGCTCATACTTGGCCGGCCCCTCGACAATGAATCGGATGCCCTTGACCGCAAGATGGGGGAGCGCCTGCTCGGGCAGCATCAACTCTCCGTTCGACCACGTCTTGAAGGAGAACCGCCCGGCCAAGTATCCCAAGGCGCTCCGCTCGTTCTCGTGGTCAGGAAAACGGATGATAATCATGGCCGGACTTTAGGCGTGAGAGATGGGGAAGGCAAGGGTGCGCTACAGAGTGCCCGCGTGCCCGACGGCGAGGAACCAGTTGTCAGCGGCGTGCGCGGAGGGGGCGGTGAGCGCGAGGACGAAGGCAAGGCGGAGCAAGGTCATGGGGAGGGAATAAACCACGGATGGACACGGATGGACACGGATGAAATACCGAACACGGTGTTCGTTGGTCGTGAAAAAAAGCCGCCGTCCAACGACGAAGCCAGCCGCGTAGCGGCGTAACGACAGTAGCCGTGGGTGGAGCGAGCCACGCGAGCGCAACCCACGGAATGCCCGAACCCAAGGCCGAGCGCCGCGTAGCGGCGCGACATGGGCGGCGGGGTTTGTGACAGGCCGCGAATGTGGGCACCGCGTGCGGTGGTGTCTTGCCGCTACGCGGCAATCGTCGTCTCTGGCAGCAACCGTGGGTTGCGCTCGCGCTGCTCGCTTCACCCACGGCTACCATTGTCTCGTCGCTACGCGACACGTAGTTCACATCACAGGTAGCGTTCATCATATTTTGTCCCGGCCTGTTCCAGCAGCCGCCGGTATTCGTCGAGGAAGGATTCGGTGCGATGATGCTCCTCCTGTCGCTTGATATATTCCATCACCGCCTCCTTTTCGTTAACCGACAGGGTGAACGCTCCATATCCGTCCTGCCAACCGGTGAATCCGGCAAACATGCGCTCGGCCTTAATCCACTTGCTGCTGCCAGTTTTGACTTCTTTGACGTAGTCGGCCAGGGAAAGCGCCGGGTGCAGCGAGGTCAGAATGTGGAGGTGGTCTTCGACGCCGTTGATGCGCTGAAGATGGCAGTCGAGGTTCTTGTTGATGCCCCAGATGTAGCGGAATAGCTCTTCGCGTCGATCAGCGGTGAGAACACGCTCCCGATGCTTCGTGGAGAAGACAATGTGGTAGAGGATTTGTGTGTAGGTGTTCGACATCGCGAACGGTGGTAAATCAGATCGTGCCGCGTAGCGGTCCAACAACGGTAGCCGTGGGTGAAGCGCAGCGGAACCCACGGACCACGCCGTCAAAGCCCGTGCGCCGCGTAGCGGCGCGACAAACCGGGCGGCGGGCGGATGCGGTGGCCGATGGCGATGGGGAGCGTGTGTTGGTTCGCGCTGATGTCCTGCCGCTATGCGGCAGCGTCAGCATTGCGTCGTAACTGCGGGTTGCGCTCGCGTGGCTCGCCTCACCCACGGCTACTGTTGTTGTGTCGCTACGCGACATCACTTCGCCTTCCCGAAGCACCGCACCACCCCATCCAAACTCGACACATACAGCCGGCCTTGCGCCACGGCCATGCCGTCCCAGACGGGCGGGCTGGCGAGGTCGAGGCCGGTGCTCTGATTGCCGTTGTCCACGGCCACGGCCCAGAGCTTCGCGCCGCGCTTGCCTTCGAGGGCGTCGTCCTGCTCCTGAAGCTGCTGGAGGATGCTCTTGTCCTTCGCGGCGAGGCGCTCGAAGGCATACTCCTCGTCCACCAAATCCTCCGCGCCGCTCACGATGAGCGAGTTGCCGGCCTTG
>Ga0172372_10013295_pt1 | contig 10215 bp, 7 predicted proteins | sample LakKiv5m_2_FD_114544 | JGI IMG/M metagenome (GOLD analysis project Ga0172372, IMG submission 114544) | Freshwater microbial communities from Kabuno Bay, South-Kivu, Congo - kab_092012_9.5m | ecosystem: Environmental > Aquatic > Freshwater > Lake | place: Democratic Republic of the Congo... | reverse complement strand
GGCGAGGGCGAGGCCTACGTGTTCGACGCCGCCCAGACCATGCAGTTCGACGCGATCGAGCTGCCCCCTGCGCCCTCGCGCACGCCGCTCTACCTCGGGGCGGGCATCGTGGCCGCCGCGCTGCTCGGGACCATCGCGCTCGTGTCGCTGTCGGGCGGAGACGACGCTCCGGAAATCACCGCGACGGCCGTCCCGAGCGTGGTGCCGGCCGTTCCCGTCGCCGCCACGGCCGGACCGGGTGAGGCCTACGCCGCCGCCCTCGCGGCCTGTCGCGGCGCACTCGGCGCCGGTCGCTTCGACGTCGCGCTCGCGCAGGCGGGAGCCGCACTCGCCACGCGCCCGGGTGACGCCGATGCCGAGGCCTGTCAGCGCGCCGCCACAGCCGCCCTCGATCAGCAGTCGGCGGGTGCAGCGCGGGGCCTCGTCGACCGCGCGCGCGCAGCCCTCGGATCGAATCCCACCGAGGCATCGAGGCTCGCGGGTGAAGTGCTCGCGATGGCCGGCACCTCCTCGGAACTCCGCGCGGAGGCGGAGTCGGTGCTCGCTGACGCGCGCGCACGCACGGCTGCTCCCTCGGCATCGGCCACGCCCACGCCCGTCGCTGCCCCCGCGCCACGCCCCACTCCCGCCCCCCGCGCGGCGCCTCCGCCCCGCGCCGCTCCGCCATCGCGCGCGGCGCCTCCGCCGGCCCGCCCGGCCCCGCCCGTGAGTTCGCGGCCGGTCGCTGGCGGACGCCCGACACCCACGCCCCCGCCGAGTGCTCCTCCGGCAGCACGCGCCCCCGCCGCACCGGAGGCGGCCTCGGGCGACCGGCTCGAGCGCGCCCGACAGCTCATGCTCCAGGGCAACAACAACGGCGTCATCGCGCTCCTCCAAAACGCGCGCTCCCAGCAGGAACTCGAGCTCCTGATCGCGACGTATCAGAACGTCGGCAACACGCCGGCCAAGCTCGCCGCGATGCAGCGCTACATCGACCGCTTCCCGACCACGCCGAAGGCGCGGCAGTATCAGCAGGTCCTTCTCCGTCAGCGCTGAGCGCGTCGCGCTGAACGCCGACGCGTGCGCGCGTTCGCTGCGCGTGATGCAGCCACCGGACGACGTGCGTGAGTCCGTCGGATGGGCGTGACCGCGCAGCCGGCACGAATTGACACCCCGCGGATGTACGTGTTACTCGCACCGCTGCCAAAGGGCCGCCTGCGCGCCGTCGCAGCGGTCCTCCGTCAGCCATCAGGAGGCGAGATGTCCCGCTCCGCGGCCCGCGTCTGGGCCCTGCTCGCAAGTGTCCTCGTGTCGATGTTCGTCGCGCCCTCCGCGCATGCGCAGCTGCGCAGCGGAACCGGCATGGACGTTCATCTGTTCCGGCCCGCGCTCGACTCGAAGGGCCTCTTCGCCGTCAACGGCACCGACATCATCGGCGCCAACGACATGAGCTTCGGCCTCGTCCTCGACGCGGGCTTCGGGCTCGTGCCCTTCGAGGGCTTCAAGAACGCGGCGTCGTGCGGTTATGACCCCACGAGTGACACATTCTCCGGCTCGAACTGCGCGGACACGCGGCAGTCGCGCCTGATCGACACCTCGTTCACCGGCACGCTGCACTTCAACTACGGCATCGCGAACATGCTGATCGTCGGCGTGCAGGTGCCCATCGTGGTGCTGAGCGGCCCCGACGTCACCGTCCCCGGCGTGTACAACGACCCGTCGAGCGCGGGGTTCACGAACGGCCTCGATCTGCAGGGGATCGGCAACATCACGATCCACTCGAAGTTCCGCATCCTGCGGGCCGAGCGCGACGCCGTCGGCCTCGCCGCGCTGCTCAACATCGAGCTCCCGACGGGCGACTCCGAGAACTTCGGCGGTGAGCCGGGCTTCACGATCTGGCCGCAGGCGGCCGTCGAGTGGCGTCCGGTGCGCTCGCTGCGCTTGGCGGCGAACCTCGGCGCGCGTCTGCACTTCGGCGGGAATGACGACGCACGCATCCCCATCGGCGGTCGCACGCGCCCGATGGGCATGAACGCGGTCAATCCCGACACGACCTACCTCACGCCCGGCTCGGACTTCCAGTACGGGCAGCTCCTCACCTTCGGCGCGGGCGCCAGCCTCCGCGTCGCGCAGCCGCTCGACCTCGTCGCCGAGGTCTACGGCAACCAGGTGCTGAGCGGCTTCGGCACGGGCGGCGCGCTCAGCGTCGAGGCCATCGGCGGCCTGAAGATCTTCGTCGAGCGGAACAGCTACCTCATGCTCGCGGGCGGCGCGGGCTTCACGGGCGGCTGGAGCAGCGCAGACATCCGCGCGATGCTCGGCTTCATCTTCGAACCCTCGATCGGCGACCGCGACGGCGACGGCATGCGCGACGACGTCGACCAGTGCCCCGACGAGCCCGAAGACTTCGACAACTTCTCCGACGAGGACGGCTGCCCGGAGCCGGACAACGACCGAGACGGCATCCTCGACGAGGACGACGAGTGCCCGCTCGTCCCCGAGGACCGCGACGGCGACGGCGACGAGGACGGCTGCCCCGAGGGCAACGAGGGCGACCGCGACGGCGACGGCATCCTCGACAACGTCGACGAGTGTCCGGACGACCCGGAGGACCGCGACAACTTCGAGGACGCCAACGGCTGCCCCGATCCGGACAACGATCAGGACCAGATCCTCGACCCGGACGACCTCTGCCCGAACGATCCGGAAGATCGCGACGACTTCCAGGATCAGGACGGCTGCCCGGATCCGGACAACGATCAGGACCGCATCCTCGACCCGCAGGACAGCTGCCCGAACGACCCGGAGACCTACAACGGTCACCAGGACGAGGACGGCTGCCCGGACCGCGGCACGGTCATCATCGAGGAAAACCAGATCGTCATCCTCGAGAAGATCTACTTCGAGACGGACAGCGCCGAGATTCAGCAGCGCTCCTTCCCGATCATCGAGGCGGTCGCGGCGACGCTCGGCGGCAACCCGCAGATCCAGCTCATCGAGATTCAGGGCCACGCGGACGAGCGCTCGGCGGACGACTACAACATCCGCCTGACGCGCGACCGCGCGGCCTCGGTCCTCGAGGCCATCGCGCAGCGTGGTGTCGCCCGCGAGCGGCTCCGCTCGGCCGGCTACGGCGAGCGCTGCCCGGTCGACCCGCGCCACAACGCCGTGGCCTGGGACGCGAACCGCCGCGTCGAGTTCAAGATCCTCCGCACCGATCAGGGCCCGACCGGCGTCGAGGTCGCGTGCCCCGCGGGCCGCGAACTCATCCCACAGTGAGGCCCGCGCGCAGATAGGCGCGGCCTCCGACGCGCTCCTGAAACGCCGACCGGTCTCACGATGGGTCGGCGTTTCGCACGTTTACGAACCGATGCGGCTGTCGCACAATCGCCGGACCATGTCGGCGCGCGACGGGTTCATGAACGCGATGATCGAGGGCGTGCTCGCCCTCCCCTACGACCTGAAAGCCCTACTCCGGCTCGTCGAAGACCCGGACCTCGACGACGAGAGCCGCGTCGATGCAGCGGGCGCCCTGCTGCACGTGCTCTCGGGCTCGAACGCGATCCCCGGCGTGCGCGGGTTGCTCGCGTACGTCGACGACGTGCTCGTACTGCGCCTGCTCGTCGAGCGCATCGCGCAGCGCTCGCCCGACGCGCTCGCGCGACACGCCGACGAGTCGTCGCAGCTGCTCGAGTCGTGGGACGCGCACCTCAGCGCGTCGCGCGCCTACCTCGGGGAGCTGATGGTCGTGCTCGAGCGCGCCGCCGACGGCTGCCGCAACCTCGTCCACGAGGGCCACGACGCGGCGAGATGCGCGCACGACACCGACGGCGCGAACTGGCTCTACGACGAGATCCAGGAGCGCGTGTTGAAGCTGGATTTCCCCGAGGATGAGGTGACGCGCGCGCTCCGCGGCATCGAGCAGGTGCTCCCGCAGCTGCGCACGCGCGTCGGAGCGCGTCCCGCGTGAAGTGCCGTGCAGCGGCGACCCTCGCGGCGCTCGTGATGCTCGGCGTCGCGGGCTGCGAGATCGACACGGAGCTCGGGATCGCAGCCGAGGTGACGAGCGCGTCGCTCACCGTCGACCGCGCGACGGATCGCTACGTCGCACGCATCACGGTCGCCTTCCGCGTCGGCGAGAACGCGCAGGGCGTGCGCGAGTTCGTGCCGCTCCGCGTGGACGCGGAGGCGGGCGGCGCAGCGGCGACGGCGTCGAGTTTCGACCGACCGGCGGGCTTCTCCGGCGTGCTGTCGCCCGGCGATTCGCGCAGCGTGACCTTCGTCGCGGAGTGCCTCGGCGGCTGCAACGCGGCGGCCCTCTGCGGCGCGGGCGGCACGGTTCCAATCGACTTCTTCTGGGAGGATCGCGGCGTCAGCCCACCAGCGCTCGATCAGACGAGCGGCACGGCGACGGTCGACTGTCCTCCCTGACGTCGTCCGCGAAGAGCAGCGCGGCGAGCGCACCGTCGTCGTGCAGCGCGTCGGCCTCGAGCAGCGACTCTCCGCGCGCGTGCGCGTCCGCGAGCGTCCGCAGTACCTCGTCGCACGCAGACGGCGGCAGCAGGCGCTCGACGTGGGTCGCCTCGCTCGTGCGCATGAGCACGAGCGCATCGACGACGGGCTCGAGCGCGCGGTCGGCATCGCTACCACGCCGTACGATGGTGACGAGGACGCGCTCCGTGCGCGTGACGGCCCCGACGCTGCGCGAGGCGTGGGCGAAGGCGAGCATCACGAGTCCATCGGGCGCCGTGGACGGGACGACCTGAAGCCGCGGGGGCGCGTCACCATCGACGTCGGAGGCGACGCGGAGCGACAGCGCGCAGGGCGCGTCGTCTGCGGTGCGCAGCGCGCGGGCAAAGCGCGCAAGATCGAGCAGCGCATCCGGGCGCGAGAGCGGACGCGTGAGGCGCGTGCAGACGCAGAGCGGCACGGCCGCGAGCAGCACCGCGAGCGGAACGAGGGGCGCGGCGTGAGGCGGCGCGAGCGTGACGAGGCGCGCGACGAGTCCGGCCCCGCAGAGGGCGAGGAGTGCGCCCGGGAGCGTCGTCACATCGAGGAGCGCGTCGAGAGTCCAGAAGCGCGCGCGCACGGAGGCGCGGGAGGCCGCGCGGAGGTCGGCGCGCGTCGCCGCACGCGGGGCTGCAGGTGCTCCCGAAGCGGTTCGTGACGCACCCACGCCCGCGACGAGCAGCAGCGCGACGAGGCCGGTCAGCGGCAGCACGGCGAGCGCAGGATGCGCGGACGCAACGAGGGGCGCAGCGACACCCAGCACGACGACGGAAAGTACGCGTGCGCGGCGCGGCAGCGCGACGAGCGGACGCGGCGACAGCCCGAGCCGCGCAAACGCGGCCGTCCGGCTGCGCGCGGTGAGCCACGCGACGAACAGGACGCCCAAGGCGGCGCAGAGCACAGTGGGCCAGGCGGGCGCCGGCGTGCGTCGGGTGGCGCGGCCGGGCGCACGGACTTGGTCGCGGAGCGCTGCGGCGAGCGCGGATCCGGGCACCTCAGCGGCGACCGTCCAGGCCGTGCTGCGGGGCAGATGCGGCCGTCGCCAGCGCAGGCGCGTCCGGCCGTCCGCAAACGTCGCGTCGTGCTGCGCGGGCTGCGCGCCCGTGTCCGCGGTGACGTCCGCTGCGCGCGCGCGTCCCGGCACATCGAGCGTGACCTCGACGCCGTCGAGCCCCGTCTGCCAGGGCGGCAGCGTCCAACGCACGCGCACCGAGCGACCGTCGCCGCTCGCCTCCGTCGCGCGGTGCGCGAGGGAAGTCGCGTACGCCAGCGTCACCTCGTAGGCACCGCGACGGGGCGCACCGCGGCGGGGAAAGGCGAGCTGCACGCGTGTGGTGCCGTCGGCATCGGCGCGCAGCGTCGCGGTGGGTGCGAAGACGGCGCCGGTCTCGCTCGTCACCACCGCCGGTGCGGCCGGGTCGAGCGTGAGCGCGGGATCGAGCCCGGCGAGCTCGAGCCCTTCGAGCCAGCCCGCGTGCACGCGCACGCCGACGCGCAGCGCGACGCGCGCACCGCCCTCGGCGTCGACGCGCACCTCCGCCTTCACCGAGTGGACGCTCGCGTCCGTCCACGCGGCCACCGGCGCGGGCAACCCCGTGCCTGCGACGACCAGCAGCGCCGCGAAGAAGCGCGCGAGGTGGTCACGCGCGCACGGCACGCCGTCGCGCGCGCGCGCGCCACGCAACGCTCTCCGGCGCTCGTCGTCCGACGTTCCCGACATCCGGTGCGAACCTATCCATCTGCGCGAGATCGCCGAAGTTTTCGGCAGGGCAGCGCGGCTCGTTCGGAGGCGCATCCCAGAGCGGAGAGGCGCGCTCGGACGTCAGACGCCGAGCGCGCGGGCGAGCGCGTCGAGACGCGTCTCGAGGCGCGCATCGACGGTGCCGAGCTCGCTGTCGACCACGCAGCCACCACGGCGGAGCGACGCGTCGACGCGCACGGCGAAGACGGCCGCGGACCCGGCCCGCGCCGCGATCGACGCGCGGAGCGACTCGACGTGCGGCGCGTCGTCGGGGTGCACGTGCACGACGACCTCCCGCGCCCGACGCGCTCGTGAGAGGGCGTCTGCGACGATCGACGCGACACGCTCCGGCGAGGCGTCGAGGGCCTCGCCGAGGAGACGCTCGGCCACCGAGAGGGCAAGACGCCCGACCGTCTGCTCGGCCTCCGCGAGCGCACCGTCGCGCCGCAGCGCGGCCTCGATACGCGCTGCGGCGGCCTCCGCGAAGCCTTCGTCGCGCCCCTCCGCGCGCGCAGCATGGCGGGTTGCAGCGGCATCTTGACGCGATGCGTCAATGACCGCCGCCGCTACACGGCGCGCCTCGTCGAGGAGTCGGGCTGCTTCCTCGCGCGCAGCGACGATCTCGGCCGGGATCCGGCGTGGCGCCAGGAACAGCGGCGACGCGTCGCTCGGCCGCGGGCCGCCGCGCAGGATGCGGCTCAAGGCGCCTCCTTGTGGATGTCGCTGAGGCCCGTCGCAGCGAGCTCCCGCGCGAGGCGCCGCCACGCCCGCACGCGTCGATCGCCCCCGGCAGCGGGCGCTGCGAGGGCCTCGGCCATCACGCCGACCGCCAAGACGCGGTCGGGCGGAGGCGCTATCCGTGCCGCTGCCGCGAGGAGCCCCGCGACGTCGACCGCTCGGCCGTCCGGCAAGTCCGCGTCCGCTGGAAGCGCGGCGAGCGCCAGCACCGCAGCGGCCTCGTCGGCCTCGAGCGCGGCGACGAACTCCCGCGCCGCGCGCTCGGACGGTCCGCACCACGCCGCGGCGAGCAGACGCCGACCACGACCACGCGACCGCGCGACGAGGTCCAGATCCATCTCGCCCTCGGCGGCCCGCGCGGCAGCGCGCACGACCGCGCGCAATCCCTCGTCGGCGACGAATCCCCGTCGCGGCGGCGGTGACGCGCGCAGCCAGCGCTCTCCGACGGCGCGCGGGACCTCCGCGGCGAGGAGCGCACGCGCGCGCGGATCGAGCAGCGACGCGCCATCGAGCGCCACCCGCCGCAGCCCCGCTGCCGACGTGCGCCACAGCGCGGCGCGTGCTTCGCCCGGCCACGCGTCGAGTTCGGCCGCGAGCGCGGCGACTCTGGTGGAGCGCGGCGCCGCGAGCCCGGCGAGGCCGCGCGCCCCCCGACGATCCCCGGCGAGCTCGGCGGCGAGGAGGAAGCCGCGATCCCGCTCGTCCAGCGATGCGTACGTGTCCGACTCGGCCACGGGCGACCGATACCACGACGGCGACCGCGCTGACGAGCGCGCCGGGCGGGCCTGCGACCCGTGCGCTGCTACCTTCTCCGGCGTGCGTCGCCGAGTCCCGCCCCTGTCCTCCACGGCACGCCGCGCGCGTTCGTACGCGTGGAGCGGCCTGCTGGGCGTCGCGACGTCCGTTGCCTCGTTGGGGCTCGCGTCGTTTGGTCTCGCGTCGTTTGGATTGGGAGAGCGCAGCGCGCACGCGCAGGATATGGGCCCGCTCGACTGCGACCCGCCCGCCCTGCTCGGCCCCGTCGAGTTCTTCCCGGCCTCGGGCGCCGGCGGTGTCGCGCTCGATGCCGCGGTGCGGGTGCGTTACACGCCCGGGTTCTTCGCGGTGTGGCGCGATCCGCTCACGCGCCTGCTCGAGATCCGCGACGCGAGCGACGCAGCCGTGCCGGGCTCGCTCTCGGTGCTCGGCGACACGCTCGTGTTCCGCCCCGACGCGCCGTGGGCGCCCGGCGCGGCGTACCGCGGGACGGCCTTCGGCATCGACATCCTGCAGGTGCGCTTCTCCTTCCGCACGGGCGCCGTCTTCGATCGCGAGCCGCCGCGCTTCGACGGCACGCCGACGCTCAGCCCGGCGCGCGTCGACACGCGCCCCTGCGCGCCCGAGGGCGGCTATCGCATCGACGTCTCCGTCGCACCCGCGAGCGATCCGGACGGCGCGCAGGGCGACGTCGAGTATCTGCTCTTCCAGACGCGCGGCCCCACCATCGAAGCGCCGCTCCTGCGCGCGCGGGCCCGGAACTTCGCGGGCCCGTCGATCCCGCTCGCCTTCACGCTGACGCCAGCCGAGGCCGCCGCGCCGATCTGCGTGGTGATCGTCGCGATCGATGGGGTCGGCCACGCGGTCGAGGGCAGCCCGGCGTGCGTCGATCCGGTGCAGGGCAACTACTTCGCGCCGCTCTGCAGCGTCGGGCTCCCGGGCGCGTCCACGCGCGGAACGATCCGCGGTGCGGTCGCGACGATGGCCGTGCTGGGCCTCGTCTACGCGCGGCGTCGGCGCAAGGAGCGCGGGCAGCGTCGCGGGCCCGCGCCACGGCTTGCGTGATCCGCGCTTTCCCGTACACCGCGGCCCCGTGATCCGCCTCGACGACATCGCGAAGCAGCACGGCCGTCAGATCCTCTACATGGACGCCTCCGCGTCCATTCACCGCGGCGAGAAGATCGGGCTCGTCGGCCCGAACGGCTCCGGCAAGACGACGATCTTCCGGCTGATCATGCGCGAGGAGGCGCCGGACGCCGGCACCGTGTCGATCGAGCGCAACGTCTCGATCGGCTACTTCTCGCAGGACGTGGGCGAGATGAGCGGGCAGTCCGTCGTCGCCGCGGCGATGGACGGCGCGGGCCCCGTCTCGACGGTCGCCGCCGAGATGCGCGCGCTCGAAGCCGCGCTCGCGGACCCGGAGCGCTACGACGAGATGGAGGCGCTCGTCACGCGCTTCGGCGAGGTGCAGGGCCGCTTCGAGGAGCTCGGCGGCTACGCGCTCGAGTCGCAGGCGCGCGAGATCCTCGCCGGGCTCGGCTTCGCGCAGGACGTCATGGACGGCGACGTCGGCGCGCTCTCGGGCGGCTGGAAGATGCGCGTCGCGCTCGCGCGCATCCTGCTGATGCGGCCCGACGTGCTGCTGCTCGACGAGCCCACCAACCACCTCGACATCGAGTCGATCCTCTGGCTGGAGAACTACCTGAAGACGTTCGAGGGCGCGATCGTGATGACGTGCCACGACCGCGAGTTCATGAACCGCCTCGTCTCGAAGATCCTCGAGATCGACGGCGGTGAGCTCACGACCTACTCGGGCAACTACGAGTACTACGAGCGCGAGCGCGCCATCCGCGAGAAGCAGCAGGAGGCGCAGTTCGATCGGCAGCAGGCGATGCTCGCGAAGGAAGAGGCCTTCATCGCGCGCTTCAAGGCCCGCGCGAGCCACGCGGCGCAGGTCCAGTCGCGCGTGAAGAAGCTCGACAAGATCGAGCGCGTCGAGCCGCCGCGCCGCCGGAAGACGCTGCGCTTCGACTTCCGCGATCCGCCGCGCAGCGGTGAGGACGTCGTGCGCTTCGAGACGGTGCGCAAGCAATACGGCGAGCGCGTGATCTACGCGTCGTTCGATCTGCTCGTGCGGCGTCGCGAGCGCTGGTGCGTGATGGGCGTGAACGGCGCGGGCAAGAGCACGCTGCTGAAGCTCGTCGCGGGCGCGGCCGAGCCCGACGCGGGGCGCGTCACCGTCGGCGCGAGCGTGAAGCTCGGCTACTTCGCGCAGCACGCGCTCGACGTGCTCGATCCGACGCAGAGCGTGTGGGACTCGCTCGTCAGCGCGTTTCCGCTCGCGAGCGTGGGCTCGTTGAAGACGCTCGCGGGTGTCTTCGGCTTCTCGGGCGAGGACGTCGACAAGCCCGTGCGCATCCTGAGCGGCGGCGAGAAGGCGCGCCTCGTGCTCGCGCGGATGCTCTACGACCCGCCCAATCTGCTCGTGCTCG